>ERZ780217.18-NODE-18-length-49279-cov-3.60259_pt1 | contig 49279 bp, 35 predicted proteins | sample MGYA00511566_ERZ780217 | MGnify/ENA primary metagenome ERZ780217 (study PRJEB29588, sample SAMEA2145758) | human gut metagenome | biome: human gut; feature: human-associated habitat; material: faeces | place: Denmark | collected 2008/2010 ...
AGTATTTTACGACAAACTCGAATATATTTATGTAGAGATTTCCAAGTTCAACAAATCCCTGGAAGAACTGGATACGCTCTACGAGAAGTGGCTCTATGCACTGAAGAACCTCTATAAGCTTACCCAGCGTCCTAAAGAGCTGTGCGACAAAGTTTTCGACCGCCTCTTCGAGGAAGCCGAGATAGCCAAGTTTACTCCGCAGGAAATGAGGGAGTACGAGACCAGCAAGATGGCATATCGCGATATCAAGAATTCCGTAGACACTGCTAAGCGTGAAGGTATAGCTGAGGGTATGGAAATTGGTATGGCAAAAGGTAGAGCAGAAGGCAAACATGAGGCCAACACAGAAACAGCACAACGATTGCTGGCAATGGGACTTTCAGCCGAACAGGTTGCCAAGGCTACCCAGCTGCCTTTAGATATCATTAAGAATCTGAGCAATTCATAAAAAACAGAAAGCGGAGATGTAGATTACGAATATCACCATATAATCAAGGGTCTATACGCCACCTTTTTATCGTGGCATATAGACCTCGTCGTTTCCCGAAGTGCGGGGAATTATACAAAAGAAAAATCCCCCAGCCCGCTTGAGAAAGCAGGATGGGGGATTTTTTCTTATTTCTTCTTGAGCCCCTTGTATGCAAGGAAAGCTACAATAACAACGGCAAGAGCCAAGATGATGTAACCGAGCTCATGACTATACTTTAATGCCTGCTTATATACATCTTGAGTTGTTTTATAGTCTGTATATTGGTAAATACCCCAACCGATGGTTGCTAAAACAGTATTCCAGATGCCAGCACCGATTGTGGTATAGAGCAAGAATTTGCCTACATGCATACCTGCCAAACCAGCCGGAATGCTGATTAACTGGCGGACAGCTGGTACCAGGCGCCCAAAAATAGTGGATGCGGCTCCATGCTTGCGGAAATACTCTTCTGCAACTTCTACCTTTTGGCGGTCTATCAGGCACATATGTCCGATGCGGCTGTCGGCAAAACGGTAGATGATTGGGCGGCCTACCCATTTAGCTAAATAATAGTTGATAAGTGCACCGATATTGGCACCAATGGTGGCAAATACGATGACTAGGATAAACGACATTCCGCTATCAGGATCCATGGCTTTCCATGCGGCAGGTGGAACAACCACCTCTGATGGGAATGGGATGAATGAACTCTCGATAGCCATGAAAAGGGCTACTACCCAGTAATTTAAATTGTCGAGTATCCAAAGAAAAAGCTCTGCTGTATTCATTTGTTATCTTGAATCTGAATAATATCTGTCTCAGCTGTTGAAACTGAGACAGATATAGGTGATTTATTTATTCTGTTTTGCCCATGTATCCTTCAAACCAACGGTTTTGTTGAATACTGGTTTTTCTGCAGTAGAATCAAGATCGGCCATGAAATAACCGATACGCTGGAACTGGAGATATTCACCTGGCTTCTTGCTGGCTGCATATTCCTCAACATAGCAGTTAGGATAGTCGTGGAAGCTATCCGGGTTGAGCAACTCGTGGAAGTCACGTTCATCAGCAGATGGATTTTCTACCACAAAAAGACGGTCGTATTCGCGCACCTCTGCCTTTACGCAGTGATCAGCTGATACCCAATGCAATGTACCCTTAACCTTACGGTTGGCACCTTCCATGCCGCTCTTACTGATAGGATCGTATTCTGCCTGAATCTCAGTAATAACGCCATTTTCGTCCTTTGTGCATCCCGTGCACTTAACGATGTAAGCATTTTTCAGACGAACTTCTTTACCCGGAGTCATACGGAAGAATTTTTTAGGAGCATCTTCCATAAAGTCAGCACGCTCTATCCAGAGATTCTTAGAGAACGTGATGGTGTGTGTGCCATCAGCTTCATTTTCTGGATTATTGATTGCTTCCATTTCCTCTGTTTCACCTTCCGGATAGTTGGTAATTACGAGTTTTACAGGATCAAGTACTGCGCTAACACGACATGCTTTCTTGTTCAAGTCTTCTCTAACAGATGCTTCGAGTAAGGCCATATCGTTGAGAGCATCGAACTTAGTATAACCGATACTGTCGATAAACATACGAATACTCTCAGGAGAGTAACCGCGACGGCGCATTCCGCAAAGAGTAGGCATACGTGGGTCGTCCCATCCGATAACCAGTTTCTCATCAACCAGCTGGTGCAGCTTACGCTTGCTCATTACTGTATAAGTGAGGTTCAATCGGTTGAACTCAATCTGACGTGGACGATTGTCGTTTAATACATCTGCAGTTCCGTCCTTCTCCTTCAGGAAGTCGATGAACTTATCGTAAAGCGGACGGTGAGGTACAAATTCCAATGTACAGATAGAGTGGGTTACCCCTTCAAAGTAGTCACTCTGTCCGTGAGCGAAATCATACATAGGATATGCATGCCATTTAGTTCCTGTACGGTGATGAGGAGTATGGATGATACGATACATGATAGGATCGCGGAAATGCATATTTGGATTCGCCATATCGAGTTTTGCGCGAAGCACCATGCTGCCTTCTACGGCCTCAGGAGTATTCATCTTCTCAAACAAAGCAAGGCTTTCTTCGATTGGGCGATCACGATATGGGCTAGCAGTACCCGGAGAGGTAGGAGTACCCTTCTGCTGTGCAATTTCTTCAGCAGTTTGTTCATCAATATAGGCATTGCCCTTCTTGATCATCCAGACAGCAAAATCCCAAAGCTTCTCAAAGTAGTCAGAAGCATAGTAGATATTGCCCCACTTGAAACCGAGCCACTGGATGTCTTGAAGAATATTCTCTACATATTCATTGTTTTCCTTGCTAGGGTTAGTGTCATCAAAACGAAGATTGCAAACACCATTATATTTCTCAGCAACACCAAAGTCCATGCAGATAGCTTTGGCATGGCCGATATGCAGATAACCATTAGGCTCTGGCGGAAAACGCGTCTGGATTCGTCCTCCGTTTTTGCCTTCTTTGAGGTCTTCCTCAACTAACTGTTCTACGAAAGAGATACTTTTCTTCTCTTCCAAATTGTTTTCTTCATTAATTGCCATAATTCAATAAAAAGAATAATTTTTAAATTTATGGTGCAAAGATACAAATTTAATTGTAAGTACCGAAATTATCTGGCAGATAATTTTGTTTTGGGAGCGATAATTCACAAAATATGTTTTTAAACATATAAAAAGATTCGTTCGTTTCGAAAAATATGTCTACCTTTGCATCGTTATCCTGAATACAATCTTTTTACCTTAAATGAAACTAATACCAAAAGGAACGCCTTCGCTGTGAAGCGAGGGCGTTTTGCATTTTATACCAGGTTCATATTCTATTACTTTTTGCGGAATGTTTCGTTCTTAATAATGATAGAACCTTCTTCTGTATCGAGTGTTGCCTGTTCCTGAACATCGGCATCAAGACCCTTGCGGCTCAGGATAATCACAGCTGCTTTACCTTCTGGCTTAGCTGGCAATTCCCACTTGTAAAATTCCTTATCAAGGCCTTTTACTTTAACAGAGAAATCACGGTTCAAAGTTACACTACGCTCTCCATCTGCGCTCTTATATTCACCGGCTGCGGCAGCCTGAAATGCAGAATCGGTTACAACTGTCTGTTCTGCCTGAGCTGGTGCAGGTGCTGGTGCCTTTTTCTCAGAACATGCTGTGAAAGCCATCAGGCCCATAGCAAATGCAAGAATTGATAATTTCTTCATAATCTTTAAATTTTATATGTTAATAATAATGTTAATCTAAACCGTTTTTATAAGCTAACTCTTTTTATACATTTGTTTATCTCAGTGGTATGCTATAGAAAGACAGTATTCCACTGGTACAAATGATTACCCAAATAGAAACGAGCCCCGTAATGATAGGGACGCTTGCAAATCTGATGTCGTGATTGGGCTTAAAACGTTCGGTATGCTTTCTTAAAAAATACTGAAATATATAATAATATAAGGTGGCATAGAGAAAACCAATGAGGGTACCAATCATGATGTCGCCAAAATAGTGTACACCGAGATACATGCGGGAATAACTGGTTATCAATGCCCACAGGCATAAGAATATCGTGAGTTTGCTCCGGCGAACCAGATATTGTGCAAAGAAGGCCATGCTCCATGCATTGGCTGCATGAGAAGATGGGAAACCATATCTGCCACCCCGATATCCTTGAACAACATGTACCATCGGACTGATAGGATTATCAGGATTGCTGGGACGCATTCTTGCTACCAATGGCTTCAGAATTCCTGATGCAGTCTGGTCTGAAAACAAGATAATCAGAGTGATGACAACTATAGTGCTCATCACAACCTTGACAGGAAAATTCTTTAGCAGTACAAAGATAAAACTGGCATAGAATGGAACCCATACAAAACGGTCTGAGAAAATCATCATGAAGTAATCCCAATACTCGTTGTGAAAACCATTGAAAAACAGAAAAATCTGCGTATCAATCTGTTCTATTTGATGAAGTAATTCTATCATAGTCTTTCTTTATGAAATTCTGTAATGTTCGCTTTCTTGTTTCTGATAATCTGTTGCCTTGTCGTTTGGGCTATTTTGCACTCAAGTCATCGTACAACTTCTGAAGATAAGCCATGCCTCGCTTCAGGTTATAACCTTTTTTGCCTTTATCATAAACAACCTTTTTGGATTTATTGTCGTAGATGATAGAGTTCTCCTCTGATACCATGCCGAAAGCATCGGGTACATCAAAGAATGCAAATTTAGGCGTAGCATCACTCAACATATTCTTGCTGAACAAGAAGTCTTTGTGAGGAATGCCTAATTGTCCGAGCAGTGTAGCTGCTATATCATGCTGACTTCCTATGAGCTTAACATTCATTGGGCGAGCTATTGCTCCACCGGTCATGATAAGTGGAATCTGATAGCGGCTGCGGTCAAAGTTGTCAAGATGTTCTTTGTATGCGCCAACATGATCGGCAACGAGTAATACCAAAGTATTTTTCCATCTAGGCAATTTGCTGTATTCACGCAGAAGATGACCTATGACACTATCAGTGTAAGCAAATGCATTTAAACGCTTGTCTTTCAGTCTGCTATATGGTACATCGAATGGCTCATGACTGCTTGATGTCTGGAATACTCTCAGCATAGGCTGTTTGGCGTTTTGTTCTTTCCTGAGGTCTGCAAGCAGCCGGTTAGCTACTATATGATCGTGAACTCCCCATTTGCTCAATTTGTCTTCTATAGGGAAATCACTATCTGAAATGATTCTCTCATAGCCCTGGGAAACCAGCCAAGAGCGTTGGTTGGCAAAATCAACATCACCACCATAATAATATGCATTGCCGTAATGCTTTGCTTTAGCCAATGAACGTGCCAATGATGGTAATTGTGCAGATTTTGCCGGGTAGCGCATGATGCTGGTTGTAGGTTGTGCAGGATAACCGCTCAAAACAGCAACCAGACCACGATCCGTGCGGAAAGTGTTGGAATAGAATCTTGGGAAGAAAATTCCCTTTTTGGCTATTGAGTCCAAGCAGACAGCTACGTTTTTATGTGTTCCGACGGAAGGCATGATGTCGTTGGCAAAGCTTTCCATAATGATAATAAGTATATCCGGCTTTCCGTTTTTCCGAGCTTCTTCATTCAGGAGCGGGTAGGTATTCTGGTCGCTTGAACTTACCATTTGAGCAAAGAGCTTGTTAGCTTCTTCTTCTGACATGTATCGGTATTGCGATGCAAAATCTTCCTGATGGGTAAGTGATTCAAACAGGCTGAACATCGGATTGACGGCAGCATGATTCAAAAACGCATTTTGGCTGAAATATGCCTTTCCTGTATTTGTTGTAGATACAGTAAATCCTCCTCTGATAGGGATGAAGAGAAGGGCAGTAAGCAGCAACAGAATAAGAGAATGGCGCATACGATGATGCTCTATGTCAGAGTAGCGTGTTCTACGACCACTGCCGAAATCTCCAAAACCATAGTTGCTGTATCTGCTGGAATAGCGCTTCTGGGTATGAGGCATGCGGAGTGCGAACCAGACGGCTATGGTAAGCAGCACAGTGATGAGGAGAGCAAAAAAGATGTAAAGCCCTCCAACACTCGCAAGTGCATCCTTTGGCGAAGTAAAGAAATAATATAATGGTGTGCTATCTAGTGGGAAGTTCCAATATGGATATAATCCTGCATTCAGTACGAATGTAATGGAAACCAGGAAAGATGCCAGTATAAAATAAGCATTCAGAATGGGACGTATAATCTCCTTACGAAACCAAATCATTGCGATGAGCAACAAACCCGGTAGTGCGGTGAGGTAACCAGCCATAGAGAGGTCGAGTGATAAACCGTACCACATCACTGTAGGCATTTCGCTCCAGATATTATCGATAGGTTGTGTAGTAGAAGCCTTTTCCAATATCATGAAAAATGGTTTCTGAATACTGAACAAAATGACAAACGTAAAATACGTTTTTATAAACCACAATATTTGCTTCATATCTATGCTTCTTGACTAATAATTATGATATACTCGGCTTTGAGCTTGAAAATTAATGCAAAAATAACCATTTTATTTCATATAAACGACTTTTTTGTGTTTATTTTTCAAAAAAGTGAGAAAAAATTTGGTCGTTCTAAATAAAAGTTGTACCTTTGTTGTAATAAATTTTATAACATAACTATGGCTAAGTACAATATTCAACCTAAAAAAGAAAAAATAGCAAGATATCAATCTATGCTGAGTGAAGAAACTAAGGACCGCCTTCGCGACGAGATAATCCGTGTTCTTGTGACTGAAAGAAAGTACAAGGACCCAGACTATAGTTCCAAGAAACTTGCAGAGGATTTGAATACTAACTCTCGCTATATTTCTGCTGTATGCGCAACTCGATTTCATAAGAATTATGCCGAGTTGGTGAATGATTATCGAGTAAACGATGCTATGTCTTTACTTACCGATAAACGTTATGCAAGAATGAGTGTAGAAGGTATCAGCGAAATGGCTGGTTTCAATACTCGTCAGAGTTTCTATGCTAATTTCTTCAAGCGAATAGGCGTTACTCCACGTCAATATCGTGCTAATCATTTTAAGGGATTGGAGTAAGTTTAATTGTTAATAACTAGAACATGAAACAAAAAGGAGGGTGTATCATAAGTTAATGATTCACCCTCCTTTTTGTTTTTACAAACTATTGCGAGTTACCTCTTGAAGTAGTTTCTCAATGCCTGGTGGCGGATACTCCTGTTCAATCTGCGTATGGTCAGATTTCGTATCTGGCGAACTCGCTCGCGTTTGAGCCCCATATCTTCAGCAATTTCAGCCATCGTTTCCTTAGGAACACCTATACCATAGAATTTGGTGATGATTTCTTTCTCTCGTGGCAATAAATCAGCAATGCTTTCTGCCATCTTTTTCTTCATCATTTCTATATTCAGGGTATCATCTGCAATCTTTACATCCGGATCGTTTAATATGTCTAATAGGGTATACGGATTGTTTGCGCTTAGTGGCGCATCTACAGATACAGCCTTGTCTGCGTTTCTTGGGGCATATTTCTTCTGGTCTTTCGGTAAACGATAAAGTCCTGATTGTTTATCGATGGCCTGTGATATAGCCTTGTGAACGAATGGACCGGCATAAGCCACAAAATCGGTGCCCCGGTCGGCTTGGAACTTTCTGGCTGCCATAAGCATTGCCAGCGTTCCTTCGCTAACCAAGTCATCAAACTCAACGCCTTTACCTTTATACTGGTTGGCTACTGATTTTACATAGTTTAAGTTCTCACTAACTATCTTGTTTATTTCTTTTTCTGTCATATTCAATAATTCTTTTTGCAAATATACATAGAATAATTCAAAAAAGCAAGTATTTTGCGCATTTTAACCAATCATTTTGGTTTCCACATATTATATATGTTTCTATGACTTGCATAAAGCTGCGTATGGACAGTATTCGCAACGATGCTTATCATCTGTAGGCCGGAATGGCTGGTCCTTGTCAAAGATGTTGGCGATGAGAACGTTCAGTTGTTTCATAAACTCTTCTTCGTATACATCTATGCTACTGATGAGTTCCTTGCCCATTTTTAATGTCGGATCATAATCTTCTGCTCCTGCATTTTGTATAAACAGCAAGCCTGGAGATACGGGCTCTTGAGCCGGATTCAGATTTCTGTTGTGTCTTACAATAATCGAGTAGAGCATAGATTGTAAATAATAATCTGTATGCTTGTTGAGCATGGATGGATCAAACACTTCGCTCAGTTCTCTTGGACGTGTTGTTGAAATACGTCCTGTTTTATAGTCTATCACGCGGATTCGTTCTGCAAGATTATTGCCATTTGCATGACCGTTAGCTGCAACAGCATCCAGTCGGTCGATAAAACCTCCTATTGACAGAGATAAATTGCCGATACTTGTTTCTACTTCGACGTCAGTTTTTACAACCAGCTCTAATCCGAGTATGGTGAATGGAGCCTGTCGCATATCTATCGTGACAAGTTGCCGGATATATCTTGCTATTACTTCTTTGTTAATCAGTTGCAGACCATTATATTTTGGACGATACCCTGCAGCGCTAACTTTAAAGAGTTCTTCTCTGAACGCCTGATCTACCAGGCGATAAACAAGCGATTCATCTTTTAAGGCTTGCTCTAATTGCTCTTTTGATACAACGATAGGACGAGTCAGTTTGAGTTCTCCTTTACCGTCTGTTGTCAGAGCATCGCTGCTTGCTAATCCCAGATAGAACAGCTCTGCTGCCCGATGGAATATATTTCCAAATACTTTGTTGTCTACTTCGTCCTCATCAATTTCATCTGGCTCAATCAGTCCTTCTACATATTTATAGTAGAATTGCTTTTCACATCTCAAATAGGTATTCAAAAATGTTGGCGTAAGCATTTTCAAATTCTTGAGCTGGCTGAGCGCATGCAGTTTTTTCTCTATTGGTTCATAAGTAGGACGCAGTGTGTTTTGTCCTGCGACCAAAGAAAAGCGCTCGATGTCATGATGGCTTTCTACCAGGAGTTGTAGCATAAAACGGCTCATCTCACCCGATTGGCCATCTTCTGTTGCGTTATTGTAACATAAAGTGATGTCGTGTGAGCGTTGGAGCAGACTGTGAAAATAATAGGCGTATATGGCTACTTTGTTATCTACCGTAGTCAAGCCGTATGCCTTTCTCAATGAATAGGGAATAAATGAAGCATCGTTCACACCTTTCGGCAGTTTCCCTTCGTTGCATGAGAGTACTAAGATATGCTCGAAATCAAGATTTCGAGTTTCCAATACACCCATTACCTGTATTCCTTCTGCAGGTTCACCATGGAAAGGAATACTTGTTGACTGGATGAGCTGTTGGATGAGTCGTTCCAGAGTGATGCAGTCTACAGCTAAGTCTCCTGTCTGGATGAGTTCTTGCAGACGGTTCAATAAGGTATAAGTTCTGAAGAGCGATTCCTGGAATAAAGGATCGTCCTGTTCTTTACTATTCACACCTATTGTCTTCAAAATATCCAGCAGATACTGGATGAGTCTCAAGTTGTATTCATTTTCTGTTGCTGTCTCACCCAAATCTTTGAAAAGCAGTGACAAACCTTCATCACCATCCATGCTTAGGAATTGGCGGGTAGGATAGAACTGCTTCTGCTCGTCAAGAGCGCTCAAGAGTTTGCTATAATTTTGAGAAATATAGCGTGTGTATGGATGACGGAGCGCCATGAGCACATTGTGTAAGCGATAGTTGTTACTATGCTTGGGGTGACCTACGCCCTGCAACTTGATGAGTTGTTGCAGCAAGCTGTAGAATGGTGTCTGTTGAAGCGGATAGCCCAATGTTATGTTATATGCTAACTTGTCGTTCTCAGAATAATTTGGCAACGACTTGATGTCTTCGTTTGTAGGAAGACTATGTATTACACTTTGTAATAATCCTTCATCGGCTAATACTATAGCCACTTTTTTTCCATATTTATAGCGTTTCTTTTCTTTAAGCCATTGGTTTACATAGCGGGCCTGGATGTTTTCTGTAGATGCCGAAATGTATGTAATGTCTTTATTGTTATCAAAGTTATGATAAATTTCACGAAGATCGCGAGAAGGCATATCATTTAATTCGTTAGGATAATATTTGAGATATTCACGAATGTAGTGACCTGCCTCATGATTGTTTTGCATATAATAGTCATCGTAGTCCCAATAGAAATGTGCTTTACCCTCTTTCATCAAGCGGTCGCAGAGTTTCCGTTCTACTACTTGCATCATATTAAAACCGACAAAGAGATATTTCTTGTGTTGGAATTTGATATTTTCATCATTTACAACTTTCCTGTATAGAGCCCCCTCATAAGCCAATCCTTGCTCTTCAAGACGCATGTTGAACTGCTTATAGATATCAAGAAAATGGCTCCATAATTGTAGAAATCTCTTTTTGAGTTCTGAGTTGTGATCATCGTTGAAATTGCTGAAAAATTTCTTAATCAGCGTTTTCTGTTCTTCTGTAAGATATGAGATGTCATCAAGTTCATGTATATTGCTAAGATTGGCAAAGAGTTTTTCTGCTTCTGCCATGTTTTTATCAATATCGTCAAAATCTGTGATAAGAAGTTGTCCCCATCCATAAAAATGGTCTAGGGTCTCATCAATACCAGTGCAGGCTACGAATGTTTTATGTAAATCGCAAACAAGTTTGATTGGATCTCCAACTTTCAATGTGCTATGTTTGCGAAACAGGTCGCTGATTGTTATGTAAGATGGCGACCAGATAGGGTGATCAGTCAAACGGGCCAGACTCTCGTTGAGGAAAAGAGCGGCGCGTTTGTTTGGAAACACGACGGCAATGTCGCTGAGATTGTTTCCGTATTTCTCGAGAATATCTCTTGCTACATATTTTAAAAATGCTTTCATATCTTAATGGACTTTTCAATGTTTGCAACTGTTCTTTTTGTTGCCCTGTTTTTTGAAAGGGGCAATAGAACCATATTATTTTATTACTTCAACTATTCTGTTAGGGTATACATACCATAGATAACCTTTTACTCGGTGATGTCCCATGCTTCTTAATAAACCGATGTATTTTCTAACCTGTTCATGGTGTTCTACTTTCTGTTTACCGAATTTGAAGTCTACCACGATGGTTTCATTTTTTGAGTTTTGCATCACGCGGTCTGGACGGTATTCAGTCACTTTTCCATTTTCAACTGTCAGGATAGAACATTCATTTAGTATGGTCAGTTCCTTATCAAACCATTTTGCGACCTTTGGTGATTCAAGTCTTTTCCTGATCATCTCCTTTATTTTCTCTGGTGTGAGGTCTTGGTCGTATAAAAGTCCGTCTAACTCCAACTGTTTCAGGGCTCCATCAATATCCTCAACCGTGCGGATTGTAGAAAAGAGGTTGTGCAAAATGGTACCCATTTTGATATAAAACTTCTGTTGTTCTTCAGTTTCATCACGCTTTATAAAGTCACGGCTCTGGTTACTTTGTCTGAATTCTGGCATTTCAGGCGTAACATTTATTTTAATTTCTAAAGGTTGAGAATAGGCTGAGAGCACGTTTGTATCCTTCTTCTCGTTTGATTTCTTGGAAGAATCAGGTACATATATTTCATTATAGCAGAAAGATATGTCATTTGTTTTGGCATCAGAGCCTATTCCTGTTAACTCCATCTTTACATCATTAGCTTCAAGTCGACTGGCTACCTTGTCGAGTACGGATTCGATAATGGCAGAACGATATGCACTATTAGCTCGTTTGCCAATTACAATCAGGTTATGACTGGCACGTGTGAAGGCTACATAAAGCAGATTCAAATTGTCGACTATGTTTTGCAGATGTTCATGATTATAATCTGCTTCATATATACTTTGCTTCATCAGTTTGGCACTGAAATCTATAGGTACCAGTGGAAGCTCGTTGTATGGAGCTTCTTGCGGTGTGCACCAGATAGTGTTGGCTTTTTCTAGTTGCCAGTCACAGTAAGGCATGATAACATGATCGTATTCCAGTCCCTTACTCTTATGTATAGTAAGGAATCTGATACCTCCATCACCATCGCTATGAATGCTTTTTTCGTGAATACGGTTATCCCACTCTTTCAGAAATCCAGTGATATCACTACTGTTATCTGTGAGATATTTACTTAAGCAATCATAAAAAGTACAGATGTAGGCAGTTTGCTTGATCATGTCTTTTATTTCGCCAAGTTTAAATTCTGCAAAAAGGCGTTCTGTGAGATCGAACAGTGGCATTTCCAGATACTCAGAACGATTGGTCAAAAGTTGTTCCGGCATATTTCCTGCTACAGAATACGTGTCACAAAACTTGTTGAGAGTTGCTAATGCAATATTGTCATTTGGGTGTACCAGTATGTAGAGAGCGTTAACCAATGTGCATACTGCTTGGGAGGCATCCAGCCTGAATGCCTCATCTGAAACCAACGGATAGTCGGAATGGTTCATAAAATACTCAGCAATGTCCTGTATGTTACGGTTGCTTCTTACCAGGATTGCTATTTTGTTGCAAGGAACACCTCTTTCAACCAACTTGTCTACAGTGTCCAAGGTTGTTTGCATCATTCTGTCTTCAATATTTTCACCGCCCAGGAGCTGAATACTGATAGAACCATTAGGATTAGAATGGTGGACTGGTACTTGCTGGCAGACATCGCTATATGCGTTTTCCAGCTGTTTACATTCCTCAGGACATATATCTTTCAGGTCTTCAATCTCCAACTTTACTGCTTCTGTGAAAAAAGCATTGTTAAACTCAATGATGTTTCTATCAGAGCGGTAGTTGGTACCCAAAGTTTCTATGCTTACTTTTTTCGCGCTTTTATTAAATTCTTTATCAATATTATTGAGCAGTCTCCAATCGCCGGATCGCCATCTGTAAATACTTTGTTTTACGTCACCAACAATGAGGTTACCTGCATCTTCTCTACTCATGGTTTCTTCGAGCAGAACTTTAAAGTTCTTCCATTGGATGGTGCTAGTATCTTGGAACTCGTCTATCATTATATGGTCGAGTTGAGTGCCAATCTTTTCAAAGATGAATGGCGAATCGCTATCCTTTATAAGTGAGTTGAGCAAGGTCTGAGTATCGCTCAAAAGGAAACGGTTTGCCTCTCTGTTCATCTCCCTGACTTTTTTATCTATGCTTCCCAAAAGGCGGAGCTGATTAAGATGCTTTATGGTCAGATCGGTACTTTTAAAGATTCGGGTGAGTCTTGGACGATTATCTTCTGCAAACAGCAGAATAGGGTAGAGCACCGATTCTACATAATTGAAGATATCAGTACAATTTTTTACATCAGATTTTTTGACCCATGCTTCCGGACTTTCCCGACATTTACAGAAAGTATCATTATGTAGATCATCATCACTGTATTTGCCATTTTTCAGCTTGTTGAAATAGCTCCAAATACCTCTCGTTTTTCCAGCTAAGTCGTCTGACGTAAAGCCTTCTTCTTCAAGGGAATCGAAAAAAGTAGCAGCAATTTCTTTAAGCTGCTCTTTTGCCTTATTGCGCATCTTTTTCATTCGGTCGGTAAAATCCTTGAAGAAATCTTCTTGTTCCATCAATTCTGTCAGCTTGTCGGAATGAGCTTTGTAATAATCCTTGAATATGTTCTCACCGAATTTCTTGATCTGTCCTATGACATTCCAACTCTTATCATCATCAATATTTTCTTTGATATAATCCATAATCCAGAAAAGTAGACGATCGGTATCTTCAAGACTTTCTATAAGTTCATCAACGGCATGCTGTTCTATTTGATAGTCATTGAGTTCTATCCGTAAATTGGCAGTCAGATCAAGTTCACGTGCTAGATTTCTCAATACACTCTGAAAGAACGTATCGATGGTCATAACCCGGAAATAGTTATAATTATGTATGAGCAAATGCAGGGCTGATTCTGCATTTTTCTGAATTTGTTTGGATGAAAGATATGGTAAAGCCTGTTGTATTTGATTTACATAATCGTTTGCTTCTGGTAGTCCGTGTGCAATTTCGTATAATTTTCCTAAGATACGCATTTTCATTTCTTCAGTAGCTTTGTTGGTGAAGGTTACTGCAAGAATGGTTCTGTAGGAAGCAGGATTAGCTATCACGAGTGTCATATACTCGCGAGCCAAAGTAAATGTTTTACCTGATCCTGCACTTGCTTTATAAACAGTTAGTTGTGAACTCATATTTTGATTTTTTTATGATGTTATTGATATTGTGCCCTAGAAATCATGTTTTATCCATGCTTTTATGAATATTACCAATCTCTAAATAGTTCAAAACCGAAGCGACAGCCTATGCCATTAAACTTCGTGTTTTTGAAGGCTGCAAAGAATCCTAATGTAATAGCTCTTGTTGTTACTCCATATCCCCATTCTGTATATGGGTGTAAATGGTTTACAACAAGACTGCTTACATACAGACGCTCTGCTTCTATATATTTCCCAATCAGGGGGAGCCATGCAGTTGCAATCATGGGAGCTTCATAAGTGAAATTTCCGCGAACGTAATAATCACTGGCATTATACCATTGGGATGGCAGTAATTCGAATTCTCCACTCCAGCTATCATTCCAGCCTCCAGGAATATTGTCGTCATGGAAATTGGTATAGTCAACGAAGTCCCAATGATCACCTTTGCGGGTATAAAAGCCAGCTCCTAACCTTATAGAATATGATTGACGGCGTGATGCTTGAAAAATAGTTTGTGCATCTGCTTCTACCCGTTCGTAGTCTATGTTTGAACCTAGTAGTTTTTTCCATCCCTTTTCATAGTCTATTTTAAAGATAGAGCCTTTCTTACCCCATGGTAAGAGTTCTAAAGCTACAGCTGGTGCTACTGAGACATATTTGCTTGGATTTTTAAACAGTTTATAGAAACTTTCTACTACAGCTTTTCGTTGATGTGAAACTAAACCTACTTCAAAACCGACATAGTCGTTGAAACTCCAGTGGTTAGTTAGACGAAGATAATCATCTTTAAACTCTGTCAGTTTCCTGTTATTAGCATCAATATCTGTTGAGATTTCCGGTAATGACAATCCTGGATATTCTGAGAATAGTGGATTTAGAAAATCGTTATCTTCAGGTTTGCTGATGCCTAACATCTTTCGTGCAACACGATTATTCGATATTCTATTACCGTTACCGATTTCTAACTTCAGATATCCATTGTGCTTCTGGTTATAGTTGAATGTCAATGGTATATTGAAATAAAATCTGTGTTGTTTCATACTGTAACCTCCTTTAAAGCGAAGCCCCAATTCCAGATTTTCTGTAAACCTGTAGCCTCCCTTCAGGTCAAACTTGTATACAATTCCTTTTCGCTCGGAGTATCCCATATAGAGTGGGTTGAGAATAGGACTGATACGGAAGTAGCCTTGGTTTTGCTTTCCGAAGCCTTGGGAAATCCTGTTTAATACATTATCACCGATAACATCCCAAAGTATGTCTTTTGCAAAGTTTTTCTCTGGTATGTTGTTATTCAAGGAATCTGTAATTTGTTTTCTTTTTTCATAGAATTTTTTGTATATGTCAGCCTCATCTTGGTTTAACTCAATAGGGCGCACTTTTGCCATTAATGCTGTGTCGGCAACATTATTGAGTGAATCACTTAATATTTTCGGCAGTCCGTATACAGTTGTATACATGCCCGTTATCTTGTTACCCATAAAACTGAAGTTGGCTCTCATGCTGCACCTTGCAGGAGAAAGTGAACCAAATCCGTCTTTACCCATAATGATCGAGATATAGAAACGGGTCATATCATATTCGCCCTCAAAGTCTACCATGCTTATCTTTCCGCTTTGGGAATCAACAATGGCACGTGCTTCAGTAACTTGGGTGTTTTTGAGACGTGGATATACGTAGACTTGTGCTTTGCCGAATGGTAATTGGGTGACGGCATATTTATAATATCTGCGATTCTTATAGTGGAAAGGAGAAAGAATATTAGTTTCGAAAAGTGTTTCTCCATATACCGTTGGAGTCATGTATTTCAAAACTGATGACAATGTGTTTCTTCTATGCGGAATGGTACTTATGTTCAGCAAACGCTTGGCAACTGGTCTGCCATTTGCGTCTAGCGTCATTTGGTTATAATACTCGCTGATGAATCTTCTGCCACCGCCATGAGCCACCGCATACATTGTCGGTACTAGCATGAGCGTTGCATTACGTTTGTTTGTTTTGATTTGAAATTTAGTGTAGGCATAACTCTTGTGCTCAGCTCTACCAGTTGTGTCAACAGATTGCGCATATTTAAATACCAAACACATCACCGAGTCACTAAAGGCGTCTCTCGGTGACATTCTTCTTGCATGTGCTGCAAAAGCCATCATGCAGAAGATAATCGTCAAAATGATGTGTGTTTGATATTTCTTCATCTATTATGAGTTAAGATGTTACTTGGCAGAAGAACTATGTCAAATATTTTGGGCAGCAGCTTTCCTAGCCAAGATATTTCATAAGGATTCCTATCTTCCCGGATTCTCTCAGTTTGGTGATGCTTTTTTCTCTTATTTGGCGAACTCGCTCACGGGTCAGCCCCATTTTATCACCAATTTCCTCGAGCCCCTTTTCGGTTTCCCCAATTCCGTAGCATGCGCAGATAATTTTCAGTTCGCGATCCTTGAGGCAAACTTTTAAAACCTGTCTTAGGTCTTGTGCCATACTTTCATGGTCAACCTGCTTGTCTGTTCTGGCATCGTCTCCGCTTGCCATTACATCTGCCATAGAGTTGTCATCGTCATCACTGAATGGAGCATCGATGCTTACATGATGACCACTGGCAGCCATGCTCTGAGAAATCTTGTCCTCGTCAACACCCGTTCTGGCAGCAAGTTCTTCAACGCTTGGACGACGTTGGTTTTCCTGCTCAAACTTATTAATTTCCTGGTTTACCTTATTGAGTGATCCTACCTGGTTGAGAGGAAGTCGAACAATTCGGCTTTGCTCTGCTATTGCCTGTAAAATGCTCTGACGAATCCACCATACAGCGTATGAGATAAATTTGAACCCTCGTGTTTCGTCGAAGCGTTCTGCAGCTTTGATGAGTCCGATGTTTCCTTCGTCAATCAAGTCTGTCAAGGTGAGTCCCTGGTGCTGATATTGTTTTGCTACCGACACCACAAAACGTAAGTTGGCTTCAATCAACTTATTCTTTGCTCTTTCGCCAGCTCTGCCTCCCTTGCGGATAGCTTGAGCCAATTCTATTTCTTCATCAATAGAAACCATTGGGGCTCTACCTATCTCTACAAGATATTTGTCGAGGGCTTCACTGTTACGATTGGTTATACTCTTTTGTATCTTAAGCTGTCTCATTATCTTTCCTCTTAGTTACACATTGCACACTTGGCGCAAAGATAATAAAAATATTGATACACGACTAGAATTATAACTTACTTTAACGTAATTAACCTAACTTACTCATTTAAAGGTTATTTTACGGTCTTGTTCTTAACAAAACTTTGAAAAGCGTCATCGTATCCGTTAAACACGTTGATGTCTACCTCTCCATGTATTCCTGCTACTCTTCCGTCGGGGCAGAGTTGCCAATATACCAATCGGATGTCTGGTTTATACTCTCCATATCGTGCAATCCAAACCTGGTAGTTATGTTTCAGATCGGGAGCCTTTGGCAGATAGCGATTTACGAAAGTTTGGCTGATGTAAAGAATAGGCTTAACACCAGTTGCTCTTTCTACAATTCTAAGCCAAGTTCTAATGCGTGCAAACAATACACCAGACCCTCCCATTTTCTTGATTTGACTAGGAAGCGGTTCGACATCAAGAACTGGAGGAAAATCGCCTTTCCTAATGATACTGTGTTTCAGAAAGTGTCGTGCTTGTTCGGCAGCAGGTGTGATGGTGGTAAAGAAGTGATAGGTTCCAACCTTGTAACCATGTGCTTTTGCATCACGATAATCTTTTCGATAATAAGGATTTAACAGCGATTTACCTTCTGTACTCTTGATATAGATGAAGCGAATCGGGAAGTTTACTGTTCGTGATATGGTCTTTTTGCTGAGACGTCCAAGATGTGTTATGCGTAAACGGTTCCAGTTGATAGCATATTTTTTTCTGCCTTTTCCATGCTGGTATTTGCTCAGATCAATGCCATAAATACGTTCCGATGTATATACGAGTCTTTCGCCTTTATAGCGGTCATTTTTCCATTCGCCTATTCGTAAAGGCTTCTTGGGAGCAATGCTGAATCCGAATCCTTCACGTTTTCCGTTTTTCCAGTAACCTTCATAATAGGTTCCATCGTATCCTTGCCAGCATCCATGACCGTTTGGTTGATAGATACTGTCGGTTGTACCCCGGTAATATCCTAGAGAATCAGGTAAGAGGGTGTAATCAATAGAGCGTCGAAGTGTGACTCCATGAGCTGTTGCTAAAGATGCTGCAAGTTGAGGTGAAATAGCTTTAACACCTTCAGGCGTTGTTTCTGAGGAAAGTTGGAATGTGTGGCTTTCTTGTGCAGTTTCTCCATTCATTGCTTTGATGAGTTTGCATGCCTGACTCTTCCATTTTCCGTTCTCGTCTCTATAATAGGCTTGATATGAAATGGAGCGTTTCAACTTGAAATGTCCCTTTTTCTGTACATGTTTCAGGGAATCAATCAGTTTCTTGGCAGAATCGCGTAGTTCAAGTTCGTGTTGGGTATAAGCGCAAATAGAGTTGTAGCCTGCATCCAGGACAGAATGAGAGTGAATATAATAGTTCAGTTCTCCAACTTTCCATTTGGAGTCTCTATACAAACTGTCTAAAGAATCAACTTTCTCTTTAAAGATGCTATCCGCATCTTTGCCAAGATAGTGATTCCGGCTGATGCTGTTGTTGTAGCAGGCGGCAAGTCTTCCTTCACATGAAGGAATCAACGACCAACGATTCATAAAGTTGGCAGCCAGTGTCGTAGTGTCTTCGTCGAATCGGAGTATTGTTTTTCCATTTTGAATTAATTCGTAGTGACTGTATACTTTTATGTTTGCTTTTGCCTTGTTCACTCTATCACTTGATGGGTTCAGACAATAATAGCTCCATGTGCTGGCGGCAGCCAACAGAATGAGAACTAAACTTGTGATATATAATATTTTCTTTTTCATTTGATAATGACCTCCAATATTTTCTTGGTGGTTTCGGTAATCTTTGTTTTTTCAGACGTACGTTCGCCGATAAGCCAGATGATTTCACCTTTACTATCAGTTAATACATGCTGTGTCTTCTTTTGTATATAGTCAAATTTCCTATCGGTCATATAGTCACTCAACAGTTTGCTACCCTTCATGCCGAAAGGTTGAAATCTATCGCCTTCTTTTACCAGTCGGTAGGTGAGGGGAAAACTGACTTTTTCAGCATCCAAAGTGATACATTGCGATTCTTTGCTTGGCATGAAGTCACCCATATGCGAGAAGATTCTTATCTTGATTTGGGTTCCTTCGTCCATGTTGTAAATGCCTTCTTCTGGCAGTCGGAACGCTCTTTGCTCCTGAATGTTATTCAAGTCTTTTGTGTTAGAGATCAACAGCTGTTCTCTGTCGATGACTATCATATAGTCTTCGTTTTTCCAAATTTTACCGACACCACGATCCTGACTGAAGAGGCTTTCACAGATGTCATCAATGACATTGCCATGAAAACCATATCTGCCTAATTCTTTATGGAGTATGAATTCCGGACTTGGAGCATTCATGACAGATACTTTAGGGATATATATAACTTTCCTATAAGAGTCGGTTATACTGATGCTATCCATGCTCTCAAGTATACTTTTCGCTTGGCGTATGTATTTGGCAGAGAGAGCGATATTTTCACTTGCTGCCGGGTTGATACTTTCCAAAAGAGGTACTACATGATGGCGAATTTTATTTCTTAAAGCATCGTCTTCCAAATTTGTTGAATCTGTGACAAAATCTTGCTTTTTTTCTTTTAGGTATTGCAATATATCCTGTCGGCTGATGCAGAGAAGAGGGCGCAGAATATTTCCGTTTTGGGGGGCGATGCCTGCTAATCCGTCTACTCCGGATCCTCTTAACAGATTCAGAAGTAAAGTTTCTACATTGTCATCGCGATGATGGGCCACACAAATGCCTCCTGCATGCAAGTCTTTTACTAATTGGGCAAAATAGCTGTAGCGCAAGTTGCGTGCAGCCATTTCGATACTTACCTTGTGCAAATGGGCATAAGCATAAGTATCAAAATGGATTCGAGACAAACTGATTCCCTGTTGTTGGCACAGATTTACACAAAATTGCTCGTCTCTGTCACTCTCTTCGCCGCGAAGGTGAAAGTTACAGTGCGCAGCAGAAATATTCAGTCCTATATTTTTCAAGATAAGCAATAGGGCAACGCTATCGGCACCTCCGGACAAGGCAACGATATATGGTGTTTGCCACTTGAACATACCATGGTGAATAATATATTTTTTGACGATATTTTCAATTTTGTTCATTCTGCGATACTTTAAAAGTATATGATGTTTCTTATTACTTTCTGTTTTTCAAAAAGTCTTCTGCCCGCTGCAAATCTTCTGGTGTGTCGATGCCTACAGTTTCTACATCTGTAGTACCAACTTTTATCTTGTAGCCATTCTGCAGCCATCGAAGTTGTTCCAGACTCTCAGCTATTTCTAGTGAGCTTTGTGGCAGTTTGGTTACCTCTTTTAAAACTTCTTTGCGATAAGCATAGATGCCCAAATGTTTCAGATAAGGAAAACTCTTGAGCCATTCTTCCTCTTCCTTTCCTCTTACGTATGGAATGATGCTGCGAGAGAAATACATAGCAAAGCCTTGATTGTCTACAACAATTTTTGGACTATTAGGATTTTTTACAGCTTCCATACTGGTAAAAGCTTTTCCTAAAGTGGCAATTTGGGTTGTTGGGTCATCAAAACACTGGCAGATGGTTTCCAGTTGACTCTTGTCAACAAAAGGTTCATCTCCTTGAACATTGACAATGACATCCCAGTCTCCACCAATTTTTTCGATAGCTTCTTCTATGCGGTCAGTACCGCTCTTATGATCCTTGCGCGTCATAACAGATTTACCGCCAAATGCTTCTACGGCATTGAAAATTCGCTCATCGTCTGTTGCAACATAGGCTGCTTCTAGACAACTTGCTACTTTCTCATAAACATGCTGTATCACTGGTTTGCCATCTAACATGGCAAGTGGCTTTCCCGGGAAACGTGTTGATGCGTATCTTGCTGGAATAATTCCTATAAATTTCATAATCTTCTATATTTAAACCTGTTTACTATTCAATTCATGCGATTCGTTTAACTTCAAATAAAAAAGTTGCACTTCCGCAAACGCAAAAGTACAACTTTATTTTGTATTCACCAAAAAACTTTTTATTTTTTTGAAAAACCTCAAAGAATATTTAATGTTCTCCCAATTTTTTTATTCGTATCTGATAGCCTCGATAGGGTCGAGCCTAGCTGCTTTCTTTGCAGGATACCATCCAAAGAAAACGCCAGTAAATGTACAGATTGCAAAACTCATAATAATGCTCCAAGGCTCTATTTGGGTGGCTATATGGAAGAAAGAGTTCAGACTGAGCGATAAACTAACGTATAGGGGGCAAGTACCAAATCATCCTGGTCCATACCCATACTATTGTAACCTTTCTTCTTCAAGACACCGATTACTCTGAATGGAATGCTGTTAAATCGCACAACTTTACCGATAGGATCGCTGCCATCAGGGAAAAGATAGTTAACTACTGTCTGTCCTAAAATACAAACTTTAGATGCAGCCTTAATATCTGTATCAGTAAACATTTCTCCATCTGCCACTTTCAGTTGTCGGATGGAAAGATAGTTCATAAAAATGTATGTATACCTATTAATAATTTGCAATATGTTTTCGGATGTTAATACCAATCTTTCTCTTTAGATTCTGCCGTTTTGATAGAATTTCAACATGTTGATATTCAGAATGGTAAGATACTTTGCCTGAAGTTCGTTCTGCTTAGCCTTCAGAAGATTATCTTTGCCAGTTCTCAATTCTACGATGTTCTTTAATCCCAGTTTAAACTGCTCACTTAACAGATCGTAGCTTGTTTGGGCACTCTCGCTGCTCACCTTGGCAGCCTTAAACTGGCTTTGGTTTGTATTAGCCTGCAACCAATAGTTTTCGATAGTAGAGTAGAGCTTAGTTTGCTCATTCTTTATATCGAGCAAGATGCTTTCACGCTGAATGAGTGCTTTATTGACAGAAGTCTTGGTCTGTCGGTTATCAAAGAGAGGAATACTGACACCGATTCCACCACCCAGGCTGAAGTTGGTTTTCATCTGACTGCCCCAACCGTTTTTGTTCATGGATGTGGTGCTGGTCGTAGCTCCTGCATTTGCGCTGATGGTTGGCAACTTTCCTGCCTTTGCAATCTTGATGTTCAGATCGTTCTGGTCGAGTTTGTTTTGATAGCTCAAAAACTCAGGGCGATTCTGAAGCGCAGCTGTATAGACACTGTTCATTCCTGGGATAGAGGCCAGAGCCATCTGGTCAGTTGTGCTTGGAATAGCGATGTCGAAAGCTTCTTCACTGGTAATCTGCAGGAGTTCCTTCAACTGTCGTTTATAGTTTTTAACGTTACTTTCAGCCTGCACGATGTTAAACTCATCTTGTGCTCTCTGTGCTGTAAGTTGTGCTAAGTCTGCTTGGCTCATCTTGCCAATTTTTACCATTTCCTTACCACGCTCTTCGTTTTGAACACTCGACTGATAACTTTCTTTGTTTACGTTGATAGCCTCTGTAGAGTAGAGTATCTGTACGTAAAGTTGAGCTATCTGTTCTTGCAGGTTGAGGGCTTGTGCTGTCGAATCGAGTTGTGCCGCTTCCTTTGCCAGCTTGTTCAGTTTCACCTGATTTCTGTTTTTGTTTCCGTTCCAAATCGTATAATTGCCCATCACGCTATAGCTGCCATTGTAATATACCTTGTCGATGGAAGCTTTGCTGAAACCTTCTCCGCTGATTCCATTAGAAACCCAAGGCGTATAGTTTACACTTTGATTGGTGCTGGCAGAGAGCGATGGCAGAAGCGCTGACTTTGATTGCAGATAGTCCTCCTGAGCTGAAGCTTTTGTTAGTTGAGTCTTCTGCAGTTGAATGTTGTTAGCCAGTGCGTAACTGATACAATCCTGCAGTGACCATTGCTTAGCTTGTACAGCGATAGGAGCCGACATGATGAACAGCGCTACCGCCATGTTTTTAAAACTTGCGTTCATACTCTTTTTACTTTTTGTTTTCATCTTTACAGATTTCTTTGCATCTGTTCTAATTAAATGTGGATTAATGTTCTTACTTTTCATAATTGCAAATCTTAATAGGATACATCATTTTTAGCTTTGACGTAAGCGTCGCCTATAAAGTTGCAACTGATATGTGTTTTTGAATAAAAATGTGATGATAGGTTTAATATTCTCATTTATCTTTAACAATCCTTTTCACAGTGAAAGATTTCTTTTGCTTTTCCACATTAATTTATTTATATTTTTCAAAAAAATGTTTCTTCTTTCGTTATCTTCGCTGAAATTGTGTAACTTTGCAGAAAAATTTTAAGAAAGGAATAAAATAAATGCCGTTAAGATTACCAGATAAGCTTCCAGCTATCGAACTGCTGAAGCATGAGAATATATTCGTAATGGACGAAAGTCGTGCGCATAAACAGGAGATTCGTCCGTTGAAAATCTGTGTGCTCAATTTGATGCCCCTCAAGATTACGACAGAGACGGATCTCGTTCGTCTTTTGTCGAATACTCCTCTTCAGTTAGAGGTTTATTTCATGAAGTTGAAAAGTCACACGCCAAAGAATACTCCAATAGAGCACATGATGATGTTCTACAAGGATTTTCAGGAACTTTCCAAACAGAAGTTTGATGGAATGATAGTTACCGGTGCTCCTATCGAAACAATGGCTTATGAGGAGGTAGAATATTGGCCTGAAATCAAAGAGATTTTTGATTGGGCCCGTACCCATGTTACTTCAACACTCTATATCTGCTGGGGTGCCCAGGCTGGTCTTTATCATTTCTATGGTGTTCCTAAGTATCCTTTAGAGAAGAAGATGTTTGGTATTTTTAAGCAGAAGCCTCTCGATTTGTCTCAGCCAATCTTCCGCGGTTTCGATGATATCTTTAATATGCCTCATAGTCGCCATACGGAGGTAAGACGTGAGGATATTGAAAAAGTGCCAGGACTTGACATCATTGCCGAATCGCCAGAAAGCGGTGTCAGCATTGTGATGGCCAGAAACGGCCGCGAATTCTTTGTAACGGGTCATCTTGAGTATGCGCCAAACACGCTGGATAAGGAATATAAGCGTGATATGGGCAAGCGTGATGATGTAGAACTGCCAAAAAATTATTATTATCATGACGATCCGAACGAAGAACCTCTGGTGACATGGCGTGCTCATGCCAACCTCTTCTATAGTAATTGGATCAACTATTATGTTTATCAGGAGACTCCTTACAATATTGACGAAATCAGTTAATTTGTGAAGGAGTTGGATGATTTCGAGATCGATTTCTTATGCAAACATTAGAATTATTGGCACCTGCCAAGAACTTGGAATGTGGTATTGCTGCCATTGATCATGGTGCAGATGCCGTATATATTGGTGCACCTCGTTTTGGTGCACGAGCAGCAGCAGGCAATTCGCTGGAAGATATCAGACAGTTGTGTGATTATGCTCATCAGTTTGGAGCAAAGGTTCATGTTACAGTGAATACTATCATCTATCAGGATGAGATGTTGGATACGCTTAAGATGATTCAGCAACTTGATGAGATTGGTGTTGATGCACTTTTGCTGCAGGATATGGGTGTGCTTACTGAGGTGAGGGCGCAGAATTTGTGGAGTAGGGAATTGCATTCCAGTACCCAGTGTGATGTAAGAACTCCAGAAAAGGCGTATTGGCTTACCACGTTAGGTTTCAAACGTGTTGTTCTGGCTCGTGAGCTTTCGCTCGATGAAATCAAGGCGATCCATCAGGCGATTCCTGATAGAGAAATAGAGGTCTTTGTACATGGAGCGCTCTGCGTAAGCTATTCGGGTGTATGTTATGCTTCTGAGAAGTGTTTCGGGCGCTCTGCCAATCGTGGAGAATGTGCACAGTTCTGTCGTATGAAGTTTGATCTGCTCGATTCCAATGGTCAGGAGATAGAACATCAGCGTTATCTCTTGTCTCTCAAGGATCTTTGCCAGCTTGATCATCTTAAGGATCTTGCTGATGCTGGAGCTACTTCGTTCAAGATAGAAGGAAGATTAAAAGATATCAACTACGTCAAGAATGTGGTGGCTGCCTATAGCAGTCAACTCGATGCAATCGTAAAAGCTGAACCGCGTAAGTATCGCCGTGCATCGGTGGGACATGTTCAATATAATTTTACACCTAATCTGAAGAAGACTTTCAATCGTGGCTTTACCCATTATTTCCTGAATGGGCGACAGCCGGATATTGCTTCTTTCGATACTCCGAAAGCTATCGGCGAGTTTGTGGGCAAGGTTAAGGAAATACGTGGCAACATTTCTTTCAACGTAGCCACAGTAGCCAGCTTTAAAAATGGCGATGGACTGTGTTTTATCAATGATGACCGTGAGTTGGAAGGCTTTCGTGTGAACAGAGTAGAGGGCAATCGCCTCTATCCGTTTGGAATGCCTGAACATTTGCGTCCGGGCATGGCTCTTTATCGTAATAACGATCGGGCTTTCGAGGCTTTGCTGGCTCGTAAGTCTGCTGAACGTAAAATCTATATTGTCATAGAAATGGAGCCTGTGATGGGCAATGAGTTCAGGAAAGAGCCACAGGGTGTAAAGGCTGTTGTCAACATCATGAAGACGAAAGAGGCTGATGGTGGCTTGATTTATCAGGTGGCTGAGGTGTTTAAAGAGTTGAAACTCGAAAAGGCGAAACGCCCGCAGGGCGAAAATATAAAGGCTCAGATGAGCAAACTGGGCGATACGATTTACGAAGCTTACCAGGTAGAACTTCTGAAGGGAATGGAGACATACTTTGTTCCGAACAGTATTCTCACTGCTATCCGGCGTGAATTGATAGATGAACTTACCAAGGCAAATCAGAAACAGCTTGATAAGTCGTTGTGGGGTGGATGGGATAGAACCCTGTTCAACAATGGTTTTGGATTCAGTCAGCTCGGTGAGCACCGACTTACGAAAGAGGAATTTACTTGGCAGCCGGAATATGGAAAATGGGGATATCTCTATAATATAGCTAACTATGATGCAAGAGATTTTTATCAGATTCATGGTCTGTCGCCAGTAGTTCCGGCATTTGAGTTGGGTAAGAGTATTCCTTCTGCATGGGATGCTAAGACCCAGGAAGAATATGATGAAAATATAGAAAAAGACAAGGCAAACCGAAGTATGCAACCTAAGTTTACCAACGAAAAGGGAGAATCGCTCCTGATGCAGTGCCGCCATTGTATCCGCTATTCGTTGGGCTACTGTGTGAAGCGTGGAGGCAAGAAACCATCCTGGAGAGAGCCTCTCTTCCTGCAGTTGGGCGACGGTCGCCGCTTCCGTCTGGAGTTTGCGTGCAACGAATGTCAGATGAACTTATATAGTGAAAAATAAATGAAAAAGAAATGGACGATACAGATTCTTTGTATGCTGGGCATCCTCTTGATGTTCAGCAGTTGTTATCATCGCCGTGCTCATCACCAGATGCATGCAGCTATGGTAGAGTACAGTAATAAACAACTCGATTCCATTTCGTTTTCTACTACCCATCATTATACTAACAAATTCAATTTTCTGGTATTCAAGGATTCCCTGGAATTGATAGCGCAACAGCCTGAAGAATTTTTGAGCAATTTGCCTATCGACTCCTTCGCCGTCCGAAAGAACTGCCTGCTGGTGGTTACGGATATTCGTATGGTTCCTCAGGATTCTATAGATTCAGTTTGGGTGCAGTTGGCAACAGAAGATAATCAGTTTGGCTGGACCCGTGAGTCTCGTCTGCTGCCGAAGGTTGTGCCCGATGATCCTATTTCAGAGTTCATTATGACCTTCAGCAATACTCACTTGCTCATCTTCATGGTTATCATTATTCTCATAGCCGTAGCCTATACAGTTCGTAAGATTTTCCATAGCAATGGTAAACTGGTTCATTTTAATGATATTGATTCACCATATCCTACAGCCTTGGTGCTTATTGTTTCGATATCAGCAACCTTCTATGCAACCATTCAGTTGTTTTTGCCAGAAGTATGGCGTCATTTTTATTTTCATCCTACGCTCAATCCTTTTGCCGTACCGCCTATACTGGGCTTTTTCCTGGCTACAGTCTGGGCGATACTGATAGTAGGATTGGCTTGTGTAGATGAGGTGAAACACCGTTTGCCGGCAGGTGATGCAGTTCTGTATCTGGGTGGTTTAGTAGGTGTTTGCGCCATTGATTACATTATTTTCAGTGTTACTACCTTATATTATATAGGTTATTTGTTGCTCGTAGCCTATATATGGTTTGCCATACGGGTTTATCTGTTTCCTCATAAATAAGGATAGGGGGTGCAGGAAAAAATATGTACCTTTGCACCCGTTATGAAAAGAATAGTATTTTATAGTAAAAAGAGCGTATGCATTGGTTTGGCAGCAGTAGCGTTGCAGGCTAGTGCTGCGGATAACGAAAGGGCTACTTGCTCTGACCTGTCATTGGGTATGAGTGAAAAGTTTGCAGAAGCTAACGGCTTGCTGGCTGATAGCAGCCGAGTTTATGACATTGATGAAGTTGTGGTTGTTTCGCAGCCTAAGGAGAATTTCCGTTTTCGTCAACAGCCTCTCAGCAGCACTTCCTTTGGTTCTTATCAGATGCAGCGATTGGGGTCTCGCGATTTGCGTGAACTTTCCTGCTATGTTCCTAACTTCGTTATGCCCAACTATGGCTCGCGTTTTACCAACGCCATGTATGTGCGCGGTATTGGAAGTCGTATCAACAGTCCGGCTGTAGGAATTTATCTTGACGGAATTCCAGTGTTGAGCAAGGCTGCTTTCAATCTTCACCATTATCAGACCAGCCGTATAGATATTCTCCGTGGTCCACAGGGAACACTCTATGGTCAGAATTCTGAAGGTGGTTTGGTGCGCATCTATTCACGCGATGCTTATGATAGCAAGGGCACCTACGTTAATCTGGGATTGGGTTCTCATTTCTATCGTAATGTAGAAGCGGCTCATTATATGAAACTTTCACCTCGTATCGCATTAGGGGTAGCTGCTTTTTATGATGGACAGAAGGGATTCTTCCATCGTGCAGGAACCAGCGATTATGCCGACAATTATGATGAGGCTGGCGGTAAGTTTAATCTTAAGTTCCGTTTTGATAGAGGATGGAGCATGGATTTGCTAGCCAATTACCAATTTGTCTATCAGCATGCATTTCCTTATGGTCAGTTGGATTTAAACAGTGGCAAGGCTGCATTGCCAAATACTACATTCCCTGGGCTTTATCGCCGCAACATGCTGCTTTCGGGTGTCAATCTTCGTCATGAAGGAGCGAAATGGGATTTTGCTTCTACTACCAGCTATCAGTTCCTGGATGACAATATGAAGATGGATCAGGATTATCTTCCTGGAGATTATTTGAGCTTGCAGCAAGACCAGTTGCAGAATTCTATCACTCAGGAGTTCACATTTAAGAGTCGTCAGCCTTTCTTCGGTTTCTGGCATCTTACCCAGGGTGCATTCTTCTCCCATGTGTGGTTGAAGACAAATGGTCCTGTAAAATTCGGTTCAGCATTGACGAAGCCTATCGGTAACGTTATTCAGCAGCAGATGCAGCAGGCTATGCTGGATAAGGGGATGCCTCCGGCAATAGTTAATGGGATTTCGGTCAATGTAGATATGGGAGCTCCGGGGTTGTTCCATACTCCTCAGAGCAATTTGGGTCTCTATCACGAGAGTACGTTTGATCTTTCTTCCCGTCTGAAAGCAACGCTTGGTTTGCGTTACGATTTCATGCATACAAGTATTCATTACGATACTTATGCTTATATGGCGATGACAGCTAAGGTGATGGGCAAGGAGGCTACTCGTACTTTGCGCTCTATACTCGACCGCAAAACGAGTGATGATTACAACCAGCTCTTGCCAAAATTTGGCTTAAGTTACCAGCTTGATGAGCAGGGTAGCAATGTTTATGCCACGGTGAGCAAGGGCTATCGTGCAGGCGGTTATAATATACAGATGTTCAGTGACATCTTGCAGACCGAACTGAAAGCTAATAGTCAGAAGGCGATGCAACACGATTATGACGTTCCTCATACCGATGAAGATTATGATAGGGTGAACCAGACTATTGCCTTTAAGCCGGAAACCTCATGGAATTATGAGGTAGGAACGCATCTCAATCTTTTTGATCATCGTCTTCATTTCGATTTGAGTGCCTTCTATATGCAGGTTCGCAATCAGCAACTCTCTGTGATGGCAGGAACCTATGGCTTTGGTCGAATGATGGTTAATGCAGGTAAGAGTCACAGTTGTGGTATTGAAGCCGCGCTCAAGGGTCAGGCTTTCGACGGTGCTTTTGATTGGGGTGTAAACTATGGTTTTACACGCGCCGTATTTGATGAATATACTGATGGTGAGGGTGATAAGGCTGTGAATTATAAGGACAAGAAGGTTCCTTATGTTCCCCAGCATACAATAGCAGCCATGGCTGACTATCATTTAGGACAGTTTACCTTCGGATTGAACATGAATGCGCAGGGCAAGACTTATTGGGATAATGCCAATACCTACAGCCAGAAGATGTATTTCGTGATGGGTGCGCATTGTGATATTGATTTCAGCAAGATGAGCATCAGTATCTGGGGTAAGAACCTCACAGATACTAATTACAATACCTTTGCTGTTGATAATGCAGCAACAGGAAAGAAACTGTATTTTGCCCAGCGTGGCAATCCTTTCCAATGTGGTGTTGATCTGAAATTCCACTTTTAGGATTAAATAGAAAAGGAGTTCCGGCATTCTGAAATGCTAGAACTCCTTTTCTTTTTAATCTCATTTATTTCCTTCCTTTATTTTAATTCTCCATATCCTACCAGCCGGTCGGTGCGGTCGCTCTGAGCCCGATAGTAAACCAATACATTGTATTTGTTCTGGGTCTGGTAGAAATTTCCTTCTGATGGGAGCAGCCTGATGCTTCCGTCCGCCATCTTCATGAGATACTGATAACTGTAATAACCTTGCTTCATGAAGAGACGTGCGTGATAGGTTTTCGTCATTTCATCATATTCCATCCTATATTCGGGGAGGAAACGGCCGTAGGTCCAATCTGCGTTCAGATAAACATCGCCTGGCAGTTTTGGAGCTTTCAGGGTAAAGTGAATCTGTGCATATTCGCAGGTGTTGTTGTTTTCTACGTTGTCGCTGTTGCGGATATAAAACGAACCTTTGGCAGCTTCATCGTAAACGTAATTGGGGCGAGGGCTGTCAGTCATTACCTTTACCTGATAGTCGCTTCCATCCCAATCTATAGCGTCTATTCCCATGGTTGGATGGTCGGTGTCCAGAAATTCAAACTTTCTGTATTCGTTGCCCGCATCGAAAATCAGAGCTCTTACATGCTGCCAACTCATTTTGCCCGCACTCAGGTAGTCGGGTTTAGGGTTGATGACGGCATTGTCCCATCTTCCGTTCTGAAGCACTATGATGTTCAGCTGGTTGGGATGAGTGATTCTCAGCTGGCTGTGATCCAGTTCCATTTTCAGTTGCTGATGGTCCTTCTGGATATCTATATCTGTTGTTGAAGTAGCTTCTAACTTGAGTTTAACCAATGGCTGAGGCTCTGTAATCATCCAGCAGGCTGTAAACATTTTGCCTTCTTCCTCGTTTTCCGCATTGTCGTCATAAACCGTCAGTCTGTAGTTGCCGCTCATGGTAAGTTGGCAGTCGGCATTGGGAATTGCCAGATGATAATGAGTATAAGGATGATTGGTGTTGATGGATTGCTCTACATCTTCAATAATCTGGTTGCCGTTGAATCCTTTCATATAGTCGCTTTCAAAGAGCGAAGAAGTTACGTTCCAGTTTGCATCACAATGTTCAATCTTGTATCTGTATCGGTGATAATCGTGCGTCATGTCGTCAAAATCGATGTGGATAGGTTCTCCGCCCAGTGACGATACTGGGAGCGATAACCAGTTGGTTCCGCCTACAACCTGTAGGGTTCTGATGCGCTGGTTGAATATCTCGTGCTGCTGCGCCCAGGCAGGATAGGTAAACAGAAAGAGAAGGGAGATGACAGTGTATAATAGTTTCATATGGCTTCGTACGTATATATAAAAAAATAACTTGCAGTAGCCTTTTGGTAAAGAACTAAATGCAAGCTTAAACAATCTAAATTAATACATGAAAACACTTTTGTAGTCGATAGGGGAATCGAACCCCTATGCCAAGATTGAGAATCTTGTATCCTAACCATTAGATGAATCGACCATTCAAAAAAATCTCTATTGGTCTCCCGACTTATAGAGACTTATAAATCTAATACCATGAAAAACACATGTAGTCGATAGGGGAATCGAACCCCTATGCCAAGATTGAGAATCTTGTATCCTAACCATTAGATGAATCGACCAAGGGTACATTTTCCAAACGATAGCTTGCGGAAGGTGGGGGATTCGAACCCCCGGTACGGTAACCCGCACGGCAGTTTAGCAAACTGCTGGTTTCAGCCACTCACCCAACCTTCCAGTCGGATTCTTAACCGAATCAACCAAGCATCGTTCTTAAATGCGAGTGCAAAGGTACTACTTTTTTCTGATTCTACCAAATCTTTTTGCAACTTTTTTTCAATAAAAATGCATTTTCTTTGTAACTCCCACATAATCAGGGGTTGTTTTCTTTCAGTATTATGAGTGTTTTAATTCCTAAAACGAGCAGAGGCGGATTTCTTTCTCAGAAATCCGCCTCTTGTAAAAGAAAGGGCCGCTCGATGATGTGATGAAACTCCGAATGTATAAACATTTGAGAGTCCTCCGCCTTTGTAATCCACCGGCTTTTCAGCTTACCTGCCTGCTGCAGTTTATATGGCCCGCCATGAGCAAGAGAATGTCTTCTCGGTTTCAATAGTGTAATTTGATGAGTATCCCGATCGAACCGAAACGACCCTTATTCCTTCTGGCACCCATGCATCATCACGATGCAATGGTGCAAACATCTTAGTCATTATTTGATAATGCAAAGATAATGCAATATTTTGAAACTACCAAATGTTTTAGCTGTTTTCTTCGAATATTTTTTCGAAATATTTTTTCAGTTCCGTTTTGTCCTCTATGATATTGCGCAGTTTGTTGAGCGCTTTCTCGTTAGGGGAGTTGGGAATCCATAACCTGATGTATCCGTTTCGTGAATATTTTTCGTCCATGTGCTGGCTGAAGCGCTCCCATTGCTGCTCCTTGTCATCATCTGGATTATTTTCTTTGCCATACTGTATGGCGCGCAGAAAAATTTCGTGAACATCAATATCGCGATCGGCTTCTGCCACAATCTTGCCATAGATGCTGCGAGGCTGACGGCTGGATGAAGCCCGATGGTCCTCAACAGCTTCTTTCATGATTTTGATCTGTTCTTTATTGAACCAGCGCTTCAGTCTTGAATCTGCCTGCAGAATCTTACTGCTGGTAATATGATGAATGGCACGCGGACCGCTCATCCCCAGGTCGTGGTAAGCGGCTATTACATACACCATATCGATGTCGGCTCCGGTTACAGGAACCAGTTTCAGAGAGTTTCTGATGACTCGGGTAACATGTCTGAGCCCATGACTTTCGCCAAAGGCATTATATTTGGGGAGAATCTGTTTCTCCACAAAGTCCATGATTTCGAGATTTACCTGTTGTTTCATAGATATTCCTCCACTTTGTTTATATAATAAGGTACGCGCGTACATTATTATTAAGATGTTATTGTTCAATTCGCCATTCCGATAATGATCAGGGATGATACAATGCCGAAACAGAAGATGTTCAGAGCTGTTTTGCCTAGAATTTTGTTCAGTTCTCTGCCTTCGCCTATCTTTTTCATCTCCATATAGGTTCTGTTGTGCAGAATGATATAGAGTGCTGCAAGTGGCAGGAACATGCTGCTGGCTTCATGCTGAAATACTTCGTAGGTGGTTACACCTATTATGGTAATGATGCCCAGATTGCCCAATGCGCAGTATAACCGCTCGGCATTCTTCTTTCCTATGTGAACCACAAGGGTCTTCTTGCCGGCTCTCAGGTCGTTGTCATGATCGCGGTAATTGTTCAGAATGAGCAGCGTATCAACTACCAGTCCGCAGGCTACAGATACGAGAACCGTTTCCATGCTTACTCCCTGCATGGTTTCGGGCATTACGAGATAGTATGTGCAGCATACGGGTACAATGCCGAAGAAGAGCAGTACCAGAAGGTCGCCCATGCCCAGATAGCTGAGACAGGTAGTATAGAGAAAACAGAAGACTACGCAACAGATGCCTACGATAACCATTTCCCAACCTCCGAAAAGAACCAGCGGAAGACCTATGGCGCAGCCCAGAAAAGTAGTGAGGATGATTCCCCATTTCATGGCTCCCAATGTTACCCAGCCTTCAGCGCAGGCACGTTTCGGTCCCAGCCGGGTTTCGTCGTCATTACCATGTTTGAAGTCGAAATAATCATTCACCAGATTGCTGTCTATCTGCATCACCCATGCAAAGAGCAGGCAGAGTAGGGCTGGCAATGTCTGTATCTGCTGAGCGTCTTTATAAGCCAGCGCAATACCCAATAAAACAGGAACAGCCGCCGCCGTCAGAGTCTTCGGGCGAGCGGCTAGATACCATGCTTTTATAGAATTTGTTTCTATCATATTCTGAAAAGATTAAAATTGAATCTCCTGAAATTCTTAAGGAAAACCAGAAAGATTAATTGAAGAAGTTCCAACTTACTCCAATGCGGAACACTCTCTCGTTCATCGGATAATGAGGAGCGAAGAAGTAGTTCTTGTCGCCCTGTCCTGCATTGATGTGGCTCATCATTACGAAGAAACGGGTGTGCTTGATATGAACGTTGGCGTAAACATTGACGATAGGATAGTTTCCTATCTTTACGTTGTTCTCGCCGTTGCCCTGTACCGTATACTGTCCCATATAAGGTGAATAGTCGGGAGCTTCATAGCTTGTAAAGTAGCGCATGTCAGCACCCAAGTCTACGTTCAGCACCTTTACTACCTTGAACTTGATGTAGAGATTGGTGTAGGCATTGAAGGCTGGTACTGGCAGAACACTTTCCTTGCTTGAGTGCTGGTAGGTAAACTGGTTTTCCCAGTTCAGAATGCCCAGTCTGAAGTTCTGCTCCAATTGTGCTGTCAGCAGGTTGATTCCTCCGCTTTCCTGCATCGGTGTAACCATGACTCCTGTTCGCAACCCTTCTTCTGTAATGTCATAGCTCTGCGAGAAGTAGGTGTAGTTCTTGATTTCATCTACAGCTACTCTCAGCTTGGTGCGTGTCTTAGGGAAGGAGAGCGTACCCATGATGCGGGTATGGATGGTCTTGTCGAGATCATTCTCCCACCACAGATGGCGGGCGTGATAGTTGCGGTAATAGAACGATGGGGTTTCTCTATGGAAGAAAGCATCGCCTCTTACCTGAAGCGTGTCGCCCAGGAATGGGATGTTCACGTCTACATTACCATCTATGGCAAGGGTTCCAGCGTCAACACCCGTCAGTCCTATTTCTGCTACGGCATTGTAGTGGAGTGTCTTGCCTTCCTGCTTGCTCAGCTGTCCGCCTACGCTCAGCGCATGCTCGTTGTATTTTTCGAAACCACCTTCCATGGTTGGCAGTTCATAGTGACGGAGGTCGTAGCTGGCGAAAGCCTTCAAGCCTGCCTTTGCCCATTTATTAAAACCTTCAAGCATGGCAATGGCGAAGGTATTCTTCATGTGCCAGTGCTTGGTCTGGTCGTAGATGGAGTCGCCGGTCAGCCTGCCTGCATCGTAATATTCATTCAGATAATAGTCGGCTGGGGTCTGATAAGCTTCGTAAATACGGCGATAGTTGTCAAACTTTACCGTATGGATGAAGCTCGTTACCGGAACATATTCGCTCTTGTAGAAAAGCGAGTCTTCGGCATTTTTCTTCTGGATGGCCAGCAGACTGTCGGCAGCAGCTTTTCCGTTTACTGCGATTCGGGTACTGTCGTTCCTGATGTCCTTTGCGGCTGCGCCTTTAGCCGGTTCATCGCCTGCAATCCTGGCTCCGTCAGGACGGCCGCTGAATTTAGCTCCCTGCTGTTTGTCGTAGGCTTTCTCATCAAATTTCTTGCCTTGTTCCTTGGCTTTCTTTCTGGCTTCTTCCTTCGCTTCCTCTTCAGCATTTTCCTTTTTCGAAGCCATGGCAAATTTCTTTGCCTTGATTTCTTCTTCGGTCATCTTTACCTTTCGGCTGAAACCTACGTTGTAGCGGTGGGTAAAGAAGATGTGCTGGTTGTCCAGTCGGTTCCAGTTCTGTTCCAGAACGGTAGGAATTTCATTGGTGGCAAACGATTCGGTATAGATTTCCGGATGTTTGATGTAATCATCGTTGGTAATACCGCCGTTCTCGGTCATCTTCTCATGATTGGTACTGAAGAGGAGATGTGCCTGATAGCGGTCGCCCAGATAAGATGCCCACATGGTGTATTTAAAGTGGCTGGTACTCTGGGCGTTATAATATCCTCTGCCATACTTGTAGTCGAATCTGAAACCGGCGCCTAGCCTTTTGTTGGCATTTACTGCAAACATGGCCTTGAAGTCGTCTTCTCCCGTCACCTTGTCGCCGCAGCTGTTCAGCGTTATGTTCGTGATAGGTGAGTAGGTGTTGGTGAAGTGGAAGTCGCTTACCGGGTTTACGATATAATCGTAGGGCTCTGTAAAGATGAAGTTGCCCTGCGTGTTGCGGCGGTCGATGAAGATTCGGTTCAGTCGGGCAGTACCCATGTTTCCGAGGGTATTGTATTCGCCTCTCAGTCCTTCCGTGAAGGTTGTGTTCATATACATGTGCTGCAAAGTGTCTACTACCGCAGCCTTTGTGTCGCCGAAACGTTCGTCTACAGTCCATACCCTGATGCCTTTCGGAATCTCCTTGTCTGAGCCCAGTGAATCGGTGTTCACCTTGCGGTTGGTTTGAGGACGGAACTGCGAATCTTCGTTATAGTTAAAATCGTTTTGTGCCGCAACCGGGAGGGTTGCAGCACAAAATAGGAGTGATGAGAATATAATTTTCTTCTTCTTCATTATTTCTTAAATAGTCGGATACATACTTCGGCAATCTTGAGCACTACACCCACGATGAGTACGATGTAGGCGATATTGCGGCTTTCTTCCAGCTGGGTCCAGAGTATTACCCCCACGATGGCGAGCAGCATGAAGGCGATGTTGAGATAGTTGCGTACCTTCAGCATGTTGTTCTGGTCGCTGTAGGCCAATGGGCGGAGCCGGCGGTGCTGAGGTCTTACGGCGTAGCTGGTAGGCTGCTTCTGTTCAGTCTGTTCTGCGCCCTGCTCAGCTGTAGGCTGGGCTGTAGCGTTTGCAGGCTGCTGTGCCTCGTTCTGTTGTATCTTGTTGTCTGTATTCTGATTATCCATTTTTCTTCAACTTATTGTTTTACTAATGCAGTTAACTCTGCGAATATCTGGTCCTTGCGGTCGATGGTGCATCTGCGGAACTTTCCGAAGATCTTAGCCAGGTCGTTCTGCTTCTTGTTGAGCGCAATCTTGTCGCTGATTACCTCTTCTGCAGGTTCCTTGAAACCGGTGCTTCTTCCTTCCTCGTAGTTGTAGATGATGCGGCAGAGCGAGAGATTCAGATGATTGTCTGAAATCCTGGCTATCAGCTGGTATTTGAATTCCGTGCGGTCGAGCGAGATGAATGACTGGCTGAAGACGAGCCATTCGTCCATCGTGTTGGCGATGACGTGTTCAGTATCGTTTACCAGTGCTACCCGGCTTGCTATGTTCTGCTCGTTCTGTGTCAGTTCACTCATGTATTTTAATACGATGTCGTAAATCTGCTTGGCAGTTTTCCCGTTAGCATCCGTATCGAGTGTGAATTCTATCTTGTTTTCATCATTATATGTGATGGCGCCTGCCAGATATTTCATGTCCACTTTGGCTGTTGTGCCATTTGCCAGCTTGTTGGCAGGCTTGGCAGCCTCCTTTGGCTTAGCGGCTACGGCAACAGGAATCGCCCATCCCGAGGTTGATGTGGTTGGCTCCTTGGCGCTTGCAGCGTTGATGCTGTCTGCCTGAGCCTTCAGTTTGGCAGCCTGTGCTTTAATCTTAGCCACTTCCAGTGCCTTCTTGGCAGCTTCCAGCTGTTTCTGTGCCTGTTCCAGCTGCTGCTCTTCAGTCAGCACGGTTTGGGCCTGTGCAGTCATCAGCGGGAGGAGCATAAATATGGGGATGATGATTTTTTTCATGTCGAGTTGTTTTTATGAAACTGTAAAATGACGGTTCCTGTGGGGGAACTTAGCGGAAGATGAGGGATTCAAACCCCCGATACCCGGAAGAGGGTATACCGGATTTCGAGTCCAGCGCATTCGGTCACTCTGCCAATCTTCCTTTTTATTTTATCAGATGCAAAAGTAATACATTTTTTGCATCTGACAAAATATTGCTGTTATTTTTTAACTATATTAACCCCGCTTTATAGGATTTTATACTATAGTTTTTTACTGTTGCTGCAGGAATCTGTCGGCCTCGATGGCAGCCTTGGCTCCCGAGCCTGCGGCAACAACACCCTGGCGGTAGATTGGGTCGGCCACATCGCCTGCTGCGAAAACACCCGGAATGTTGGTGGTGGCAGTACCTGGCACTACTTTGATGAAGCCCTGCTCGTCGAGATCTATCTGTCCCTTGAAGAGGTCGGTGTTAGGCTTATGTCCGATAGCCAGGAAGAATCCGTCGATGCTGATGTCAAACTTCTCTTCGTTGGCTTCGCCCTTGTGGCGCACGAGATGAGCACCTTCTACACCGTTCTCGCCGAAGAGCCCCAGCGTATTGGTTTCGAACAGAATCTCGATGTTCTCCTTGTTCTTTACACGCTGCTGCATGATTTCTGAAGCACGGAGATAAGGCTTGCGCACAATCATGTAAACCTTCTTGGCAAGTCCGGATAGATACATAGCCTCTTCGCAGGCAGTATCGCCACCGCCCACTACAGCTACGGTGCGCTTGCGGTAGAAGAATCCGTCACAGGTAGCGCAGGCAGAAACGCCCTGTCCGCGATATTTCTCTTCATCGGCAAGACCCAGATATTTGGCAGATGCACCTGTAGCGATGATCACGGTTTCTGCCTCAATCTCGTTGTCGCGCTCATCTGTAAGATGAAATGGGCGTGAACTGAAATCTGCCTTCACGATGCTTCCGTCTCTCATTTCGGCTCCGAATCGTGCTGCCTGTTCCTTCATGTCCATCATCATCTGTGTTCCGTCTACGCCGTTAGGATAGCCCGGAAAGTTTTCTACCTCTGTGGTGCTGGTGAGCTGTCCGCCCGGTTGCATACCTGAATAGAGTACTGGCTGCAGATTGGCTCTGCCGGCATAAATGGCAGCCGTATATCCTGCAGGACCGCTACCTATAATTAATGTCTTTATCTTTTCCATTTTTATCTTATAGTTATATTTTTGTTTCCGATGGCTCGAAATGAGCCATTTTCTTTGCAAAGATACATCAAAACAATGAGAAATCAAAATAAAAATACAATATTTTTCTTTTCTTGCATAAATTATAGCTTCCGTTTGAAGAATTATTGTTATCTTTGCACCCGAAAATAAGATGCTCCGGAAAGAACATCAATTAGAAGAAACGAAAAATATTTACTTGATATATGAATCAGATTAAGAAGATTGTACTGACGGGTGGACCTTGTGCGGGCAAGACTACCGCTATGGTTAAGGTGATTGAACATTTCTCCAGTCTCGGCTATAAGGTCTTTACCATTCCCGAGGTTCCAACCATGTTCACCCAGGCGGGCATGAATTATCTCACCTCCAACAAGGATTTTTTCTTCGAGGGCGAGAAGGCTACTTTCCAGACTCAGATCAACCTGGAAGACAGTTTCCAGCGTATGGCTGAAACATTGCAGCAGCCGGTCATCATCGTCTGCGATCGTGGTACGATGGATATTTCTACCTATCTCACTCCCGATTTCTGGCACCGCATCATCTCTGAAGAGGGTTATACAGATGCCCAGCTTCGCGACCGCTATGATGCTGTGCTGCATCTGGTGAGTGCTGCTGATGGTGCCGAGCAGTTTTATACTACAGCCAACAATGCGCAGCGCCTGGAGAAGGCCGATGAAGAAGGACTGAAGATAGCACGAGAGTTGGACAAGAAGATTGTTTCTGCATGGAAGGGTCATCCTCATCTCAGGGTAATCAATAACCACGAAGATTTCAACAACAAGTTGAACCGTGTGCTCAAGGAGATAAGCAATGTGCTTGCCATTCCGCAGCCGATAGAGGAGGAGCGGAAATATATCGTGAAGCTGACGGGCGAGGTTCCTAATGCGATAGACAGCGATATTGTTCAGACTTATCTTACGGGTGAGCCGGGCAGCGAGATTCGCCTTCGCCGTCGCGGTTTCGAGGGAGGCAAGTATGTGTATGTTCACACCACCAAGAAACGTCTTTCAGACAATGAGCAGATTGAGACCGAGCGACAGATTAATGCCAATCTTTACGAGAGTATGCTTCAGCAGGCAGATCCTTACCGCCAGCGCATTCATAAGCATCGCAAGAGCTTTATCTGGAAGGGCCAGTATTTCGAGCTCGACGAGTTTCTTGAGCCGGTTTCCGACCTGATGATTCTTGAAACCCGCGGCATTTCTGCCAACGAGAGTGTGAAGTTTCCTCCTTTCATTCAGGTGCTGGAGGATATTACGGGCAACAGCAAATATTATAATTATAACATAGCGCTGAAGCGGTAAAATCAGCCGAAAATGTAAAAAGTTACGGAGATAATTCATATTCTCCGTAACTTTTTACATAAACCACTCACTTTGGGGGTTATTGAGTTTTATCATTATTGTGTCATAATTATTTTATCTTCAATGTCCGCAGGTATTCCTTCTGTTCGGGCGTGATTCTGTAGCTCTCGATGGCCTTCTGATCCGTGTAGGAATCATATCTTCTTCATGCTCTAATCTTCAATGTCTTGTTTACTTTGTGTCTATTATCTTGTAGCAGAGATATTTGGGGGTACTAGCTTATCTTTCCACCCTTAAAATGCATCTCAAATGTGACCACGAAAGATTTTGCACGCGCGTGTGCAAAACTTCAAGCCAAGGGAATCTTGAAGCGTGAAGGCGGTAGAAAAAGTGGTAAATGGATAGTTGTAAACATCTGAATAACCCGAAATCACTTTTATTGTATTGGAAATTAATATTAATAAAAATAGTCGCTTATGAGCAATGATAAATAGTTATGAGCCGGACTTGTTATTTCTCTTATTCTCAGTGGCATGAAATAATTAAGCAAGCTTTGTGTTAGGCATTGAGGGACTTTTGAAAAACCGAAATCCTTAATGACCTTAATGACCTTGACCTTAATGACCGGGGAAATGATGGTTAGAAAAAAAATAAATTAGTTAGTGCAGCTTTTCTGCACTAACTAATTTATTCCAAATTCTTAACTGTTTACTAATCACAATCTGATTCTTCCTACCCCCGATGCTTATCTTCTGCCGCATAGGCATAAGAAGCGGAATTGTCCTCTGGCAGTTTATATGGAATAACCCCATCAGCTCCTTCCACATCCTGCCCGTTGTTTTCAAGTTCTGCGATGCAGGAACCTGTAGCAAAGAAATACATGGTGATGATGATGTTGATGGCAGCATCAATCTCCTGCTCAGAAGCTGTTGGAGAAATGTGAGCCTCCTTGTTGCGCCATTCTTTGATAATCAGCAGATATTGGTAGAGAGTCTGATATTCCGACTTCTCATTATATTTCAGCTTCCACAATGGGCGAATTGCATAAATCACATCTTTCCATGTCACAGGGGAGTCTTCAAAGCGAGGAGCCACCTCTTTGTTCTCCATCAGATAATAGAGCTTCTTGAGATAAGCTTCAAATTTGGTAACTAACAGGTTGAATGCCACATGCTTATCTACTATCGTGGCCTGCTTGCCATAGAGGTTGGCAAAGGCTCTGTTGATAAACAGTCCTACGCCGTCGAGCGAGGCAAGTGTCTTGGTATTCAGCACGTAGAACACGCTGTTGATGACTTCTTCCTGAGGGCACATCTGTTCTGCCACACCCGAAAGGGTGGAGTGGAGAATATTGCGGATGCTGATTCTTATATGGTCAATGTCCTGCTCTTTAGTTTCCTCGGCAATATTATCGTCAGCAGGTGTTTCTTCACCAGTAGCAGGCGTTGCTTCCTCGGAGGTTGCTGGGGTTGCACCATTATCCATCGTAACGTCGTCGTGGAGCCACGCCAGCAGGATGCGCTCGCGAGCTGCTGGGTCCAGAATGAACTTGCGCAATATCTGGTCGGCCTTTGGCATTACCAGGAACGGAGGACAGGCTGAGCCGGTGATGCGCACCAGAAATTCACGGGTCTTCTGCAGGTCGAGCGTAAGCTTCAGATTCTCAAACCGGTTGAACTCGTTCAGATTCTTTTCGTTCACGTTGCTGCTCATGATGTTGATGAGCTGGCTCTCGTTTACTCCGGTGGCTTCGCTCAGATTCATGATCTGCTTCTTCAGCTCGCTGATCTGATATTCGGCAATATAGTCGTTGATGGTCTTTCCCTGTGCCAGATGCAGGTCGCCGCTCTGTATGTCGTGCAGGATGATGAGCGCCGTGCGCTGGTCTTTCTGCGAGAGTGTGGCAAAGGTCTTGCACAGTTCTTCGAATGCCTCCTTGGTCATTTCGCTTCCCGGACCTTCCGTATAGAGGTTCTTGATGAACTTCTGGAATTTCGAGTCGATGTAGTCTGCATTGATGGTTCCCGTACCCGTCTCCGTAATATAGGTGTCAATGGTGTATTCCCATGCTTCCTTTGGGTCGCCATCTTCGCCACCTCCTTCAAAGAGTTCACGATAGCGCTGCAGCAGAATCTGATAAGTCTGCTCGTCCAGTTCCATCTTCACCTTTGTATAGGTGTTGCCGTGCTGGAATTCATATTCGCTCTTTTCCCATACGAAGCCTTGCAGCTTGGCAGCCTCCAGCAGATGGGTCATCTCGCTGAAGCATTTGGCAAACATATTCCTGTCTTCACGGCCGTCGGTCAACTTTTCGAAGTGCATGATCTTGTGCGAATGGAAGATGTCGCGGATGGTGAGGAAGCGCTGGTTGATGTTGGAAAGATTCTTCTCCAGCTTATCCACAAACACGCCTAATGGACGGTCCACATACACCTCCAGCGCATCGTTGATGTTCTGCTCCATGGTGTAGGGCTTGGTGTAGTACTTGATGGTGCCGAATGGCTTGTCGGGACCGAACAGGCGGTTGGTGCGTGAGAATGCCTGGATAATATCCACATACTTCATCACCTTATCTACATAGAGCGTGTTGATCCATTTCGAGTCGTAGCCTGTAAGCATCTGTGTCACCACTATCAGCAGGTCTATCTGCTGGCTGTGGTCGTTTTCTATGCCGATGTACGGCTTCTTGTGGGCAAGTCGCTTCGCCACGTCCTTCTTGTACTTGGCGTAGTTGGCAAGCTGATAGTTCGTGCCATATTTGGCATTGTAGTCGGTAAGCATCTCCTTGATTGCATCCTCGCGCACAATGCCGCCGTCACTGTTGTCGATGTTGCTGTCGAAAACAGCCACTACGTTCACCGACGGATGATACTTCCTGAACAGCCTGTAGTAGGCGATGGCTTCCGGAATGTTCTTGGTGGCGAGCATGGCGTGGAACTTGCCGTTCTTGCTCAGTTTCTCGCGGCTCTTCATGATGTCGTTGGCCACGGCTATGTGGTGCTTGTCGCACTCGTAGATGTCTCTCGGTAGATAAGCCTCAATGCCCTTCATCGGCTTGCCGTTCTCGGTATAGGTTTCCTGCATCTTGAGCTGGTTGACAAAGCGGTCGTAGATTTTCCCGAACTCCTCGTTCTCGCTGATGAGCTTCAGATATTCTTCCGTAGTTTTGGGAGTTGTGGGATTGAAGGGATTCTCCTCCTTCAGTCTGAGGTCTATCTGATGGAACGCCACCAGTTCACGCAGTTCGTCATCGTCGTAGGTCTTCACCATGTAAGGGTCAAAGCCGAGCACATTGCCGTCGGGTATTCCGCTGGCGATGGTGTATTTATGGAGCATGTCGCCGAAGAGGGTCTCCGTGGTGATTTCATGCTTGGCATTTTCCTCAAACACCGGTGTGCCTGTAAAGCCGAAGAGCAGAGCCCTCGGGAAGGTGTGCTTGATGCTGACGAGCATGTCGCCGAACACGCTGCGATGGCACTCGTCGATGATGAACACGAGGCGCTTCTGGCCTATGCTGTTGATCAGTTCCTGGGTGATGGTTCCGCCGCCTGAGATGGAGGCTCCCTCTTTCAGATTACTCATCTTCTGGATGGAGGTTACGATGAGGCGGTCGTCGTTGTCGGTGCTCTTCAGCTTGGCGAGCAGCACAGAGGAATCTACGGTGTCCTGAATCTCGTCGCCCTCACCGGCAAAGCCGCGGTATTCGTCGAGCGACTGCAGGGCGAGTTCTATGCGGTCGAGCAGGAATACCACCTTGTCAGCATCACCGCTTTCGGCTATCAGCTGCGCACTCTTGAAAGATGACATGGTCTTGCCCGAACCCGTAGTGTGCCAGATGAATCCGCCCCGGTGCAGATGGTCGTCCCAGTTGGTTTTCTTCACCACGTCGCTTATCTTGCTCACGGCAAAATACTGGTAGCTGCGCAGCACCTTCAGGGTCTTGTCCTTGTCGTCGGCAATGGTGTAGAATCCCACCATCTGATGGGCCATAGGGATGGAGAGCAGATTGGTAGCCACCTGCTTCCAGTCGCTCATGATGGTGTTGTTGAAGTCTTCCCAATGGAAGTAGAACTGCTTCTGGAATCGGTCTTCCGTGCCTGGGTTGGCAAAGTAGAGGGTTTCTTCGGGCGTCATCGCCACATAGATCTGCACCATCGAGAAGATGCCGTTCTGGAAGATGCCCTCGTGCACGTATCTCTTAATCTGATAGCAAGCCTGACTCACGTCTATCTTGCTTCGCTTCAGTTCGATATGGATTACGGGCATTCCGTTGATCAGGAGCATCATGTCTCCCCGTCGGTCGCCCAGCATCGAGTCGGCTGTCTTGAATTTAGGCTGTCGTGCTATCTGGTAGCGGCTCTGTCCGGAAGAGATTTCCATGGGGTCGAAAATCTTCAGATACACTTCCTTGCCGAAGTTATTGGTGTCGGCTTCATTGTCGCGCTTGATGCAAACCTGCTTGCCGTTGATGAATCGGTTCATCTCGTAGGGAGAACTTTTCATGTTCACCTGGTCCATCACCTGCTTCATTTCCGAGGCGGTAAGTGGGTAGTTGCCCAGCTTGTCTATCTCCCGGTTGTTGCCGTAGATGATGTCAGCCCAGTTCTGCACCAGTTGCTCTTCGGTAGGGTTTTTAATCACTTCGTTCCAACCGTGGTCGAGGAGGTGATGGGTCAACGCCTCCTCAAAGGCGAGTTCCTTGATGAACCCTTGTATATTGTCTGCCATAATTTTCTGTTGTTTTAATTGTTGCTTGGTTTATCTATTTAAGTCCCAATGCTCAGCCAATGATTTTGTATTTAATGCGACATTTACTGCGTTTAATGCGACATTTACTGCGTTTAATGCGACATTATCTGTGTTTAATGCGACATTTACTGCGACATTCTCTACATTTACTGCGACATTCTCTACATTTACTGCGACATTTTCAGCGTTTACTGCGACATTCTTCACAAAGTCGAAGGTCTGGTCTTCTTTTCTGCTTCTTATTTCATCTATTGTCATGATGTTATATTCTTTAAGTATTATACGAACATTTTGTCAAGACACGCAGACTTGATCTGCTTCAGCTTCTCCAGGCGCTGAGACTGGAGGGAGATTTGGCGGTCGAGATTTTTAAGATACGAAGCAATTTTTATTTGTTCTTCTTTGGATGGAACAAGGAATGACATTTCCTTAAATTCATCATAGCTAATCGAACGTCCGTCACGTATTCCATAGGTAATCAGTTCAAGTCGCTTAATAAACTCTTTAGACATGAAAACATATCGCCAATAGTAATCGTGATACAAATCTTTATTCTTAAAATCCATTATAGTGTATGCTGGTGACGCAATACCTTCTATTTCTGAATGAGCAAAACCGCCTTGGAAAGAACGAAGATGAATCACAAATTGTCCTGGTAGTATATGCTTGTATGTTGCTTCATTAGAAGTGTCATGGAAAATATTATAACCAATAGATTCACGTGTAACCATTCCTCTGTCTTGTGTTGCAGAAAGAACCGGTAAGTCTGGGCGATTCTTTTCGTTAAAGGTTTTGAATATCGAATCAGCTTTCACTTTCTTCCATTCCCCTCAAACCCTTTGAATCTTATTTTAGGCACAGTTTCCCCTTCCTGCGGGAACATAGCCTGCAGGCTTGCCGACTTCATCTGCTTTAATGAGGCAAGACGAGAGGTGGAGGCGGAAATCTGAGAATCGAGAGAGGTGAAGTAAGAAGCTATTTCTTGCTGCTCAGGAAGTGATGGTATTGAAACAGGTAACTTTCTTAGTGTTTCTCTATCAAGACGTGGAACACTTGCCCCTCTAACATTCCTTTTTATTTCTGTCTTATGAAATATAAGATTATTATAAAGAAATGATTTATTTATTATTGGGTTATCTCCGAAAAAAACACAATCGTCTGCCGCCCAAAAATTGGTGTGACAAAAACCTATAAGTCCTGCAGATCCACCCACAATAACAAATGGGTTATTTGATTCTACGTTAAACTTAGTATAATACCCCATGGGATAATCAGTATTCTGATATACAGGGTATATTCCGTTATGATGAAGGTCGTTACGAGTAACACGTACTCCTCGGTTAACGGAACAAACATGGGCTAGTTCTTCAGCCTTCCATTCCCCATCAAACCCTTTAAATCTTATTTTTGGTTCCATCATATTATTCAATCTTCTTGTTCATAATAATAAGAATAGTCGATACCTTTCATAAAAGTCTCTCTATCATTTATTTTGTCTGTCAAAGCACCTTTGAGCAACCTTTTGATGGGTGAGTTATCAATCACCCAGAAGTTTCAGTTGGTTAGTGCCACTAACCAACTGAAACTTCTGTATCTTATTATCGCTCGAATTCATATATGATTTTTCTTTACTCCTTCACCAACTCTTTCAGTCCCTTGATGGCAAATTCATCGCCCGTGAGCTGATCTACCAACTCAGCCAATTCACCCGTAGCCACAGCCATGTCGTCGTTGATCTGCTTGTAGCTTACGGCGTATTTCTCGCTGAGGGCAAGGGCAGCTGATTCCAGGTCGGCAAGCACTGAACGCAGGGTGCTGTCGATGCCTTCGCAGATAGGGTCAATCCACTTCATGTGAAGCAACTTGGCTACTTCCTCGTCCGTGAGATTCCGGATAGCCTCGATGGTCTTTTCTTCCAAAGCCAGTTTGTCAGCCTTGATCTGCTTGTCGGCTTTCGACTGCTCATTCCACAGCGCTACTATCTGCTTCAGCTTATCCTTCGTCTCAGGCTCTACATCTGCCTTGGGCTTGGCGTCTGCTGTAATCTTCTTCTTGTCGAGAGCATTGTCCTTCTCGCTGTCGCAATAAGCCTCCATTTCTTCCTCGGTGAAACTGTCGCGCAACTCATCGAGTTCTCCATTGATGGCTTCCACTCTCGACTGTAGATTGGCGATGGCTTGCAGTTCAGACTGGAACTTCATCTGCTGCACCATGCTGAAAGGAATGATGCGCCCCTTCAGTCCATCAGGCACTTCCATCTCCTCATCGTTCTTCTTTTTCACCAATTTATATACGGTTTCCACCTCGCGCACAGCACGGATGCCTTCTTCCTGAATGGTCTCAATGTCGATGATGATAGACTGCCAGTGGTCTGCCAAAGCCTGATAAACGGCGTAGCGGTCGATGAGCGGAACAGGGTTGAGGCGGTGGAAAATATCGGTAGAAATCTCGTCCTGTGCCTGCAGTTCACGCACTTCCATCACATGGTCTATCAGCTGCTGATGGAGCCTGTCGGCGAATCCACCGAATGCCTGGGCAAACTGCATCTTGAAGTTTCTTACATCCTCATTCTGCTCGATGGCAGTCTTCACATCCTCCACCTTCAGGGCAGAATAAGGCTTGTCTGCTTCGGGCTGGAACAAGGCGCTGCGCAGCGAAGGCAGCGTGTCCCAATACTTCTGCATCGCATCGATTTCGGCATTCGGAATACCGCCAAACATGGTGGCGTAGATGTCGAAAGGTTGGGCCGCCTCGCTCGAATCCACGTAGCGTGGAATGTTGAGGTTGTAGCCGTTCTCTCTTATCTCCTCACGGCTCACCTTGCGGGAGAAGCCAGGAATATTCTTACGGTCGCGCACGGTGTCGGCTATCTTCTTGATGTCGCAGGCGCGGAGCTTGTTCTGCTTGCCGTCCTTGACGAATCCCTTGCTTGCGTCGATGATGAGCACGTCGTCATTATCTCGATGCTGCTTGAGCACCATCACGAGGGTAGGAATGCCTGTGCCGAAGAATATGTTGGCAGGCAGACCGATGATGGCATCGATGTTGTTCTTCTCGATGAGGCGGGTGCGAATCTGCTCTTCCTCGCCGCCACGGAACAATACGCCGTGGGGCAGCACGATGGTGAGGATGCCGTCTGGCTTGAGGTGGTGGAGCTCGTGGAGCAGGAAGGCATAGTCGGCCTTCGACTTAGGCGCCACGCCATAGTCCTTGAAGCGGGCGTCGGTCTCGCGGTCTTTCGGGTCCCAGTGCTGGGAGTAGGGTGGGTTGCTCACCACTGCATCCACGTAGAGCGGCTGACCAATCTCGCTGCCGGAGTTTATGATAGGCCAGTCTTCTGCTAGCGAGTCGGCGCAGCGGGTGTTGATGTTGCCCGGCTGGATTCCACGCATCACGAGGTTCATGCGGGTGAGGTTGTAGGTGTTCTCTATCAGTTCCTGCGCATAGTATTTCACCCGGTTCTTGTCGGCAATATGGCGACCTACAGACTTACCGATGGTGATGAGCAGCGAACCGGAACCTGATGTAGGGTCGTAGATTTCTATCTGATGCTTGTCCTTATGATGCTCGGCCACGATTTCCGACATGAGGATGGCCACCTCGTGAGGTGTATAGAATTCGCCAGCCTTCTTGCCGGCATTGGCTGCAAAATTGCCAATCAGATATTCATATACATAGCCCAGCACATCATAGTCTTGCGAACCGTCGGTAGGAATATCCCTGATCAGCTTGATGAGGTCTTTCAGGGCGCGGGTCTGGCTTGCAGGGTTTTCGCCCAGCTTGCTCAATCCTGCCTGCAGACCCTTGAAGATGCCGTTATATACAGCCTTGTAGTTGGGACTGATCAGGCGGTCGAAAGAGTTCAGCGCCACCGACATATCGGCAACGGTAAAGGTGCTGTTGGGCTGCAGCCATGTGGTGAAGAGGTTCTTGTATTCGATGAAGTAGCCTATGTTGTTCTTACAGTATTCGATGATGACTTTTGAGTTCTCATCCTCATAGTTTTCTACAAGACTCTCCAGTGCAGCTTGCTTTTCCTCATCAGAAGCTCCCTTCATATCCTTTAGGATATAGTTCACCTCATTGTCTGACAGAAACTTGTAGAAGATGAGTCCGAGGATATAGTCTTTATATTCGTTAGCATCAATCTTAGAGCGCATCTTGTTTGCTGATGCCCATATCTTGTTTGCGAGTTGTTGTTTGTTCATATTTATATATATATTGATTCTATTACAATATGCAAAAATAAGATTTTTTCTTGGAAAAACAAACATTTTTTATAAAAATAACACACAAAAAAAGATAAATGTTGTTTTCCCTTATTTTATCAGCCCTGGACCAACGGAAAATTCCTTAATGACCTTAATGACCGTGACCGAAAATGACCGGACTCTTTAGGATTTGAAAATGATAATGACCCTTAATGACTTTGACCCTTCATGACCGGATTTTAGGTAGAACGAAAATGACCGCTCTCCTCAATATAGAGGTGAGCGGTCGTTTTGTTTTTATCCCATGCAGCTCGTTACTCCGAGCGTAGTAGCGATAGCGGTCAGTATGCTGATGGCTATCTGCAGAATTGTTTTCCAAGTGTTCGCTTTCATTTTTTTTG
>ERZ780217.33-NODE-33-length-35557-cov-3.22328_pt1 | contig 35557 bp, 32 predicted proteins | sample MGYA00511566_ERZ780217 | MGnify/ENA primary metagenome ERZ780217 (study PRJEB29588, sample SAMEA2145758) | human gut metagenome | biome: human gut; feature: human-associated habitat; material: faeces | place: Denmark | collected 2008/2010 ...
AAAGAACTCTTTCTTCGTAAGTTAGGCTGCGCTCAACAATTGAAATAAATTTCATTGTATTCGACTTGCACTAACTTTCTTTAGTTGCTAAGAGAAGTTGTATTTCTCAAAAGCGAGTGCAAAAGTACTAACTATTTTCGAAACAGCCAAATCTTGTCGCAAAAAAGTTGAGATTTTAGTACATTTTTAACACTTATAAAGATTTTCTGGAGTGTTTCTTACCACTACACTTTATTTTATACATGCATACGCCTGCCTGCATGTGCGGGCGCACACCCTCAAGCGCATTAATAATATTGTACTCATATTCCAAGACCGAAAAGAAATCAGGATTCAACTAGAAAAGTATTATCCGGAAAATATATCTATCAAAGAAGAATATTACTATACGAAGAAGAATATTATCGAAGAAAACGGAGAAACTCAGAAAAACATTTTGCCAATTAAAAAAAATATAGTACCTTTGCACACGTTTTAACGGATAACAAGATTAATTACATATATTTTAAAACTTTCAAATGAAGGCATTAGCAATTAAGTCGAGTTTGTTTTCCTGTTTAAAGACATACAACAAGAAAACATTCATGTCTGACCTCATGGCAGGTATCATCGTTGGTATCGTAGCCCTGCCTCTGGCCATCGCATTCGGTATCGCTTCTGGCGTGACCCCTGAAAAGGGTATCATCACCGCCATTGTAGCAGGTCTCATCATCTCCATCTTCGGTGGAAGCAAAGTGCAGATTGGTGGTCCTACGGGAGCATTCATCGTTATCATCTATGGCATTATCCAGAAATATGGCATGGAAGGTTTGACGATAGCGACACTGATGGCTGGTCTGTTCCTGGTTCTCTTCGGACTTCTCCGTCTTGGAACCATCATCAAGTACATCCCTTACCCTATCGTTGTGGGATTTACCAGTGGTATCGCCGTAACCATCTTCACGACCCAGATCAAGGATCTCTTTGGATTGACGTTGACTTCAAATCCTTCTGATTTTCTGGAGAAATGGGGCGTCTACTTCCAAAGCTTTGACACCATAGATCCTTGGTGTGCCCTTATCGGAGTAGTAAGCGTAGTGGTTATCGCCATCACCCCTAAGTTCAGCAAGAAGATTCCGGGCTCTCTTATTGCCATCATCCTGATGACCGTTGTAGCCTTACTGCTCAAGCAGTTTGCCGGCGTTGAGAGTATCGAGACCATTGGTGACCGTTTCTCTATCAGCAACGAACTGCCTGCAGCTCAGGTACCAGTCATGAATTGGGAGACCATCAAGAGTCTTGTATCACCAGCTATTACCATCGCCATCCTGGGAGCCATTGAGAGTTTGCTTTCAGCAACTGTTGCCGATGGTGTAATCAGCGATCATCACGACAGTAACACAGAGTTGGTAGCTCAGGGTTTGGCCAATATCGCCTCTCCCCTCTTTGGCGGTATTCCTGCAACAGGTGCCATTGCCCGCACAATGACCAATATCAATAATGGCGGTAAGACTCCTATTGCAGGTATCATCCACGCCATAGTTCTGCTGCTCATCTTCCTCTTTCTGATGCCTCTTGCCCAGTACATACCAATGGCTTGTCTTGCCGGTGTATTGGTAGTTGTATCTTACGGAATGAGCGGATGGAGAAGTTTCCTGGCATTGATGAAGAATCCGAAGAGCGATGTAACCGTACTTCTGATTACCTTCTTCCTCACCATCATCTTCGATTTGACAGTAGCCATTGAGGTGGGTCTGATTATCGCCTGTCTGCTCTTCATGAAGCGAATGAGCGAAACCACCGACGTGACAGCTATTACCGATGATGAGATTGACTTGAACAAGGAGTTTGACTTCCTCTCTACCAACCTGGAGCACTATACGATTCCGAAGGGCGTAGAGGTATACGAAATCAATGGTCCTTTCTTCTTCGGAGCTGGTAACAAGTTTGAGGAAGTGATGGCAGCTTTCGGTGACCGCCCACTGGTACGCGTCATCCGTATGCGCAAGGTTCCATTTGTTGATTCAACCGGTATCCACAACCTCACCAACCTCTGCGAGATGAGCCAGAAGGAGGACATTCAAGTTGTACTCTCCGGTGTTTGCGAGAAGGTAAACGCCCAGTTGGAAAAGGCTGGTTTCTACAATATTCTTGGCAAGGATAATATCACAGATCACATCAGCAAGGCTCTGAAACGTGCTGAAGAGATTATTGAGAAGAAAACTGTTAATAGTTAATAGTTTACAGTTAACATTTTACTGATTGTAGACCATCAAATAAAAAAAGATGCATTGCTGAATATACCAGTAATGCATCTTTTTTTATTGTCATCAAGTAACTGTTAACTATAAACTGTAAACTATCAACTATTACAGAACTGTTAACTATCAACTATTACAAAACTTTTCCCAGAAACTCCTGTAGTCTTGGCGATTTTGGATGGTTGAATATTTGCTCAGGAGTTCCGTCTTCCGTGATATAGCCGTCACTGAAGAAGAGAACACGGTTGGCCACTTCTCTTGCAAATCCCATCTCGTGGGTCACCACCACCATCGTCATTCCCTCAGCAGCAACATCTTTCATCAGCTGCAGCACCTCGCCTACCATTTCCGGATCGAGAGCAGAAGTCGGCTCATCAAAGAGGATTACCTCAGGATTCATCGCTAAGGCACGGGCGATAGCTACGCGCTGTTTCTGTCCGCCCGACAGACTGTCGGGATAACTGTCGGCCTTATCCAGTAATCCGATACGGGTCAGGAGTTCCGTTGCCTTCTCATCAGCTTCTTCCTTTGTCATCTTACCCAATTCTACCGGAGCCAGCATGATGTTGCGGCGTATGGTCATATTAGGGAAGAGATTGAACTGCTGGAATACCATACCCACCCTCTGGCGCATTCGGTTGATATCAACATCGCTTGATGTGATATCCATATCATCGATAAAGATTTTACCCTCGGTAGGTTCTTCCAGAAGGTTGATGGAACGCAGGAAGGTACTCTTGCCACAACCCGACGGACCGATGATGGCAACCACCTCACCTTTCCTCACCGAGGTGGTAATGCCTTTCAGCACCTCGTTGTCGCCAAAGCGTTTACGAAGTCCTTCTATCTTGATTATTTCGTTCATTTTATCCATTGTTTTAAAGCTTTTGCCCTTTCAGGATTCCTCATTTCCTTTCGCTCTTTCTCAGTCTCTTCTCCAGCCTTCTCACTCCTGCGTTCAGTCCGAGAACAAGAACGAGATAGAGGCAGGCTACTACGCCCAACGGCATCATCGCTTCGTAAGTAATGCTTCGGATGATGTCGGAACCCTTGGTCAAGTCTACCAGTCCGATATAACCGCTGATAGAGGTTTCCTTGAGCAGAGTGATAAGCTCGTTACCCATAGCCGGAAGCACATTCTTGAAGGCTTGCGGAAGGATGATGAGACGCATCGTCTTGCCATACGAAAGACCGAGACTTCTGCCCGCCTCCATCTGACCATTATCCACCGACATGATGCCCGAGCGGATTACCTCGGCAATATAAGCTGCCGAGTTCAAGCCGAAGGCGATGACAGCCACCAGTATCTTATTGACATCTGCTGATGCAAACACCACATAATAGATGATGAGCAACTGCACCATGGTTGGCGTGCCTCGCATGATGGTAAGGTACAGCTGGCAGAGCATGTTCGGAATCTTCCAGTCGCCCTTACATTCATGACGTGCTCTGACAATAGCTATCAGCGTTCCGAGTATCACGGAAAGGATGATGGCGAAGAAGGTGATGATGAGCGTATTGCCCAAACCCTGCAACAGATACTGATAACGGTTGTCATCTATGAAGCAGGATTTAAACTTATCTATCACTCCCGGCTGGTTACCAGCTGTTTTCACTTCATTGGAATTCACCATGATAACCTGTCGCACATCGGCATAGGAATCTGTAAATCCGATATTCTTCTTCCGTTCAGGAGTAACCGTGATGCCGGCAATACCCGCATCCGCCTTACCAGCCTGCACAGAGGTGATGATGGCATCAAACTCCATATCAAGAATCTCGACATCCACGCCCATCACATCACCGATGGCATTCGCCACATCCACGTCGATGCCCACAATCTTGCCATTCTGGTAATATTCGAAAGGCTCGAAGGTAGCATTGGTGGCAAAACGGAGACTCGTCTTCAAGCCGAGTTTCTGCAGCGCTTCCGGTCCCACCTTCTTCACGTCAGAAGTCTTTGGCGTATAAGCCACGGCTATGCCCCGTTCCAGATGGCGGTTGACAATGGAATCGATGACGCCATTCTCTTTCAGGATACGGATGGCATGATTGATGGACTGCTGCAACTCAGCATGCTCCTTAGCCACACAGATGGCGAAAGAGGACGCATCGAAGGTTTCGGGCAGGATACGGAGCGATGGGTTCACCCGTTGGAATGCCTTGGCTGGCGCCTCATCGGTCACCATGCAGTCTATCTTACCCTGCAGGAGTGCCTGGATGGCATCGGCTCCCTTGTTGTACCGTTCTACCTTGGTACCGCCACCTTCCTTTTCCTGCTCCGTAGCTAGTCCGTCGCTAGTGGTACCGAGCTGCACACCAATCACAGCCCCCTTCAAATCAGTCTTGCTCTTGATTTGCCTGTCAGCATCTGACGCTCCCGAGCCACACGCCACGAAGAGCACACTCAGGAGTAAAGTCAAGAAGCCCAGCTTAAACTTTCCCGTTTTTCTGTATTTCATCATTCCAGGCATCCGTTTATTGTTGTTTCAAATACTCAGCACACATCTCTGCACATCTTTCTCCGTCTACACCAGCCGATACGATTCCGCCTGCATAACCAGCACCTTCGCCACATGGGAAGAGTCCCTGGATGCGGACATGCTGCAGGGTTTCGCGGTCACGGACGATGCGGACAGGCGATGAGGTTCTCGTCTCCATCGCTATCAGCGTAGCCTCGTTGGTCAGGAAACCATGGGCATTCTTGCCGAAGGTCTTGAAGCCTTCCTGCAGTCGCTTGCTCACGAAAGACGGCATCCAGAAATGCAACGGACTCGAAATCAAGCCTGGAGCATAGCTGCTCTTTGGCAAATCATAACTCAATCGATTGTTCACGAAGTCAGCCATGCGCTGTGCCGGTGCAGTCTGCTTCATGTTGCCCTGCTGCCAGCATTGCTTTTCCACGATTTCCTGAAAGTACATCATCTGGAGTGAATCATGAGGAGTAAAGGCAGAAGAATTCTCCTGCGCCTTCATTTCCTGCTGTTCGATGACAGACTGATGTTCCTTCACAAACTGCGCCACATCCTCGGGATGAGTTTCCACCACCATGCCCGAGTTGCTCCAGGCAGTACCGCGGTTGCTCGGACTCATACCGTTCACCACGAGCTGTTCCGGTCCTGTAGCAGCCGGAATCACAAAACCGCCCGGACACATACAGAAGCTATAGACACCTCTGCCATCTACCTGAGTAACAAAGCTATATTCGGCAGCAGGCAGATATTTTCCTCTACCACTCTTATTGTGATACTGAATCTGGTCGATGAGTTGGGAAGGATGTTCCAGACGCACACCTACGGCGATGCCTTTTGCCTCGATATCTATCTTTGCCGAAGCGAGATAACGGTATACATCACGGGCACTATGACCTGTTGCCAGGATAACCGGTCCGCGATAAGTTTCCTCAGCACCCGTAGCCAGATTCACGGCTTCTACACCTATCACCAGCTGCAGCATCAGGTGCCGTCAGCTTACCTTCACTCTCAAGGATCAGACGAATCATCTTGGTCTGGAAATGCACTTCGCCACCACACTTGATGATGGTGTTGCGCATGTTTTCAATAACGCGTGGCAACTTGTCGGTTCCGATATGCGGATGGGCATCTGCCAGGATATTGGTATTGGCACCATGCTGGCAGAATACGTTCAGAATCTTGTCTACACTTCCCCTTTTCTTGCTTCGTGTATAGAGTTTGCCGTCACTATAAGCACCGGCTCCACCTTCACCGAAACAGTAGTTGCTCTCACCATCTACCTTCTGAGTCTTGGTAATATTAGAGAGGTCCTTCTTGCGTTCGCGCACATCCTTGCCTCGCTCCAGCACGATAGGACGGTAACCCAGTTCTATCAGGCGCAGGGAAGCAAAGAGGCCGCCAGGTCCCTCACCCACAACGATAACACGAGGTCTGCTGCTCACATCCGGATATTCGGTATGGACATACTGGTCGTCCTGCGGAAATTCGTTGATATAAGCACGCACCTTCAGGTTGACGAAGATGGTGCGCTGACGGGCATCGATGCTTCTCTTCAAAACCCTCACCTGGTTGAGCGTTCTTACATCCAATCCCTTTTCTTTGGCGAGATAACGCTTGATGCCTTCCTCGCTGGCTGCCTGTTCGGGCAGAATTCTTATCTGGTATTCTTGAATCATTTACTTTGAACTTTGAGCTTTGAACTTTATGATTAGTTTAATGAAAGTGACGAGTGACAAGTGACCGATTCCATATTACGGATTTCGCATTACATTCACAATTCACTTTTCACTTTCACTTTTTCATGCTTCCATTGTAGCCAGCACTTCGAGCGTATCCAGCTGATACATGGTGAACTTACCATCTTCCAATGTTGCAAAGGTTGGCGGATTGCCACCCTTCGGGAAGGTGATGCTGCCGGTATTTACGATGGCCTGCCCCTTCTCGTTATGAGAGAGTTCCCAGAGATGGGAGTGACCATAGATCATAGCCTCGTAAGGACCCTTCGGCATGTTTTCCTTATTGTATACATGTCCATGAGTCAGAAGATAGCGCTTTCCTCCGTCTACCAGCAAGGCATAGGTCTCCATGATAGGGAAATCGAGGAGCATCTGGTCTACTTCCGCATCGCAGTTGCCACGCACGGCGATAATCTTATCTGCCAGCGCATTCAGTCTTTCTACGATACCCTTAGGATCGATTCCTTCCGGAATGCGGTTGCGGGGACCGTAGTTGATGATATCCCCCATGATGCACATCATGTCACAATGTTCAGCCTCGAAGAAATCGAGGACCTTTTCCAGGGCTGGCAAACAGCCGTGGATATCTGAGAATAAAAGATATTTCATTACTTGATTCAAAAAGTATTAATACTCACCCTCAACCCATTTTTTACCTGATTCAGTATATTTCATCCAAATAACCAAACCGACACCAATGATTGCTGCTATTGCAAAAAGTATTGTCAACATTTCCATAATTATTTCTTTTTTAATTCTACTTTTAATAAATAATTGCCTGCATAAGCAAAACATGCAGCAGCGATTACTGCGCATCCCATGCAAACATAGTTAGTTACTCCCATTGCCTCACCTGTAAACAGTGGCGACAATGCACCAATTCCAATACCGCTGCATACCATCTTTGAAAGACCAAAGAAATACTCAGCCAGCATCTCATTTCGTTTGAAATTGCGTTCAACGAGTTGATTTTTACTATTTACTTCTGTAACCATATTGCTAATGCTTTGAATTACATCGGCAAAATTAAGCAAATAATCCGAAACACCCAAACATTTCAACGTTTTTTATATATATAATAAGGTATAAGGGAGAGGAAGAGCCTATAATTATCTACTGAAATAGCTTTTTTATCTACAATATGCTACTTTTTTGTTAAAATCCTTGGCAGTTTGACATATTATTCGTACTTTTGCCCTCAAGTTCTGCTTCGGCCCCGGTCGTTTCGGGGGAGGCATTACATTACCAACGTAAAATTCAAGAACATATGAAAGTATTAAAATTCGGCGGAACATCGGTTGGTTCCGTAAAAAGCATCCTCAGCTTGAAACGTATCGTTGAAAACGAGGCTAAGAAACAGAGTGTAGTGGTTGTCGTGAGCGCGCTTGGCGGTATCACGGACAAACTCTTGCAAACCTCTCAACTTGCCCTCAAGGGTGATGAACAGTGGAAAGTAGAATTCGAAGCCATGGTTGATCGCCACCACAAGATGATAGATACCATCATCACCGACACAACAGACAGAGAAAACTTATTCAAATCGGTTGATGCCCTCTTCGAGCAGTTGAAGAGCATCTATTTTGGTGTGTACCTCATCCACGACCTCAGCGAGAAAACGCAGGATGCCATCGTGAGTTATGGTGAAAGACTCAGTTCCAAGATTGTTGCCACATTGATTCGTGGAGCCAAATGGTTCGACTCCCGCAACTTCATCAAGACTGAGCGCAAAAACGGCAAGGGCAAGCATGTACTCGACAGCGAGCTGACCAACGTACTGGTTAAAGAAGCCTTTGCAGAAATTCCACGCATATCTCTCGTTCCGGGTTTTATCAGTCGTGACAAGAACACAGACCGCACCACCAACCTTGGCCGTGGCGGTAGCGACTACACAGCAGCCATCATAGCAGCTGCCCTCGATGCAGAAGTGCTCGAAATCTGGACTGATGTAGACGGTTTCATGACCGCCGACCCACGTGTCATCAGATCAGCTTATACCATCAACGAACTGAGTTACGTTGAGGCGATGGAGCTTTGCAACTTTGGTGCAAAGGTCATCTACCCTCCAACCATCTACCCGGTTTGTGTCAAGAATATTCCTATCAAGGTTAAGAACACCTTCAACCCAGATGCTCCGGGCACCATCATCAAGAACAAGATAGATGGCGACCAGAAGCCTATCAAGGGTATCTCTTCCATCAACGGTACAGCGCTCATCACCGTAACCGGTCTTTCCATGGTCGGTGTGATTGGTGTAAACCGCCGTATCTTCACCGCTCTTGCCAACGAGGGCATCTCTGTGTTCATGGTGTCACAGGCATCATCTGAGAACTCTACCTCTATCGGTGTGCGCGAGCAGGATGTAGAAGAGGCTGTAAAGGTATTGAACAATGAGTTCCACAACGAGATTGCCGATGGTGCCATGTTCCCAATGCACGCAGAGAAGGGCTTGGCTACTATCGCCATCGTGGGTGAAAACATGAAGCATGCTGCCGGTATCGCCGGTAAGCTCTTCGGAACCCTCGGCCGTAGCGGTATTTCCGTCATCGCCTGTGCACAGGGTGCTTCAGAGACCAACATCTCGTTCGTAGTGAAGAGCGATTATCTGAGAAAGTCACTCAACGTGCTCCACGACAGTTTCTTCCTTTCAGAATACAAGGTGCTGAACCTCTTCATCTGCGGTGTGGGTACCGTGGGCGGAAAGCTCATCGAACAGATCAAGAACCAGTATGCCGACCTCATGGAGCGCAGCAAGCTGAAGCTCAACGTGGTGGGTATCGCTTCTTCCAAGAACGCCATCTTCAACCGCGATGGTATTGATCTCGAGAACTACAGCGAGGAACTGAAGAAATCAGACCCAAGCACTCCAGAGGTTCTGCGCGATACCATCCTGGCGATGAACATCTTCAACAGCGTGTTTGTAGACTGTACAGCCAGCAAGGATGTGGCCGCTCTCTACCAGAGTCTGCTGGAGCACAACGTAAGCATTATCGCAGCCAACAAGATTGCTGCATCAAGCGAATATGAGAACTACGAGAAACTGAAGAAGACTGCCATCCAGCGTGGCGTAGTATTCCGTTTCGAGACCAACGTAGGTGCCGGTCTTCCTATCATCGGTACCATCAACGACCTCCGCAACTCCGGAGATAAAATCCTTAAGATTGAGGCAGTTCTCTCAGGTACGCTCAACTTTATCTTCAACGCCATCTCCAGCGTCGTTCCATTCTCTGAGACCGTGAGACTGGCTAAGGAGAAGGGCTACAGCGAGCCAGATCCACGTATCGACCTGAGCGGTATGGACGTGATTCGCAAGCTGGTGATTCTCTCCCGCGAGGCAGGTTACCGCGTAGAGCAGGAAGATGTAGAGAAGAACCTCTTCGTGCCAGACAAATACTTCAAGGGTTCGCTCGACAACTTCTGGAAGAAACTTCCTGAGCTCGATGCCGATTTCGAGGCTAAGCGCAAGGCGCTCGATGTAGAGCACAAACGCTGGCGCTTCGTTGCTACCCTGGATGGCGGTAAGACTAGCGTAGGTTTGCAGGCTGTCGGTCCTGAGCATCCGTTCTACAATCTGGAAGGTTCCAACAACATCGTGCTGCTCACCACCGAGCGCTATAAGGAATACCCTATGATGATTCAGGGCTATGGTGCCGGAGCCAGCGTAACTGCTGCCGGTGTATTCGCCAACATCATGAGTATCGCTAACATTTAACACTTAACATTAAAAGAAGAGATGAAACATATTATCATTCTTGGCGACGGAATGGCTGACCACCCGGTAGAAAGACTGGGTGGAAAGACTCTCCTGCAATACGCCAATAAACCCTATATGGATATGCTTGCCAAGAAGGGCAAGACAGGAAGACTCGTTACCGTGCCAGATGGATTCCATCCGGGTTCTGAGGTAGCCAACAGCTCTATCATGGGCTACGACCAAAACGAGGTTTACGAAGGACGCGGACCGCTCGAGGCTGCCAGCATCGGCTATGAACTGGAGCCTACCGACCTTGCCCTGCGCTGCAACATCATCAATGTGCAGGACGGCAAGATTATCACCCACAACGGTGGTAACCTGGAAACGGAAGATGCGGATGTGCTCATCAAGTATCTCAACGATACCCTCGGCAAGAAATATCCTGATGTCAAGTTTGTTACCGGCATCCAGTATCGCCATCTTCTGGTGGTGAAGCACGGAAACAAGCATATCGACTGTGCCCCACCTCATGATCATCCCAACGAGGAATGGCATAAGCTGATGGTGAAACCTATCTTGCCGGAGATTGGAGGCGATGAGGGTCACATCAGCCGTCGTGATACAGCCGACCTTCTGAACCAGCTGATTCTCGAGAGTCAGGAACTCCTGGAGAACCATCCTTTCAATGTGGCGCGCAAGGAGCGTGGCGAACGAATGGCCAATCTTATCTGGCCTTGGGGCGGCGGTTACCGTCCGCACATGCTCACCCTCTCTCAGATGTATCCACAGATCAAGAAGGGTTCCGTGATTTCTGCCGTAGACCTGATCCGAGGCATCGGCCATTACGCCGGTCTGCGCAACATCATCGTTGAGGGCGCTACGGGTCTTGCCAATACCAACTATGAGGGCAAGGCAGCCGCAGCTATCCAGGCATTGAAGGATGGCGACGACTTCGTATATGTTCACGTAGAGGCGAGCGACGAGGCAGGTCATGATGGCGATCTGGAGCTGAAGCTGAAGACCATCGAGAACCTCGACCAGCGACTCATCAAACCTATCTTCGATGAGGTAAGCACCTGGGACGAGCCGGTATGCATCGCAGTTCTCCCAGACCATCCTACTCCGGTAGAGATCCGTACCCACGTCAAGGAGCCTGTTCCTTTCATCATCTATTACCCTGGCATTGAGCCGGATAGCGTAGAGAAGTATGACGAGGTAAGCTGCGTGAGTGGCGGTTACGGCATGCTGCAGTTGCAGGAATTCATGAATGCCTTCATGGCGATCAATTAAAATCAACGGCTTCATGATAGTCCCCAAAGCTAATCATAAAGTTCAATGTTCAAATCTCAAAGTTAAAAGTAAAAAATGAAATATTATTCAACAAATAAGAAAGCACCCATCGCCGACCTTCACAAGGCGGTAGTTAAAGGTCTGGCAGAAGACCGTGGCCTCTATATGCCAGAAATCATCAAGAAGTTGCCACAGGATTTCTTCGACAACATCGAGAAACTGAGTTTCCAGGAGATTGCCTACAAGGTAGCTGATGCCTTCTTTGGCGAGGACGTTGATGCCGAGTCATTGAAGAAGATTGTATACGATACCCTGGCATTCGACTGCCCTGTAGTCGAGGTAGAGCCAAACATCTACTCTCTCGAGCTGTTCCATGGTCCTACCCTCGCCTTCAAGGATGTGGGTGCGCGCTTCATGGCCCGTCTCCTGCAGTACTTCGTACGTCAGGAGGGCAAGGAAGAGGTGAATGTGCTCGTAGCTACATCGGGCGATACCGGTTCGGCTGTTGCCAACGGTTTCCTCGGCGTTGACGGCATCCATGTTTACGTGCTCTATCCTAAGGGCAAGGTGAGCAAGATTCAGGAGAGCCAGTTCACTACCCTCGGCCAGAACATCACAGCCCTCGAGGTAGACGGCGTATTCGACGACTGCCAGGCACTGGTGAAGTCTGCGTTCATGGATGAGGAGCTCAACAAGCACATGAAGCTCACTTCAGCCAACTCTATCAACGTAGCCCGCTTCCTGCCTCAGGCATTCTATTATTTCAATGCCTATGCCCGCATGAAGGAGAAGGGCCTCGCCGACAAGCTGGTTATCTGCGTACCTAGCGGCAACTTCGGCAACATCACAGCCGGACTCTTCGGTCATGAGATGGGATTGCCTATCCACCGCTTCATCGCAGCCAACAACGCCAACGACATCTTCTACGAGTATCTGCAGACAGGCAAGTACAATCCACAGCCTAGCAAGCAGACCATCGCCAATGCCATGGACGTAGGAGACCCATCAAACTTTGCCCGCATCTACGACCTCTACAAGGGCGATCACGATGCCATCGCTGCCTACATCGGTGGTGCTACATACAAGGACGAGCAGATTGCAGAAACCATGAAGCAATGCTACAATGAAACCAAGTATGTACTTGACCCTCACGGAGCTTGCGGCTATCGCGCCCTCAAGGAGCAGTTGAAGCCAGGTGAGGTTGGCGTGTTCCTCGAGACCGCTCATCCAGCCAAGTTCAAGGAGAAGGTAGACAGCATCCTTGACAGCGATATAGAGATTCCTGCACGCCTTGCAGAATTCATGAAGGGTGAGAAGAAGAGCATCCAGATGACCAAGGATTTCGCATCATTCAAGAACTACTTGATGAACGAATAAACCATACATACGGAAAAGCCTTTCTCTTTCTCAGGGGGAAGGCTTTTCCTTTTATACTGAACTTTCGCATGTGGTTCAAGTACGGGCTGAAGGCCCAAAAGCTCCTAGCCCAGGGCGTATGGGACAAAACTTGCGAAACTTTTATTTTATATACAGAAAACGGGAAAAATTTATGAAGATTGTTATTCTAGACGGCTATGCCGCAAACCCGGGAGATTTGGATTATCATCTTCTGGAGAAACTGGGCGAGGTGGTAGTTTATCCTCGCACATCAGATGCTGAGAAAGTGGAACGTGCCAAGGATGCCGACATCATCCTTCTGAACAAGGTGCAGATAGATGCAGAGATGCTGGCGCAGCTTCCTAAACTGAAATACATCGGTATCCAGGCTACCGGTTTTAACGTGGTAGACATCGAGGCTGCCAGGAAACAGGGCATCATCGTAACCAATATTCCTGCCTACAGCACCGACAGCGTGGCGCAGATGACCTTTGCCCTCATCCTTGCTGTAACCAACCGCGTAGAGCATTATACCCAGGAGAACCGCAACGAGCGCTGGGCTTACAATAAGGATTTCTGTTATTGGGATACCCCACTGATGGAGCTTGCCGGCAAGACCCTGGGTATCATGGGACTGGGCAATATCGGCATGAAAGTTGCCAACATCGCCCGCCAGTTTGGCATGAAAATCTGTGCCTGCACCAGCAAGAATTCGAGCAATCTGCCTGAGTGGATCCAGAAGGTGAGCAAGGAGGGATTGCTTGCCACGAGCGATATTCTCTCGCTCCATTGTCCGCTTTCTGATGACACCTATCATTTCATCAATAAGGAGAGTCTGGAGAAGATGAAGGATACAGCCATCCTGGTTAATACGGGTCGCGGTCCGCTGGTAGATGAGGAGGCCGTAGCTGCCGCCCTTCACGAAGGCAGTCTGGGTGCCTACTGTGCCGACGTAATGGCTCAGGAGCCGCCATCAAAGGAGAATCCGCTCTTCGGCGAGCCTAATGCTTACCTCACCCCTCATATTGCCTGGGCCACCTACGAGGCTCGCGAGCGCCTGAACAAGCAGGTAGCCGCCAACGTAAAGGCATTTCTCGAGGGCAATCCGATTAATGTCGTAAATAAGTAAGAATGCTACTTTAAAAATCTGCATTTCTTAAATGAAGACAGCCAACCTTCAATATCCCAATTGAAAGTTGGCTGTTTACTTTTTCTTATAGTTTTCTTCTGAACTGCCTAATCAGGTACTTGGGATTTCGTCTCATATTCCATAAGTCAACAAGAATAATTCTATCGTATTCCGCATCATATCGATAGATGATTTTCCAATTTTTATTCAAACAATTGCATGATATCCATACAGAAGAATTCTTCAAATGGAATACCATCGGTGCCAACAACGATTGATTTCAGAGGATGGAATTTCTCTTGAAACATAGGAATACCACTATTCATGCCTCTCTTTCCACTCTTAACCTCTATGGCAACGAAATCTCCTTGTGACTCCAGGATATAATCCACCTCATTATTATGATCTCGCCAATAATAGAGATGACAGTCATTGTCCTCCACAAAATCGAGAAGACAAGTACCCACTGCCGATTCCACCCATCTGCCCCAAATCATTGGGTCAACATAATCTTTGTCAAACCCCTTACCGCGATATGCCGTGAACAAAGCATTGTTAAACACTGTAAACTTTGGGATAGACTGTCTCTTACGAGCCTCATCGCATGCAAACTTTTGAAGTCCGCAAAGCAAGTTGGCTTGCTTCAATATTTCGAGATAAGAAGACAAAGTCGTGACATTGCCTGCATCTTGCAATTGTCCAAGCATTTTGGTGAGTGACAACAACTCACCAGAATAAGAACAACCTACCTCAAAAAGCTGTGACATGAGTGAAGGCTTGTAAATATTCGAAGTCAAGAGAACATCCTTTTCAATGGCAGGTGCCACAAGAGAATCCTTGACATATTTCCTCCAACGCCTAAAATCCCCTATATAATCCACCGAGCCTGGATAACCTCCAAAATAAATCCATTGTTGGAGTGATAACCCGAAGGCAGCTTTCATTTCCGGAAAAGTCCAATGCCCCATACGAATCAACTCGAATCTACCAGCTAAAGACTCGGTTAGCCCTTTGCGCAAAAGCAAGCGAGACGAACCCAGCAATACGACTTTCAGGTTTACATGATTTAGGGTATCGGCATCCCACTCTCTCTTCACATATTCACTCCATCTGCGTATTTTCTGTATCTCGTCTATTACAAGAACAGCTTCTTGCAAATGCTGAATATCCATTCGGCTTCGAACAGACTCCCAAGAACGTCGAATCCAATCCGAATCTTCTTCATTTACAGAATCAGCATTAAATTGAAATACTACCTTATCAATAGTCTCTGCTATTTGCGCCATAACTGTTGATTTGCCAACCTGTCTTGGTCCTGCCAAAACAAATATACACTTACGTCTTTCGCTCAACCTACTCAACATCAAGTTGTAATGTGGTCTTCTATACTCACCCATATTCTTTAATTTGTAATATTAAACAACTCTATTCTTTATAACGAATTACTCAATTCTTCGTCACGAATTACTCAATTCTACTTTGCAAAGATACAAAGAATAGATGAGTAAACACATTACCCATGATTATTTTTTAGCATTCTTAACTCATCATACAGCTTTGCCCCTCTCCTACACGCGCTTAGGATGCACCTGGCCAGATTATACATCTTCTCATAATGCTGACGATACATTCGTTCTATATTCTTTTCCTGTTTCATACACTATCTATACAGTTGAGCCCAGCAAAAAACTAAGCAAAACTCTGGCTTTTTCCCTATCTTCTCTTCACCAAAACATAGATGATGACGGGGGCGCCGAACAGCGGGGTGACGGCATTCAGCGGGATGATGCCACCGTCCGACGGAAGGGTGCAGAAAAGATTGCAGAGAAGGGCAATGGATGCACCCATCAGCATCGTGACGGGCAACAGACGGCGATGATTCTCCGTGCCGATGATGAGGCGGGCGATATGCGGCGTTGCCAGGCCGATGAAGGCGATGGGACCGCAGAAGGCGGTAACCACAGCCGTAAGAAGACCGGTGATGATGAGCAGAACCATGCGCAGACGCCTGATGTTGAAACCCAGATTCTCGGCATACTGTTCGCCTAACAGCATGGCGTTCAGCGGTTTTACAAGGAGCAGAGATGCAGCCAGGGCAATGAGGGCCAACGGGATGAAGAACATCATCTGCTGACTCGAAACATTGCCAAAGCTGCCCATGCCCCAAACCATATACGATTTCACGCCCTCTGCCGTGCTGAAGAAATTGAGCAATGAGATGGCGCTGCTGGCAAGATAGCCCACCATCAGTCCGATGATGAGCAGTACCGTATGGCTGCGCACAATGGCAGAAAAGAAGGTGATGATGCCCATCACCACCATAGCCCCTATGAAGGCTGCGATGAGGATAGCCAGGAAACCGCCGATGGCATAGTTGCCGGCATCGCCCAGAAATCCTACCCCTAAATCATCCAGGGCAATATTGCCGCCAAAGGCAAGCATCACGATGGCTACAGCCAGTCCGGCTCCGCTGCTGATACCGAACACGTCAGGACCCGCCAGGGGGTTGCGGAAGGCTGTCTGCAGGAGCAAGCCGCTCGTGGCGAGGGCTGCGCCCGAAAGCAAAGCGGCAATCGCCGCCGGCAGTCGCGATTCCAACAGAATATAGCGGTAGGTTTCGTCGGTCTGAGAGACCGAAATAATCGCCCCCACGTCCTGCCATGGGATGTTTACACTCCCCCATGCCAGGTTGGCGAAAAACAGTATGATAATGGCGATTGCCCCAAAAACGATGGTTTTCATTCACTAAAACTATTTCTTGTAAAATCTCTGATTAAAGCCCTATTTCTTATAGAATTTCAATTTGCCGAACCGCTCGCCATGAGCCAGGATGATGAACTCTCTGAGCAGCAGTTCGGGATGGAAACTCGTAAGCTCGAAATAAGGTACCATAGAGGTATCTACCTGATAGATATTACCCCGGCTGAAGGCAGCAAGAGCCTTGTAGCCGTCATATTCCTGAAGCAGTTGAGCCTGCGACAGAGGAGCACCACCGAAATACTTGAATGCCCATATATCCACCTGCTTTCCCTTCGCCAAGATTTGCTCCGGACTCATCGCCAGACTTCCGCTGTGTTCATCGTCCTCGAAGATATAACGGGCGTTGGCATCCTTCAGCAGAATACCGATAGTACTCTGACCACCAGGCACATACCATACATTGCCCGTCTTTCTTTCGGTCAGGATGGAGAGACCCTTCGGATACCCGGCTGCCTCAGCTTTCAGCTTCAGATATTCCTTTTCTATCTTCGCAAAGAGCGAATCTGCCTTTGGTTCGCAAGAACTCGATATTCCGTTACTTTTTCCCTCTTCATTTCCAAAGAGCATGCCGTAGAATTTCATCCATTCCGCCCTGCCCAATGGCGAAGACTCCATATAGTCGGCAGCCTCGATGATGGGAACGTGCAGCTTGTCGAGCTTGCCATATCCTCCGCTGTTTTCGAAAGGCGAAAGGAGAATGGCTTCGGGTTTCAGGGCGATGATGCGCTCGATGTCGGGTGCCATGCTCGAACCGCAATCCACGATGGAATTTCCGGCAGAAGTTTTTCCGGCAGAAGCATTTCCAGCAGCAGCCCTTTTCTTTACATCCGGAATATTGATGTAATCGAGGTCGCAGACACCACGGATAGCCTGCTGGCAGCCCAGTTCGTACATCAGCTGGCAATGGGGAGCGATGAAAACGGCACTTCTCTCCACCGGCGTGCGCACGGTATCGGTAGTGCATCTCGCCCCCGTGCTGCGCCTTCTGGCAAGCATCGCCACCGTCTTATCCCCCTCCTCTCCCTTCGGAATCAGGATGTAGCGATGCAGCATCGTTCCCGCCTTCCAGGGGTTGGCTATGATAGCCTCAGCATACTGATAATCAATGCCTTCTGCAGCATCGGAAGCCTCTTCCCCATCACCATGTTTCACGATGGTAAGCAACTTGGCGTACTTCATCTCCAGGGTATCGCCAGCCTCCGCATCAGCAGCAGCCGTCTTTCCTCCCTGGCATGCCGCCATCAGCAGGGCCGCCGTTGCCCCACACAAAAGAATATACAGTTTCTTCATAATCTTACAAAATATGTGTGCAAAGATACGAAGAAATCTCCATTTTCCGTTTGTTTTCTCTAATATTCTTTGTACTTTTGCCCTCAAATTTAACTAACGCTACAATTTAATAAGTCAAAATGAAGAAGATTATCTGGGGCATAGCCCTTTTATTCAGTACGGAGGGGAGCATTCGGTAAAAAAATAGTTTCATTACGTAAAAACATGATGATTTTTACGCAATGAAACTTCTACGAAGCCGAGAGGACAGGCCTCGCCCACCAAGATGCCGCCCTGACGAAGCGTGAAGGGACCATTGCCCGTATCAGTAGCACATCCTGCGCCCGAAGTACGCTGCTGAGCGAGTCACGTCACCGCTTAGCGATCATCTGCTACAAAAGTATAAAGAATCCCAGAGATGGCAAAGTGACAAATCCCCAAAAGATGATGGGGAAAAGTCAAATAACATTCATGAGAACCCATGCAACATTTTGCGGATTTCGGCAAAAACAGATAAAAACATTTTGCGGATTTCGGCAAAATAAGGTTAAAACATTTTGCGGATTTCGGCAAAAGTTGTATCTTTGCACGCATAATCAACTAATAATTAGACAAATATGAGTACAGAGACAGTTTTTAGAAGGAAAATATATCAAGACATGCTCAAATGGAAGGAAGAGCGTGATGGAGAAACGGCACTTTTGATAGAAGGAGCCAGACGAATTGGCAAGTCAACCATAGTGGAAGAGTTTGCCAAAAATGAGTATGACTCATACATTCTCATTGATTTTTCAAAGACATCCCCAGAAGTCAATGCCTTGTTTGAGGACCTCTCTGACTTAAACTACATATTCCTTCGCCTGCAGCTCAACTACAATGTAGATCTCAAAGAAAGAAAATCACTCATTGTCTTTGATGAAGTGCAAAACAACCCCAAAGCACGCCAAGCCATCAAGCATCTTGTAAAAGATCACAGATACGACTATATCGAGACAGGTTCATTGATTTCCATTCGCAAGAATGTTCAGTCCATTATCATTCCTAGCGAAGAGACACGCATTTCCATGCACCCCATGGATTTCGAAGAATTCAGATGGGCACTAGGCGACAGCGTAACCATTCCCTTGCTTAGAAAAGTCTTAGCAGCTCGCCAAAGTCTGGGCGATGCTACGCATAGAAAGCTGATGCGTGATTTTAGACTGTATATGTTGGTTGGGGGGATGCCACAAGCTGTAGACAAGTACATCAAGACCAACAATCTCAGTGCTGTAGACACGGTGAAACGTGACATTATCGCTCTATATGAAGAAGATCTCCGAAAGATAGACACTTCGGGAAAAGCCTCATCCATGTACGATGCCATCCCATCGCAGCTAAGCAAGAATGCAACTAGATATAGTGTATCTTCCGTTATACCAGGAGAAAAAGCTGATAGAGTAACCGACATTGTGCAAATGATGGAAGAATCAAGAGTAGCCAACATAGCCTATCATACCAACGATCCAAACGTAGGACTAGCCTTGACCAAAGACTTGCAACGCTACAAAATGTATGCTTCAGATACAGGACTTTTCATCACATTAGCATTCAAATCCAAATCATTCACAGACAATGTCATCTATCAAAAACTATTGAGTGACAAGCTGGATGCCAACTTAGGATACGTCTATGAGAATGTAGTGGCCCAAATGCTCAAAGCTTCAGGCAAGGACTTGTACTATCATACAATCCTCAAACTAGATGGAAAAGGATATTACGAGATAGACTTTCTGCTATCAGATGGCAGCAAGGTGAGCCCGATTGAAGTAAAGTCATCTGGCTATAAAGCACATACCTCTTTGGACAAATTCTCAGAAAAGTATTCTTCGAGAATCGCCCACAAATATCTAGTTTATACCAAAGATTTGAAGAAGGATGGCGATACGCTTTGCGTACCTATTTATATGGTACCACTACTGCCCTAAACCTATCCTTTCCTCTATTTCGTTCCATAAGTCACACTCTCTTCCCCGAGATGACATACGCCTCAACACATATAGAATACCAAATCAAGCAAAGAGCATAATGTGATCCACTTGATTTGGCATTCTTACATAAAGAGAGTCAAGTTGTTGATAAGTGCCACTCTTCTCCCCAACCTACTCTATCTTGATGACCACCTCACCCCCACGTCTGAGCATCTTGCTGACCCGGTCGAAGAGTTGGAGGAAGCGTTCCTGACTCTTGAGTACGAACCCGGGCGCATGGGCCTCGCCCACCAAGATGCCACCCTGGCGCAGACGGAACGGACCATTGCCCGGCTGCATCATGGGACAAGGAAGGGCATAAAGTTGTTCCAGACACCCGAACTCATGACTCTTGCGCTCCATTTGGCAACGCTTGCAGGTTTCGGGGAGAGGAAGAGAGGAAGATGAAGAAGAATCATCCCTTATCGGTTCGAGGAAAAGCATCTGGCGGGCAAAACGACTGCATTTTCCTATCACCACCCGGTATTCGCCTGTAGGCAACTGCCCGTTCTTCCGCTCCATCGTATCGCAAATCTTCTCGATGCCCGACAAGCGGCCATACTCATTACGGTGTTCTACACTCAAGGTACCCGTCAGGGCACCATTCATCAATATTCTACGCTGCAAAATCAACTTCATAATATACAGATGTTTAAATGGTTATACTTACAGATTCAACTTCCTTGATGAAGCAAGCTCTAGCCTCCTCCAGCGTTTTCCCATGCTGCCGTACCTTCAGATAATGCTCGCTCAAATCCTTACATCCATCGGGCAACTGATGATACTTCAACTGCGGGAAAGACTTTTTCAACTCAAAATAAAGGTTGAATCCAGCCTCATCCTGATCAGGAAACATATGAAGATTTCGTCCCTCCAGAAGCGGCTGGCAATGACTGTCAAAAAGAGTAGCCGAAGGGATAGCGATGGCATGAAAGCCCAATGTGAGAGCCGTCCAACAGTCAGACGGTCCCTCTGTTATAAGAAGAGGTTCCTGCTTCGGATACTCCTTGAGCCGCTCCAATCCGTACACCATGCGATGGCTCCCTGGAGCAAACTTGAATCTTGACTTCTCCTTTTCCTCACCCAGATACCTGCTCTGCACAGAGACAAGTTTTCCTTCCTGGTTGAAATATGGAAAGATAAGCGAAGGTGCATCAAACGTACCCTGCCCCACCCGGCCCATGCAAACCTTAGTTTCCGTGCTCACAATATGACACCTCTCTACCACCTCTGGGCTGAGCATCCGTTTTTCCAGCAGAAACCTCTCTCCGCTCTCCGTAAGATGCATCTGGGCAAAAAGCCGTTCAAAATACTCCACATCCACCCTGGAACATGTTGCATCAACATGTCCATGTTCTACCATTCGCTGTGCGCAAATAGAGCGAATACTATCCAGTCGTCTTTGCGATGCAGTAACGAGCTGGTTATGAGACTTATGCTGTTCTGTATCACCAATATAAACATCAAACTGATTAGCCAGCCATTTGCAGGCATCCAAAAAATTCATCTGAAAGCGCTCCATTACCAGCCCTATAGTATCGGCAGAAAATCCGCAGGAATAGCAATGACAGCTGTTCTTTCTCGGATTAAAAGCGAGGCTCGGATGATGATCATCATGATGAATGCAGAGGGCCCGCTTATTGCGGATGCCCATACCTAGCGCATCAGCCACCTTCATAATGTCGAGATCGCGCAACTTCTGAATATACATTTTATCTATCATATCCTAATTATTTTTTTCTTATCATAGATTTTCCGTTACATATTATCCAACCTTTTCGTTTCCAATTACATACCACATTTTTAAGTGGTGTACGGATATTCTTACGCTGGAGAAACTGCTGGAGAAACTGGCGTGAAAATTCCTGAGGCAACTCATCAAAATAGTTGCAGGTATGATAAGGCTTAACCTGCTGTTCTGCATTGATATCGTCAAAAATATCCCCCCATTTACCCAACATGGATTGCAGAATACGATCTGCACATGAAAGATAGATTTGCTTTACACGTCGATGTATCTCCTTTTCGCTTAATCCTCCCTCAACCTGATACAAATACTGCATAAGCGAAGCGATGCGAAAAGCACTTACACTACTGCGCTTATAAAAAACATCCAAGGCTTTTGACATTGATTTCATGACATCAGCCCGTCTCTCTTCACACCACTTTTTCACAGCAGGATCCAGCCATTTCGTATCCAGCAGAGTTTCCTTACCCAACGACTTTCCGTCTTCACTATAGCAAAGTTCCATCAGTTTTTGCAAAGTAGTCTCTATACTCTGTTTTTGCTCATCGCTTAGAGGTTTAAAGAGCAAAGGAGCTTCGCCTAGCTGAGTATCCACAGTACAAAGGATGTTTCTCGTTACATTTCCTCCCTCAATAGCCGCCTTGTCCATATAGCGATTCACGGCAGCAGGCGTGCCGGTATATACATAACAAAGCATCAGATCAACAACGGCAGAATAACTCGATTCGCTCAAATAATCCTGTCCAAACTCTGACCCCAAATCATACCCGGTTTTTATAATCTGCTTGATATCAGAGAATTGTCGTTTACTCGCTTGAACTATAGCTCCGATTTCATCAGCAAACTGGAAGAGCGTCTTTGGGCAGCCAAACAGTTTCATCGGCGCATCAGCACGCTTAATCAGCATAGAGAGAGACAGATTCTCATGCAAAAGCGTGATATCCGTCTTTGGCTCAGGTGGCAATTTCCCATCCTTCTTGCCCTGTCTGCGTTTCAGCTCAGCATATTTCTGCTCTTCAGCTCTCTGCTCGCTATCACGCTTAATAAGTGGAGCCATCAGATAGCGCATCAGATAGCGGGCAAATGACTTACCAGAACTTTGCTCACCACATATTAATACATGTAGCAAAATAGCAGAAAGGCAATTGTCATAAACATAATTCAAACGCACACGAGTAGCATACACAGCAAGCATAGAGCTAACTACGGAAAGAGTAGGAAACTTGAGTTTTCCTGGTGCTGTCATCATCCACTCTCTCACTCCTGCCGGATAATCCTTATCAGAAATAAGGGGATGTTCCTTGACAATGGATACATTATCCATTTCCATATCGACACCTGTTTGGTTTCCAGCCTGGGTCGAATCTTTTGGCTGGGCATTCTTTGCAGTCACCGACTGCTCAGGATGCATGTTTCTAAAATCCTTTTCTGTCATTTTCTTAAAAAAATTTAATGATGCAAAAGTAAGAAAAGAATACGAAGAAGGACGCATCAGTATTTTACGGAAAAAGCAATCTCCGTAAACATCTACAGTCCTCTCACTATCAAAAGAGCGCATAAATAAAGAGGGAAAACTAAGAACAAAAAAAATCCTTACGGAAAATACATTTTAGTATATTTTCCGTAAGGACTGATAATTTTCCCTCAACACAAAGGGTTATCTTGATTGTCTAGAGAAGATATAAATTTTTCCAGCTTCAGCAAATCACCATCTATATCATCCAGTTTTACTTTTAGCAATTGTGTCAGCATATCACTTATGGTACTGTCCTTGATTGGCTGGTTCTTATTGTTCTTACCAACCACCAAATGGCAATCATCAATTAGAAAATTGAGATAAGCCGAACCAGCATCAGGCAACCGTAACATTTCTTTGTTTTTCCAATATTGCGAGAATGCATGAATAGAACGCAGCACAAAATTATCCTTACTGCAGTCAATTGCCACGTTAGATCTTTTTCTGAATGCCAGGTAATCAAGAAACATCTTTGCCCAATATTCTGTACGTTGCTCATCCTTCTCTTTATTTTTATCCATGAAGAGGATTGCTTTTTTACGTCCCTTGCTCTTCCCTGAGTTTGTTATGGAATGCGTTTTCAATCGCCCTTCTCTGTCTGTGAAAGTGGTTTTAGATGTCATCATATATTCCATTAACCATTCATTCACAGCTTCGTTATGTTTCAAATAATAAGGGTGAGATATCATCTTATTAAAAGTTTGAATAAAACCAAGCATATTCTCCTGCAATTGCCACATAAGAGAATTACGTAAAATGGCATAAAAATCACCACATTCATTCCCTTCTCTCCCCAACTTGATAAGGCAGGTAAGTAGATATATCATTATAATACCAGTAGCATTATCTATCTCTTCTCCAGAAACATCCGGCATCAGACACTCTAATTGTGATTTCTGTTCAAACCATGCATTCGCTATCAGCATTCTCACCTCATCATCGTCTTCTTCTCTACTGATGCGGTCTAGCCAAGCCATCACTTCCTGAAACACCTCTTCTGGCAGCAGATGTATATGCCCCATATTTGCAGAAAAGGAAAAGTAAGTGTTTTTGATGACCATAAAAAACACATTGCTACGAAATACAGATGAAATCTCATTTCTTGATGTTGCGCTTACTCTTTCCAGCATGCTTATCCTCCTCTGTTTTTTTAAGGTCATCATATACATTATCAAACCAATTCTTCAGTTCACCACACTGCTTCTCGATTGGCATTTGCTCCATCCCAGAAGCTTCATCCACATCACCCACCAGTTTTCTATCCATGGGATAAATGGCTGGAGCAACTTCAGAAGATGAAACTTCCATACCATTATGCATTATTGCCTTAATTATATATCCATTTTTACAAGCCAGATGAACTATTTTCCCCCATCTTTCTTTTACCCTATTTACCTCCAGATATTTACTATCATCATCCACTCCAAATCCGAAAAATCCATCATCACCTCCGGTGCCCTTAACCATCATAAAGAAAGTAGATAAGAAGGAATTCTCTTCTTCGCTCGCAGTGAGAGGAAATGAAGATTGAATATCGGGAATTTCAACTTGAAAAGACTTCATTTTTGTTGTATTGACCCGACACTTCTGCTCTATTCTTTTCCAGAAGACTTTAGAGAAAGAAGCCGGACGGAGTTTCACTTCAAAATCTTTAATAGACCGATTAAAATACTCCTCCAAACCATCTGCAACGGTTTTAATATTTGCAAAAGCCTTTCTTTTATGCTCTATGGCAACAAGAATATAATCCAAAGGATGACGAAAATCAAAGGCTACACTAAAATAGGGATAATCATTCACCTTGCTTTCCTTATGAGATTTTTTGGCATTGATTGTTGTATGCGATTCCTTAGCTATTCGGGTATACACAATATCTTTTCCGAATCTCGTTGGAGGATCAGCCTCTACTGGGATAGAATTGCCATCAAGAAACGACATGTTTTCATTGATACATTCGAATAGGCTACTAGCGGCACTGAGTTTGTCGTCATCTGTAATGGTATCATCAAACCCTGCCAAATATGAGTTGAAGGTAAGTCTATATATATAGAAATTTCTCATTTTTCTAATTATTTAAAAATGTTGTTGTTTATAATACAAAGGTACAAAAAAAAATCCATACTCAAACAATTTCTCAAAAAAACTTCTTATTTTTTTTATTTTCATAGTTACTAGACAAATAAAGATGAATATTTAAAGCAAACAGACGAAATGGTGAAAAAGTGAAAAGTGAAAAGTGAAAAAGTGAATTCTTCTATAAATCATATGAAATATATAATGTTATTATAAAATAAGTAGTAGCTACGCGCGCGTACCTTATTATATATAGGCCATCATATTTTATCCATAGCATCATCTGTGACAGATATTGGAATAGCATAAAATTCACCTTTTCACTTTTCACTTTTTCACCTTTTACATACCATTTCGTGTTCAAGTACTTATCTTGAAGGTAGCTCCTAAATAAATTTCCGTCCCGACGCAGCCGAGGTTACGTCCCGACGCAGTGGGCGATACGTGGCGACCAGGCTGCGTCGCCACGCAGTTTCTACCCCCACGCTACATATCCGCCATCGAGAGGCCGAGGAGCTTCACATCCTTGTATCCACCGAAATGAGACTGGATAGATTGATACTTCTGCTCAAGCAGGCGGGAATCATATCGGGCTGCATTGCGCTTCACCTCTGTCACAAGAGCCGTCTTGTCTATCTCGTTCAACGCAATGATATCTATCTCGTTCAGACCCTTCCGGTCCCAATATCTGCCCACCCGGGTTACACGGTCTTCCTCACTTATCTTCTGACGGATTCGCCACCCCACCCGTCAGCATATACAGGCAGAGCAAGTCTTCTGAGGTATAGTCTGGATTATAATCGTGGAGAATTTCCTTCATCACGCTCACCCGGAACGGCTTGAGCCTGATTTCGCAGTTCTTGCGCCCGTAAAGCGGCTCGTCGTCATGATCGAAGATGCGATGCATCATACTGTAGATACTGCCACATGCCACAAGATTCACTTTCGATTCTTCATGATACCTGTCCCAGACAGACTGGATATGGCTGAGAATGGCGGGGCAGCTTTCTGAAACTTCTCTACCAGCACATGCTCATTGTCTTTCGAAACGTACAGGTACAGCATATTCTGCTCTGCCTCTACCTTCATGAGCAAAGCCGTTTTGCCAATTCGTCTTCTGCCCATCAGCACCGTAAAGAGTGATCTGTTGGCAGACAGCTCCCAGTTTTTCCGCAGGATGCCTATTTCCTGTTCTCTATCGTAAAATTTCATATCGTTATCTTCTTTTATCTGTTAACATTCATTCGTCACGTGGGCAAAGATACGAAGAAACGGGGACTTCGCCAAGGAATTTAATATTTAATTTAATGGCCATTAAATTAATGGCGGTTAAATTAGGCGGAAGAGAATGGGATATGAGGGAGGAATGCACGAGATTCGGGACAAGGATGCACGTGATTCGGGACAACTATTGCATTTTGGCGATTTTTTTTGTATCTTTGCACTGTCATTCATAAAGAACGGCAAATGGGAAATTAACCACTAAAAAACGGAGGGGAAAACGACAGGGGTGCACACCTGCCCAATCTCTTTCTAAATGTTGAACCATTAAAAAAAGAAAGGAAAAAAGAAAATGAAAAAGGAAGTTTGGAAAACTATCTTGCAGGTGATTATCGCCGTACTTACTGCCGTAGGCACCACGCTCGGCGTTACCAGCTGCATGTAGACTGATTTGTTTAACCATTAAAAAAAACGATTTGAATTATGGGTATTAAAGTAAAAGCAATTGAGCGCAACGTAGCGTTCGAAAAAGGTAAGCAAAAGTGGGCATTCGTGATGCAGGCTGAACTCTACAGCCAGCTCAACGCCACGAAAGTGATAGAAGAAGCTGCCGTTCGCAGCGGATTGCCTAAGGCGGTGATCAACGCCGGATGGTCGGCCATCGGCGAAGTGATTGCTGCATGGGCCACCGAGGGCCACAGCGTGGCTGTACCAGGACTGGGCAGCCTCCGATTCGGTCTTAACTCTACCGCCGTAGAGGATGTGAACAAGGTGAGCGCCAACCTCATCACCCGCCGATACATCATCTTCGTGCCTAACCCCGACATCAAGAAGGAACTCGAAGAGACCTCTGTCAACATCACCTGCTACGACCGAAACGGCAAGGTGGTGAAGCAGGTTACCTCTACCGATACGCCTCCTACTACCCCATCCGACGGCGATAATCCATCCGGAGGCGACACCCCAACGGGCGGCGATTCTACTGGCGGAACCGGCGGCGATGGACTTGAATAAGGAACAGAACTTTCGCATATGGGAAGTTAAGGGAAGTTAGGGAAGTTAGAGGGAAGTTAAGGGACAAATGTCCTAAGTTTAAGCTAGAAGACTATTGTCTCTTAACTTCCCGAACGACCGTAGGGAGTGATAACTTCTTTAACTTCAATCAATTCCCTTACTTGCGAAAGTTCTGTATTAAAAAGGTGCTGAGCCTGAAAAAGTAAAACCCTCCCCAGGTCTTAAAAAGTCCTAGGGAGGGTAAACTTTGTCTGGCAGTTAAATTATTTACGCAATGTACCATACCAGACGTCCAGAATACAACATGCTAACCCACATAACCCCTTACAAAATCAGCATGTCGCTAACAATCCTTTGTGCCTCAAAGAAATAATACTTTTTCTAAATCCAATCCTAGCCTCACGGCTAAAGCGTATTTAAAGCTTTTATCTCATTTCAAAACATGATGGTAACATATTCTGCAGCGATATCAACCAGCTTCTTGCGGCGGGCTACACCTATTATATAATGAGCCTCCTTCGCCGAACAGTGGAAGTATTTCTTCACAGCTGTTACCAGTTCTTCCTTGCTTATCGAGCCTACACCCTTAGGATAAGCCTTGCGGATAGCCTTCTCGATGTCTGCCATCTTATATTCATGGTGACGCTTGTGGAAGTACTGCGATACGATGATAGAGAGAACTATCACGAGCAGGATGATAATAAATACTACAGACTTGTTCATTTCCTTATCTCCTTTTAATTGATTAGACATTATCAGGTTCGCTGAATCACCCTTCCGGGTGCTCCAAGTTTTCGGCATCACCGATAGCCGTTATCGGTAAATCCACTGCAAATATAGCATTTTTTCTTGAAACAACAACATTTTTCGGCATTTTTTTCACTATTTCTGCAAAAAAACTTGCTAAATACAAAAAAAACACGTATTTTTGCAAGAAAATAATCCATAAGACAGAAAGATAATGCAAGAAACTGTAAAGAAAGTATTGAATGGCGATTTTAATCGCAAGAAAGCATTGCTGTTTCTCATAACGGCTCTGCTTACCGTTATCGTCTGGAACCTGCCCATCGATAGCTTCGGCATCGAGGGGCTAACCATCGTGCAGCAGCGCGTCATCGCCATCTTCGTCATGGCCGTGATGCTCTGGCTCACCGAGACCATACCGGCATGGGCAACCAGCGTAGTGATCATCTTCGTGCTGCTGTTCTTCGCCAGCGACTCCGCCTTTAAGATCATGCAAGGCTCGGAGGCTGAGATGGGCAAGCTGCTCGACTATCAGGGTGTGATGGCGTGCTTCGCCGACCCTACCATCATCCTCTTCCTGGGCGGTTTCGTACTCGCCATAGCCGCTACCAAGAGCGGACTCGACGTGATGATGGCGAAGACCCTGATTGCGCCATTCGGCAAGCGTTCTGAGAACGTGCTGCTGGGCTTCATGCTCATCACCGGCATCTTCTCGATGTTCATCTCAAATACAGCCACCGCCGCCATGATGCTCACCTTCCTCACACCGGTGTTCAAATCATTGCCACCTTCGGGCAAGGGCCGCGTGGCGCTCACCATGGCCATACCTATCGGAGCCAACCTGGGCGGTATGGGAACCCCTATCGGAACCCCGCCTAACGCCTTCGCCTTCAAGGTATTGAACGACCCTGCAGGACTCAACCTGGGTCTCAGCTTCGGCGACTGGATGCTGATCATGGCCCCTATGGTGCTCATCATGCTCCTGATAGCATGGGTCATCATACGCAAGATGTTCCCGTTCTCTGCCAAGACCATCGAGCTCAACATCGAGGGCAACATGCAGCACAACTGGCGCACCACGGTAGTGGCCGTCACCTTCCTCGCAACCATCGTGCTCTGGATATTCGGCAAGCAGCTGGGCATCAACGCCAACACCGTGGCCATGCTCCCTATCGCCATATTCGCCCTTACGGGAGTGGTTACAGCCAAGGACCTGAAGGAGATTGACTGGGCTGTCATCTGGATGGTGGCAGGCGGATTCGCCCTCGGATTGGCGATGAACGACACCGGTCTGGCCGAGGCAGCCGTAAAGAGCATTCCGTTTGCAGAATTCAATCCGCTGGTCATCATGACCGTATCCGGACTGGTATGCTTCATCCTGAGTAACTTCATCTCCAACACCGCCACCGCCGCCCTGCTCATCCCTATCCTCACGGTGGTATGTGCCGGCATGGGCGACAAGCTCAACACCATCGGCGGCACCTCTACCATCCTCATCGGAGTAGCGGTATCGGCCAGCTGCGCCATGTCGCTGCCTATCTCAACCCCTCCTAACGCCATCGCCTACTCTACCGGCCTCATCCAGCAGACCGACATGGTGAAGGCAGGACTCACGGTGGGCATCCTGAGCATGATAGTGGGCTACGCCGTGCTCATCACCTTCTGCAAGATGGGCATGCTCTAGAGGGGCAGCATCTGCGAAAATACACATTATTATACATATAAAGGAATGAAAAAGATTGTTATAGGAATCGACGTAGGCATCTCTACGACCAAGATTGTGGGCATCGATGAAAGCGGCGTGGTGGTAAGCCCCATCCGCATCAAGGCCACCGACCCTATCACCTCGCTCTACGGAGCCTTCGGCAAGTATCTTCACGACAACAAGATTGCGCTGAGCGATGTAGAACAGGTGATGCTCACAGGCGTAGGTTCTGCCTATATCGACGAGCCCATCTACGGACTGCCTACCTCGAAGAGCGAGGAGTTCGTGGCCGACGGACTGGGCGCCCGATACGAGAGCAAGCTCGACCGCATGATCGTGGTGAGCATGGGAACCGGTACATCGCTCGTAAAATGCGATGACAACGAGATAAGGCACATCGGAGGCATCGGCATAGGCGGCGGAACCCTGGCAGGACTGAGCCGCATCATGCTCAAGACCGATGACATCAAGCAGATCATCAAACTCGCCAAAGACGGCGACGTGAGCAAGATAAACCTGCTGATAGGCGACATCAGCGCCAAGCCTCTGCCCGGACTCCCGATGAACGCCACCGCATCGCTCTTCAGCAACGCCAAGGCCAACGCTTCGCGTGAAGACATCGCCATGGGACTCATCTGGATGGTGCTGCAGTCGATAGGTTCGGCTACCATCCTCTCATCGCTCGAATCGGGCATCAAGGATTTCGTGCTCATCGGCAACCTCACCCTGCTGCCGCAATGCCGCGAGGTGTTCCCAGCCATGGAGAAACTCTACGGAGTGAGGTTCAGAATACCGAAATACTCGGAATTCTGCACCGCCATCGGAGCTGCGCTCGACTATAAGCGACAAGCAAAATAATCACCCCCGAATCGCCGCAATGCCCTATACACGGGCGTTGCGGCGATTTGCTTTCTCCATTCTGTCACAAAGCACAGACAACAAGGGGAAAACGCACACAAGCGCACAAAATGCGCAACATGCTGATAGATAACAACTTAATCGTTTCGGAAAACGGAAATTTATCAAAGTTTTCCAAAACTTTTTCGTTTCCGCCTGATTATCAGCGACTTAATATTTTTTAACTATAAAAAAGTTGTCCAAAAGTAATTACTTTCAGAAATATTTTATATCTTTGCAATGTCAAAAGGAGGTATCTATCTACCTCTTCAAGTCATAATGACTTAATACTAAGTAATTTAAACATCAATCGTAAAAGTAATACTAAAATGATCCAGACAGTAGTAAAGCGTGACGGACGCATCGTTGGATTCAACGAACAGAAAATAATGGCAGCCATTCGCAAGGCCATGTTGCATACCGACAAGGGTGAAGATACCACTCTTATCGAGCAGATAACCGACCACATCTCTTATCGCGGCAAGAGCCAGATGAGCGTTGAGGCCATTCAGGACGCCATCGAGCTGGAACTCATGAAGAGTGCCCGCAAAGATGTTGCCCAGAAGTATATCGCATACCGTAACCAGCGTAACATCGCCCGCAAGGCGAAGACACGCGACGTGTTCATGAGCATCGTCAATGCCAAGAACAACGACATCACCCGCGAAAACGCCAACATGAATGCCGACACACCAGCCGGCATGATGATGAAGTTCGCTTCAGAAACCACTAAACCATTCGTCGACGACTACCTCCTCTCAGAGGACGTACGCGACGCCGTCATACACAACTATATGCATATTCACGATAAGGACTATTACCCAACCAAGAGTCTCACCTGCGTGCAGCATCCGCTCGACGTGATTCTGAACCACGGATTCACAGCCGGTCACGGTTCAAGCCGTCCTGCCAAGCGCATCGAGACCGCAGCCGTGCTGGCTTGTATCTCTCTCGAGACCTGCCAGAACGAGATGCACGGCGGTCAGGCCATCCCAGCCTTCGACTTCTATCTGGCACCATACGTACGCATGTCGTACCAGGAAGAGGTGAAGAACCTGGAGAAGCTGACAGGCGAAGACCTGAGCAACCTCTATGATGCGCCTATCGACGACTACATAGAGAAGCCGCTCGACGGACTGCAGGGCCGCGAACGCCTGGAGCAGCACGCCATCAACAAGACCGTGAACCGCGTGCATCAGGCGATGGAGGCATTCATCCACAACATGAACACCATCCACAGCCGCGGCGGTAACCAGGTAGTATTCTCAAGCATCAACTACGGTACCGATACCAGCGCCGAGGGCCGCTGCATCATGCGCGAAATCCTGCAGAGCACCTATCAGGGCGTAGGCAATGGCGAAACAGCCATCTTCCCTATCCAGATATGGAAGAAGAAGAGAGGCGTAAACTATCTGCCTGAGGACAGAAACTACGACCTCTACAAGCTGGCGTGCAAGGTAACAGCCCGCCGTTTCTTCCCTAACTTCCTGAACCTCGACGCCACCTTCAACCAGAACGAGAAGTGGCGTGCTGATGATCCGGAGCGCTACAAGTGGGAGATTGCAACCATGGGCTGCCGTACCCGCGTGTTCGAAGACCGCTGGGGCGAGAAGACCAGCATCGCCCGCGGTAACCTGAGCTTCTCTACCATCAACATCGTGAAGCTCGCCATCGAGTGCATGGGCATCGAAAACGAAAAGCAGCGCATCGACATGTTCTTTGCCAAGCTCGACAATATCCTCGACATCACAGCCAAGCAGCTCGACGAGCGCTTCCAGTTCCAGAAGACGGCGATGGCCAAGCAGTTCCCTCTGCTCATGAAGTATCTCTGGGTAGGCGCAGAAAACCTGAAGCCGGAAGAGACCATCGAGAGCGTCATCAACCACGGAACCCTGGGTATCGGCTTCATCGGATTGGCAGAATGCCTGGTTGCCCTCATCGGCAAGCACCACGGCGAGAGCGAGAAGGCACAGGAGCTGGGACTGAAGATTGTTACCTACATGCGCGACCGTGCCAACGAGTTCAGCGAGCAGTATCATCACAACTACTCTATCCTGGCTACTCCAGCCGAGGGATTGAGCGGTAAGTTCACTAAGAAGGACAGAAAGCAGTTTGGCGTCATCCCTGGCGTTACAGACCGCGACTATTATACCAACTCTAACCACGTGCCTGTATACTATAAGTGTACAGCCCTGAAGAAGGCACAGATCGAGGCTCCATACCACGACCTGACCCGTGGCGGCCACATCTTCTATGTAGAGATTGACGGCGATGCTACCCACAACCCTTCTGTTATCGAGAGCGTGGTAGACATGATGGATAAGTACAACATGGGTTACGGCTCAGTAAACCACAACCGCAACCGCTGTCTCGACTGCGGCTACGAGAATGCTGACGCCCACCTCGAGGTTTGTCCTAAGTGCGGCAGCCACCACATCGACAAGCTGCAGCGCATCACCGGTTATCTGGTAGGTACTACAGACCGCTGGAACAGCGGCAAGCTTGCCGAGCTCCACGACCGAGTAACCCATATCGGAGGAAAAAAGTAGTGATTAATGATTAGTGATTAATGATTAGCGTATTAAGCATCGTACATGATACGATGGTAGACGGTCCGGGCTTCCGCACATCCATTTATTGTGCGGGATGCCCCAACCATTGTCCGGGCTGCCATAATCCGCAGTCGTGGGACATCAGCCACGGCACGATGACCTCTACCGACGAGCTGATGAAGGAAATCATGAGCGACCCCTTCGCCAACGTCACCTTCTCGGGCGGCGACCCTATGTTTCAGGCAAAGGGCTTTGCCGAGCTGGCGCGCGCCATCAGGGAGCAGAGCAGCAAGAGCATCTGGTGCTTTACGGGCTATCTCTTCGAAAACCTCGTGAAGAATCCCGAGCAGCTGGAACTCCTCCGCCAAATCGATGTATTGGTAGACGGCCCCTTCGTACAGGAATTGCGCGATGAAGACCTCTTCTTCAGGGGCAGCAGCAACCAGCGCATCATCAACGTGCAGAAGTCGCTGAAAGAAGGAAGAGTGATAGAACTCAATCTTACAACAGAAAACCCGAATCCGGTATTGTAAATCTACATACCAGATTCGGGTTTCCCGTTTCTTTTTTCCCGTGCCCAAATCATTATCTCTTAGCATCCTTCTCTTCTAGGTAGCTAATAGAACTCTGAATATAATCACGCTCCCACTCGCTCTCGTGCAATTTCTCATCACCATAGAGCAGAAGGTCGAGATCCAGCGGAACATCTACCTTCCTGTAAGGACCACGGATTCTGCGTCCGCATCTCTGCTCCACACTCCGCAGCGCGGCAAGCACAGACTTCTTAGAGCAGATGGTCTCCCCCAACATCACCTGATTCAGAAACTTGTCTGAATTCTCCAGTCCGATAGGCTCAGTCCACATGCGCGGACCGAAAAGGCTGTTCTTGAACATACAACTCAGATGTTCATGCGCCTTCAACACATTCTCCTCCTGATTTCTGTTAGAGCCGATAGCTATAATTACTTTTGTACGAGTTTTCATTATTAAAATCATTATTTCTACAAAACAAGTCAGTTTCTCTCAGAAGAGACAGATAGCTCCCTGCATTTGTATGTCATATTTTGTGCAAAGATATTAAAAATTTTGTAATAAACCGCGATTTATCCGTTTTTTTTTATATTTTTGCAAAATGAATCATCTAAAAGCAAACATTTTAGGGCTCGCTCTGCTCTGCTGCCTCCCGATGGGCGCACAGCTGAAGTGGAACCAGGCCTATCAGACATATATCAACCAGTATAAGGATCTTGCCATCGAGCAGATGCTCCGTTACCGCATTCCAGCCAGCATCACCCTAGCACAGGGACTGTTTGAGAGTGCGGCAGGAAGGAGTGACCTCGTACGTCAGGGCAACAACCACTTCGGCATAAAATGTCACAACTGGACGGGACCAACCCAGTACCACGACGATGATGCCCGGGGCGAATGCTTCCGCGTATACCAGGACGCAAGAGACAGCTACGAAGACCACAGCAAGTTTCTGGCGCGCCAGCCACGCTACGCACGCCTCTTCGAACTCTCGCAGCACGACTACAAGGGATGGGCTCGCGGACTGAAAGCCTGCGGCTACGCCACCAACCCGCAGTATGCCAGCAAGCTGATACAGATTATAGAGCTCTACAAGCTCAACCAGTATGACAAGGCCAAGCGCTACGACCGCTTCATGGCTACCCACAGCGGTACCGACCAGCCTGTAAACGCCGAAGGATTGCTGCACCCTATCCATATCTTCAACAAGAATTACTATCTCCATGCCCGCGAAGGCGACACCTTCAAGAGCATAGGCAAGGAGGTGGGCATCAGCTGGCGCAAACTGGCTCGCTACAACGAGCGCGACAAGCACGCCGTGCTGCACAAGGGCGACATCATCTATCTGAAGAAGAAACGCTCCAAGGCACCTAAGCAGTATAAGAAGCGCCCTCACGTGATACAGCCGGGCGAAAGCATGTACGCCATATCGCAGAAGTATGGCATCCGACTGGAGAAACTCTACAAGATGAACCATCTCGACCCTAACATCCCGGTAAGCGTAGGAACAAGGCTGAGGGTGAGATAACTGAACTTTCGTATGTGGGGAAGTTAAGTGAAGTTAGGGAAGTTAGAGGGAAGTTAAGGG
>ERZ780217.39-NODE-39-length-31738-cov-4.27507_pt1 | contig 31738 bp, 30 predicted proteins | sample MGYA00511566_ERZ780217 | MGnify/ENA primary metagenome ERZ780217 (study PRJEB29588, sample SAMEA2145758) | human gut metagenome | biome: human gut; feature: human-associated habitat; material: faeces | place: Denmark | collected 2008/2010 ...
ATTTGTTCACGAAAAGTCTTACTACGTGTGAGCCGATGAAACCAGCACCGCCCGTTATTACAATATTCTTCATTCTAATCAATGTATATATTCGAACACAAATTACACGAATCATTCAGGAGAAACTATAACCTCTATATTCGTGTTATTCGTAAGATTCGTGTTCAAAAAGATTAATATTCTAAATTCTTCTTTAATGTTTGATCTTTCTCTTCAAGGATTGAAAGGAGATACTTGCCATAGTCATTCTTCAGCATTGGCTGAGCATTCTTACGCAACGTATCACTATCTATCCATCCTTGGCGATAAGCAATACCTTCCAAGCAAGCCACCTTCAAGCCCTGGCGCTTCTCCAAAACTTCGATAAAGGTAGATGCCTCAGAAAGGGAATCATGAGTTCCGGTATCAAGCCAGGCAAATCCTCTTGCCATGGTCTGTACCTTCAGCTGCTTATCCTTCAGGAACTCCTGGTTTACTGTTGTGATTTCCAACTCACCACGAGCAGATGGTTTGATATGCTTAGCTACTTCCACTACCTTGTTAGGATAGAAGTATAAGCCTACCACAGCATAATTGCTCTTTGGATGCTGAGGCTTCTCCTCGATGCTCAGACAATTACCTTGCTCATCAAACTCAGCCACACCATATCGCTCTGGATCACTTACACGATAACCGAAAACGGTTGCCTTGTTGTTCTGCTCTGCATCTACTACAGCCTGATGCAACATCTGGTTCAAACCAGCACCATAGAAGATGTTATCTCCCAAAACAAGGCAAGCAGCATCATCGCCAATAAACTCTTCACCTATAATGAAAGCCTGTGCCAAACCATCTGGTGAAGGCTGCTCAGCATACTCAAATTTCACACCCAGTTGGCTACCATCACCTAAGAGACGTTTAAAACCTGGCAGATCGAATGGAGTTGAGATAATAAGTATCTCACGGATACCTGCCAACATCAATACCGAGATAGGATAATATATCATCGGTTTATCAAAGATAGGAATCAGCTGTTTGCTGATGCCCTTTGTGATAGGATACAAACGTGTACCGCTACCACCTGCTAATACGATTCCTTTCATGAAATACTAAACTATAATTTATTCAGATAAAATTTCATCATTCTAATTGCTTCGCTGTGAGAATCAAATCCATTCTTCTTTACCTCTTCAGCATAGCTTCTTCGCTTGCTAAGATTTGCATTCACCACATTGATAATAGTATCAGCCCAAACTTCAGGCGATTCATTTAATCCTATGTAGTGTGCCAACTCAGAAGCAGTAGTCTCTTCTGTTATATTCTTAGAGAAGAAGATTGGTAAACCTGCACATTGAGCTTCTATGCCAACAACAGGCATACCCTCATACAAACTTGGTAGCAAGAATGCATCAAAAGCATTATAAAATTGCTTGATGTCATCACGGCGACCTAAATCTTCAACTCTATCTTGCAATCCATATTCCTTTATCTTTTCATGCATTGCCGTTTCTAACTCGCCAAAGCCAATCATTACAAGTTTAGCATTAGGCTGTTTTTTAGCAATAGAATTGAATATATCAATCAGGAAAAGAGGATTCTTCTGATCAACATATCGTCCGATAAAGCCATAAATCACCTTGTCTTCCCATCCAAACTTCTTTCTGGTTTCATCTCTAAGAACCTTATCAAAAGCATTGGTATCAGCATTGATTACTGTCTTGAATATTGTAATTTCACCTTTATCATAGGTTTTCTTACCAAATTGCCAAACACCACAATCTATAGAATTTGCCATGTAGTAATTAGCAAACCAATGAGAGAAAGGACGAAGAGCCAGTTTTACTATAGTTTTCTTCTCATTCTTGTCACCTTTAGATATACTCTCAGAGATTCTAACCTTTACACCAGCTAGCCAACCCAAGAACATAGGAAATACATTCAAAGTATTATCAAAGGCATGCATGATTTCATATTTATTGTCCTTCAAAATTTTATAAGTCTCTCTCATATGCGCTCCAATATGTTTGTAAGGAGCAACCTTATAAACCCTGCCACCTAAAGAAAGAATTTCTTCCTCAGGAATACCATTTGAATCAGAATCACAGATAAAGTCAAACTGGATCTGGGTTCTATCAATATGTCGGTAATACTCCATAATAAGATTTCGTTTTCCGCCAGAATGGAGTACACCTGCAATAATAGCAATTCTCTTCATAACCATTAACTATTTTACAGATTCATTATAAAAAGTAGAGATACCATTCAACATAGGAGTCAACTCAACTTGTGCCAAACGTTGCATCTTTTCAGTATCCAAAACCATGTTAGACACATCCATAGGGCGGGCATTCTCATAGACAATCTTAAAATCCTTCTTTGTGATAATCTTCAAGAAAGCAAGAATATCATTCACAGAATAACCTCTGCCACTGCCCAAGTTAACGGTATCGTTGTAGACATCCTTATCTATCAACTGATAGAATACCTTTGCCAAATCATCAATATAGATATAATCACGGATTGCCGAGCCATCACCCCAAACTTCTACAGGTTTATTCTCCAAAATCTTACCAATTGCTACAGCCACCAATCCTTGCTTACCATGAAGATTTTGACCATGGCCATATGGATTAGATGGACGAACAATTAAGTACTTCAACTTTTCTGTACGATTTTTAAAAAGAATACTATTCTCCATCATTTGCTTTGACCAGCCATAGTAAGAAATAGGTGCCATTTCATCTGTCTCAACAAATGGTTGCATCGTTGAACGATTACCATATATAGTACCACCAGAAGAGAAATAAACAAACTTGATATTCTCCTTGGCACAAATCTCCATCAACTTGATGGAAGGGAATATCATGTTCTTAAACTCATTGTTGAAATCATCATATCCACTACCAGGTATCAGTGTAGACACAAGATGAACCACGATATCTATCTTGTTACCAATCAAAATCTTTTCAACCTTGTCGATATTACCTAAAGCCTCTCGGTAAATCTTTACATTAAGGCCGTCAAGTCTCGACACATTGGCAAACTCTGGTTCTACAACAAAAACATTATATTTTTTGTTTGTCAAAAACTGCTTGACCAAACTGGAGCCAATGAAACCAGCCCCTCCTATAAAAAGTATATTCATATTATAGCTATCTTGCATTTTACAAAAAAGAACAATTCAAATAAGCGTTATCCAATCAATAGATTACATACGTTATTTTGAACATTCCGCAATAAATTTATAATATCAGCAATGTTTTTTTTCAACCCATTCCCAATTCCCTTACATCTATTTTTTTTTACTTGTTTCAAAGACTCCTGATATTCTATTTGATATGTTGCATCTTCAATTTCTACATAGAATAAACCCTCTCTCTTCTTGGCAAGATAAAGAGGAGCAGCCAATTCTACCAACTGCATATCCGTAAAACCATGAATCATAGCCTTATAAATTTTACCTAAAGGTTTATCCGACATCAAAAAACGAAGACATACTAAAATTCTCACCCATGGAATATCTGTTTGAATGTTATATTCACCATGCAGCCAATTATCTCTGAATAACAAATTAATATCTATATCCAAAAACTCTTTACTACGCCTTACAGATAGTTGATAAATCGCTAATGGAACAGAAATTCTATCATTAGTATCACTAGAAAGACTTTGGTCTAAACTTAAAACTTCTTCTGTTTTGCAGATATCAAAGATTTTTTGCCTAACTTGCCTATGCGCTTCTTCTCTTATAGAATACGAATAGGGCAGGGTGTTTAGAAACTTATTCATATACCCTTCATAGTTCGCCTCTTTACCATAGAAATGGTGGAAGAGATGACGAGCTATCTCGTAATCCATTACAAGGATTATCTTATCAAAACCGAACTTGTTACCATTAGGAACCTCCGAATAATAGGGATTATCAACCTGAGAGGACAAGACATTCATGATGCGGAAAAGATGAGCTGGATCTATTCTGTCCAAATCTTCTATAATCAAAACGGACTTTGCCATCATCTGCTCCAAAGACTTCTGGATAAGATAAGTAAAAGCATCACATTCGCTGATACTACCTGACTTTCCATAAAATCCATTGAGGTAGTCATCTACTACATGAAGAACATCTTGTTCTTTACGTTTTTCATCAATCGTAGAAACAAGCCCCTTCAAAGCCTTATACCCTTCTTTCAAACCTTTTACAGGAATGATTGAAGCAACAAAGTCGCCTAACTTCAACAAAGACTCTTTGTTGCATACCGCATCGAATATCTTATCATATCCCTCTTTAAAGTCATAGATACGATTATCCTTTATGAGTTGAAACAGAATATCACGCTTGATATACTCAATGACATCCCGATTCTCCTCAACCACGTAGTTTACTGGATGGAGAGTGATGAAGTAATAATCATTAGCCTCTTTCGGATAGCTTTCCATAAACTTTTTCAGAAAGTAAGACTTACCATCTCCAAACTTGGCCGAGAAGATAATACGACTTTCCGATTCAAAGACCTGCTTAAAATCGTTTATGTTATTGGAAATATCAATTGGTTCCATTAGGCAAATTCTCCTCTAACATTATAATTTCATTTTTATTGTTCATTATCTTCCCAAAACTTAGGGAGAAGAGTATAAAGTTTATCCTCAGGCGTTGCGCCGATGTGAGTAAAGATAAGGATTACGGTGTTTGCTAGCATTCACACTCTCTCGCATTTCCTTCGCCGAATTGTCGCCAATTTACAACCTCGGCGAACTTTGGCTTGCTGTTTAATTATCGCTATTCTTCTTGATCTTCGCGATTTAGTTCATCGCAATAGTCTTGAGCCTCTTCTAAGGTCAAAAAAGATAGGTCTTTAAGCCGATATGTATTAAGAGTAACAAAATTTACCCCTTCTATAACAAATTTATTCGTACCCAATTGCAAAACATTAAACTTTTTCATAATCATTTGATTTTAAGCTCTACTTCCTTAAGTTCCTCCGGTGTATCTATCTCATAGATATCCTTTATTTCCTTCACATGTATATCAAGTTCAGGATAAATATCCAATACCATATTATCCCAGTAAAGATTGGTGTAATCCTTAGTGGCATAAACCTCTTCCATGTGTTCGATGATTTTCTTGCAGTCATCAGCTTTCCAATACGAGATACCGCTCATCAGAAAGCCATTACCTGCACCGATGTTTATCTTCACAAGATTGTTGTTCTCATCCACTTCCAATCCCCATTCATTCTCATATTTTTTCTTTTTGGCGAAATAGGTAGATTGGGAAACTTCGGATAGCAATACATTCTTATCCATATAAACATCGCCTTCCATCACATATGTGTCATGGAATCTATCTCTAACGATATACAAGGAATTGATGTTATTACAAGAATCGTATCTGTCGTTGAAAACTATATCCACTCCATACTTTTCTTTCAAAAAATCCAAGGCATCAGCCTTATATCCAGAAATCAGAGTAATATCATCTATACCTTTCTCTTTCAAGAATTGTATCTGACGTTCCACCATTGGGATACCATTTACTTCGACCAAACATTTTGGTCGGTCATTTGTTAAAGGGCGCAGGCGTGTTCCCATGCCTGCTGCCAATATTATAGCGTTCATATCTAAATATTATTTTTCGTTCAAATAATTCTTCACATCTTTAAAGAAACTCCAAACTATCAGTATCAAAAGAATACCCACTGGGAATGCAGCAATGATTGTCACAGACTGCAAACTGTAAAGCGTATTCTCGGCAAACAGCAATCCAATAGGGAACAAGATGAGCATGATACTCCATACCGCTCTAATCTTTCTGCTTGGCTCCTCATCAGCAGAGATTTGATTATAGCTATAAGAAGATGCCACATACGTAATACCATCCAATGTTGTACTGTAGAAAGCAATCATCGTGATAACCAATAATATCAATGCTACTTCTGGCAATGGTAATGTGCCGAATATCTTCAAAATAGCTTGATACATCTCACCTCCATTTGAAATATAGCCTGTAACATCAAGTCCATGCTTCAGCTGTTGAGCCAATCCATAGTTTCCTAAAATGATAAATGACATGTAAGTTCCAGCCAATCCCCAACCAAATGTACCAAAGACAAGGTTCTTAATGGTTCTTCCCTTACTGATAAGAGCAATAAAGAATGGGGTTGCAATACACCAAACCAACCAATACGCCCAGTAGTAAATAGTCCATGTCTGTGGGAAGTTGTTCTCTCGCAACGGATCCATATAAGTTGAGAGTCCGATGAAGTTCTGAACCATGTTGCCTAAAGATTGGAATCCGGTCTCTACTATATATCTTGTTTCTCCACCCAAGAACAAGAAATAAAACAAGATGGCAAAGAACATATATGAACAGAAGGATGCCAATTTGGAAATACCATTCATACCCAACAATACTGTGATAGTATAGACTGCACATATCAAAAGCAGAATACCTATAGTAAGCGTAACGCTGGTTGAAATGCCAAACACAGAAGCCAAGGCTGAAGCCAAAAGAGGAGTTGCCAATGAGAATGTTGTAGCAGTTGCACAAACCATTGCGAAGACTGCAACTATATCAATCAACTTACCCCAAGGGCCATCCACTCTGTCACCTATCAGAGGACGCACTGCCTCTGAGAAACGTTGTCTCTCTCGTTTGCGAACATGCATCATAAAAGCAAAGCTGATAGCAAGTACCACATAGAATCCCCACGCTAAAGGTCCCCAATGGAACAACGGGAAGGTCGGTGCCCAAAGCTGCATCTTACCGAGTTCTGCCACATGAGGTTCTGCACCATACAAAGCCCATTCTATCAAGGAATAAAACATGATATCAGCAGCCATGGTTGAAGTAAATATCATCGTACCCCAAGCAAAGTTGCTATAAATAGGCTTATCTATGTTACCCAACTTAATCTGACCATATTTGTCCTTAAAAGCCAAATATAATGATAACAATACGCATCCCAATCCAAGGATGACATAATAGATACCAATAGTATCACCAAAGAAACTACGCAGGGTGTCAACAAATAATTTTGACTGAGTTGGTATCAACATAAACACCAACATCATTGCCAAGACTATGACAAAAGGAATCAATGTTGTAATCCAATCAATTCTACCTTTCAAATTCTCTCTTTCCATTTCTATAAATCTATTTTCTTTAAATTTTCAATTGCTCGGGTATATCTATCCATACCATAAGTACCGAAATCATCTCCCTGTGCTTCCTTGATGCAAGTCCATACAGCCCACAGATAATCCATCAATATCTGATATACTAATATCTTTTTTCTAGCATTCTCAGGTTCTTTACCGTCGAAATAATGGCTGAGAAAATAATCCTTGCTTTCATCAGTAAAATTACTTTCCAAGAATAGGGCTGCTATATCCCACATAGGATCGTTCATTCCTGAATATTCCCAGTCTATCAGATAGATAGTTCCATCCTCAGCCTTCAAGAAATTCTCAGCTACGAGATCATTATGACAAGGCTTTACTGATACCCCCAATTGATTCAGGTAATCTTCTAGTTGAAAAACCTTTTTTCTTATGGGTTCATAGCCTTCATACATTTTACCGTCTGCTTTAACCAGCAAATACTCATAGTTCAATATTTCCTTGAATACATTAAACTCATTACCAAAGCGAACATGAGAATGATGTAAGGTCCTGAAGATATTGGCTATTTTTTTCATGTTTGATGGTCGCTGAATGGTCGCCCCATTCAATGTTTCTGCGTTCTTTACAAAGTCTGCAAGTTTGATACCCGTCTCAGAGTTGAAGTATCTGATTGGAGGATTGATACCCATCTTGCAAGCTTGCAAGGAGTTTTGTTCCTCATTGCTACGCACCACCATACCTTCTGCACCAATTCCTGGTACACGAAGTACATATTCATATAAGCCCTTAGTAACCTTAAAGTTCTTGTTTGACATACCGCCAATCTGACTTATCTTCACCTCATTCTCTATCTGTTCGTTCGGGAAAATAACCTTTAGGTATGAAATCAAGTTTTCATAATCAAATGGATTTTCCTTTCTGCGAAGCTTAGGATAGATATAGTTGCGAAGCTTATTGAAATCTTCTTCACAATCTACATCTCCCCATATCAAATTGGTAAACTTGATATAAGGTCTGTCCAAAACATCTGTAGAATCAAACAGCAAGTACTCATAGTTGAGATAAGGATTATTGCTGTTTTTCCACTTGTTCATCATTCTGTCAAAAGAGTGCTTGGAAATCTTGACGATACCCAATAACTCACCCTCGAAATTACATATCTGATGACGATCCTTGCTTATCTTGGTGATATATCCACTGCGAGTTTCAACAAAAGCCTCGTCTCCACTACCAGACTCTTCTGTAATGGCAAAGCAATTTTCGTTTTTTGTCTCAGAAAGTTCTTTCAGTACCTTATATTCATAGAATGTATCGCCCTCTACCAACAGGAAATCATCCTTGATATAAGGTGCAGCCATAGCAAGCGAACCCATTGAAGAAGTAAACTTAAAGTCTGGATTCAATACCAGACGTACTGTCTCTGATGCGTATCGCTGATATTGCTGAGCTTGCCCTCCCACTATTAAGAGAATATTGTCATAGTTGAGAGCTGTCAAAGCCTCGATGGTTCTATCTATCAAACAAGAATTCTCGTAATAAGGTTTCAAAGGATAAGGTATTTCTGTATCCTTATCTTTCCTGGCCGATAAAATAACCGCAGTTTTCATTAAAGACCGAAATAAAGTGACATTGTAAAGTATGATTTATTATTGTAAGGATTCAGTACATAACTGGCACTGACTGGCAGCTTGAAGTTGCCAAACTTCAATGCCGTACTATACTTGGCATTGATATTTACCACATTGAATCCACTTTGATTGTTTGTATAAAAGCCCTTATTCAAATTGGCTCCTACACATAAAGCTATATTATTGTCTTCCGTAAAGGAGTGGGTGTAACCTACCTCTGCATACGAAGAATACATCTGCTTTCCATCTGCATTTTTGTCTGCTCCAAAGATATAAGTTGATACTGTAACCCACAAAGGAACCTTTGTTCCTGTCCATGTGGCGTAAGCCTCTACCCAATGTCCCGTCTCACGATTACTCAACTTGAAGTACTGGTCTTTTTCACCAACGGAAGAAGGATAATAGTAATCAGACACACCAACAGTAAACTCACTGGCAGTATAAGATACACCTAAATCGACTTCCTGATGACTACCATCAATGGCATAACCGCCCATAGCGAATGCATTGAATCCATGCGTATTATAGCTCATCATCGGAAATACCGTAGGGGCTGTTCCATATTCAATACCACGCCACATATATTTTGTGGACAATTCTAAACTTGCAGAGAAAGGAGACTCCTTCAAGCTCTCCTCTGCATTTGCAGCCATCGCAGTTAATAGCAATAGCAACAACAATTTACCTCTATTGATTATCATTTCGGGGGCTTTTTAAATGAACTTTTTAGCTTGCATTTCCTTGAATGCAGCAATCAGCTTATCATAATCATCTGTTGTCAATGCTCCAATGTGTCCAACTCGGAATACTATATCCTTCATGTCACCACCATTTGGGCAAACCCACATACCATACACATCCTTAATCTTCAAGAAGATATCATAAGCAGAAGCTGTTGTTGGATGAAGTGGAGTAACAGCATTTGATAAAGATTCGGATACTATTTCAAATGGCAGATCTTTGATTTTTTCTCGAAAATATGTAGCTAATGCACCGATGCGTTTTATTTCTCCTTCTACGCCACCATTGGCTTCTATCTCTTTCAAACGAGCATTAATCTGACGAAGAATACCAACAGCTGGGGTCCAAGGAGTCTGACCACGCTCCATATTCTTCAATGCTATCTGCAAATCAAAGTATTGACATACACATTTGGTGTTGTTAACTCGACTAATTGCTTTTGGAGAAAGAACCATTACAGAAATTCCAGGAGGGCACGCTAAAGCTTTCTGACTACCAGTAATCATAATATCAGCCCCCAATTCCTTCATATCAAAAGGATCAGCTAAGAAAGTACTGATACAATCAACTATCAAGAACAGTTGGTTACGCTTGCAGAAATCACTAATTAAATTCATATCATAATGAACACCAGTTGAAGTCTCATGCTTATTAACCAAGAATACCGTATATCCTTGTCCCTCATATGGAGCAAGATGCTCAGCTTTTAACGCCTTACCATGTTCTAGCTTGATTTCTGTGTAAGGTACATGATGAAGTTCCAGCAATTCTACAAAACGATGACCAAAACTACCACCATTCACGACCAAAGCCTTATCATTTGGTGTAAGGGTATTCATGATAGCTGTCTCCATCGCTCCAGAACCTGAAGAAGTTAAGAATACGACTTTAGAATCATCAGAAGCTTTTGCAAACTTCTTAATGAGTCTCTCGTTCTCAAACATAACATCAGAAAATTCCAATGTTCTAAAATAGGGTACTTGTTCTGCACCAATAGCTCGTACAGCATCACTAGACTGCACTGGGCCTACTGTAAAATTAATCATTATTATCTACGTTAAATTTCAAAGAAGTTTTTACGCTCATCAAACTGTTGCATGACCTGAGCCATGCATATGCTTTCTTTCCTTCGAAGTCTAGCTGAAGAGAAACGCTTATTAATGATGCAACTTATAAATTCCTGTATCTCATAACGAAGTCCATAGCCATCCCATTTATAGAAATACTTCTTATTCTCATTCTGATCTTCATATCGAAGTTCAAAATAATCCGTTTTCCACCAAGGAGCAGGTACATAGGCATACCCCTTCGTACCAGAAACCACGAGATTACCTTCTGTTTTCACACCAATGCCCACCTTAAAAGATGCTGTAGCATTAGGATAGCGCATGACACCATGCGTATATATATCCACATGGTTACTCATTCTACTAAATATGGTCAGGTCTTTATAGTTTATACCTAAGAGTTTGACTATAGGTAACAAAGGATAGCTACCCTCCTCATGCATAGCTCCACCAGCTTGAGCTACATCAAACTCTCTGCCTTTCTTATCCAAGAGTTGAGAGCAAGATGCCTCTATATCAACTATCTCACCTATCAAGCCAGACTTTATCATTACCATCAAATGATTAAATGCGGGGCAATGAGCCGTCTTGTTCGCTTCCATCAGTATAACATTCTTGTTTTCAGCCAACTGATATAGCTCTTGTGCTTGTTCCCTGTTTAAGACTAATGGTGTTTCACAAAGAACATGCTTACCAACCTCCAAGGATTTCTTGATATATTCATAATGACTAAGATGTGGAGTTGCTATATAGACAGCATCTACAGCATCGTAAAACTTATCTAAATCGGCATAAGCCCAAATACTCTCATTATCCTTAGACATGGTCACAACTGCATCCTTATTTATATCATAAGCAGCACAGACATTCACACCACTAACTACGGAAGCCTCTTCAGGGAAACGCTTGGCGATTCGTCCACAACCGATGATTCCGATTTTAACAGTCTCTTGGCTTTCATTTCGAAGCATTGTAGATGAGATGCCTTGCGTTCTTGGCAGATAAACCACTTGACAGAATTCATTCAAGTAGTCAAACTTACCCTCCCAATCAGAGCCTATAGCAAAAATATCAACATCATATTTTTGGATGTCGTCAATCTTCTGCCCAACATAATCCTCTATGATGATTTTGTCGGCATAGCCCGTGGCTTTCACAGCCTCCACACGCTCCAAGACATTATTGCGGACATTCAATTTTCCACGATCACGATCAAAGTTATCATTGGTGACACCAACAATTAGGTAGTCACCAAGTTCCTTTGCCCGCTTGAGAAGATTAATATGACCTTGATGCAAAAGATCATATGTCCCATATGTTATAACTTTCTTCATAGAGAAAATCACATTTTATCTTCATTCTCTTTAGCTAACTTGATGGCTTTTCTACAATATTTTAGAGTCATTACAACAAATGAGCCCCCATAATAGCAGAAACAATAAAAAACGATAATATCCAGTGCATTAAAAATAGCAGTCAACAATATGAATATAGCTAAATAGCCTCCAATTCCCAACCATTCTTCTAATCTCACTAAAAGACTAGTTGTGGCATTTTCATCTATTCTTTGATCATATTCAACTTGCAAAATACCTTTATCCTGCAACTCTCGTTCACAACTTTTATATTTTTGGTAAATTAAGCGCATCATCGTATCAGATGTTGTACCCAATGCTCCCACCAAAATAATCAAAGCGCATCCTGAAGCAACAAACATACCCCCATCTGTATAAACAGAATATCCAATACATGCTCCGAGGAAACCTACTAAAATATAGCTGCTAGCCGCATCAGCAAAGGCGCCAAAAGGTTGTTTTTTAACGCTTCTCGCAATATTACCATCTACGGTATCAGAAAGATACCATATATTTACAAGAATAGCACCTGCAATATGCCACCAATAACCTGGTACAATAAAACAAATGCAAGCAGCAAGTGCAATAAAAATCGAAAAATACGAAACTGTATTTGCAGAAATTCCTCTATTAGCACACCATGCCGAAATATAAAAAGAAATTGGTCTAAAAAAATAACGGCACAAATGTACATCCTTCTTTCTTTTCCACTCAGGCATGTCTTTCCATAACTCACGCCCTGTGTAATGATCTTTTTTTTCTAACATAAATAAAACTTTGATCTATTTATTTTCCAATTGTTTTCTACGCAACCAACCCAGTAAAGCAAGCAAGCGATACTGCTTGTAAGCAATTAATTTCAAAATCAACTTACGCTGCAAATTCAACCCAGTTCTTGGAGCCTCACACATAGCCTTATCCACCAAAGGTTCTTTCATAAACGCTTCAAACTCGTCAATTTTTTCTTTAAAAGAACGCTGATAATAAGGATTAAAATAGCCCGTTATTGCTGTTGTGCATATTATATATAATAGTCTATTCATCACACCAGCATGTAAGTCTAGGGTATTTTTGCTTTTTCTGACAAAGTCATCAATCCACTCCATACATCTTACAATAAGAATATTATTGGCAACGCTGGCGGTATGAGAAATTGACTGTTTGTTATATCTATAATGAAGCAAAGGCAAGTTCAAATAATACGCACTTGATAAATATTCAAACAACTGTATGTTAAAGACAAAACCCTCCGCTCCTTGACGCAACTCATCAATATGACGGATATTATGAGCTCTCAAATAATCCATTCTTATAAGTTTTTGAAAAGCCATAGCTATCTCACCATTGAAATCAAGGACTCTCGCTTGCAATTTTCGACAATCAGTCTCCTCAAACTTCCGACACCCTTCATCATCCTTAAAAGAATGAACAATAGTTTGTGAATGAGGACTATTGGCAAACTCATCAAACATAACAAGTTCTACATCAAATTTCAGCATAACCTCCATCGCTTTCTCGCAACAATCAGGCTCCAACCAGTCATCACTATCGACAAACATCATAGCATACCCTGTTGCAGCATCCTGTCCCGAATTACGTGCAGCAGCCAATCCTCCATTTGGCTTATGGATAACCTTGATGCGACTATCCTTCTTGGCATATTCATCACATATCTCCCCACATATGTCTGGAGATCCATCATCCACAAGAAGTATCTCTAAGTTTTTATAAGTCTGAGCCAATATGCTTTCTATACATTTTGGCAGATATTGCTCCACATTATAACATGGAACAATAATGCTAATTAAAGGTTGATTATTCATTATTATTTTCTTTAAGAAATCAATTTTCAGCATTTGTTACATTCACTTAATCATTCTTTGATCTTATATGATAAAGCGATAGTATTGTACCATATAAACGATGCTTAAACAAGAAATAAAGCAAACCGTACTTGCGTGATTTATTCCAAGCCTTTCTTACACTTTGCTTGTCACAGAAAGGATGCCAAAAGTCCATTTGTCTTACTTCTGCTAAAGCTGCTTTCTTTTCTTTTTCAGACAATTCACACCCATCATTAGCATAAAAAGCACATCGAGGTGCAATGTATTGGCGCAAAAGATGATAAGTATAATCAAACTGATGATTATTAATATCTATATTCAAAGCCTTCATTGTGCCAAGCATTGTATTCATTAACAAGTTCTTAGCCTCTTGATTATCAGGATTCCATTTTGTTGACGTAGAAAAGCCTCTACGAATGTAATGTTTATAATAAATCGTATCAATTGTAACAAAACAATGCAGTAATGGCATTAAACGTTGCATTAACTCAATATCCTCACCACCATGCTTCAAATTTTCATTGAGCCAGAGATTATTGTCTAGAATAATTCGTTTTCTGATTAAAGAGTCCCAAAGGCAATCCATTTCATCAGCATCCACCAAACAAAAATATTCATTTCGGATATCTTCATGAGTATAAACATGGTGAGCCAAACAACTCTGCTTAATTCTTACAAGAGTATCGCCTCGATATATATATTCTCTTTTGCCCACTTTTACAAGGTCTGCATCATGTTCCATTGCCTCTCTATAAGCATGTTCCAAAAAACCTTGCACAAACTCATCATCGTGATCTGAGAATCCAATATATTCCCCCTTGGCAATCTTCAATGCGGCATTACGAGCATTGCATATTCCTCCATTCTTCTGATGAATCACCACAACTCTACTATCCTTTGCAGCATATTCATCACAACGTTCTGAACTACCATCAGTGGAACCATCATCCACCAATATCAATTCTATTTCTTTCAAACTCTGAGATAGAATACTATCCACAGCTGTTTTCAGATATTCACCAGAATTATACACTGGCATTATAACTGATACCTTTATCTTATTATTCTCCATAAACCTTATCTTTTAGAATCTACTTCCGACATATCAACAACCTTTGTATTGATACCCCATTTCTTGAATTTATAGTCTAACAAATCTCTATAGTCTCGCTCATGAGTGGACAAAATCATAAAATGATCATTGAAATCATGGCGCAACGTCTCTATCAATCCCCAGAGATTGATATCATCTATCGTTTGAATAGGGTCATCTATGGCTAAAAGAGAAATATGACTATAGAGCTTATTCAATGCCAGCAAGAGAGCTACCACCAATGTTACTAATTGACCACTACTCATGTTGAACAAAGCATCCACATCATTAGCTTGATTGCTATCCGACGTAAATATGATATGCTTGCATTTGTCATCAGTCTTGATAAATAATCCTCTGCCAAAATAACAAGTTTGCATGATTCTACCAGAATAAATATAAAAAAGAATCTTGATGTCGGACAACAAGCCACTAAAATATGCCTGGCGCTGCTTCTCTAAACCAGTTCTAAGTTTTCCCAAGTCTTTCTGAAGCTTCACAATGGCTTTTTCTCGCTTAGCGTATTTATCAAAATCTTTCTGCCATTTCTGCAATTCTTGTGATGCCATCTGACTCCAAACCATTTGGAGGTAAAATTTCTTGTTGGTGATAGCCTCAACATTTCCGAACTCCTTAGAGATGTATCTTCCACCTAACTGAAAAGCCTTATCTAGCTCTTCGAAATCCAAATTCTCTGGCAACTTTGCTTTTTTCTCAAACAATCGCATATTTAGAGCAGACACTATTGAATCAAGCGTAAGTTCTTTGTCTATTTGTATATCAAGTTTATTTAACGCAGGAATACTTTTACGAGCAAACTGCAAATCCAATTGAGAATACTGTTCGCTGAGATTTTGAGTAACACCTTGATGTAAAAAGAAATTATTGATTGGTTTGACAAAATGATCTTGCATGTATCCACGAAGAATATTCAATTGTTTCTGCTGATTCACTCCACTATCCGTGAAATATTTATTCAAGACATCACCATATTCACTAATGGATTCCGACAAATTCCTTTTGTCTTCAAAATGACTTCCGCACAAAGGACAAGCCACAGAAGGCAAGTTGTCTATGTTTTCTTTTACATCCACAGCTAACGCTTCACGGTTCTCCAACAATTTAGACATTTGTTGTTGGAAGGTCGTTAAAGATCTATAGGTCTGCAACAAGTTATCTCGCATGGATTCAAACTCATCTATATCCGAAGCTTCTATGAATGGCATCAATTGCTCTGGTATATGTAAGAACAACTGGTCTAAGTTTCCAAAAGAAAGATTTAGACAAGGAGATAATACATTTTTTCTAAACAACTTCCACAGCTCTATTACCTCCTTCAAATGTCCATATTTTATTTCAAAAGCAATAGCCTTAAGTTTATTATTGTCTTGCAAAAGAGAATCCACATATTTATTGATACGATATTGCTTATACTCTTTTTGATGTTCCACATAAAGCTTAAGCTTATCCATCAGTCCATTTTCTGCCAAAAGAGCATGAAACTGCTCATGAGATAGTTTGGGATTTTCAACATCCCAATACTGAGATTCTGTACAGATTTGATAATAAGGGACTTCTGCTTTGTTTTGTCCAACAGTATTCTTCAAAGACTCCACTTTTTCCAGTACATTCTCTTTTTGTTTTCTTGCATCTTCTTTTTTATTTTTTAAAGCAGCTGTAACGTTCTTGATTTTACCCAAAGGAGTGTCGAATGGAGATAGATTGAACAACTCTGATATATCATTGGCTCTATCCACTTCCTTTCGTTTCAAGAAAGCCGTAGCCTCTTCTTGAGAAAGGTAATTGAGGAAACTATAAGAACGTTTCAAATCATCAAACCCATATTCATGCAATTCTTCATCTGTCATAACTTTGTCTTCACCTTCAAGAGTATGTATCATCAATCCACTGAAAGCGCAAAAATCTACAGGATTTCGCATATCATTGACATCAGCCTTTCGGGACACACATAATGTATACTGATCAACCTGTAATATAGCTTGAATTGAGACTTCTTTTGAAAAATCCTTACTATAAACCAAAGGCAAACTATCCTGCCCTATTGCATTACGATTATCGTGATATTCAGAATACCCTTCCATTCGCTTGATAGAGCCAGTAAATAGTAATTCCAGAGCATCAAATAAAGTTGTCTTGCCATATCCATTGAGACCACCTAGCACAACTGCATCTTTTCCTTCGAAAGACACATGTAATTCGGAAAATCCTTTAAAATTCAGTAAATCAACTTGTAATATTTTAATTGTCCTCATCTTCGTAATCTGTTATTAATTCCTCGATAAAGCCATCAAGATATATGGAATTTTCTGGATAATCATCAAGACTATCAGCTAATTCTTTGATGGCTTCAGAAGAATAAGTCAATTCTTGATGAAACTCCTTTTGTTCCGCCGCTTCTATAGGAATAAAAGGTAACTTATGAACTATCGAATAAAGGAGATTAGCATACCCTTCTCCATTTTTCAAATCCTCAAAAGTTTCGTCTCTCATGATTAAATCCTCAAAGGACTGAGCCTTCTTCTCTTGAGCCACCTTCATCATATCCTCATACGATGATTGCGTAAAAGGTAATACGTATTTTTTGAAATACAAAGGGTCGTTCTCTAACCGTACAAATCGTGAGACAACACTTACTTCATCTTCAAATTTTTCCATATTCACCAACAAGAGTATCGATGTGTTTTTATTGGCACATGGATATTTCTTCGCTTGAACCTTTGTCAACTCTTTGTAGAGTTCAAATTGTTCGTCCTCCTCCATCAAGCCTTCAGTAACTATCCAATAATCATCATTTGTATGATGTTTGAACAAGTACTTACCAGCTTGCAATTGCCCCAGACAGGCATAGCCATATTTCTCAAATAGGCTGAAAATATGATTTTCAAAGTTTTCCATCATTCTTGTCTTTTATTGAAAGTAATCCTGTTTTACGAGTTTTGGTAATATCATCATAATCAATAGGAGTAATACGTGTAATGGTTGAGGCTATTCCCAATATGTCATCAACAGATTCATCAAAACAACCTACAATCCAATCGTAATCCCGGAGAAGTTCTGGAGGCAATGACGTATTGGTTGCTATTTTACTGCAATATTCGACTGGCTCCATATCCGACCCCATAGTAGAAGGACTTTGAAATATGCCTTTATTCTGCCAATGAACTTTTTCAAGATTCAATTCCTCTGCAGTTTTTGTCAGAAGTTTAAAAAGAAAATTAAAGCGAGTACCTTCTGAGATTTCTTTCTCTGATCTAAAACCTTTTTCAACATTAATATCCGGAAATATAAACTCCACAAGACGCACTTTTTCTTCTTCGGTCATAAGATGAACCCTATTCAAGAAACGCTTCACCCTATCAACTTTTAATTGTGGATTATTTTCAATTCTTTCCTTTAGATAAAATTCCATATAGAACACAGACAAACGAACTTTCTCATCTAAATTCCAACTATCTTCTGCTGTTCTTATCAAATTGTCTAAGACCTTGAAAGGAACAGAATAATCTATTGAAATTTGTTGAGTAGCATTCTTTTTTCTCTTATCTTCAACATCAATTTCAGAAATAACCTTATCAACATAAGCTATCAATCTATTGCTTGCCTTTTCAGAAGATACAGGAATTATATTTTTCTTACAATACTCATCTACCAAACTCTTCACCATTTCGAAAATTTCACTGGCATTTGGGTTAGAGCTACCATTTTTATAGATATAACATTTCACTCCATGAGAATACGCTATATCAAGATTTGTATGAAACCATAAATCAGTCTTTTCTTCACACATATTCTTTTGATGCCAATAGGCTCTTTTATCCACCATTTTTTCAAATTCATCCTTCCAATCTTTCTTTGCTTTATAGTCTTTGCATTGATGAAAAGAAAGAATATGTTTGTCAGCATCCAGAATGGCAAAATCCTCATATCCTTCAATATTCAAGTACCATGTAGTTGCCTCATCCTCATCAAGCAATCTCTCCATTGCCACACATAAAGCACAAAGTCCTTGGTAAACAAAACCAGCCCATGATGCTATAGCTGCATGAGTTATGATAGACTCAGAATTTCCATTCGGACCAATAAATTCTGTATTTGCCATATTTTATAGTAGTTCTGTATTATTTGCAAAAAGCATAAGGAGATTATAACATGCTATAGTCCCATTTGCTTTTTCAGTTGTTCCACTTTATTTTTCCAGTCTTCAGCTTCCCATCCCTCATACCAGATAGCTACATTAGTCTTTTTGATTTGTGCAGGCATTCCGCCCAAGACTATATCATTGTCTGTTATGGATTTGTTAACGACAGAATTGGAACAGATTTGGACATTATTACCTAAAGTAATTGGCTTATTGATACGGCAACCCGAACTTGCATACAAAGCATCGCCTATTCGTTTTCCTCCTCTTTCACCAGAAATACAAATTGACGTATGTAAAACACAATAATTACCACATCTATTGTCTTCACCCACAACGATGGTACCATAATGAGGAATTACCAAGCCATATCCAAAACATTTATAGCCAATAGAAAAGCCTAACTTTAGTCCAAGCTTTCTATATCTCCATTTATAGTAAATAAATTTTACCCCCCCAGACTTGATGGAGAAAAATGACTATAATAGTTTGCCTTTCTCATAAACACCAAATACTTATAGATTCGATCTGGAAAGATTATTTCTTTTATTCTTGTGATAAACGAAGGCTTCCATTTTCCATGTCCCATCATATAGTCAGCCTTTATGTAAAAGGCTAACTCTTTTTTTGTACAAATATTATTTTTATCCATAATTTTTTTGTAATCCCATCATTAGTTTAACTTTATCTTTAAAAGAAGTTGGCAAGATACCCTTTATCTGTTTCCAGACATAAAATCTAACCATTCCCCAAAATGTTCTTCTACGAAGGACCACATCGGCACACAACGCCTGCTGTCTAGCCCAATTTCCTTGGTTGGAAATGCCATTTGGATCATTAATAGAAATTGCCAAATCCAACTTCTGCACTTGTTCTTCTGGGATTCTTACAAAGAACAAATAATCAGAGATGATAATCTTTTTTGTTACAATGTACAATCCATGTTCCTCATGCAACTGACGACGATAAATGACAGCTTGGTGATTTATGTTACCATCTTTCCAAGAAGTTATTCTTCTCAGTAACTTTCCATTCTTTTGTCTGGAAAGGGTATCTCCATACAAAAATGTTATGTTGTCAGGAATAACATGAGAGAAGACATTTTGCAATACATCCGGATCAGCAAAGATATCCCCAGCATTCATCATAATAACCCAATCACCTGTAGCCATCTTGATGCCCTTATTCATAGCATCATAGATACCCTTGTCAGGTTCACTGACCCATTTTGTAATGACATCAGCATTACTTTTTATAATCTCAGATGTAACATCTTTACTACCACCATCTACGATTATATATTCATAATCATTAAAAACTTGCGCACGAACAGACTTTATTGTTTTTTCTAAATCAGAAGCTGCATTATAACATATTGTAATAATTGATATTGTCATATCTAATTTTTATTTCCTAAAATATTACTATATATATTAATAAGAGAATTTGTTATATTCTCTCGATCATGTCTTAAACTTGCAATCTTTTTTGAATTATCACCAATTTTAATATTCAATTTTTCATCATGATATAGAGATTCTATTAATGATGCTAGTTTATATGGATCATTAGATGGAACCAAAAAACCAGTTTTGCTATCCTCAACTATAGAAGAGACTCCCCCTACATTAGTTGAAATACAAGTACAGCCTAAAATCTGAGCTTCACAAACACTATTAGGACTATTATCTATATATGATGGGTGCACATAAACAGTACTACGTAAAAGTTCATCTTTTATTTCTTTAGCATTTTTTACACCACATAATTTTACATGCACATCATCATGCTTAATTAAAAGTCTTTTCTCCGTCAATAGATATTCTACGTTGCCAAAAACTTTCCATTCAAAATCAAGTTTTAATTGAGCACATAAAAGCTGAGCCGTTTTCAAAATCAAATCATATCCTTTATAAAGAGGAGAAGAAATAATAGAAACTATAACCAATTGTTTTGGTATCTGTCTTTTACAACTTGTTTCGTAAAATTCACTCCTTAAAATCTCGCTGCAATAATAATAAAAACACTGAGGAGAATATAATTTTGAGACTTTTTTATCCCAATCTGTTCTACCTAAAATATATTTTGCATGAGATAGGATTTCTTTCTCTGAAAAACACAAGGATTCCCATATTTCCTTTAGACCTTTCTTAAAAAAAGGAGTAATTCCCGAATAACTTTTCCATGAAACAAAAGGAGGCAGATAAGCATTAAATATAGGATTAACCATACCTTGTAAATGGATAAGTATTGGGATACTTAATTCTGTTGTAGTCAATAATCCATATTTATTTTCTGTTCCAAATATTTGAATAATATCAGGACTATACTCATCTACAATCTTCAACATCTCTTTTTTATAGAGAGGCCATAAAGCCAATTCCTCCTTGATTAAATTTCCTCTACATCGTAATACAATTTTTTGAATTAAAGGTAATTTGGGTGTTGGCATAGAATAATACTTAACTCCACAAGCGACTCCATTTTGTTCGGCATTTGAAAAAAATGCTAATGCAAGTTCAATATTATCATGCTTTATCAATTGATTTCTCAATGATGAAATCCATCCGGCACCATTATAACCATTTTTTTCCTTTGATGGATCGAAATTTTCTTGAACAAACCAAAGTATTTTCATAATTTTACGTATATTATAATTTTAATCCTTTCCTCATTTTTTTACTACTACAACAAGCAACAGATAGCCAGATACAAATTGCTTGTAAATCTAATGCCATGTGACCTCCAGGATACAATAACATAAGATTAGCTAATAAGAAAAGAGACATACCATTAATTATTTTATTTTTAGACATAAAAAAGCCTCTTATAAAGCCCATAAATAAAATATAAACATAAGGTAATAATAGTAATATTCCTCCATGTAGAATCATATCAAGATAGCCAGTTTCAACAAGTGATCTATTTCCATATTCATAAGAATGAAAAGTACCTAATGAGCCGCGACCAATAATCCAACTGATTGTGTCGTTGCGAAAAGATCGATAAAACTCATTTTCTAACCAAGTTCTTGTATCATCGTATAAACGCGAAAAAAGTATAGGAAACATATTTTCGATATCTCTTTCATAGGTATTGTACATTCTACAAATGATAACACAAAAAAATAGAAATAAAAATAAATATAATTTATTATATCTGATTTTTGCTATCACAAACAATCCAATAATTAACAAGACTGTTGCAGCAGAACTTCTTCTTCCCATTAGCACAGGGGCCAATATAGCTAAAATCAGAAAAAAAGCAAAACATATTTTTTCTCTTTTTGTAAAGTTGTCTCCTATAAAGAACAAAGCCAAGAAACATACACCTTTAGGTAGAAGTTGTGCTATTGATATATAATACTGGATATCTATATCAGTATTCTGAACAACATCATCTAAGGCTTGCGCCGTAAAAATTCGTATAAAATATATATCCACTATCAGGAATATAAATAGATTTATAAATCCCCATTTTTTTAACTTTTTTAGAGTACATTGATTAAATGGTATAAATAAGAATAAAGGGGTAAAATAACATAAAATACGATTATTCTCCACAAACATCAAGACCAAACCTCTCAAGTTAAATTCTTGCAATACCCCCCTAAATGCTGTTATAAAACACCATAAAAAGAGAAATATCAAAACTATCTTAATATCCCCATCTATAAAACTCCACAATCTTTGTCCTTTGCATTTACTAAAAAAGTATACAAGCAAAGTTATTATCAATATACATCCTATATATCTAAGACTCTTTGATAAAAAAAACGGACCTACAATAGTATAAATATAATATAATGAAATTGTAGCAAAGAACTTATCCAAATAGTCCCATGAAATCTTCATATTTTTCATACTAGATAAAATTAATAAATTTACTTTTAAATTTCTTCAAATACTTCAATGCTATTTCATCTCTAACAAACAGCAGTATTAGCATATAAATGGAAGTGATCTCTAACAGATGTATTAAAATATCCAATACCAAAATACTTATATTGTAACTAAAAAATAAAGTGATAAGAGTCGATATACTAGCATATATTATGTATTTAAAGATATCTATAACTTGGCTGATATAACTATATTGCAATATATCTTTAGTAACATACATATTAATAAAGGCAGCAACCATATTAATAAGGACGAATCCTATTGATAAGCCAAGAACACCAAACTGAAATCCAACATAGATAATACATATATATATAATTTTTTTGGGAAACTCTAATTTTAATACTATATCGGTTCTATTTACAACTTGTAGCAGAACTAATGATAAAGATCCTATAGGAATCCATATATTAGCCAAAGCTAATACACTCAAAATATCTGCAGTTTGCAACCATTTTTCTGTCCACAAGAAAACTATAATTGATTTTGCTTCTACAAATATAAAAGCAGCAAGGAGAACATTAACCATCACCAAGAGACGCATAATTTCTCTAAAACGCTCTTTAAGTAATATTATATCACTTTGAGATTTTGATAATATTGGAAGTGCTATTCTCTGTACCATACCATTAGAAACAGAAAAAACCTGACTATCAAGAGCTTCCGCTTTTGTAAAGTACCCTAACTGAGCTTTACCAATAAACTTTCCTATCAAAACTGAATATATTTTATCAAATGCAACCCCAATTACATTAGCACAAACTAATTTTGAACCAAATCCCATTAAATATCTAAAAGAGTCTTTAGAAAATACTCTATGGGGTGCCCATTTTGCGACATACCAAAATGCAAGACACTTTACCAAAGAAGCAATTAAGGCCTGAATGGCTAGAGAATATACCCCTAAACCTTTATAAGCACAAAATATTGCAATAATACCTGCCGGAATTTGAGAAATCAAAGCAATATAAGTTTGTTCCTTAATTCGCAAATCAACAGTTAATAACGCTTGATGTACTATACATAGTGAACCTAAGACAAGATTAAAACTGGCAATTCTAACTAGAGGAACCAATAACGGTTCATTGAAAAACAATGATATATAAGGTGCAAGAAACCATAGAATAATATATATGATGCAGCTTATAGAAATGTTAAAATAGAATGCTGTTGACAGATCAGCAGCTGTTCTATCAGTTTTTCTAATAATAGCATTACCAAAACCAGCATCTATAAAAACATTTGATATAACTAAGAATATAGACATTAGTCCAACTATACCATAGTCGGTTGGTGTTAATAATCTAGCTAATATTATACTGATTATAAAAGATACCGCTTGTGTACTAAATTTATCTACCAAACTCCAAAAAGCAGCACCTATAGCACTATTTTTACTTCCCATCTATACTTAATGCTTGATAAAAACTCCTTTAAAATAATTTAAATCGCTTAAATTCATTTTATCTGTAAACATAAGACGAGGCAGAGAAAAACTCTCTTCAAAGTTCTTATTTGTTACAAAGCCACCTACTGAACGGACAGCTAATTTTAAGTCTTCAATCTCAGAAAGTGCCTGGAATTCTCTTATGTCAGCCTCCAGTTCAGAACCAAAAGGATATGCAAAAACCGATGGATAAAAGTTCAAATGAGAATAAAATATATCTAATCCAGATTTCACTTCAGCCTTCACCTCTGCTTTTGTTTTAAGTTGCTTCAAGTTATAATGATGCTGTGTGTGCCCTCCTAGAGTAACCAAAGGTTCGAGACTTAGCTTTTCTATTTCATCCCAACTCAAACACAAACTTTCGCATTTAGATTTCCAGTTTATATTATAATGCGAAAAAAGTTCCTTTAATTGTTCTTCCAAATTCAATTGATCAAGTTTCAATATTACAGATCTAATTTCCATGAAACTAGAAACCTTTTCTTCATATGTTGATGATGGATATATTTTTCCATCTGAAAGTATTATTTCTGTATGATCCAAAAGTAAATCTTCCAAAATGTACCACCAAAGGATAGCTTGCCTATCAGGAAAATTTGTTGTTACAAATATAGTATATGGAACATTATATTTCTTAAATATAGGCAAAGCATTAGTATAATTATCTTTATACCCATCATCCATAGTAAAAACCATAAATGGTTTATTATGCTTTCTATGGCACCAAGTTGGAACATCATCTAGTTTAATGATTTCATACTTTTTCATTGCTGCTTCTATAAATGAAGCTAGATGATTCGGAGAAACCTTCATATTTTCATTAGGTTTCAAACGACCGACCTCTCTATCTGATACTCTATGGAGCATCAAAATAACACCTATCGCTTCTGGCTTATTCAAGATTTTATACATAATATTTCTCAAATAAAGCCATACAGGTTTAATAATTGATTTTATTTTTGATAACATTTTTACCTTTTCTAATTATTTTTTTGAACAAGCATAAACCTTTCCCTATAAAAGATTTATGAAATTTATAATGAAAAATATCATATTGTAAAGCCTCCGATGCCGCATATTCAAAATCAGAAGTTTTTGCCAATAAATCTACAAAAATTCTTCGTTTGGGATGAGGTTTAAAAGGTGTATTTAATTGAGTTTCAAAATCATAAGCCTCATTCATTGGGCGTTCTATAAGAGTAATTTGCGATTTTATTGAATTCAATAGTTCCTCGCCTTTTTCTGTATTTACAAGAATGCAACTAACATTATTCTTAGAATAATTAAAAGATGCATATGCTCCAACACCAGAAAAATCACACAATGTTAAATCAGAAATTCTGTTTCTTTGTGCATATTGGCAATGATAACAATTTTCTCGATAAATCAAAGCTTTATGATACCCTAATTGATAAACATCATCTTCATATACCTTTTTTTTATAATTGACTTCACCATCATTTTTTAATGTAAATGTAAATGTATATGTTAAGAAGAGAGGATCTCGAAAAGAGATTTGATTGACTGGCTTCATTATCTTATTACGAATACTCTCAATATGTTGCTTAAGATAATCAGAAGGAGCTACACCATGACAAACTAAATCTATTGTCAATAAATTGGAATATTCTTTTCTCAAATAACCTTTCAAACCTGCAACATGACATGGTAACCCGACAAATAGAACTTTACAATTTCGTTTGAGTTTCTCTTTTATTTCGGAGTAAATATTTAATGTATTGCTATAAACATACTTTGAATTTTGTATTTCCTGCAACTGCTCGAAAGAGTCGATAGGTACATATTCAACTTCAAAATTAGAGTTAAAACAAGTACCCAATAAATAAGAATTTTGCTCATTATCTAAAAAATATTTATAGATTTCTGTGGCAATACCACCTGAAGCAGAATTGCTTCTTATGGTATCATCATTACTCCATGCAGCATATACTTTAATTGATTTCTTTAAATTCAAAGGGTTGTTAATAGGACAAACCTTCTTGCAAAGTCCACAGTCAATGCATTTGTCTTTGTCTATAAAAGGATGAGGAACAAGCAACTTATCATTTTGCATTGTTATACAGTGCTTTGGACAAGCAACTCTACATGCATTGCAAGCTGTACATTTATCAAAATCACATATTTTTTCCATTTTTAACCATATTAAGACAATTTGATATATAACGATAAGACTCTTGTCGCATTGCATCAAGACGCTTATTTACGTCATCATATTCTATCTGCTTATTAAATACAGAAACATTATCTTTTTTAACAAATCTATCAGTCAAATTACAACTATCCAATAAAGAAAAAATTCTCTCAGTTTCTTTTTCTGAATGAAAACAAAACTGCTTATTAAAGATAATTGAAAAAACAACGCCATGAAAAGACGATGTTAATATATAATCTGCACCTTTGAATAACGAAAGAAATGAGTCTGGACCAACCGTATCCATAATATTATGGCTAAATGTTCTTTTGACATTTCCTGTTAAGGAAATAATTTTGAGACCGGTTTCTTTTGACAACTGATTCGCTATAGAGTCAATCACTAGACTATTTTCCAGATTGTAACATAAAATATATTTATTTGAAACGATTTTATTATTTAGCAAAAGATTCCAGTCTTCAGAACCAAGCAATAAGGTAGGATCTACAACTTTAGTTATATTTGACCATCCCCATTCTTGAAGTTTTTTTTGTAAATCAGACTCACGAACAGAAATGGCAGCAAAGTTCTTTAGATACTTCTTACAATGCATAAAAGTATCTTTAGAGTCTATAACATTACCCATACTTGGTGCATATGAAAATTTATATTGAGCACTAATTTTTTCATCTCCCCAAAAAACACTATCAAAACCTTGATGCAAGTCATTTTGTTTCCAAACGTTCCATATGGTATCACTACCATAAAAAGCCGCATCATAAGTAACCATACCTTCTTTGTTGCCAATATTCAAAAATCTTTTTCTGAAACGGTTGAAATTTCTGTTACGTACATATCGCTTAAAAGAGCAAAATATCATACTAAATATATATGCCAATTTATGAAGGATATCACGCTTTGCAAATGCTTTTTTATCCCAAATTAAAGGACGATAAACAACTGCATGGTAATTTGGCCAATAATCTACAATTTCTGAGTTGCAACCTAATTTATGCAAATATTGACACAAGGCATATGCTTGAAGAACTGCTCCATAATTATTTGCCCTGTGATATGTTACCACTCCAACATACAATTTATTATTATTCATTTTTATTATTTTAAAAATATTATTTACAAGTTACGCTTTATAAGATAAGAATTTATTCATCCAAAGCAATATGAATGTCAAACGGACTATCAAAGTCCTTCAGCATTGCATGCTTTGTATCTTTCTCTGAGAGATTGGCATGCTCTGTAGGGATTTTCCAATCGATACCAAGGGTTTCATCGAGGATAGAGATACCTCCATCTGCCTCTGGATGATAAAAGTTATCACACTTGTATTGGAATACGGCTGTTTCTGAGAGTACGGCGAAACCATGAGCAAAACCCTTAGGGATGAAGAACTGGACATGATTGTCTTCTGTCAGCTCTACAGCCACATGCTTGCCATAAGTAGGGGAGCCTTTACGAATATCCACTGCTACATCGAGGACTCTGCCTTTTACGCAGCGTACCAGTTTGCTTTGGGTGTATGGTGGACGCTGGAAGTGCAGGCCTCGCATCACGCCATAGCTGCTCATTGACTCGTTGTCTTGGCAGAAGTGAACACTATGTCCCAGGATAGGAGAGACCTTCTCTTCAAACTCTCGTTCGCTGAAGCTCTCGAAGAAGTAGCCACGAGCATCACGGAAGAGGCGTGGCTCTATAATGAGTACGCCATCTATATCAGTTTTAATTATATTCATTGTTTTCTAATATTCTAAATTCTTTTTTAGTGTTTGATTTTTCTCTTCAAGTATTGAAAGGAGATACTTGCCATAGTCGTTCTTCAACATTGGCTGAGCATTCTCTCTCAACTTTTCTGCGGTAATCCATCCCTGACGGTATGCGATACCTTCCAAGCAAGCGACTTTCAAGCCCTGGCGCTTCTCTAAGACTTCAATAAAGGTGGATGCTTCAGAAAGAGAATCATGGGTTCCGGTATCGAGCCAGGCAAATCCTCTTGCCATGGTCTGTACCTTCAGCTGCTTATCCTTCAGGAACTCCTGGTTTACTGTTGTGATTTCCAACTCACCACGAGCAGATGGTTTGATATGCTTGGCTACTTCCACCACCTTGTTAGGATAGAAGTACAAGCCTACTACGGCATAGTTGCTCTTTGGATGCTGAGGCTTTTCTTCGATACTTAAGCAATTGCCTTGTTCATCAAACTCTGCCACACCATATCGCTCAGGATCACTGACACGATAGCCAAAAACGGTAGCCTTGTTATTCTGTTCAGCATCTACTACTGCTTGATGAAGCATCTGATTTAATCCTGCACCATAGAAGATATTATCGCCTAATACGAGACAAGCAGAATCATTACCAATGAACTTCTCTCCGATAATGAAAGCTTGGGCTAAGCCATCTGGTGATGGCTGCTCTGCATACTCGAACTTCACACCTAACTGGCTTCCATCGCCTAAGAGGCGCTTGAAGCCTGGCAAATCAAATGGTGTTGAGATTATGAGTATCTCACGGATACCTGCCAACATCAATACTGATATTGGGTAGTATATCATTGGTTTATCAAAGATTGGTATCAGCTGCTTGCTGATACCCTTTGTGATGGGGTACAAGCGTGTTCCGCTACCACCTGCTAATACTATTCCTTTCATAATATGATATTAATTATTTTCCAAACTCCTTAATCCTCTGTTCTTCTTTCAAAGAGCAAACAAGCAGTTGTCCATTCTTCTCGGCTACGATATAGCCATCCAAGCCTTGAACTACCACCTTGCTTTCATCGGCTGCATGAACCACGCAGTTCTTGCATTCATACAAGCGGATATCCTTTCCTACCTTGGCATTGCCAGCTTGATCTTGTGGAAGCAAGGTGCGGAGGCTGCCCCAGCTACCTAAGTCGCTCCAGCCAAACTCAGCTGGCAAGGTATAGATTTCCTTAGACTTCTCCATCACGGCATAGTCAATGCTTATCTTCTCGCAGGTTGGGAAGAGTTTGCCGACCACTTCTTTCTCCTTTTCGGTATAGAAAGAAGGTGCCATCTCGTCCATGATGCTGGCAAGGTTTGGTTGGAAGGTACGGATAGCCTTGCTGATGGTAACGATGTTCCATACGAAGATTCCGGCATTCCAATAGTAATTGCCAGCGGCAAGGTATTGCTCGGCTGTCTCCAGGTTTGGCTTTTCCTTGAAAGCCTCAACCTTATAGATTTCATCTACGGATGTTGGCTCTGCTGCAGCGATATAGCGTAAGCCATCGGCTAACCCAAAAACTCTTTGGGATGGATAAGATTTTTTCAAAGATTGTTCTCAGCTTAATTGCAATATCTTATGTTATTTCTTAATTGCCTCAACCGCCTTTATTTCAATCTTCAATTCAAACTCCTCGCCAAACTGACAATTGCACTTATGATGCCCGGGAATGATGTATTTGGTTGCTCCATAATTACCATTGCCCATGACTGATTGAGACTTAATCAAAACATGGCATCCTTTCGAATCATCATCAGTCATTGGTTCACCACATAGAGGACAAACGTCAGGAATATCTTCCATCGTAAATGTCTTCCAATAATCTATCCAAGCATTACAAACAACAGGATTGTCATCCCCTGTGTTATCTGCATTCTTGACTTGTTGAGACTTGTGCAGTGTTATTATGCCGGGATTACACCCACATTCCATTCTTGCACTCAAATTTCTTATTTTTCTATAATCTGCCATAAAAAATGAATTTACGATTGTTTTTACTTGGTGCAGGAAACAATAGTAACTATTTCCATACACCCTTAGAATCGCCTTATTTTAAGGCAATTCAAGAGATGTTATTAAACCACCAATACAGCGTCCCCACTATTCTCCAGCAGGTTAGCCGTACCTGTATTCTTGAATAATGTTTTGATTTTTATTTAACCTTTAAGCAACGAATCGAGATTTCTCCGCATCCGTACCATCTTCAAAAAAGTCATCAACATTTGTTTTATCCTTAGAAATGCCCCTGGTCTTTGATGCTTGAAAGATGCAAAAAGTAATCACCCCAATCGGCATAAAGAGTAACGGAGTTTTCTCCGCCCAACATCAAATAGACATGGGCATAGTAGGTTTTGCCGGATGGTGTCTTGGTCTTGTAGATGATCTCGACATCGTCTTTATGATAGATGAGGGTGCGGGAGCTACCTAAAAAGAAGGTTGCTCCTGGCTTTATTGAGAAATAAGATTTCATGATTTTATATTTTGTTCCTCATTGCAGTATCGCTCTGCACTTGTCGTCACTCGAATGAGGAATATTGTTTTATTCTACTTTTGATAGGATTACCTCAGGTGAGGTGCCCATCAGGGTTATGGCGGAAATCTTATGACCGCCATTGGCATTTAATGAATGACCACAATGATAGAGGCTATCATCTATGATAAGCCAGCGGTCATGAGACTCGTTACTCCATTTTCTGATATCTATATGATTATCGGGGAATAGGCGGTCATGCTCCTCCATCAAGCGTTGCATTCCTTGACCTACTCCAACCGTGTAAATTGTAGCTGTTACATTTGACTTACGGACATCAAGTACACTTAGAGTTAGCGATGAAACATAGCCATCTATGATGATTACTCGATGATTGGCAGAACGAACAAGGTTCTCTAAAGCAACTCTTGCAGTATAGAAATCACCTTCGAAGAAGACCATCTCTGCAGGAGGGGTCGAAGTCCGAATAAAGAAATCAAGCTGCTGTTGCTGCTTAGCTTGGGTATCCTTTATTCGTTGCATCTCATCATGCTGCAACATAAGTTTGCTGTCAATACGTTGCTCCATTTGTAGCATCTGCTGATGTACAGCATATCCACGAAGAAGATATTCCTTCAAAACATTATTTGCCCATTGACGAAAGCGAATACCTTGATGACTATTTACACGAAAGCCGACTGATATAATCATATCAAGATTATAGTAATCCATATTACGTGTAACCATACGATTGCCTTCTTTTTTAACTGTTCGGAATTTCCGAACAGTTGCTGACTGCATCAATTCTCCTTGCTGATAAATATTAGTAATGTGCTCACTAATATTAGCTTTACTAGAACCAAAAAGTTCAACCATTTGAGCTTGCGTAAGCCATACCGTATCTTCTTCTATTTTTACTTGAAGAGAAATGCTTTCATCTGGTTGGTAAAGTACTATCTGTGAATCATCAGCCATAGGCTGTATATTATTGTCGTTTGCCATAATCATACATTTT
>ERZ780217.50-NODE-50-length-26331-cov-2.00244_pt1 | contig 26331 bp, 26 predicted proteins | sample MGYA00511566_ERZ780217 | MGnify/ENA primary metagenome ERZ780217 (study PRJEB29588, sample SAMEA2145758) | human gut metagenome | biome: human gut; feature: human-associated habitat; material: faeces | place: Denmark | collected 2008/2010 ...
GCAAGCAGTAAATATAAAATACAATAAACGGCCTAATGACCGTTTTGGGTTTAATGAGTAATAGCGAGCCAGACAGTTTTCAAACCATCCAGACAATTCAGAACAACTGTCAGGTCGCTAACTGTCTGTATGTCAAACCGATATAAAGAAAACCAGATGGTCTGACAGTTTCGGAGGAAATTTTATAGTATTGAATATAATTTTACAAATCATCAGCAATCACTGGATATACCATCGAGAATACGAATGGATATGCCATTGAGAAAACGAAGCAGTCAAGTCTGTAATGATCAGTCCGTCTTGATTTATTGTAGTGTTTATATCCTCCTCACAATATATACCCCCCCCAGGCCGACTAGTAACGAACCTAACCTACGTGGCTATAGTTTTCGGACAGCCTCCCCCACACAATATATATCCTCCTCACATTAATTATATACCCCACCTCTACATTATATATCCCCTTCACATTATATATTATATGTATGATTTCCTGTATTCTTTTATATTGATATAAAGAGCATGTTTCCCGACAATCAGCTATTTCCGTCAGGTGACCGATTTCGCGGTTAATGCCGACTTTAGCCATATGTCTTCTTCCATTCAATGAAGATGCACTTATTGCCATGATAATAAGTGTATAAATATCACATAATAATGAAACAAACCCCAAATTTGCGTCATTTGTTAAATAATCGAGCCATTTTCTTTATTTTTCTTGTTTTTTATTTGGGAGTAAACAATATAAAAATTAATTTTGCCACGAAATACACAATACATGTTATTAATAATCGATTAAATATCATACTCATGAGAAAGAATTGTATATTGAATCTGAGCAAGATGAGCAAGAGTCTGCTCGTTTTGGCAATGCTCCTCTTCGCTGTTGTGGAGAACGCGAGCGCACAGCTTCCATCGTTCAAACTGAAGAACATCGAGGGCAAGACAGTTGACACCTCTACTCTCAGCAACGACGGAAAACCGTTTATCATCTCATTCTTTGCCACATGGTGCAAGCCATGTAACCGTGAGCTCAGCGCTATCGGCGAGGTTTACGAGGACTGGGTGGCAGAGACTGGCGTGAAGCTCTATGCTGTTTCCATCGACAAGGCACAGAACGCCAACAAGGTGAAGCCTCTCGTTAACCAGCACGGATGGCCATACGAGGTACTCCTCGACTCCAACAGCGAGTTCCGCAAGTCGTTCGGTGGCGAGATGATTCCATTCGTTATCATCTGCGACGGTGAAGGCAAGGTGGTGTTCAAGCACAACGGCTACACCGAGGGTGCCGAGCAGGAGCTGATAGAGAAGGTGAGAGAACTCATCAAGTAATAAAGAAATTTCATAAGCATTATGTTATGGAAGGGATTTCCATGGCATGATGCTTTTAATCCTTTTTTTTGACAATGGCAGAAGCCTGGGCGCTTCTTCTATATACCTTATTAACTTATAAAAGACAATCTCAAATGAGACCAGTACTATTTTTCTCACTCGCAGCAGCCCTCGCCGCCACGACAACAGCGACGGCACAGGAGAACAACGACGACAAGTTCGTTGTAAGCGGTAGTATCCAGAGCGATGTCATCATTCCTCAGGAGGATACCGAAATCGGGGCAAAGAAATACAACGAGTGGGCTCTTACTAATACCTATGCCGATATTGCGGCACGTAGCAACCACCTCGATGCCGGACTCCGTTTCGAGTTCACAAAGCATCCGCTGCCAGGTTATGCCGACACAGACAAGAGCTTCAAGGGATGGGGCGTGCCAAACTTCTATATCAAGACACACTTCGACAAATTCGACCTTACGCTCGGTACTTTCTATGAGCAGTTCGGTTCGGGCTTCATCCTCCGCACATACGAGGAGAGAAGCCTCGGTATCGACAACTCGCTGCTCGGAGGCAAGCTCGTGCTGCGCCCTGCAAAGGGTGTTCAGATCAAGGCACTCTCAGGAAAGCAGCGCCACTACTGGAAGTGGAACGACGCATGGGTGACAGGCGGTGACCTGGAGCTCAGCCTCGACCAGTGGTTCCGTGGCTTCCAGGAAAACAATACATACCTCACACTCGGTGCATCATGGGTGAACAAGTATGAGTCGGCAGACGAAGACAACGTTATGGTGCCCGGAGCTTCATACAAGCTCAAGTTCCCGTCAACGGTAAACGCATTCGACGTGCGTGCCAACCTGCAGACAGGCGATTTCTCGTTCCTCGCCGAATATGCGTGGAAGACCCAGGACCCATCATTCGAGAACAAGTATGTCTACCGTACCGGCCGCGTAGGAATGCTCTCTGCTTCTTACTCACGCAATGGATTCAGCGTGCTGGCTCAGGCAAAGCGCTCTGACAATATGGGATTCCGCAGCGCACGCAGCGTGACAGGACTCTCGTCGAACATCAACAACCTGCCTGCATTCACAATGGAGCAGACATACACCCTCGCAGCTCTCTATCCTTATGCCACACGCTCCGACGGCGAGTGGGCTTTCCAGGGAGAAATCGGATACAAGTTCAAGGGCAGATACGCTCCAAGCTTCAAGCTCAACTATTCTCACGTGTTCGACATCGACAAGAACTTCAGCAAGGGACCTCACTATGACGGATACGGATATGGCTCAAATGGTTATGGTTCGGCATTCTGGAAGATAGGCAAGTCGTTCTACCGCGACTTCAACATCCAGTATGAGCAGAAGTACAGCCGTGACTTCAAGCTCAACTTCATGTATATGAACCAGTATTACAACAACGACGTGCTCACGGCAATCGAGCGTGAAGACGGTGCACACGTCGGCGACGTGCTCAACCACATCTTCATCGCTGACGCCAAGTGGAAGATGACTCGCAAGATGACTCTTCGTGGTGAGGCTCAGTATATGAAGTCTTCTGACGGCAAGGACTATCAGATCTTCAAGTGGAACTCAAACGGCGCACAGGGCGACTGGATCAGCGGACTGCTCGAGCTCTCTGTACTTCCTAACTGGATGTTCACTGTATCTGACCTCTACAATGCCGGTGAGACAAAGCACCACTATTATATGGGATCCGTGACATTCAACTATGGTGCACATCGCCTGCAGGTGGGTTACGGACGTACACGCGCCGGATTCAACTGTACTGGTGGCGTCTGCCGCTATGTGCCAGCAAGCAAGGGCGTAACATTGTCGTATAACTATAACTTCTAAATCTCATGAAACTAAAGAATATTCTATATAGCTCGGCAGTAGTTGCCGTTGCGGCTCTCTTCACGGCATGTTCTGACATCGACGAGAACGAGCGCTTCGAATACGTTAAGCCTGCATCAGTAAACCGTGCCGTGCTCATCGAGGACTTCACAGGCCAGAACTGTGTTTACTGCCCTAACGGAACTGAAATCATCGAAGGTCTCCTCAAGCAGTATGGCGAGGATCACATCATCGCTGTTGGTATGCACAGCGGTCCGCTCGGATTCAAGGGCAGCAAGAAATATGTAGGTCTCAAGACCGACATCGCCGACACATACTATAACGCATGGGGCGTGACAACACAGCCTACTGCTACTATCAACCGTTCTGTAGTGCTCTCCGACTATACCAAGTGGGGAGCAGCAGTGGCTATTGAGCTGCAGAAGGAAGCCAAGCTTTCGCTCAACTTGACAAATACTTACGACGAGGCTTCTCGTCAGCTCACTATCAACGTTGAGGCTTACGGCACTGACGGCAATACCGACGGCAAGCTCACCGTATGGCTGCTCGAAGACGGCGTGAAGGCTTATCAGAAGGACCAGAGCGGATATAACTACGACTATATCCACAACCACGTGTTCCGTGCCAACGTTACCGCTGACGCATGGGGTGATGCAATCTCCGTGAAAGAGGGCGTGAAAAGCGAGAAGAGCTACACCTACACTCTGCCCGAGGAATGGAATGCCGATAACGTCAGTGTAGTGGCTTTCGTCAACGGTGCCGACAACCACAACGTGGAGCAGGTGACCAAGAAGGCAATCAAGCCACAGTCATTGTTGACAAAGTAATTTATCCTCAGGGAGTCCGGAAATTCCGGACTCCCATATATGCTTTGAGCCGACAGGTCGCTCAGGGCGCTTCAAATACAAAACCGATTAAAATCAAAAAAAGAAAAATATGAAATCATTAAAGACCCTTTTGTTGGCTGGTTTGAGCCTCATGGCTTTCACTACAGTCTATGCGCAGGAGGAAGATGAGGTGGAGACAGACCTCACTACCCTGCAGTTTGTTGACGCTGACGGCAACGTAATCGCTGACGGCGCAACCGTAAACTTTGCTCCTACAGATCCTGAGGAGACCCCTGCAGGCATTGAAATCAAGCCGGGAATCTTTGTAGAGAATCTTACAGACGAGCCGGTGTATACAGTTGCACAGGTTAATATTACTGCAATGAGCAGTGGTTCTTTGATGTGCTGCTTCCCTGCGAACTGCTATAAAAAGTTTGAGCCTGAAGAATTTACAACCGATCCTTCAGTTCCTATCCAGGCAAAGGCAAAGCACAGTCTCAATACAGAATGGTATGCTGAGGCATATGGTTCTTGCACTGCTTCTTTCCAGTTGAAGATCTATGAGGAGATACTTGCTCCAGGTCAGTTCGTTCCTACCAAGGACCTCGCCAACGGTCCTAAGATCACTGTAAACTTCATCTACAATGACCCTGCAAGCATCAACGGCGTTTCTAACGACGGTGCGAAGGCAGTAGCATTCTATAATGCAAACGGTCAGCAGATCAACAACCTGCAGAAGGGCTTGAACTTCATCAAGTATTCTAACGGCAAGACAGTGAAGACTGTTATAAAATAATCATCCGGAAATATTCAATAACAATTAAATTTAATAGAACATGAAAAAAGTTTTACTTTCTATGGTTGCTCTTCTCATGTCTACATTCACTTTTGCACAGGTGAATGGAGCATTGAAGCTGGAGCGCAACACCGCACCTGCAAAGGTGGCTGTCAAGGCATCGCCAAGAAAAGCCCTTGCTGACGGACAGCGTTATCTCGGTTATTACTCATCAGACAATTTCGGTCAGTCTGGTTTGGGTATCGCTAATTTAGGAGCTTATGAGAGATGTAAGGCAGTCACAGCAATGAGTGCTGATTTCCTCAAGCCTTTCGTGGGTATGAAGGTTGTAGGTATCAGATATGCCGTCCTGGCTTCTAACTTGGTATCTAAAGTGATGCTCGGTGATTGTGAGTTCACAAGCCAGGGCGTAGGATTCGGCGATGAGGTCCTCTTGAGCAAGGACGTTACTTCTTCAAATGCGGGCTGGAACACAGTGATGTTCGATGCTCCTTACACTATTCCTGCCAACACCGCTCTCTACGCAGGATTCCAGTACAACCAGAAGGCTGATAAGCAGGGTGGTTATTTCACAAGTGAGTGCTATCCTCTCTCTCTCATCAACGAGGGCGTAACAGGAAATCCTCTTTATATTTATACCGACGTTCCAGCAAGTAAAGGCGGTAACGGTGAGGGATGGTATAACTTCGGCTCTGACTTCGGCAACATCTGTATTCAGCTCATCGTTGAGGGACAGCCGGCTGGCAACTTCCTCTCTCCAGTTCAGTTGGATGAATTCCAGACTGTAGTAGGCAAGACAAAGAACGTTGAGGTTCTCTTCCAGAATGTATGCAACGGCTCTCTGAGCAGCTACTCTTATACATATACTCAGAATGGTGTCACATCTGCAGAGCAGACTGTTGATCTCGCAGCAAACACTATTGAGACTATCGTGAAGATTCCTGTTCAGATTGAAGGCGCTGCCGCTCCTGGCAAATACGATTTCACTCTGAACATCACAAAGGTGAACAATGTTGAGAACGCTGCTGCCGTTACTTCTATCAAGAGCAAGAACGAGACAATGGCAAAGGATTTCAAGCCTGTTGTAGTTATGGAGGAATACACTGGTTCTACATGTCAGTTCTGCCCACGTGGTATTGTTGGTATGGAGAAGGCTGCCAAGACCTTCGGCGACCAGTTCATCGGTATCGGTATCCACCAGTATGACCGCTCAGACCCAATGTACACTGCAAACTGGGCTAACCTCAGTTGGCAGGGTGCTCCTGGTTGCAAACTCAACCGCAACGGAAGCCAGATAGACCCATATTATGGTTCAGAGACAAACATCTGCGACGATATCGCAGCTCTTCTCACCAAGATTCCTGCAGCTTCACTTACTGTAAAGGGTGAGTGGGGTGCTGAAGATGACGGTACTATCAACGCAACAGCCACTGTTGAGGCACAGACTGAAAAGGAATACCAGCTCGTATTCGCTGTTACAGCAGACAACGTGAAGGGCGAGGGCAATCTCTGGTCACAGACAAACGGCTTCTCAAAGAAGGCAGGCCAGTTCACATACGAGTCTCTCCCAGAGGATATGCAGTTCCTTTACAACGAGCCAATCTACTACTATCCCGCATTCAACGAAGTGCTCGTAGCAAGCTCTTATGTTCGTACACTCAACAAGTGTGCTAACGTTAAGGTTCCTGCAGAGGGTACAGTGGATGGTACATACCAGCTCCAGATGCCTGTTACAAACAAGACTCTCCTGCCGGCTATCGACAAGGACCAGCTCAACATCATCGCTTTCGTTATCGATCCAACTACAAAGAAGATCGTCAACGCTGCCAAGGCTAAGCTCCCGACATGGGTAACAGCAGTGAAGGGTGTTAAGACCAATGATGTAAACGCTGTTGAGGTAGCTCGCTACACAATGGACGGACGTCAGGTTTCTGCTCCTGTAAAGGGCATCAACCTCGTGAAGATGTCTGACGGCACAACACAGAAGGTGCTCGTAAAGTAATATCGCAGAGATAAAAATCTCCTTTATAGATAATATGGAGTTGTGAAGGCGGTTCGCCGTCGGAGCAACTCCATATTTTTGTCTTCATAAAGCATTTACCATAGACGGTTAATGACCGTTTGGGAATTGTCCGATCCGTTGCCCACGTCTATTTATCGTATTGTCAATGGTTTCCGAGTTGAAACTTGCGAAAGTTAAGTGACTTTATTGGATAATGGGTTAAACCCAAAACGGTCATTAGGACGTTTTACTTTATTTTTTTATGACTGCTTGCAGTCTTTTGCTTTTTATAAGGTGTCTTTTGTCCGTTTTTAATTCGCAATAGCTCGCTATTACTCATTAAAAGCCAAACAAAATCCACTCTTCTAAAAAATCAAAATCCAAGCAAGCCCTAATGGCCGATTTGGGATAAAAGGGAGTGCCCATGGGCACTCCCTTTGTCTTCCCGATTATACGTAAACTTTTTGGGTGGGAAAGTTTGCCCAAACAAAACAATAAACAATGACAAGGACAACCGGCATTTCATGGATAAAACATAGACTTGTTATTCATAAAACATAGACTTGCTATTCGTAAAGCACAAATTTGAAATCTCTAAAATACAGACTTGTAATTCGTAAAATTTTGGCCTCGGATTCCCCCCCACGCCGTGGGGAACAGAACCCCCTAATGTGGGGATGTCTTCCCCCTGGTGTGGGGGGAAATATGGGATGCCGAAAGGCATGATACTTCTATGATACTTTTCTGTAAAATATCCAGAAAAGTATCATCGGGTTAAGTCGTTAGTCTATAGTGTATTAGGGGCTTGGCGGTGGCCAAGAATGATACTATGATACTTTTTTTGAGGAAAATGTTTTATGTGTGTGTTGTCGGTTACAGATCCTCATAGCGAGGGATGTCGCTGAGGAAGGAGTAGGAACGGTTGGTATAGTCGATTTTGCAGCAGTAGTGGCTGATGCCGTTGCTCACCACCAGGTAGTCGGCGTGGAGTAGGGTGTTGTAGGCGAAGATCTGGTTGAAGGTCTTCTGAGAGATGGCTATCGACGGCGCTTTGTATTCTATTATCATACGCGGCTTCAGATCCCTGGAATACAACACACTGTCGCAGCGCAGCTTCTTGCCGCCGATGGTCAGCTCCACCTCGTTGGCAAGGAGGGCAGTGGGGTAGCCCTTGTGGTCGGCAAGGAAATGGATGAAATGCTGGCGCACCCATTCTTCGGGAGTCAGTGCTATGAATTTCCTGCGCAATACGTCGAGGATATACTGTCTGCCATCTTGCTGGCGCGTTTTTATTTCGTAAGGAGGTAGGTTTAATCGGTTCATTTTATTAATTTTGCAATCAGAATGCGTCTTGCTGATATCGTTGCCATGACACGACAGGGACGGTTGGCCCATGACGGGAGACTTCATCCTTGTGAGACGATGACCCGCAAAGGCGGCGTCTCGTGTCTATGGCATTGCAAAAGTAATGATATTTCGTGAATCTCAAAATATGAGATGTCGGAAAAGAGCAGTGATTGACCATGCTTCAAAATTCCGTGTTCACGGGAATGGTATTGGCGACGAACAGTTTGATGGCATTCTTGAGAGGGTAAGGGTGTTTTGTTGTTAACATTATTATACAAATAGAAAAATGTTGCAGCGAAACTGATAATGTATAAAATAGTTAAAAATATAGTATGGCTGAGAAAACAGCGACAATGACTTTTGAGAGCGTGATGTCGGATCTGAAGGCCGGCAACTACGCACCGTCGTATCTGCTGATGGGGGAGGAGGCTTACTACATCGACCAGATTGCAGACTTCATTGCGGAGCATGCGATAAAGCCCGAAGAGAGAGATTTCAACCAGCAGATAGTGTTCGGAGCCGATGTGACGGGAGCCCAGGTGGCAGACATGGCGAGGAGCTATCCCGTGATGGCAGAGCGGCAGGTGATAATAGTGAAGGAGGCGCAGAACATAAAAAACTGGGACCAGCTGGAGCGTTATCTGGAAAAACCGGCAAAGACGACGGTGCTCGTGGTGTGTTATAAAAACGGTACTATCGACGGACGGAAGAAGATCCTGACGAGATTCAAGAATGCGGGAGTGGTGTTTGAGAGCAAGAAAAAGCGAGACTACGAGCTGCCGCCATTCATTGAGGCATATCTGAAAAAGCGCACAAAGGTGACGATAGAGAACAAGGCGGCGCAGATGCTTGCCGACCATATCGGGGCAGATCTCAGCAGGCTGACGGGAGAGATTGACAAACTGCTGCTCTCGCTGGAAGAGGGAGACACGCGCATCACGCCGCAGATGGTGGAGAAGAGGATCGGCATCAGCAAAGACTTCAATGCCTTTGAACTGAGAAGCGCCATCGCAGCGAAGGATGTGGTGAAGGCGAACCTGATATTGAAATATTTTGACAGCAATCCGAAAACAGGCGGGGCGTTCGCTCTGATACCGGTGATATTCTCGTATTTCCAGAATCTCATGCTTGCCTACTACGCTCCCAACAGACAGAATGATGCCGAGGTGGCGAGATGGCTCGACCTGCGCGGACCATGGGCCGCCAAGGAGTATATGCTGGGAATGAGAAACTACAGTGGTGGAAAAGTGATGCAGATAATAGACAAAATCCGTGAGGCTGACACCAAGTGCAAGGGACTCGACAATCCGAATACTCCCACCGGCGAGCTGCTGCAGGAGTTGATTTTCTTTATCATGCATTGAGCAGGGAATAGAGAATTTTCTGCCAGAAATGGTTACACCTTATATATATATGTCCCCTCATCACCGTTTTTCGGGTGGTGAGGGGATGCTGTTTTATGATATTGCACCCCGAAATGATGCGTTTTTTTACATTTTCGGTGCAGATTTTGTAAAAAGAAATGATTTTCACGAACATAAATTTTATCCTTATTTCCGCTTGAAATCAGGGCTTTGCGTGATTTTTCCTATCCTGAGAATAGCATGATTTTGACATTACTTTCCCCTCGTTCGGAATCCTTTTGTTTCTGAAAAAAACGACTCTGAAAATGACTTTAAATTCAGCGTTAACAATTGTTTTGATATATCTTTGTGAAATTCAAAGATTTAAATTTTAAAACATTGAAGTTTAATTTAGTAAATGCGATTTATACATTTGAAAACTTGAATACATTTTATTAAATCAAATTCAAATATCAATATCCGAATATTTAAATATTAAAATTCACACGAATTATTATGCAGAATAAAATAAGCCTTATAAATCACTGAAAACCAATGAGTTTTATACTTTTAAAGTAGCTGACAGGGTGAATTATACAAAATATCTTACAAAATTAATGTATATTCCCTATTTACACCCCTAAACATATATAAATAACCAAATCACAGCCAGTTAATTCCGAAAATCCCGTAAACAAAGGCTTTCCGGACGTTTAGCTCCCTAAAATTCACATTTACAAATTCAAAACCTAAAAACCTGAGTTTAAGGATTTGATTTTACGAATTTACATTTAGAAATCTAATATTTAGAAAATAAAATATATTCTACATTTGTTGTGTATTCCATTTTTTTGATTTACCTTTGTAAAGTCAAACAAAATCAGGGCTACAACCCCTATTTTTACTATAAGAGAAGAAAATGAAGGACAGAATTAGACAGCTGATGGAAGCGCAGCACATGACTCAACAGACGTTTGCAAACTTCCTCGGAATATCTCCTGCCACACTGAGTGGAATTTTTCAGGGACGTACAAAACCGACTCTGAACACCGTGGACTCTATAAAGTCGAAATTTCCGAACATCAGTCTCGACTGGCTCATGTTTGGAAAAGGAATGATGTTCGTTGACGAAGCGTCGGCGGATGACTCCTCCTCTACCCCACAGGAGAGCGGTATGGCTGGAGAGCAGATGCTCGACTTCGGTGATGCTGACGGAAATGCGGGGGCAACATCGCAGCAGAGCGCCCCGATGGGCAATGCTTTCGCTACTAACGTGAGGCAGCAGGCAAAGTCGCCCGTACACACGGACACCGTATATAAGGAGAAGGAGCGCCGGAGGATAACTGAAATAAGAGTGTTTTACGACGACCAGACGTGGGAAAGTTTCGTGCCGAAGAAGTGATTATCTCGCTCTTCTGAATAATCAGACCCCAATCACGTACTGATTATCGGTTGGGGATAATGGGCTTTTTGGCGGCTTTGCAGATAATAATGTGAGCTTATCGGTAGATATTAGGGATTTTTTGCCTAATTTTGCCGAAACTTATAAATGGAACTGATGAAAAAATACGTTTTAGACCTGATTGTTTCTTCGGTTGACCATATCAATGACAAATACGTCTTGATAAAGTTGACCCATGCGGAGAAGCTGCCCGAAATGGCACCAGGACAGTTCGTGGAGATACGCATCGACGGATCTGCAACGACATTCCTGAGACGCCCGATATCTATAAACTTCGTTGATTATCAAGCAAATGAGCTGTGGTTGCTGGTGGCTGCCATCGGCGACGGCACACGTGCCTTGGCACAGCTGAAGGCTGGCGACAAGCTGAACTGCATGTTGCCTCTGGGAAACACGTTCACCATCCCTGAGAACAAGGGTGCCAAGGTGTTGCTCGTCGGCGGCGGCGTGGGCGTTGCACCGCTTCTCTATTTCGGTAAAGTGCTGAAAGACAATGGTATGACACCGGTGTTCCTGCTTGGAGCACGGTCGGCAAAAGATCTGCTGCTCCTTGATGAATACAGGAAATACGGTGAGGTGTGCATCACTACCGAAGACGGATCGGAGGGAGAGAAGGGCTTCGTGACAAACCATTCCGTGCTGCAGCGAGTGAGGTTTGACCAGATTTCCACCTGCGGACCGAAACCGATGATGGTGGCAGTGGCGAAATATGCACATTCTGAGGGTATATGCTGTGAGGCGTCGCTCGAAAACAAGATGGCATGTGGCGTGGGAGCCTGTCTGTGTTGCGTGGAAGGCACGAAGAGCGGCAACCTGTGTGTTTGTAAGGATGGTCCAGTGTTTAACGTAAATGATTTGTCATGGCAGATTTAAGGGTAAAAATAGGAAATCTGGAGCTGAAGAATCCAGTGATGACAGCTTCAGGCACATTCGGATACGGTCCGGAATATGCTGATTTTGTGGAACTTAGTGAGATAGGCGGCATTATCGTGAAGGGTACCACCCTGCATCCGAGACAAGGCAACGACTATCCGCGAATGGCAGAGACGGCATCGGGAATGCTCAACTGTGTGGGATTGCAGAACAAGGGCGTTGACTATTTCTGTGAGCACATATATCCGGAGATAAAGGATATCGACACCAATATGATAGTGAACGTAAGCGGTTCTTCGCCAGAGGATTATGCAGAATGTGCGGCAAGGATAGACGCTCTCGACAAGATTCCGGCGATAGAACTGAATATCTCCTGCCCTAACGTGAAAGACGGCGGAATGGCGTTTGGAGTGACATGCGAGGGAGCTGCCAGTGTGGTGAGAGCCGTGCGCAAGAGTTATCATAAGACGCTGATAGTCAAGCTGTCGCCGAACGTCACCGACATTACGGAGATTGCACGTGCCGTTGAGGCAGAGGGTGCCGACAGCGTGTCGCTCATCAACACCCTGATGGGAATGGCGATAGACATAGAGAAGCGCAAGCCGATGCTGAGCATCAATACCGGTGGACTGAGCGGACCGGCGGTGAAGCCTGTTGCTCTGCGCATGGTGTGGCAGGTGGCAAAGGCTGTCGGAATTCCCGTTGTGGGACTCGGCGGCATCTGCAATGCCAACGATGCCATTGAGTTTATGCTTGCCGGAGCTTCCGCAATAGAAATCGGTACGGCGAACTTCCTGGATCCCCAGGTGACGGTGAAGGTGAAGAACGGCATCAATGAATGGCTTGACAAGCATGGATGCAAATCGGTGACTGAAATCATCGGTCAGTTGGAGGCCTGATGATTGCACCGGATGCATTATTCGGTTTGACAAAAAATCTTAGTTGATATTTTCAGCCCATCCTTTTCGAGAGATCTGGATGGGTTTATTATATCTTTTTTCTTATTTGACGTTTGCATATTTAAACATTTATTGCATTATGAAAACAAATCGAAATTGTTTGTAAGTGTTAATTGGATTTCTTTTATTGTTAACTAATGTTGTAAAATTGGCAAGGGTTTTTGTACAGAAAAATTGGGAAGAATAGGGACTTTAAGAATTTCGATGGATAATTTGAAATAAATGTAGGTGTTTCTTGTAGAAATAAATTGAAGTGTTTCTTGTCGCTTTTGTAGAAAAATATTACTTTTGTTGGAACTTACCCCCAAAACGGCATTATACCGATTCGGGATGAATTTAGCGCAAACCCATAAAATATTAATTCTATGAAGGATAAAATGCTTTTTTCTTTTGCCTTTCTGCTTGTATTGGCAATGTTCGTATCGTGTTCAAAAGATTTGGCTGATGGCGATGACGCCTTGGGTGGTGTGACACTCAGGATAAAGACCCGTGGACAGAGCGGGGCTGCGTCGGAAATGACCGTGGCGACACCGATAAACCTGTATGTATTTGATACGGCAGGACAATGTGTGGCATATAAATCGGTAGCTTCGGAAAAGGATGTGGCAAACTTCAAGCTTGCCGCCGGAGCGTATCGGGTGTATTCCGTGGCGGGAGCTGATGCGGCAAACTATTCGTTGCCGACAAAGGAGGAGGCTACTCCTCAGTCTGTGGTGGCGCTGAAAGAAGGAATGGCTCATGGCGACATAATGGCGGCAAATCGTGAGGTGGTGCTGACGGACGGCGAGGAAACGGACGTCACGCTGACGATGAACCGCAAGGTGTTTATGCTCCGCAACGTGACGATAAGCGATGTGCCGGAGAATGTGGCTGCTATAACGGCGGATGTCAGTCCTCTGTATGAGGGAATCAACGTGGCTGGAGAGTATTGCGGAGAGAATGGCGCCTATAACGTGGTGCTGGAGAAGGGGACTGATGGAAAATGGACGAAGCAGTGTGACGCATTCCTGATGGAGAGCGTGGGGAATCCTGTAGTGACTTTCAATTTCACGACGACCGACGGCAAGGTGAAGACCTTCAGATATGTCAGCGACAAACCGCTGGCGGCAAACTACAAGGTGGATATGACCGTGAATTATCAGAGAGTGGCAGAACCGTTGCTGAAGTGCTTGATCAATGGTGTGTCGTGGGCCGGAGAGCAGACCTGGACAATCGACGTGAAAGAGAATGAGATGGGCGACAATACGGGTGGCGATGTGAAAGTGGACGAGACGGCTCCAGAGCAGGGCACGGTATATAAAGGTTGCTATGTGCTGAAGTCGGAGCAATCTGCGGTGTCTGGCAATATCACCATTGTGACCCTTTTGGCGCCGAAATCGAAATGTTCACTCGTATTTGATGCAGATGATCAGGCTGATGTCAAGAAGGCCGTTGATGCCGGCATTGCAGAGCTTTCCGTAGAAGGAGTGAATGGATGGAGACTGCCGACAAAAGGGGAGATGGAATATATAATGGACAACAGAGCCGATATTAATAATAATCTCAAGACATTGGGTTTGGAGATAATATATAAAGATATGAATGGAATTTATTATTTCCTGAATACTGACAATAAGATAATGTGTATGAATGAGGTAAAGAGCTCGTTTCCTCCCAGTTCTGGTAAAGCAGGACGTAATCTCCGTCCTGTTGCCACCGTCACTTTCTTGAAAAAATGACAGATTTATCTGAGTCCTTTTCTCGCTTTTGGTTGAAGAAGTATACGTTATTTTTCGGCTGAAAGTGAGAAAAGAGCGAAAAAATATGCAAAAGGAGTGGGAAAAAATCTGATAATCAAAGGAAAAATCAATTTTCTTGCAACTTTTCTCTATGAAATTTTGCAGTTTACAATAAAAGTACTACCTTTGCACTCCGAAAACGGTCGGTTCCGTAGCTCAGTTGGATTAGAGCAACGCCCTTCTAAGGCGTGGGTCTTGGGTTCGAATCCCAACGGAATCACTTGGGGAGGTTTCTAAGCCTCCCTTTTTTGTGTCTGATAGTCAAGTAGTTGCGTTGTAAAGCGTTTAATATTAAAGGATTAGAGATAAATATAGGATTTGGACATAAAAAGGTGTATGTATACGTATTAGATATGTACGAATTGTTTGACGATTCGTCATGCACCTACCGCTGAATAGTTACGTTAGGAAAGTTTAATATTGAAAGCCAAAACGTCATTGTTTTTTTGTATCTTTGTAGGGTATTGTTCTTTAAAGTACTTTAGTGTATTTTTGTCCACTACACGAAACGAAAAAAGACTGGAGAAAAACTTGTCAGCAACAGAAAAAGAGAAACATCAAAAATGAACACTGATAATAAACAATTTCCGATAAAACGTGAAGACTACGAGTCGATGCTGCAACACGCCGTTGCAGTGATTGAACATGCACGACTGGAAATAGCTAAGCATATTAACGGCAATATTGCTTCCGCATATTGGGAGATTGGCAAGATGCTTCATGAGCGAAAGGTAGAAAGCGGACATGGGGATGGCGTGGTACGCCAGTTGTCCGTAGACTTGAAAGAACGCTATCCGAAGATGGGACTTTCACCTCGAAATCTATGGTATATGAAGCGTTTTTATTTGCGCTATTGTGGAAGCGATGTAAAAGTGCAACGCTCCGTTGCACTTTTGCCGTGGTCGCATAATGTATATCTACTTGGAAAGAATTTGGATGATTCTGCTACATTATATTATGCACAAGAAACTATCGAAAAAGGCTGGAACCGCGACTTACTACTCAATGCTATCAAACTGAATATGTACGAGTCGCAGTTGGCAACAAAGGTTGACAACAATTTCAGTCGCACGCTTCCAATGGAGCAAGCTCGATATGCCAATGAGGTGTTCAGTAGCAGTTATAACCTTGGCTTCCTTGGAGTGACAAACCCCATACTGGAGCTTGAACTCGAAGACCGTCTTGTGAAGGCTATCACACGTTTCCTTATGGAGCTCGGCAATGGCTTCACGTTCATCGGCAACCAACACGTGTTGGAGTACAACGGCAAAGAGAGCAAGGTGGATATGCTTTTCTTCCACCGTGGCTTGCGCTGCCTTGTGGCTGTCGATTTGAAGATAGGTGCTTTCAAACCTGAGTATGCAGGAAAGATGAACTATTACCTTTCGTTGCTTGACCGTCTTGAAAAGGGCGAAGGTGAAAACCGCTCAATCGGCATCATCCTCTGTGCAGAGAAAGATCGTGTGGAAGTGGAGCTTGCTCTCGAAGACATGGGCAAACCGATAGGCGTGGCTGACTATCAACTGATAGTGCCAAAGAAAGAATTAGAGGAATTCCTTACCAATGAGATTAAAAAGTTCGGTGAGGAGAAAGGTGGAAAATAGAATTGTTACGGAATATTTAGGGTTTAAGAAATACTTTTTCTTAAAATGGGCGTTTATCTTGAAGGAAAATGCTACCTTTGCATTGCAAATGCTTCATGTTCAGCAAACAACAGGAATGTTGACTCTTGAATCAGAGTTCACTGTTTGTGATAGCTATAAAAGAACTCTTTGGTCGGCAGCGTGAAGCAGTAAGGCATTTATCTTGAATTTCAACAAACTATTGATATAAAGGAAAAATGAAAAAACACGGCGTTATGTTATTCACATTCGTTGTTCTATTTTGGACATTAGGCTGTGATTTGGCTTATGGCCAGGGAGAAGAGGGGAATGAGAAAGAAGAGGTTACGGTGACATTGGACTTTTCAAAAAAAGGAGCATTTGGATTGAAAAATAATAACGCAAATAATAACCAAAGTGTACTAACCGATATTACTTTTAAAGTTCAAGATTTATCCGTCTCATTACGTGGAATGATATGTTATCATGAAGGGGAAAACACTTATCTCAGATTAGACAAGTGGTATAATAATCCGGGACAGATAAATATTTCTGTACCTAACTCAGCCTTAATAAACTCTGTTACACTGGGTACAAATACATATGGAATCAACGCTCTCCAACCTGTTTATAATGGAAAATATAAAACCCCCATTAATGTAAACGCCAATAATACAACTACCGTTTCTTCAATAAACAGCGATAATATTTCATTTATAGAGAATGGAAATAAAGATAAAGATAAATCTTATATCACCACCATCACCCTCACCTACACCCGTCCCAAGCTTGACGCTACGCTTGACGAGAAAGGCGAGAATGTAGAGAGCACAATTAGTGAAATCGTCGGCGAGAACAAGACGTTGGCTCTGAATCGCACATTCAACCCCTCTCAGTTGTATACAATGTGTCTGCCCTTCGACCTGAGCAAGGATATGATAACGGAGATTTTCGGCAACGAAACGAAGGTGTATTCGTATGACGGATACCAGAACGGAGAACTGTCGTTCTCTACTGTGAAAGAGGGCGTGTTGAATGCCGGCATGCCGTTTCTGATGCGGCCCGAATATTATGTGGAGCAGCCAACGTTTGCGGACGTCACAGTTAGGAGCACAACCGCACAGACTGTAGGTGGCGGCGAATGGGATCTCTGCGGTACTTTTGGATCGTACGAGTTGGCGGCAGATGGCACGCAACTGTTTCTGATAGCAGACGGTACGCTGGCGAAACCGCTGGCTGATTCCCGGAAGATGAGAGGCTTCAGATGTTATCTGAAAAAGGCTGCCGGAACGGTGAACGGGAGTGCCCAGCTGCCCTCTGTGACCATCGACGGGGAGACGAACGCCATAAAGACTGCTGAGTATGCGGCGCCAACAAGTGCTACAACCCGTTACTCGCTGTCGGGAATGAAACTGAATGAAGGCTGCAAGACTGCAAACGGCGGGATAATGATTATAGACGGAAAGAAATTCATCACAACGAACAGATAAAATAACGCAGAAGGAGAAAGAAATATGAGTCGCAGAATTTACGTAAAACCAGATATGAAGGTAATACCATTGGAGGCAGAAGGCTTGACACCGCTCTCGGCGAACGGTATGAAAATAAAGGTGCCTGATGTGATACAGGATAAGGATGCCGACGAAGCCTGTGCAAAAGACTTCGGCAGCAACATCTGGGAGACGGAATAAGAAGCCTGCCCCCGATTAGAACATTTTTGGTGTCAAGCCTCCATGTCGCAAGAGTCCTGCCGCCAATTCAGTCAGTATATGGTTTAATCCCCAAACGGTCTATCAGGCAGTTTGGGGATTAAGTCATTTATATAGGTGATTAACTGATATTCCCAAAATATCTTGTGATGGGCAAAAGAAATAAATGAGGAAGACTATGCATCCCTTTATTGTTTCATTCAATATCAAATCCCATGTCTCGCACAAGTTGCTTGACAACATTGACTTTGACGGTTGAAGCATCCTCTTTATCATAGAGAAGAAGGAAAACCACATGACCGTTTTCCACATCTGTAAAGACATTGAAAGTAATGACCCTTGCTCCACCAGATTTACCTTTGCCTTTAGCTTTGATAGCCATACGGATTTTGCGTATGTTTTTTGTAATCTCATCGCCTTGCAAAGGATTGTTCTTAATGCTTTCAAGAAACTCCTTGTAGTCTTGTTTAAAACTTGGATATTTTTTAGCGAGCCGTTTTGCTTCTTTTGCGAAGTCGTCAGTAACCGATACTGTAATATTACAACTCATCGAGCAAACTATCAGCAGATTGAAGTTTACGTTTTCCAGCAATGGCTTCCTTTACCTCCGTCAAAGCGTTTCTGAGTTCTTTCATCAAGTCGCGAGGTGCGTCAATGGTATCACTTCCGTCATCTGGTAAGATGCGGAAACTGCCAGCACGCGATTTTAGGACTACGTGCTCTCCTGCTTTTGCCAAATTCAGATACTTAGTCTGATTAGTGCGAAAGTCTCTTGTGCTAACTACAACCATAATTCAATATATTTGTTTACGATGCAAAGAAAGTGCAAAAATCCGATTGAGCGAATGAAGAGAGAATTTATTCTCACTCCTGAGCGTGAGGATTTTATCCAAACCGAATGCAGAATATCAAGCTTGCTTGAATATTATGCCGAGGTGCAGCCTTTCTTATGCAAAGAAAGTGCAAACCGAGAGCAGAATGAAATGAATGTATTTATTTCTTATGCCGAGGTGCAGCCTTTCTTATGCAAAGATACGCTTTTTATTGAAACAACAATCGAAATGGTTGCCAATTAACATTATTTGGTAGCCAATCACATATACACCTCAATCCCATTCACCTCAAATATACACATATCACTAAGCTGCCGTTCGTTAGAGTCCAGCAGCTACATTCGTCTTATGTATTTTTAAATAAGGTAGGCTGAATAGTTACAGCATCAAAATTTTCATAATCTCCCATAAGCCTAAAGTTTGTATTGTGAAAGTCAATATTAATCTGTCGAAGACAAATCAAGCAAGAAATCATAGATGCTGATAATCTGAATTCCATCATCATCGCTCCACGATTTTGTATGCTCACCAACGATAAGGAGTTTACGGAAAGAATCACCCACTAAGCGCAAGGAACGTTTCTCCTGCTCCATTTTGTCGGAATCAGGCATTCTCCAAGCCGATTGTATATAAATGCGTTGACTACCTTTATTGCAGACGAAATCAACTTCAAGTGTGACACGGATATTTTGTCCCTTATCGTTTCTAACCCTTTGAGCAACGTTGCCAACATCAACAAGCCAACCACGCATACGCATTTCATTATAGATGACATTCTCCATGATGTGGGTAGGCTCTGTTTGTCGGAAAGAAATGATAGAGTTGCGCAAACCGATATCTTGATAATAGTATTTTGATAGCGAGCCGATGTACTTGCGTCCTTTAATGTCATATCGCTCAGACTTCTCAATAAGGAAAGCATCTTGCATATATCCAAGATATACGGAAACCGTCTTGTCCGTGATATTCTGAACGTTGCTTACAGACTTGAAAGTGTTGGCAATATTAAAAGCATTGACAGGTGCGCCTATGCTTGAAGCCACAGTCTTTGAAAGCTCTTCAAATTCAGGTTTTAAGGTAATGTCATTACGCTCATATATGTCACGGAGATACACGGTACGGTATAGCCTACGCAAGAAATCGGATTTCTTGTCATCGCCAATTTGAGTTAAGAGTTGTGGAAGTCCACCAAACATAATGTATTCAGACCACGCATCTTCCTTTGAACCAGGAAAAACAGACATAAATTCCTTGAATGACAAAGGCCAAACATGAATTTCATCACCACGCCCACGGAACTCTGTCACCACATCAGATGAAAGGAAGCGTGAATTAGAGCCTGTAACATAAACATCAGTGCCTTCAGTTACCGAGAGTGTGGAAAGAACCTCAACAAAGTCATTCACTTCCTGTACCTCGTCAATAATGATGTAGTATGTTTCATCGTCTTTCATTTCCTTTTCTACCCAATCAAGTAAATAGTCAGGGTCTTTGAATGGCTTGTTCTTTCGACTCTCCATATCAATAATTATGATATGGTCTTCCTTAATACCATCATCCAACAGGTGCTGTCGGAAAAGCTTCTTTAGCAAGAAAGACTTTCCAGAACGTCTTAATCCTGTTATAATTTTAATCAATCCGTTGCCTTTAGAACGAATCAATTGGTCGATATAAGTGCTTCTGTTAACTATCATCCATTCCGAAAAAGTGGTACATGTTCCACTTTTTCGGAACAAAGGTAATACTTTTCTTTTAAAAGGAAGACTGTTTTTTTAGGAATTTGACAATTTTAGCCAAATTCGCTACTCTACATATACACCTCAATCCCATTCACCTCAAATATACACACATCGCGAAGCTGCCGGATTTCGTTAGAGTCCAGCAGTTTCATTTCCAAATGGTATTGATTGCCTATGTAGGCGAAGTCACGTCCGAAAGTCATAAATGGCGCAGGAAAAGGAAAAGAGGGGGGTAGGGGGAGGTTACATAATAACTTCCAATTTGGAAGGAATCAGAAAATTGTTTACCTTTGTAAGAAATAAAATCAGATAAGATGGGAACAGAATTAATACCACAGGACGGCGACACAATAATTTGCCTAAAAGTAGGCAAAAAAGATAGGGAAGATTTGTATGAGATGACACGCAAGTATTGGAAAATGAGTTTGCAAAGGGCATCAAAAGCAAATCATGTCCTTGCCGTTGTGGATGGTATCGTAAAAGAAGACTACATCCCTCAAGATTGGAAATATACAGACAATCCAAAGTATGAGGGACGTATTGAATTTGTAGGGAATAAATGTTTGAATTCTCCTTACGTATGGAAAAGCGTGGTTTCTTTCTATGGGAAGAGCCAGAATCCGGTAAAATATATTAATATGTAACCGCTCCATGCCATACTCTGCATTTCGGGGAAAGCCTGTAACAGTTTATCAGGAATTTTATCAGGAACTTTCTTTATCGGTTCTCGCTTGTGCGCTTCGAGAGCTTTCTGTATTTCCCCAAGCATAAAGTCTATAAATGGTCCGGAGTCGGCAGCATTGCTGTTGGTAGTAATTGCGTCGTAGTATTGCTGCTGGTTGGCATACACCATGTTTTCCACCGACCTGCTTCACTGCTTCACCCTAATGACCGATTCGGGTTAAATTGGGCACGCTGCTTGCCCAACTGGGGCACGCTGCTTTCCCATCATGGGCAACGTGCTTGCCCCAGTTGGGCAGAATCTGTGCCAGACGTCTGCCCAATAAGTTAACCCAAAACGGTCATTAGGACGTTTACTTTATTTTTCATGACTGCTTGCTGCCTTTTGCCTTTTATAAGGCGTCTTTTGCTTGTTTTTAATTTGCAATAGCTCGCTATTACTCATTAAAAGACAAACAAAATACACTCTTCTAAAAGAGCAAAATACAAGCAAGCCCTAATGGCCGATTTGGGTTAATGTTGTAATACCATATTCCTGTTTCCAAGATTCTGCCGACACATGTAATTCCTCTCATCAGATAATTCCAGACAGTTTCAGACCATCCTGGCGGTTTCAAACCATCCAGACGGTTGAAAATCATCCTGACAGTTTCAAACCATCCAGACAATTGAAAACAACTGTCAGGTAGCTAACTGCCTGTATGCCAATGCGCTATGAAGAAAAACCTGATAATCTGACAGTTTTCGCGTGATTTCAGATGATATGGCAAAATCTTTACATTTGCCGATGTTTTGCCTGAAACGATGCCCTGTGCCCCGTGTTTGTCAGTTCAGCTTCGTCATGTGATAGCCGAGGCGTTTCAGTTCAATCGACATGCCCATGAGATACATCTGGTGGAGGGCAGACACATAACCCTGGAAAGCCTCGGGAGTGCCGGGTTCGAGGTGCTGGTGGTACAGCAGGTTGTATGTGCGTGAGGCACATTCGCCCACGGTCTTTGTCATCATGGCGTGGTCCTCCCCGGCGAGCAGCAGCACTTTCTCGCAGATGTAGTCGTCCATGTGGTCAAAGTCGCGCTGGTCTCTCAGATATTTATACAGGTCGCCAACTTTGCTGTAGAGTTCCCAGTCGGTGTCCCAATATTTCGCTATCGCCATTCCGATGAACATCATCCATCCGAGCGATACGGTGGGGTAGGCGTTGAATTCCCTCATCCCGTCGGGCAGATAGCTCTCGCCGATTTTCTGCCACAGTTCCTCGATGTCGGGAGCCTCAGGCAGACGCTCGTCCACTTTTCCGATGGAGAGCAGGTATTGGTGGAGGTCGGTGTGGAACAGCTGTTCCAGATTCTTGATGTCTTTCTTTAATTCCATATATATATGTGTTTCTTTTTTATGCTTGTGAGTAAGTGTTATACATTTGCTGAGCCAGTTGTCATGGTTAATGCAAAGGTAAGATTATATTTTCAAATATCGGCATTTATTCCGTCGATGTACTATATTTCGGGAATTTTTGAGTAAGTTTGCATTATAAATTTATATGCGAATGAAAACACTATTTATTGCTTCTGCCCTGGCTACGACGACCGTGTGGTTCCGGCCCATTCGTTCGCTGCCCGTCTGCAGGAGTGTCAGGCAGGCAAGGCCCCTGTCCTGATCCGTATCGACAGCAAGGCAGGCCATGGCGGCGGCAAACCATTGTCTAAGGTGATGGAAGAGACAGCCGACATCTACGGCTTCATAATGTATAACATGGGAATGAAGATGAAATAATGGCAGATTTCGGTTTGTGCCCTAATGAGCGATTTGGGTTGAATGAAAGTCCTGCTGACCGATTGGGGGATAAAAAAGCAGCAAGAGAGGAAACAGATTCCAGCCCTTGCTGCCAGTGTATTGTTTGGGGTTATCCCTCGATTCGGGATAAATACGGTTATTGTTCTTCAGTTTCCTTCGGCAGCCGACGAGGCGTTCGCACTCATGGGTGCAGACACGGCGATGATGATGACGATAATACACGTAGTAAAAGATTTTTCATTTTGTTTCCGATTATAGTCTCAGAAGTCTAAGGTCATGATTGTATTCGCTTCTTCGACATTTTTAGTGTTTCCTTTTGCAAAGATACAAATTTATAACATGTCTTCAAATAAAAAATGACATTCGGATGAATGAATAATGAAGATTTCATTACCTTTGCAGACGGAAACAAAATAACAAACAAATATATTTATATGGGAGGTATCTTCGGAACAATTTCAAAGAAAAGCTGTGTGGCAGACCTGTTTTATGGCACCGACTACAACTCTCACCTCGGTACACGCCGTGGTGGTATGGCAACATTTTGCAAGGAAAAGGGCTTCGTGCGCTCTATCCATAATCTCGAAAGCTCTTATTTCCGCACCAAGTTTGAGCCTACTCTCGACCGCTTCGAGGGGGCTACATCGGGAATCGGCGTAATCAGCGACACCGACGCACAGCCGCTGATAATGAATTCTCACTTGGGAAAATTTGCCATCTGCACGGTGGCGAAGATACTCAACAAGGATGAGCTGACAATCGAGATGCTGGAGAAGAACATGCATTTCGCCGAGATGTCGTCGGGCAGCACAAACCCTACGGAGCTCGTGGCGCTGCTCATCATCCAGGGCAAGACCTTCAAGGAGGGTATAGAGAACGTGTATCGGCACATCAAGGGATCGTGCACGATGCTTCTGCTCACCGACCACGGCATCATCTGCGCCCGCGACAGCTGGGGACGCACTCCGATAATCATCGGAAAGAAGGATGGGGCATATGCGGCATCGAGCGAATCAACCTCGTTCCCTAACCTTGATTTCGATACAGTATATAATGTAGGACCGGGAGAGATAGTGAAGCTCACCGCCGACGGAATGGAGCAGATAAGGAAACCGAACAAGAAGATGCAGGTGTGCTCGTTTCTGTGGGTGTATTACGGATTCCCCACATCTACATACGAGGGAAAGAACGTGGAGCAGGCGCGTTTCGACAATGGCTTCAACATGGCGAAGACAGACCCCGTGGAGGTGGACTGCTGCAGCGGTATTCCAGACTCTGGAACGGGAATGGCGATGGGATATGCGGCTGGCAAGAACGTGCCTTATCAGCGCTGCATAGCAAAATACACTCCTACATGGCCACGCTCCTTCACTCCGTCAAACCAGAGCATGCGTTCTCTCGTGGCAAAGATGAAGCTTATCCCAAACAAGGCGATGCTGCAGGGCAAGAAGGTGCTCTTCTGTGACGACTCCATCGTGCGCGGCACCCAGCTTCGCGATAACGTGAAGGTGCTCTTCGATCAGGCTGGTCTGAAGGAATGCCACATGCGCATTGCCTGTCCGCCGCTCGTATACGGATGTCCGTTCATCAACTTCACGTCATCGAAGAGCGATATGGAGCTTATCACCCGTCGTATGATCCAGAAGTTTGAGGGCGACCCGAACAAGAATCTCGACAAGTATGCCACCACCGACTCTCCGGAGTATAAGCGCATGGTGGACGAGATAGCAAAGGAACTGGGACTCACCACTCTGAAGTTCAATACCATCGAACAGCTCATCGAGGCTATCGGTCTGCCGAAGTGTCAGGTGTGTACCCACTGCTTCGATGGCAGCAGCCAGTTCTCGCTCGAGACATTTGCCGACGAGGATTGATTGCAGCCTCCTTCATGAATTTGATCAGACAAGCGATTGTTTATAACAGCAGAAAAGCGACTCTCTTTCGGAAGTCGCTTTTTTGCTGATTATATATTATTCCCAAACGGTAATCCATAGGGATTTCAGGATTGTAGAAGTACAGCTGTTATAGATACTGTAATACAATACGTTGGAGAAAGAATTAGAAGAATGGAAGTGAGGGGAATGCTATGATGACAAGAGCGATAAACGGGGCTCGAACCCGCGACCCCCAGCTTGGGAAGCTAGTGCTCTACCAACTGAGCTATTATCGCAAATCTTTTCCCATTAGTTTATCTTCTGTTTAATCGCTATGGAGCCGATACCGGGACTCGAACCCGGGACCTACGCATTACGAATGCGTTGCTCTACCAACTGAGCCATATCGGCTGATTAAACACCCGGAACAGGGCACTGTTCCGAACAAGTGGTGCAAAGGTAACAATTATTTTCTGACGAGCAAAATCTTTTGTCGCTTTTCTATTCTTTTTTTGAGTTGTCAAGAACTTTTTTCAGATATTTTCCCGTTATGCTGTTTTCGCATGCAGCCACCTCTTCGGGAGTGCCGCAGCATACGAGCTGTCCGCCCTTGTTTCCGCCGTCGGGACCGAGGTCTATCACGTGGTCGGCATATTTTATCACATCCATGTTGTGTTCTATCACAATGATGCTGTGTCCACGCTTTATCAGCTGGTCAAACGAATTGAGCAGTTTCTTGATGTCGTGGAAGTGCAGACCTGTTGTCGGCTCGTCGAAGATGAACAGTGTGGGGTCAGCCTTTTCCTGTCCGATGAAATAAGCCAGTTTCACTCTCTGGTTCTCTCCGCCGGATAGGGTAGAGGAGTTCTGTCCGAGTTTGATATATCCCAGTCCGACGCTCTCCAGCGGCTTCAGTCTCTTCACGATGTCCTTCTGGTTGTTTTCCGTGAAGAATTCTATTGCTTCATTGACTGTCATGTTGAGGATGTCGTCGATGTTTTTCCCGGCAAATCTCACTTCCAGAATTTCCTTTTTGAAGCGTTTGCCGTGGCAGGCCTCACATTCCAGTTCCAGGTCGGCCATAAACTGCATCTCCACCGTGAGCACTCCCGTTCCCTTGCATTCCTCGCATCTGCCGCCCTCGGCGTTGAACGAGAAGTATTTTGAAGAGAATCCCATCTGCTCAGCCAGCGGCTGTTCGGCGAAGAGCTGGCGGATGGCGTCGTAAGCCTTGGTGTATGTCACGGGGTTCGACCTCGTGCTCTTGCCTATAGGGTTCTGGTCCACCATCTCCACGTGATGAGTATTCACCCGGCATGTCAGCCACTTCGTCGAGCTGTCGCTTCAGGGCAGGGAAGAGTATGCCCTTGACGAGCGAGGATTTTCCCGATCCGCTCACTCCCGTCACCACCGTCATCACGTTGAGCGGGAATTTCACTTCTATGCCCTGCAGGTTGTTCATTCTCGCTCCCTTTAAGCCTATGAAGAGGTTCCAGCTGCGTCGGTTGGCAGGCACTGGTATGCGCTCCTC
>ERZ780217.53-NODE-53-length-24883-cov-3.80236_pt1 | contig 24883 bp, 20 predicted proteins | sample MGYA00511566_ERZ780217 | MGnify/ENA primary metagenome ERZ780217 (study PRJEB29588, sample SAMEA2145758) | human gut metagenome | biome: human gut; feature: human-associated habitat; material: faeces | place: Denmark | collected 2008/2010 ...
AATAAGAAATATTAGGAGACATTTTGGCTGCTATGGGTTTTCAGACAATCTCCCCCATTGATATGTTCCTCGATTTCTGTTAATTTTTGCTTGGCAGAACCCAAAATATTATATTTGAAATCAATACCGACAAAAGGCTCTATAGCAAAGTCAGAATTAGGGATGTCAATGTGGTAGAGCAGACTTACAGGAACTTTGGCAGTAAGCATGTTTGCTGTGTATTTGCGAGTAACTTCTTCATATTGATCTTTTTCTGTTGCTTCATCTGAATAGAATGCGTACTGGAGAGCTGCACCAACCTCCAGATAGAGAGGTGTAGATGGTGTCAAGTTGATGGCACGGTTGTAACCGATTGAGAAGGCGTTAAGTTTGTCGCTCAAGCCGCTATTATCTATCGCTTTCTGATATTCATCTCCATAATCTTTATTCCTGTCATTGAATGATGAAAGACTGTAGCTGGTGCCAATACTGTTGTACTGCACATACAGGCTGTTCCAACCTTTGGAGATTTCGTTACTGCTGTTAGAAGAGCTTTTGCTCTGTGAAAACTGTGCAAACGATGTGGTACTGATCATCATCGCTGCTACTAATGCTAAAAATTTAATTTTCATGATGTTTGTTATTTAAAAATGAAACAATTACTTTAGTTCTTTATCATAAATGGAATCCTCCAAACATTGGCTGTTTGAGTGCTGCTGCCACGTTGTGATACAAAATAGATGTATTTGCCGTCTTTACTCCATACAGGGCTCAAATCATCTGCAGCATGGTAGGTAATCTGGGTTAGATTACTCCCGTCTATATGGCAAACGAAGATGTCTGTATTAGGGTATACCTTATTTTGGCTATTCTGTCCCGCTACATCAACAACTTTCATACTGCTGCCTACCATCAATATCCATTTTCCGTCAGGCGAAATAGTAGGAGAGGTGAAGCTGCGGTTCCCTTCTGATACGATGCATTCTTCAACTCCTGTTTCTGTATTGATTCTCCATATCTCATTGTTTCCAATGCCTGAAGATCTTACACAGAGAATGTCTGTGGTGTTAGGAACTGGTATGGCATTGAATCCAGACGTAAAGTTGGAGAAAGAGTTGTCGTTGAATTGATAATTCCAAATGCCAAAGTTGCCAGAGTTTTCTTTACGGCAAAATAAGATTTGACTCATGTCGGCATTGTAAGATGGAGAAAAGTCGAACTCGTTTGCTGTTACCTGTCGGCAACCATATCCTTTGTTTGCGTCTGTGATGAAAATGCGATTGGAAGAACCATTCTTTTCGGTGAAACAGATTTTCTGTCCGTCAGGCGAATAAGAAAAATCTATTACTTGCTGGCGATTGGTGCGCTGCTGCGTAGTTCCAGCACCTGTCAGATTTTTCAGATAGATGTTTGAATTGTTGGTCTTATAGGATAAGAAAGCTAATTTTTCTTCAGTAGGTGACATGGAGATAACTCTGCCAGACCACCATGTTATTTTCTTGCCTCTTCTTTTAACTTCCGGCATGCACAAGCAATCGTTGTCTGAAGTGATTTTCTTGAAATCAAGTCCGCTTTCTTCGCCAACGGCAACAATAGAGTAGTCTACAGATTGAGCCATAGCAGGCAATGAGAGACCTAAAAGTAATAGCAAAGCATTTAATTTTCTAGTGCTCATATACATTATTATATATACAAGCCGACTCTCCAAAGCTTGTGATATAACATTTGAAAGTAGGACATAAAAAAGCGCGGGAGTCTGTACTCGTCACTCATCCCGCTCTTCGAGGCCTTCGCACTGCTCATCAAGTCTGAACGAGCAACGCAGAAGCCCACGCCGATAGTATATAACAATCCCTGCATCCTATCAAAAAATAGGATGTTAAGGTGTACAATCTACCCACTTGGACATCTACTGTTGCTTTCGTTTTTGATTTGACTTTGAAAGTTGCGAAGTTTCGAAGAGCCAAAACAAAGCGTAAGTAAACGCCTTTCCCTTATGTCTTGATCCTTTAGTCCCCAAACCAATCGTCATCGTTACGACAGATAATCTTGTCCTTTACAATCGGCGCGAACTTCAACTCTCTTTTACAAGAGTATTTAAGAATCGCTGCAAAGGTAGATAAAAAATCTGTAATCGCCAAACGTTTTAGTTAAAAACTTCGAAAAACATTAAAAATATTTAGTTTCCCCATTTGTGTATCCTAATAAAAATGTATGTGTGGTCTGGAAAAAGTCTCTCATAAAAATGTAATAGATTCTACTATCTCACTATTTTTTCGGGCTATTCCTTTGCTTGCATCATTATTTTTTGTAACTTTGTCGAAAGATTTTAAAAACGGCAGCAATATGAAATATCCTATAGGAATACAAGAGTAGAACGTATCTATGGACGTGAGGAGTTGGCCGAGACTTTAGGTAGTCGCTTTAAGGCAGTGTTGGGGAAAGCTTATCAGAAGACAGAAATGAGGGCTGTCGTATTGATTGATGAATACGATAAGCAACTATTTTTCTCCAATTTTCTGCATATTCTTGCAAAAAAGTAAGCAGAAATGATAAATTTGCAGCAAAAAGCAATAATTTTTGGGAATTTATGCTTGATATTGTAGAAAAAGTCTTAACTTTGCAGCGGATTTGAGAAAATAAGCAGTTTCCGGCTATCAGAAGATGAGAAATCATGAAGCTATCAGAAAATGAGAAATCATGAAGATGATAAGGGGGCTGGCTTTCTCTTCCACAGTTTACACTTATAACAACTTTATAAATTAAAAGATTCGATTATGAAAGTAGCAATTGTTGGTGCAAGTGGCGCAGTTGGACAGGAATTCCTGCGTATCCTTGCTGAGAGAAATTTCCCTATGGATGATTTGGTGTTGTTTGGTTCTGAGCGTTCTGCCGGACGAAAATACAACTTCAAGGGAAAGGACTATGAGGTCAAACTTTTGCAGCATAACGATGACTTTAAAGATGTCGATATTGCTTTCACATCTGCTGGTGGCGGCACTTCAGAGGAGTTTGCCGAGACTATCACCAAGTATGGTGCCGTGATGATTGATAACTCTAGCGCATTCCGTATGTGCGACGACGTGCCTCTGGTTGTGCCTGAGGTAAATGCTGAGGATGCCTTGAACCGCCCTCGCAACATCATCGCCAACCCTAACTGTACCACCATCATGATGGTTGTAGTGTTGAAGCCTATCGATAACTTGAGCCATATCAAGAAGATTCATATCTCTTCTTACCAGAGTGCTTCAGGTGCTGGTGCTGCTGCCATGGCTGAACTTGAACAGCAGTATAAGGATATCATCGAGACAGGTAAGACTGAGCATATCAATAAGTTCCCTCATCAGTTGGCATACAATGTCATCCCACAGATTGACAAGATGACTCCTAACGATTACACCAAGGAGGAGATGAAGATGTATAACGAGACCCGCAAGATTATGCACTCTGATGTTCGCACCAGTGCTACCTGCGTTCGCGTTTCTTCACTCCGTTCTCACTCAGAGAGTGTTTGGTTCGAGACAGAGAAGCCATTGGCAGTAGAGGACATCCGCAAGGCTTTGGAGGCTGCTCCAGGCGTAACCGTAAAGGATGATGCCCAGAACTACGTTTATCCAATGCCATTGGAGAGCGCCGGTAAGGACGATGTATATGTAGGTCGTATCCGCAAGGATCTGGCTGATGACAATGGTAACACATTGTGGTTGACTGGCGACCAGATTCGTAAGGGTGCTGCCCTGAACGCTGTTCAGATTGCTGAGTACTTGATTAAGGTGGGCAACGTAAAGTAAGCCATACCTTATTTATATAAAAGAATATGAGGAAGTTAAGGGATAATGAATTTTATCTCTTAACTTCTTTTCGTCTTTATACGATTCTGAATAGAAAAGTAAGAATATGCTTGAAAGATTCAAACAATTACTCGGTGAGATGAACCGGGGCATTTATGAGAAGGAGACGGAGATATCGCTCTCGCTCCTGGCAGCTCTGGCAGGTGAGAGTATCATCCTGCTGGGACCTCCGGGTGTGGCAAAGAGTATGGTAGCCAGACAGTTGAAGACGGCATTCAGGGAGGCTCAGAGCTTTGAGTATCTGATGTCGCGATTCTCTACACCCGATGAAATCTTTGGTCCGGTGAGCATTCAGAAACTGAAGACTTCGGATACTTACGAACGTGCGGTGGAGGGTTATCTGCCTACTGCCGATGTGGTTTTCCTGGATGAAATCTGGAAGGCGGGACCTGCTATCCAGAACACGCTCCTTACGGTGATTAACGAGAAAATCTTCCGTAACGGCAATCGGGAAATGCATCTTCCTCTGAAGCTTCTCGTGGCGGCAAGCAATGAGTTGCCGGCTAAGGGAGAAGGACTGGAGGCGCTCTGGGACCGATTCGTTATCAGATTAGAAAGCCGACCGATTAAGCTGGAGACGAATTTCCGAGCAATGCTGCTGGAGGCTCCCACGGATTTCTTAGGTCCCACAGATTTCACAGATTCCACAGATTCTTCTGGTTCTATGGGGAAATCTGATTCCGCAGATTTTTCTGATTTGAAGATTACTTCTGAGGAGTATGCTGAATGGACGGAGCGTATCGATAAGATTGGCGTGAAGGAGGAGGTGCTCGATGCAATTTCCGCCATCCGTAAATCTCTGAGAGCCGTGAATGTGGATGAGGCTGCCGAGCGCAGAAACATCTATGTGAGTGACCGAAGATGGAAGAATATCGTCCGCCTGCTTCGCACTTCAGCCTTTATGCAGGATAGGGAAGAGGTGGATATCTGCGATTTGCTGCCTATCTACCATTGTCTGTGGCAGGAACCGGAAGAGCGGGATGCTATCCGAAACATCGTGATCCGTGCCCTCTTTTCTCCTTTTGCAGATAAACTCGTGGAGATGAAGAATGCGCTTGCTGAGGATATTAAGTATCATCGTGTACGCAGGAATCCGGAGGATGGAAGGGATTACGAGGGGGAGATAGAAACTCTTTCGGATGGCTTGAGCTCGCTGGAAAGGCAGTTGGGCGAGAATCTCTTCGCATCTGCTGATGATAAGGCGGAAATATCGGCTTATCTCCGCGATTTCTATAAGGAGCTGGCGTTTACCCGTCAGGATACGATGAAACTCTATGAGGTTTAATCGCCTCCTATTACATTATTATATATAGAAGAATCTAAACATGATGAATGAACAGAAAATATTAACTCCAGAGTTGGAGGCGCGTGTTCACCAGGCGGTGGATAACTTTATGCAGGGCTATGGCTGCTGCCAGTCGGTAGTGGCTGCCTTTGCCGATTTATATGGTCTTGATGATGAGATGGCGAAGCGCATTGGTGCCGGCTTCGGTGGTGGAGTAGGCAGAATGAGAATGATGTGCGGTGCCGTTTCGGGCATCGTGGTGCTCGTTGGCTTGGATTGCGGACAGACCGAGGGGGATGACCGCGAGGGCAAGTCGGCATGCTATAAGGTGGTGCAGGATTTGCTCGCCAAATCGAAGGAGCAGAACGGCAGTATAATCTGTGCCGAGATCCTCGGCTTGAAGGGTCACGAGAAAGCGCAGTCCAGCTATGTGGCTTCGGCAAGAACGGCAGAATATTACAAGTCTCGCCCTTGCGCAGCCAAAGTAGAGAGTGCTGCAAGAATCTTCGCAGAATATCTGATGGAGAAAAAATAAGGATTTACTCCTATGAAATATCAGAATAACAAGGACTTGGCGGAGGCACAGTATTACTTGAAGATGCTGGATGACTTCTGCAAGTCGGGACAGGTGAAGATTCCTGATCCGACAGGCATCGCCATGCCTTGGAATTTAAAGGAAGACCCGCTGAAGGATTATCTCATTCATCTCTTTACCCTGAAAGTAACCATAGAAGAAACTGGCGAAGAGGTGCAGAAATTCGTGCGACAGGTGGTGAACAGCAAGATTAAGAGCAAGGTGTTCTATGATAGCGTGGGAAAATTCATCGTGGAATGCGTCCATCACATGCGGTTCCAGCGCCAGCGTGCCTGGACCGAGAGTCATCGGGCAGATGATGTGCTCGATTGGGCTCCCTTCAAGCGGATGGATGAACAGGTGTGGCTCCCTTTGCTCGACCAGCTGGAACAGGAACATGCTGAAGATGGGTTCGATAAACCTTTCTTCCTCAAGCTGATGACTGGAGGCGGGGCTTCGAAACCCGAAAACTGGGAAAGGTTGGTAAGAGACTGGAAGGTCTGCATCGACCATCAGGTATTGAACAAGTTGAAGGACTTCATCTCGCTCCGTCAGAACAACTTCGAAACAGGACTGGTGCGCATGATGGACCAGATAACCCGCAACATGAAGACGAAGGGCGTTTCGGAGCAGCGCGCCGTACAAGCCTGGGAACTGATGACGAATGGATGGACTGAAACGGAGTTTGAACGCCGTCTGAACCAGGTGAAGATTCAGGACAAATATCCCGAAATCAAGGAAATTGTGGCGAAGATGGGACGAGTAGCCGATGCCAACGGCAAAGACCGGCTCACCATCGCATCGGGCGTAGAGATGAAGATGGAGCATTCAGCAGGTAGCGATATCGAGGGCATTACCGTGGGCGATGATCTCAACTCCCTTCTCCCCCTCGAACTGGCACAGTACAGCGATGAAGATATGGAGGGCCTCTTTATCTATAAGTATCGCACGCGAAGACTCCAGACCTTCCGTTATAAGAGCGAAATGTCGAAACCATCCCGCAAACTGGGCTTTACCCATGCCTCCCGCAAGGGTCCGATGATCGTCTGTCTGGACACCTCAGCCAGTATGTATGGCACGCCCGAAAGGATATCCTCTACACTCATCTCTCTGCTGGAAGAAACGGCTGAAGATCTGGAGCGAGACTGCTTCCTGATAGATTTCTCCGTCAGTACCCGTGCCATCGACCTAATGGCGAAGCGCAAGGCAGAGCGCCTGAAGAGAATTGGAATCACTATGATGGAATCAGCCGAAGCAGATGCATCTCCGTCCGACGGAGATGGACAGGCGCATACCGGGCGAGGCATCCGGCGGCAGCCTACCACAACCCACCTTCCATTTATCGGAGGCGGAACATCGGCAAAGAAGATGATGACCCAGATGTTCGACCTTCTCGACAACGACGGATTCCATTACGTGAATGCCGATGTGCTTTGGATTACCGACTTCCTGATTCCAGATCCGCCACAGCAGCTGCTGTCCCGATTCAGGGAATACAAGGAGACGGGTACCCGATTCTACGGCATCCGCATCGTGCGTGATGACGATAAGGAGCCGAACAGCTGGAAGGAGTACTTCAATCAGATTTACACTATCCGGTACCGCCCGCTGCGAAGATATTAAAGAAGATATTAAAGCAGAGAAAGGCAGAAAAAGGGTATCAGATGATAAAAGAGATACGTATAAAATGTATCAAGAACTTTATCATATGTTACATTTGGCGCAGAATTTCGGTTTTGCGCCATTTTTTTGAATTAAAAATTCCTTAAAACGCTTGGTGATACAAAATATATTTGTACCTTTGTGCTCGGAACAATGAATAATTGTCAGCCAAACAAAAAAGAATCAATAAATATAAGCAATTTATACAAAAACTTAAGTAATAAACTAAAATTATGGTAAGCAACAACATTCCACAAGTAAAGCTCGGTATTATTGCCGTTAGCCGTGACTGTTTTCCAATCGCGCTTTCTACTCAGCGCCGTGAGAACATCGTAAAAGAGTACAAGGGTGAAATTTTCAACTGCCAGACTACAGTTGAGAACGAGAAAGATATGCTCAAGGCTGTGGCCGAAGTAAAGGAGCAGGGCTGCAACGCCTTGGTTGTATTCCTTGGTAACTTCGGTCCTGAGACCCCTGAAACTTTGATTGCAAAGAACTTCGACGGTCCTGTTATGTTCGTAGCAGCTGCTGAAGGTGACGGCGATATGATCAATGGTCGTGGTGATGCATACTGCGGTATGCTCAACTGCTCTTACAACCTCGGTATGCGTCATTTGAAGGGTTACATCCCTGAGTACCCTGTTGGTACAGCAGAGGAAGTAGCTAAGATGATTCAGGACTTCGTACCAGTAGCTCGCGTCATCCTCGGTTTGAAGGGCTTGAAGATTATCACATTCGGTCCACGTCCTCAGGACTTCTTCGCTTGCAACGCTCCAATCAAGGGCTTGTACGAACTGGGTGTAGAGATTGAGGAGAACTCAGAGCTCGACCTCCTCGTAGCTTATAAGGAGCACGCGAACGATCCACGTATCGACGAGGTTTGCGCTGATATGGCCAAGGAGATGGGCGAAGGCTGCTACTATCCTGATCTCAGCCGCAGAATGGCACAGTTTGAGTTGACATTGCTCGACTGGGCAGAGGCTCACAAGGGTTCTCGCCAGTATGTAGCATTCGCTGACAAGTGCTGGCCTGCATTCCCAAGCCAGTTCGGTTTCGAGCCTTGCTATGTAAACAGCCGTCTCGTTAGCCGCGGTATTCCTGTAGCTTGCGAGGTTGATGTCTATGGTGCATTGTCTGAGTACATCGGTATGTGTGCTTCTGACGATACCGTTACATTGCTCGATATCAACAACTCTGTTCCTCAGTATATCTATGATGAGGACATCAAGGGCAAGTACGATTATAAGTTGACTGATACCTTCATGGGCTTCCATTGCGGTAACACTCCACAGTGCAAGATGTGCTCAAGCCGTAAGATTAAGTATCAGCTCATCCAGAACCGTTTGTTGGAGAATGGTTGTAAACCAGACTTCACCCGTGGTACTTTGGAGGGTGATATCGCAGCTTCTGACATCACATTCTACCGTCTGCAGTGCGATTCTCAGGGCAACCTCCGCAGCTACATCGCAGAGGGTGAGGTTCTCGATGTTCCTACCCGTTCATTCGGTGGTATCGGTATCTTCGCCATCAACGAGATGGGCCGCTTCTATCGTCACGTATTGATTCAGAAGGGTTATCCACACCACGGAGCCGTAGCATTCTCTCACGTAGGTAAGACCTTGTTCGAGGTATTCAAGTATCTTGGCATCAAGGATATCGCTTACAACCAGCCAGCTAGCCTGCCTTACCCAACAGAGAATCCTTGGAAGTAAATTGAGTGAAGAGGGAAGAAACAAAGTTCGGCGGCCGAAGGGTAAGCCAATTCATTTGCTCTTCTTTCTGAACTGAGTTCATAAAAGATAAGGGCGATTGCTTATCCCTTGCGTGGGGAATAGCAATCGCCCTTTGTATGTTTTCCTGGAAGGAGATTACCTGATGATAATCTCCTTTACGAATGGTTTGCTTATTTCGTATTTTCCAACGCTTCCTGTTTCTGCGGAATCACCACCGAAGCCCCGATGCTGACGAGCAGTACGAGGATGATGAATACCAGCGAACTGACAGCATCAATCTCGAAGAAATCGTGGATGAGCATCTTCACACCGATGAACACCAGCAGCACACTCACACCCACCTTCAGATAGCGGAACTTGTCTGCTATCGCTGCCAGCAGGAAGAAGAGGGCACGCAAGCCCAGGATGGCGAAGATATTCGAGAAGAACACCACGAACGGGTCGAGCGATACCGAGAATACGGCTGGGATGCTGTCGAAGGCGAAAATCAGGTCGCAGAACTCGATGAACACCACCGTCATCACCAGCGGACCCAGATGCAGGCGCTTCTGCATGAACTTCACTACCGGATGCTCCAGGGCATTGATTTCCTCCTTCTTGTTCCTGTTGAGGAACATCTTGGCACCGCTGTAAACCAGAAATCCTCCGAATACGAGTAATATCCAGGCGAACCGGCTGATGAGCGCAGCACCCGCGAAGATGAAGACGAAGCGCAGCACGATGGCTCCCAGGATACCCCAGTTCAGTACGTGCTGGTAATCTTTCTTGTCTACTCCGAACGAGGTGAAAATCATCATCATCACGAAGAGATTATCTACCGAGAGCGTTTTCTCTATCAGATAACCCGAGATGTAGGAGATGGTCATATAGTGCCGGTATTGCTGCAGACTCCCCTCATAGTCGTTCGGGTCCAGTTTGAGATGCGAAGCATAGCGCGAGGCTATCAGCTTCAGGTCGTCGAAGTTCTCGATGCCGTGCACCATGTCTCCATGAAAATAGATGAATACGGCGAAGGCGAGCGCGAGAATAATCCATACAGCCGTCCATGAACCGGCTTCCTTGATAGACACCACATGTGCCTTTCGGTCGATGACCAGCATGTCTAATACGAGTATGGCGGCGATGAAAATCACGAATCCTACCAAAAACATCGATTCAGTAAAAACATGTTCCATTTTTCTTTATCCTTAATCTATTTAGTATATACCATTGAATCTTAAAATCATTTCATCTGTTAGAAACGTGGGCGCAAAATTAGGAAAAATATCTGGAATAGCGAAGGTTCCGGTGCAAAACTTAATTGATTTTAACTTGAAAGGCAGGAATGTAACAGGTTTGTAATAATGGCGCTGTGAGAACCGGCAAAAAAGGCGTTTTACCTTTTCTTAGTCAGCACATAGTGCTTAGCCATGGCACCTTCAGGCTCATTGCCCAGCGAATCGGTCATGATGAGGCTGTTGGCATCCTTTACCTTGTAGTAAGATGTCTCGCCGCTCGATGGACGGGTGATTTCTACCACGTTGTTAGCCAATACCTTGAAGATACCGCTCGCTTCGTCGTGACCATCCTTGCGCTCCAGATAGTCGGCTGAGTACTGGTAGGTGCTGTCGGCGTTAAGCGTCAAAACGGTCTTGATGCCCGGACAGTCGGCAGCAGGGAGAGTTCCCTCGTAGGTGCCGGCGATGGAATCGAGAATGACATCGTTGGAATTGAGCGAATCATTTTCAGCATAACTGAGGCTATCCTGGTCAGCCCCCTGGCTATTTGTCTTCTTGCCATTGCAGGAGACAACTGACAATGCAGCGATGACGGCTGCTGTCAAAACTAATTTCTTTTTCATACTATACTGCTTTTTAATTGTTACTTATTTACGGAATCTCTTCTCTTAGAGAGCACTTTCCCCGAGAAGGATTTCTCTTCGCAAAAATAGTGTTTTATTCTGTTATCCGCAAGTTTTACACAGAAAATTATAGAATATTATACTATTTTCTTAATTGATGATGACTGGCACAATCTCTTCTTCGCTAGGCCAATGAGGTAGATAGAAGAGCGGGCGAGGGGTGCCGCCCAAGCCCGTCCAGTCTATCTGTTTCACAAAGTCGAAATCGGGAGGACCGAAGTCAAAACTTCTGCCGTAGAGCACGATGGCGCCTCTGCCTTCATCTATCTTCCACAAACCGCCCCCGTAGGTGCATTGCTCGCCGGGTAACAGCATGTCACGGTGCAGGTAGACACGCCCGAACTTCAGTACTCCGTCTCTGTTGATAATGAATTTCTGAAACATCTCTATTTCTGGTTTATTCAATGAAATCTGTATTCCGATTGATTCAATGTAATGAGAGAATTATTTCTTCTCCCAAAACAGTTTGTCTATGAAATCATAGCGCTTCTCCATCTGTGCATCAGTTTTTACGACGGTATTCACGTCTATCTGAAGCACAGGGGCTACTGCCTTGCCGTTGGTGGATGGCCACTCAGGCAGACCCAGACCATTCGGATTGCCGGTCTTTACGAAATTGACGTAATACTGGTTGAAGATGTCGCTGATCATATAATCCTCCGGCTGCCAGTTGAACACGCGGTTGGTTGGCAATGTACCCATTGCATACTCGATGTCGGCAGAATGAACGGCTCCCTTGTCTTGTGGCGCAGGAGCCGCATCTTCCTTGGCATCTACCACGCCGCCAGCCAATGCAGCCACCTTGCCCTTGATGGCCATAGCAGGACGAGGATGGCAATAGCGGTAGCGGTAAACAGGCTGTCCGCCGGTCAGCTTGTGCATGTTGCCCCACTTCCATGTAGAATAATCGAGGAAGATATCCGAAGCCAGATTCACGCCCGGCTGTTCCAATACATCCTTATCGCTGTTGATGCCGTAGAGGCGGAAGAGTTCATCGATGTTCTCTTCTCCGAAAGTAGCCTTGGCGCCAGCTTTCAGATTCTCAACGGTTGGCTGCTTGCCCATCAATACCGCCAATGGAGTCATCTCCTGGTTGTTGCCGCCGATAAGCAGAGGCACCTTGGTCTGCTCGCCCTTGGCAAATACCTCTACAGGCTGTTCTTTCATGAAATATCCGTCGATATTATAGACCGGAACCGCTCTTACTTCCGCCAGCTTCATCAGTTCCTCGGCAGGAAGGGCACGAAGGTCGTTGAGATTCTTCATTCCAACCTTCTTTCCCACCTTCTTGCCGTTTTTCTTACCTATCTTCTCGGCTATTTTCTGGGCAAGCTGTACGCCTTCCTCCTCGGCCTCCTTCTGTGTAGCCACCTTCTTGAATCCCATCACCGAACCACTGGAACCCATTGCCTGAGCAAAGAGTCCCTGACAGAGAGGGGAAGCCATCAGGGCGCTGACCGACATGGAACCTGCCGATTCGCCTACGATGGTGATGCGGTTAGGGTCGCCGCCGAAAGCCTCGATGTTATCCTTTACCCACTGGATGGCAGCCACCTGGTCCATGAATCCATAGTTGCCGGAACCCTTGTAGGATGTTTCCTTAGAGAGCTGTGGGTGGGCGAAGAATCCGAAGATGCCCTCACGATAGTTGGCTGTGATGGAGATGATGCCCTTGCGCGCCATCGCATCGCCCGCATATCGAGGTTCGCTTCCGCTACCTGCCATCAATCCTCCGCCGTTGAAATAAATGAGTACCGGCAGATGCTCCTTCATGGTCTTTGCGGGAGTCCATATATTAAGGTACAGACAATCTTCGCTGTATTTCTTCGTACCGAAGTTCATATCACCGAAGATGGGTTCCTGCATCGGGTTCGGTCCGAACTCCTTAGCCTCGCGTACGCCCTGCCATTTCTGTACAGGCTGCGGAGCCTTCCAGCGGAGATTTCCTACAGGAGGGGCAGCGAACGGAATACCCTTGAATACTGTGATGCCTGAGAGGTCTTTTCCTTCGAGGATACCTTCGGCAGTCGTAACCTGAGTCTGCGCCATTATTCCCATACCAGAGAGCAGAAAGGCGATGGATAAGAGTAGTTTTTTCATATCTTAAATCTGTTAGTTTTGCAATAATACTGCAAATATAATCAAAATATCGTTACCTTGTCTTATTCAGTCCCATTTTTTAAATCTTTTTGTAAAAAGGCAATGCTTTCACTCTTCTTTCATTTCTTTGTAACACGAAAGTAACATCCTTTAAATATCTTTGCAGCGGTATAAAGTATTACAGCATTATCCGCAAAACTCCTTTCGGTAATTCGCTGACGATTGATTTGGCAAAGGCGGCGATAGACGGCGAACAGTTGGGTGCAGATGAACTATACGGTAGCCGCGGAGACTCTGGTGTGCTCTTGGAATGGCATAGCTGTAGAAGTTTTGGACAGATATCAGCATTTAATTGACAGACAATAAAATAGATTAGCCATTTAATCGTTATATTACTATATATAATAAGGTATAGTTTTATTTTGAGAATAATATGAAAAAATGGCATTTATGGTTGGCGGCTTCCATCGGACTGGTGGTCATCGTTGGAATGATGATTCGGGAGTTTGATGTGGAAGTTCTGAGCAGGATAGATTTGTCTCCCAGGTTCTTTCTGGGGGTAGTAATGGGCGTGTTGCTCTTTGCGGTCCAGAATCTGATGCTCACCCTCCGTTTCCGTCATCTCTGCCAGCGTAAGTTATCCGTAGCCGAGGCGTTCCGCATCAATGTGCTCTGCGAGTTTACTTCTGCTGTCACTCCTTCGGCGGTGGGGGGAAGTGGTTTGGCTTTTGTCTATCTCAATCGCGAGGGAGTTTCTATGGGCAGAAGTATCTTCACCATGTTTGCAGCCCTGCTGGCTGATGAGGCTTTTCTTGCCATCAGTTGCGTGCTGCTCTATTTCTGTGTTCCATCGCATCTCTTGTTCAGCTTGGCTGATGGAGTGGGGATTTCTGCGGATGCTACGAACGAATGGATTAAGGGCGGAGTGCAGGTTATCTTCATAGTCAGCACCCTTATCGTTGCTGTCTGGACGGCCATCCTCTACCTCTTGTTGTTGCATCGTCCTCAGATTCTGGGCTGGGTATTGAAGGGATGCTGCAAGATTCCTTTCCTTCGCAGATTCCTGCCCAAGGTAGAGAAGTTTTCCGAGGAGATGACGATGGCTTCGGAGGAGGCAAAGCTGGAGGGCGGAAGATTCTGGCTGCAGCTGATGGGTTATACTTCCCTGGCGTGGCTGTCGAGATTCGCCATCGTGGTAGCTATTCTCATTGCCTTTCATTGTCAGGGCAACATGCTGGTGGCTTGGTGCCGCCAATGGGTGATGTGGATGATTTCCATTCTGAGTCCTACGCCTGGCGGAAGTGGCGTGGCAGAGTTGATGTTCCGCCTTTATTATGCCGATTTCCTGCCCGATGCCTCAGTAGCCATCCTTGCCGCCATGCTCTGGCGCGCCATCTTCTATTACCCTTTCCTGGTGATGGGCACCCTGGTCTTACCGAAATGGATTGCTAGAAACTGACATAGAGTCGGGCACTGAGCGCCGTGAAATCTCCATTGTCGTTTTTGATGTATTGGAACGATGGCTGAAGGGAAATGGATTCCGTCAGCTGTCTTTTCCACGTTACTTCCAGCGAATATTCCGAACCTTGCTGGAAGCGGGCGTACTGGCCCGACAGACCGCACTCGTTCTTATCGTCCTGATAGGCACCGCCCAGTTCTGCGTATCGGTAGCAGGCATTCTGATGACTGGTGTTCTCGGAATATTGCACCATGCACGAAATGTTCTTGTCACCTGACTTCCAAACGCTCTGCTCTCCGTAAATCCACCAGGCACAGGTGGTCTTGCCCTTGGATTCATCGGCAGAAACCATTTCGCCATCCTCGTTGATCGGATATTGACGGGTATGGACGGCAGCACCCGCAAAATATTTTCCACCTTTATGTTCATACTCCAACTGCGACATATTGAAGATTCCATCCTTCTTCGGGCGAACCAGGAAAGGATTGTCGTGGGCTTTCCAGCCATTATATCCCGCACCATTATATAGACTGTTTCTGAAAGTCCATCCTCCCTTGGTTACATCAAAGTAAAGGGTCAAGCCCGAATACGGATAGTTGGCTATCGGATAGCTTGAAGCAATGGTAGGAAAAATTCCCTCAGAACTGTTCTGGAATAGTGCCGTAACATCAGAGGTAAAGAAATCCTCGTTCACGTTTCTCACACCCACAAACAGATGGCCCGAATTCCACTCGTGCATGTAGCCCAGCACGGCAAGCATGGCGAAATTATTATCCGCATCTATGTTCGAAAAGCCCTGCCAGTCGTCAATAATGCCATCGTTGGTCTTTGCCACATGCAGCGTTGCCGCCTCGAACGAGTCCTTTCCTTTTCCTATCGGAACACTCAGTTCCAGTCTCAGCTGGTTAGTCAGATTGGTATTCTTGTTCATGTCCCATTGCCATTCAGAAATATATTGTCCGTTAAAGCTCTGTGCATGAGCAAGGCAGATATGGATGCAGCCTAAAATAATAAAAATAATTCTCTTCATTTCTTAATGTTTTGTATAATTTCTTGTTCACTTGCCTGCCGTCTGCGAGCATCGTTCTAATTCAGGCTGCAAAGGTACTGGGTATTTCAAAATCCTGCAATACTTAATAATTAGCATTTTTATTTAGTCTAAATAGACAAGTGCTCTTTGTTATCCTCATTTCTAGGTATTGTGGTTCTCTTATATGGATGGAAGGTTCTGTTCTTATTTTTAGGTATTAAACGGCTACCAACAATAATATTTTTTAAAAACTTTGTCTTATCAGATATTATTCGTACCTTTGCATTGTTTAAAAAAGTTAGAAAATGAAGAAGATATTAAATCCATATTTGAACAAGGAGGGCTACAACTGCGTTTGCTGTGCCCCCAACAATCCTGTAGGATTGCATCTTGAGTTTTGGGAAGAGGGTGAGGATGTACTTACCATCTGGAATCCCGGCGAGAATTACCAGGGCTGGATCAATACCCTGCATGGCGGAATCATCAGTATGCTGATGGATGAAGTGGCAGGGTGGGTTATCAACCGCAAACTGCAGACCACGGGTGTGACGATGCAGCTCAACGTGAAGTACAAGAAGCCTGTGATGACCACCGATTCGCAGATTACGGTGCGTGGTCACATCGCCAGTCAGCGCCGCAATATCGTCACCATCCACCTGACTCTGGAGAACTCTAAAGGCGAGGTTTGTGATGAGGGCGAAGCCATCTACTTCACCTTCGGTCCTGATAAAGCCAAGGAGATGGGGTTCGACTGCTGCAAGGTAGAGGGGGAGGTTATGGGGTAAAATCCATTTTCTATCATTTTACGCCAATCTCAGTCTCAGCGAATTAAGCACTACGCTTACACTTGAGAAGGCCATCAGGGCACTTGCCCACATTGGGGTTATCTGGAAATCAATGCCGAAGATATGAAGGGCGCCGGCAGCCAACGGGATGCAGATGATGTTGTAGATGAACGCCCAGAACAGATTCTGCCAAATCATGTGAACCGTCTTCTGGCTCAGTTTTACGGCTTCCGGAAGCGCCAGCTGGTCGTCGCTCATCAGCGTAATCTGTGCCACATCCATCGCCACATCCGTTCCCTTTCCTATCGCCATGCTCACGTTGGCAAGGGCCAAAGCCTGGGTGTCGTTGATTCCGTCGCCCACCATCGCTACCTGCTTGCCTTCGTCCTGAAGTTTCTTTACCAAAGCCTGCTTGTCGCCAGGCAGCACCTTGCTCTGGTAATGCTTGATGCCGGCTTTCTCAGCCCAGTAGTGAGCCGCTTCCTCCTTGTCGCCACTCATCATATAGACCTCTATTCCCCTTTCCTGCAACTGCTTCATTGCTTCCTGGGCATGAGGCTTGAGGGTCTCTCTCGTCTCCAGATCCAAATCCTCCTGTTTGGTGAAATCGATGTTCTGGTTAGGAATGGTGAGGGTGCCGGTCTTGTCGATGACGAGGGCGTTGATCTTGTGGAGATTCTCCAGTGCCGACGCGTCCTTGATAAGAATCTGCTTCTGCGCCGCCTTGCCGATGCCCACCATCAGGGCGGTAGGAGTAGCTAAGCCCATGGCACATGGACAGGCGATGACCAATACGGCTACGGCTGAAAGGATGGCCTGCGGAAGAGCAGCGTTGCCGCCTATCAGCCACCATGTTAAAAAGGTGATGAGGGCGATGGCTGCCACGGCTGGAACGAAGATCAGAGCCGCCTTATCCACAATGCGCTGCACGGGTGCCTTACTGCCCTGCGCCTCCTGAACCATTCGGATGATGTGCGCCAGGGCGGTGTTCTCGCCAATCTGCTTGGCTCTCATGCGGAGCTTTCCCTGACTCGGAATGGTGCCCGCCAGCACGTTGTCGCCTGCCTTTTTCATCGCCGGAGTCGGTTCGCCGCTTATCATCGCTTCATCTATATAGGCTGCATTGGGAGTCATGAAACTCTCTGCCTGGGTAACCACGCCATCCACCGGAATTTTCTCTCCGGCTCTAACTTCTATCATGTCGCCTATCTGAATGGTGGAAATCGGAACTTCCTCCATCTTGTAGTCGTTAGTGCCTTCTATCTTCTCGTAAGTCACCAGTCGGGCAGTTTTCGGCTGCATTCCCATCAGTTGTCGAATGCTGCTCGCCGTACTGTCCTTTGCCTTTTCTTCCAGGCATCTGCCGGTCAGCACGAAGGTGATTATCATCACGGAAGCATCAAAATAAGTGTGCCATTCTATGCCTCTCGCTCCCCATACCATTTCTCCGAAGAAGGTGTTGAAGGTGCTGAAGAGGAAGGCGATGAGGGTGCTGAGTGCTACGAGCGAATCCATGTTTGCTGTATGATGCAAAAGCTGCTTCCAGGCGGAAACATAAAACTGTTTGCCGCAGTAGAGCAGGTTGGCGAGTGCCAGGAGCAGACAGATCTGGTTGGCGAAGGAACTCGAGTGATGAGCCGAGGCAGCGCCATCTGAAATCATATTCTGTTCCATGCCCAGTGAAATCCAGCCCATGGAGAAACACATGGTCAGGATGGCGAAGAGCCAGGAAGTGAGGGTTCGGCGGCGCAGGAGGGTGAACTCACGGCGGTTGATTTCCTCCACGCTTCTATCGTTTTCGATAACGAGGTCGTAGCCGGCGTTGCTGATTTCCCGTTTCATATCTTCCAGAGAAATGATGTCGGGGTTATAATCTACCAGGGCAGTTCGGCTAGCCAGGGAAACCGAGGCGGAGTTGATGCCTTCTAGCGACTGCAGCTTCTTTTCTACATTGGCAGAGCATACGCTGCAAGCCATGCCTATTACTGGAATTGTTTTCTTCATCTGTTTCTTATATAAATGTTCTGAATTCTATAAGCAGAAGCTTTCATATCTGCTTTTCTGCCTGCAAAATTACATATTAATTATGGAAGAAAAAAGATTTATGGTAAAAAACTTTTGGCTGCTCCATGAAAATCATGATAATAAGGTAGATGAAAAATGCGATGTTTCAGGTAAGGGCACAAAAAAAGGCAGGTTCCAAATTGCTTTGGAATCTGCCTCCATCATTTATGGGAGATGATTATTTGACTTCGATGTTCTTTGTAGTCTTAGCCTCCTTAGGAGTAAGCTTTGGAATCTCGACCTCGAGTATACCATCAGCTACCTTTGCTGAAATCTTCTCACGATCAGCATCCTCAGGCAGCGTATAACACTGCTGGTAGTTGCTGTAAGAGAATTCGCGGCGCAGATAGTGCTCGTGCTTGTCTTCATCCTTGTGTTCCATCTTGTTCTCGATGGCGATGTTCAGATTACCATCGTTATCGATGTTTACACGAACCCACTCTTTCTTCAAGCCAGGAGCAGCAACCTCCATGGTATAATTCTTATCTGTCTCCTTGATGTTAATGGCAGGAGCAGTAGCATTCATACGTGACATTACTTCGGTATTGAATAAAGTATCATCAAAGAAGTTACTCAACCAATCTGAATCATTATTTCTACGTGCTAACAACATAATTAAAACCTCCAAATTTTATTTTACTCGTCCTCTCGGTTCCTTACGGCTCCGTCGGGATTTCTGTTTGTTATTTATTTATCTGTTCTTTTGATTGCCTTCGCCTCGAAACTCCGTTGTTCTTTCGAACTCCTTCGTCTTTAGCTTCAGCTTTCACTCTTATGTTGTGCAACTTGCGTGCCAGTGTAGGATTGATGACAATATTGGCGCAAAGTATAATTGATTTAAACTTTGCTGCCAAAATGGGAGGCGGTTTCAAAAATAAAAATGTAACTTTGTCACCGAGATTGAAAACAATCACAAGAACAAAGATTATAACATTTAAGACAAACCATCAGTCTGCCTCGCCAGAGTTTCGAGGGTTGGGATTCCCAGACCAATACCATGCGTGTGGTTCCCGGCAAATATTAAAAGAGAAAGCTCGCTAAGATTTTGAACGTCTTGGCGGGCTTTTCTTCTGTCTTAACTCTTAAGCCTGCGGTTTTTTGAAGTTTTTTCAAGGAAATGGACTTTGAATCACTCTTTTTTATTATATTTGCAATCGAAAATCGATTTGAACCTTGACTAAACGATGAAATAGTTATGGAACAGAACTTAAAAAACATATTTTATGCGATGGGTGCGATGATTCTTGCACCCCAAACCCTCTGTGCTCAGTCTTTGAACATCGAAGGCCTAGACTCCTTGCGCTTATCAGGTTCGGTGAGTGTAGTGGAGCCTGAACTTCTGAAGAAGGGTGTGCTCAATAATGCCCTGGATGCCTTGATCGGACAGACGGCAGGTGTTAACGTCACTACCAATGGTCTTGACCGTATCGCTATGTTGAACTCCGTCCGGGTTCGCGGTACAACTTCTATCATGGGCGGCAATGATCCTCTGGTGATTATTGATGGTGTTACTTCTGATGTGGCGACGCTTGCTACAATCTATCCCGCCGATATCGAGAGCTTTACAGTACTGAAGAATGCCAGCGAAACGGCACTCTATGGTTCCCGTGGTGCTTCGGGTGTTATCCAGGTAAACACCAAGAAGGGTACGGGTAAGGGATTTCAGATTTCTTATGAGGGAAACTATGGTATAGAGGCGATGTACAAAAGTATGGAGATGCTCAATGCCGCCGAATACATAGCTGCTGCACAGAAGTATGGGCTGGAGTATAACAATAAGGGATATGATACCAATTTCCGCAAGGCGATTACCCGAACCGGAAATATCCAGAACCATTATCTGGCCTTCAGCGGTGGCACTCCGCAGAGCAATTACCGCGCTTCTTTTGGCTATATTGACCATAACACGATTATTCGGAGCAAGGGCTATCGTAATCTGGTGGCTAAGATTGATGTCACCCAGAAGGCGTTTGGAGATAAACTGACGGGAGATTTCGGCGTGTTCGGTTCGTCTTTCAAGAACAATGATATCTTCGACAGTCAGATGCTTTTCTATTCTGCCGATGCCATGAATCCTACTTATCCTTATGATAAGCTGAACGGCAGTTGGGTGAAGAATGGGGCTGCATCTCAGGTGAATCCTCCCGGTGCCTTGCTCAAGGAGCGTAATGATACGAAGAACATGAACTTCAATGCTCATCTGAAGTTGAACTATGATATGACAAATTCTCTGAGTGTTTCTGCCTTCGGAGCATACAGTTATGCTTCCAACGAGAACAACCAGTTCTGTCCTACCTGGGTTTGGGCGCAGGGCAATCTTTATCGTGGGGAGTTCAAGAGCGAGAACTGGCTTGCCAATGTATCGTTTAACTATCAGCATTCGTGGGGAATCCACAATCTGAAGGCAATGGTGGGTGCAGAATATCAGAAGGATATCCGAACGGGATTCTGGACTTCTGCGAAGGGAATCACCAACAACGACATGTATTACCATAATATAGGTGCTGCTGCATCACGGCCTTTCGGTGGGACAGACAGTAATTACGAAGATCCGACTCTGGCTTCTGTGATGGGCAATGTCGACTACACCTTATATAATAAGTATAGTCTTTCGGTTTCCATGCGTGGCGATGGTTCTTCGATGGTGGGCAATGACCATACCTGGGGTTTCTTCCCATCCGTCTCTCTTTCCTGGGATATGAAGCAGGAGAAATGGCTCCGTTCTCTCCAGAAAATTACCATGCTGAAACTGCGTACGGGCTATGGACGCTCAGGTAATCTTGGCGGAATATCTTCTTATACCACTTTGAATACGGTACGGCAGAATGGTATTGTTTCGGTGAACAGTTCTCCTACGGTTACGATGGGAATGATTAGCAATAACAATCCTGATCTGAAGTGGGAAACCCGCGCTACCTGGAATATCGGAGCTGATTTGGGATTGTGGAACAACCGGCTGGTTCTGACGGCAGAATATTACTATTCCAAGACCACCGACATGCTCTATGCCTATGATGTGCCGGTTCCGCCTTTTGCCTATGATAAACTGTTGGCAAACCTGGGCTCTATGAGCAACCAGGGTTTGGAGGTCGGCATTTCCTTCACTCCTATCCAGAAGAAGGACATGGAACTGAATATCAATATGAATCTCTCCTGGCAGAAGAACAAACTCCTCTCGCTGAGTGGTGAATATGACGGAATGCAGATGTCGGCAGTCGATATTACTGCGATGGGTGCCTTGTCGGGTGCCGGTCAGCATGGTGGTTACAACAATGTGGTCTATCAGATAGTTGGTCAGCCTTTGGGGGTATTCTATCTTCCTCATTGCAAGGGAATTATAGAAGATGGAAATGGGTATTACCGCTATGATATCGAAGATTTGGACAAGAACGGAACCGTAGATTTGAGTGATGGCGGTGACAGATATATTGCCGGTCAGGCTACTCCTAAAGTAACGTTGGGTTCCAATATCAGTTTCCGTTATCGCGACTGGTATCTTTCATTGCAGATGAACGGAGCCTTCGGACATAAGATATTCAATGGTACGGGCTTAGCCTACACCAATATGTCGAGTTTCCCGGATTATAATGTGCTGAAGGGAGCTCCTGAGAAGAATATCGTTGACCAGAATGTTTCTGATTATTGGCTGGAGAAGGGCGATTATCTCAACTTTGAGAATCTCACGCTGGGCTATGATATCCCTATCCGAAAGGGCGTGGTGCAGTCGCTCAGAGTTTCGGCGAGTGTCAATAATCTTGCCACTATCAGCAGTTACAGCGGCTTGACTCCGATGATTAACAGCTACGTGGTGAACAGTACGATGGGTATTGATGATAAGCGGACTTATCCTGTTTACAGAACCTTCTCATTGGGTTTAAGTGTTCAATTCTAAAATCAGAAAGTTATGAAACGATATAGATTTTTATTTCTGCTGCTGGCGGCATTGTCTATGACATCCTGTCTGGACGAACATCCTAAGGATCAGTTGGACGAGGATGCCATCTATGGCTCTGCATCTGATATTTATATCAATGCCGTGGCTTCTCTCTATAATTATATAGGTGGAGCTAACGAGAGTGAGGGCATCCAGGGCACCTGCCGTGGCATTTACGATTATAATACGCTGACCACCGATGAGGCGATGATTCCGATTCGAGGCGGCGACTGGTATGATGGTGGCCTCTGGAATGCCATGTACCAGCATCGGTGGAGTGCCGATGACCAGTCTCTTTATGATACGTGGAAGTACCTTTATAAGGTTATCGTGCTGGCTAATAAGTCTTTGGATATTATCAGCAACAAGTCGGCCCTGCTTTCTGCCGCACAGCAGGAGGAATATCGGGCTGAGATAAGAGCCATCCGGGCTATGTTCTATTACTATGCTATGGACATGTTCGGTCGGGTTCCATTGGTCCTTTCCAGTTCAGAACAGCTCCATTCCAGCCTGTTCCAAGGTCAGACAGATCGTAGTTCTATCTTCCAGTTTGTCTTTCAGGAGTTGCAGCAGGTATTGCCTTCACTTCCCGACCAGCACAGCAATAAGGAAGGCAATTTTTATGGTCGCATCACCCAGCCGGTAGTCAACTTTCTGTTGGCAAAGTTGGCATTGAATGCAGAAATCTATATGTATGATGACTGGACCCAGGGTTATGCGAGCCGTCCGAAGGGAAGTGACATTCATTTCTCTGTGCCGGCTTCTGATGCCTCTTTGCGTAATGGCGATAAGGTGGACTTCAGAAAGTTGAATGCCTGGGAAACCTGCATTTATTATTGTGATAAACTGGCAGAAGAAGGCTATGTCCTGGAGTCGGATGATTCATTCAATTTCTCTACGCATAATGAGACATCGAAGGAGAATATCTTCACGATTCCGATGGATAAGAATATCTATACCAACCAGTTCCATTATCTCTTCCGCTCTTACCATTATACGCATGGCGGTGCCTTGGGTTGGGGAAGTGAGAATGGTACCTGTGCCACGATTTCTACGATGAAAGCCAATCATTATGGCGAGGCTGATGAAGATGCCCGTTGCAAGATGAACTTTGTGGCGGGAGTGGTAAAGGTAGATGGTCATGAACTGCTGATGGATAATGGAAAGCCGTTGGAGTATCAGCCTTTTGAAGTGGCTCAAAACCTGACCTACAGTAAGTTTGTCAAGACGGCTGGAGCGAGGATGGCGAAGTATGAGGTGGATAGAACCTCTTATATGGACGGCAAGTTGCAGAGTAACGACATAGTTCTTTTCCGATATGCAGATGCTTTATTGATGAAGGCAGAGGCAAAGGTCCGAAACGGAGAGAATGGTGATGAGGAGTTGAATAGGATTCGTGCCCGTGTGGGAATGCCTTACCGTAAGGCTACGCTCGATAACATTCTGGAAGAGCGGTTGCTGGAGTTGGTATGGGAAGGATGGCGTCGTCAGGATCTCATCCGTTTCGGCAAATTCACCGGTGCCTACGATCTCCGTACGCCTCTTCAGGGTGAATCCTCCGGCTACACCACCGTCTTCCCGATTCCTCAGAAATGCATCGATTTAAATTCTGAATTGGTACAGAATAAGGGATATGTCAATATTTTGAAGTAAAGAAACTTGAATAGAGTATATGAGAAAAGCTCGCCAGGACTTTGATGGTCTTGGTGAGCTTTTCTTGTTTTATTTCCCGAATCTGGAAGTATCTACTTCTTCATGCTGCTTGGCCTTGTAGCCGCCGAAACGATAGGTGAGGGAGAGGCCGATGATTCTGCCAAAGTACATTTTGTTGATGACGTGCTGACCTCGATAGGTGTCGTGCAGATGGTTGTCGCCTGTCTCGAAGATATCGTTGCAGTAGGCTTTCAGCTGGAACTTGTCATCCTTGAGAGGCTTCCAGGTGAGGGCTGCGTTGAGATAGCCAGAGGCTGGGATGTCGATGATTCCTTGGATGGCGTCGGTATGAACGGAAGCATCGAGGTTGAGAAGCACATGCTTGCCAAAGAGAAAAGTGCCGTTCCACTGGGCTTGACAGAACCATTTGCTGCGGTCGAATGGAAGATCATAGAAGTGGGAATTCTTGTCGTTCTGATATACGCCAGTGAAGGTAAGGCGATTCTGCCACCAGTTGCCTATGTTGATTGGGGCTGTGAGCATCAAGCCTACCTGGTTTACATGGTCGAAGTTGACATGCTTGTATTCCATCTCTTTCTTCTCGTCGCTCTGGTAAGGAAGCTGACGAAATTCATCTTTCGAGTTGTTGAAGAAGAGACTTGCCACGTATCTGCTGTGCAGAATGTAGGTAAGCGAGAGGCTGAGGTCTCGTGATGGCTTCAACGTCGGGTTTCCAACAATCTTTCCATATCCGCCCAAATTATAGGTGGTGAAGTTCTTCACCGACCAATAAGTAGGGTAGTCTCTGTCGCAATCCAAGTCGAATTGGATGACGTGTCCTGCCTTAGGAAGATAGGTGATGGAGAGTGTAGGG
>ERZ780217.54-NODE-54-length-24704-cov-4.52627_pt1 | contig 24704 bp, 21 predicted proteins | sample MGYA00511566_ERZ780217 | MGnify/ENA primary metagenome ERZ780217 (study PRJEB29588, sample SAMEA2145758) | human gut metagenome | biome: human gut; feature: human-associated habitat; material: faeces | place: Denmark | collected 2008/2010 ...
GCATAAATCAGAGATTATTTTCGTGAAATATAAACATTTTAAACAGGCCTTACTTTTAAAAGTGGGCTTTTTCCTAGTTATTCGTTAGAAAAAGTATAATCTATAACCAAAATACTTGGAAAAAAATCAGAAATATCGTACCTTTGCAGGCAAAAAGCAATTTTACGAATATGAAAAGAATTAAAATGCCACTATTGGCAAGAATCATCATTGCCATCCTGTTGGGTGTAATCTTCGGCAATTTCTTCAATGAAGCGGCCGTCAGAGCGTTTCTCACCTTCAACGGCATCTTCAGCCAGTTTCTGGGCTTTATGATACCGCTCATCATCATCGGTCTCGTTACGCCAGCCATTGCCGACATCGGTCACGGAGCCGGAAAACTTCTCCTTGCCACCGTGGGCATCGCCTTTGCCGACACCATTCTGGCGGGTCTGCTTGCCTATGGTACAGGTTCGGCACTCTTCCCACACATGATTGCCAATTCTGCCCATGTGGCAGTAGATAAGGCTGAAGAACTCAAACCCTTCTTCGAAATCAAGATACCTGCCATGGTAGATGTGATGAGCGCCCTCGTTTTCTCGTTCATTGCCGGACTGGGCATTGCCCACAAAGGCAGCCGCACCATGCAGAACGTTTTTCAGGAATTCAAGGAAATCGTATCAGGTGTCATCGCCAAAGTCATCATTCCCCTACTGCCCCTTTATATCTTCGGCATCTTCCTGGGCATGACTTTCTCCGGCGAAGCCTACCACATTCTGCTGGTCTTTGCACAGATTATCCTCGTCATTCTTGTACTCCATATCGTCATCTTACTTTACGAATATCTGTTGGCTGGCAGCTTGTCCCATAAGAATCCTTTTAAACTGTTGCTCAACATGTTGCCAGCCTACTTCACGGCACTTGGCACATCATCATCGGCAGCCACCATTCCGGTAACTCTGAAGCAGACCTTGAAAAACGGCGTCACCGATGGCATTGCCGGATTCACCATTCCGCTCTGTGCCACCATCCATCTCTCGGGATCAATGATGAAGATTACCTGTTGTGCGCTCACCATCTGTCTCATCAATGGTATGCCGTGCAATCTCCCCCTCTTTCTCAACTTCATCTTCGTGCTCGCCATCTGCATGGTAGCAGCTCCGGGAGTTCCGGGAGGAGCCGTCATGGCAGCGCTAGGTCCGCTAGCCTCAGTTTTAGGTTTCAATGCTGACATGCAAGCACTTATGATAGCCCTCTATATCGCGATGGACAGTTTCGGTACCGCCTGCAATGTAACGGGCGATGGCGCCATTGCTATAGTCGTGGATAAGATATTCAGAAAGGATAAATAAAAAACAAAAGAGGGTGCGTCACAGACTTATGACACACCCTCATCTTTATATAAATCTCTCTCTATTTCTAAAGTGATTCATTTATATATATTATATATATCGTAGTGTTCTATTCTTACTTGCTCAAGCTAACAGAATGGCTCATGTTAGTCATTTCTGGAATTGAGTTTACTACGTGTTTCAAGAACATGCCCATGCAAAGAACCATACCTGAAAACATAACTGCGGCGAAAGTCATTGTAAAAATAGTCATCATAATTATTAACCTTTTTAAAATTTATTATTTGTTATTCCTTAAATACGAGTGCAAAGTTAACACTTTTTTATCGAATAACGGCATCTTTTGCCGAGAAATATCATTGCAATATGTTTTTCTTGATATGGGTCAACCACTCGTTTTTAGCCTTGAAAATGACATTTTGCTATCGGATATGTTATTTTTGTGACAATAATTTATATATATCTTTTTTCTCGCTTTGTTATGTATGTAACAAGATAGGGATTCCTGTCAGATGATAAGAAGTCAGAATCGAAGTGAAAGCCAATCATCGAGCTTCACGTTCTGGAAGGTATGGATACCCAGTTTCTCAGCAGCCTCGCAGTTTTCCTTCAGATCATCGACGAAGAGAGTTTCATCGGGATGGATGTTCGCCTGCCTGATTACCTCCTCATAGATGTGGGCATCAGGCTTAGCCAAATGCATTCGCTGAGAGAGGAAACAGTGCTCGAAATAATCCTCTACCCCATAGTTCTGATAAGGGAAGAGATGCTCCACGCAATAATCCCAATGTATATCAATGGTATTGCTCAAGAGGAAGAGGCGGTAACCAGCCTTCTTCAACTGCAGGAGTCGCTCCTTTTTCTCATCAGGAATCTCCACCAGCATCTTGTTGGCAGCATCGATGATCTCTTCATTCGTCACATCAGCTCCTGTCAACTCACGGGCTGCATCGCAGAACGCTTCGGTGGTCATCATTCCCACACCCAGTTTGCTCATCAGCTTCATCCCCTCACTCTGAGGATTCGGATTCGCCAGTTCCCCCATTCCTATCGCCTTGAAAGCCCCGATGCATCCTTCCGGATTGAGCTTTACCAGGACATTACCTAAATCGAATATGATATTCTTGTATTGCATAATCTATACCTTATTTTAAATCGCACTTTTAATCTTTAATTAGATACTTTCTGCAAAAGAACTGTAAATTCGGGAGAAAACAAATGATTTGGAAAAGGAATGGCGGGAATATAACATTTATTAGTAAAAGAAGGATATGCCTATAACTACTTTTACCTTCTGATAAGCCGCATTAATAAGTATGGCGATTCCGGTCTCAACTATCTCTGTCCGGGTTATACCATTATTATCAGCATGTAGCGCCCTACATGGATTATATGAAGCAGGAACTCATGGCGCAGCGCCCACCTTCGAACATCATGAAAGTTTTATAGTGAGCATGACAGATTTAAAAAAGCCGCACCATGAAGAACATCTTCCAGGAATTCAAGGAAATCGTGTCTGGCGCCATCGCCATTGTCGTGGATAAGATATTCAGAAAGGATCAATAAAAAATAAAAAGGTGTATCATGGATTTATGACACACCTTTTTTATCTCAAAATCTTAAAGTTTTAGAATTTAATCCAGGTCAGTTTCTTCCATATTCCCTCGAAAGGACCATGGGAGTGATACTTGAGCCAAAGGTTGGAGAAGAGGCATTGTACTACCACCATGGCAATACCCACAAAAAAGGCGTAGGTGATACCAAGCTTTGTCTGGAGATTGAAACCATAATAGGCAAACAGTCCGCAACCGATGATAGACTGGAGGAAATAGTTGGTCAGACTCATCTTGCCAAACTGGCGCAGGAACGACAATCCCTTTCTGAACCATTCCTTTCCGTACCACAACAAAACGAATCCTGATACTACAAACGAGAGGATGAAGAAGTTGTAGATAGGATAAAGCCAATTGTTCCATGTTTCCATGTGGCGCACATCAGCGATGCCACCCACAATCAATACCAGGATGGAAAACGCCAGCACCTTCTTCCACAAAGCCAGGTTGTTGTTCTCATTGTAGAACCAACGCTTTCTCCCCACCAGCATTCCGAGTATGAAGAGGCAGATAGTCTGCGTATGTCTTCCCTTCATCAGGCACCAGTAATAGGTAGCCACCTGTCCGTATCGCAGGTTACTGTAGGCATTCTCCAGGAAGGTGCCGTGCTGATGACCATGATACATATTTCCATACACCTCACTCAATGCCGATGCATCCACCTGCCATCCCGAAATGAGGGAGTAGATTTCTACCGGTTGGATAAAGAGGAAGGCAACCACCCACCAGAGCCATTTGGTAGGAAGATAACTCAATGGGATGAGAACCAGTCCATAGATGGCATAGGAGAAGAGGATATCGCCATCAAAAAAGGCGGTGTTCACGATACCGAGCATTGCCAGGAGGAACATTCGCCAGGCGAATCTTCCAGAAAAGCAATTTCCCCGCTGCTGCTGGTTATCATTCATAATAAAGAAGCTCAATCCGAAGAGCAGGGCAAAAATGCCATACATCTTTCCCGACAGCAGCAATGCCAGCACATCTGCCATCCAATCATCACACCCCAGCGTATAAGCATGCTCTATGCTTCCATCGTACATATTGAAATGCTCCACGGAATGATAGAGAATAATACCTGCCACTGCCAATCCTCGCAAGGCATCAGCCACGTCGATACGACTGTTTTTCAGTCCTAATGTCTTGTAAAAATTCATTTTGATATTATTTGTTAGTTATTATGAGTTGGCAAAGGTATAACATTTTATTGGAAAAAGCGAATAAACCACAATGTATAACAAATATTAAGTTTTAAAGGAAAAAGAGAAAAAGTCGGCCTTTTCCTTGGTTATTCGTTAGAAAAAGTGTATCTTTGCTCCGCTATTCGTCAGAAAAAGTGTGAAGTTCATACGATTATTCGTCAGAAAAAGTGCGGAATTCATACGATTATTCGTTAGAAAAAGTGTAAATCATGGAAAGAAGCATCTATAATAAACTCGTAGAATGGAAGAACAAGAAAGACCATAAACCTCTGATTCTCAACGGAGCGAGACAAGTAGGCAAGACCTATATCCTGCAAGAATTTGGAAAAAGAGAATATAAAAAACTTGCATTCTTCAGTCTCGACAGAAATCAGAAGGCAGCAGAAGTGTTTGAAAAAGGCGGCACAACAGCTGATATACTGATGGCACTCTCCGCCATCAGCCAGGTAGATATTACCCCCAACGATACACTTATGGTACTCGATGAGATACAAGATTGTCCTAAAGCATTAGAAACTTTAAAGTTCTTTTGCGAGGATGCTCCTGATATTCATATCATCGTGGCAGGATCCCTGCTGGGAATATCACTCCATAGCGGGGTATCATATCCAGTAGGAAAAGTAGAAGAGCTGCGCCTCTATCCGATGAACTTCATCGAATTCCTCGATGCCATGGGAAAAGAGAAAATGGCAAGCATCCTGAAAGAAGGAAATTGGAACGTCATCAATTTACTGGAAACAGAATTGATCAGCCTGCTGCGACAATATTATTATGTAGGAGGAATGCCAGCCGCCGTACTCGCCCATGTAGAGCAGAAGGGACTACAGGAAGTCCGTTCCATCCAAAAGCAGATTATACAAGACTATCGCCGGGATTTCTCGAAGCACGCACCAGATAGAGAAGTGCCTCGCATTAATATGGTGTGGGACAGTATCCCTGCCCAACTTGCCAAAGAGAACAAGAAGTTCATCTATGGAGCCGTGAAGAAAAGTGCCAGAGCCGCAGATTTCGAACTGGCCATCCAATGGCTGATAGATGCAGGACTGGCATATAAGGTTCAGAGAGTCAATACCCCACGCCTCCCTTTCAAATTCTATGAAGACCTGAACGCCTTCAAACTCTTCATGCTCGATGTGGGACTGATGGGAGCGATGGCAGAGACTTCAGCAGAATCGATGCTGGTGGGCGATGGCATTTTCTCTGAATATAAAGGTGCCTTTACAGAACTATATGTCTTCACCCAGCTGAAAAGCCAGGATATTCCATTATACTATCATGCTGTGGATAACTCCACAATAGAGATTGATTTCCTGCCCCAATGGCACGACAGGGTTATACCGATAGAAGTAAAGGCAGAGGTGAACGTTAAGGCGAAATCTCTCAGAACATTCATCACCAACAATCCGCAACTGAAGGGACTTCGCTACTCCATGCTTCCCTATAAGGATCAAGACTGGATGATCAACGTTCCGCTCTATGCCTGCCTGACACCATTTGACAAATCATTCTGATGCCTTTTAATAAAAGCTTCGATTCTGACATTTCCGTCAGAATCGAAGTGAAAGCCAATCATCGAACTTCGCGTTCTGGAAGGTATGGATGCATCACAGAATGCTTCGGTGGTAATCATTCCAACACCCAGTTTGCTCATCAGCTTCATCCCCTCACTCTGAGGATTCGGATTAGCCAGTTTCCCCATTCCTATCGCCTTGAAAGCCCCGATGCATCCTTCCGGATTGAGCTTTACCAGGACATTACCTAAATCGAATATGATATTCTTGTATTGCATAATCTATACCTTATTTTAAATCGCACTTTTAATCTTTAATTAGATACTTTCTGCAAAAGAACTGTAAATTCGGGAGAAAACAAATGATTTGGAAAAGGAATGGCGGGAATATAACATTTATTAGTAAAAGAAAAGAATATGACTGCAACTACTTTTAACTTCTGATAAGCCGCATTATCCGTTTGAACTGCCGAAAGGATGGGTGTGGACAACCATTGAAGATGTTTGTTCTAAAATAGGCTCTGGCAGTACGCCAAAAGGTAGCAACTATTCAAAAGAGGGAATTCCTTTCTTTCGATCGCAAAATGTGTATAATTCTGGTATAGTAATGTCTGACATAAAATATATATCAGATGAAATTCACCAAATGATGATAGGAACAGAGGTTGTTGCTAATGATTTGTTGTTAAACATCACAGGTGGCTCATTAGGAAGATGTGCTGTTATACCTAGTAATTTTGAAAAAGGAAATGTTAGCCAACATGTTTGTATTTTGCGTCCAATAGTGATTAAGCCAGAATTTCTACATTGTTTCATCCTATCTTCATTCTTTGCAAAAAGTATGAAAATAACGGGAAGTGGACGTGAAGGACTTCCAAAATACAATTTGGAAAAAATGCTCTTACCATTACCACCGGAACAAGAACAAGAAAGAATTGTGGCAGAAACAAAACGATTGCAGAGTTTTGTTGATGAGCTTGAAACAAGTTGTGAAAACATGACAAAACTTGTAGCACAAGTCAAATCCAAAGTTCTCGACCTTGCTATTCATGGCAAGCTCGTACCACAAGATCCGAATGACGAGCCTGCTAGCGAACTCTTGAAACGTATTAATCCGAAGGCTGAAATCATAACTGATAACGGGCATTATCAGAAGTTGCCTGAGGGATGGTGTATTTGTCATATAAACGAAATTTCCGAATCACTTTTAGGAAAGACATTAGATAGAACTAAAGACAGTGGAGAATTTAAAAGATACGTTTGTGCAGTTAACGTACAATGGGGATATTTTGATTTTACTACGCAAAAGGAATTTAGAATAGAAGCCAAGGATTTCGAAAGATATGCTGTTAAAAAGGGAGACTTATTGATTTGTGAAGGTGGTGATGTCGGAAGGTGTGCTATTTGGGATACTGATACCGAAATGTACTATCAGAATGCATTGCATAGGGTAAGATGCAAATTGGGTATATCCGAAAAATACCTACAGTATTCTTTATGGCACTTTAAGTTAAATGGAGTAATAGATTCTTTATGTAAAGGTGTTACAATAAAGCACTTTACACAATCGACAATGAATAAATTAGAAATACCATTACCACCATTTGCTGAGCAACAACGCATAGTAGCAAAAATAGAAGAGTTATTTCATCAACTTGATATAATAGAAGAGAGCTTATAGGCTCTCTTTTTTCGTTTATACCATATTACATTTAAATTAAGTATAATATGGTAACAAAATTCAAGGATTATCTTGTCAAGGAAAACTTGACAGAGAATACAGTTCGCTCTTATGAATGGACTGTGAAGTATTTTACGGAGCATTATCCAGTAGTGAATAAGAAGAACCTCTTGGCATATAAGGGGTATTTGGTAGAGAACTTCAAACCGCAGACTGTCAATTTGCGTCTGCAAGCTATTAACAAGTATCTGGAGTTTATCAAGCAGGAAAAGCTAAAGATGAAGTTCGTCAAAGTTCAACAGAAGAACTTTTTGGAGAATGTAATCAGCGATGCAGATTATAAGTTCTTCAAACGTAAGCTAAAAGCCGACGGACATGATGAGTGGTATTTCGTTGTTTGGTTTATGGGAGCCACTGGTGCACGTGTTAGCGAGTTACGCCACATCAAGGTAGAGCATGTAAAGGTAGGGTATCTTGACCTTTATAGTAAAGGTGGCAAGATACGCCGTCTGTACATTCCGAAGAATTTGCGTTCTGAAGCAACAAAGTGGCTTGACGAAAAAGAAATCCAATCTGGATATATTTTCCTAAATCATTTTGGAAAACGCATAACAACACGTGGCATCGCTCAGCGATTGAAGCATTTTGCGGAGAAATATGGAATGAACAAGAACGTGGTATATCCTCATTCTTTCCGTCATCGTTTTGCCAAGAACTTCCTTGAACGCTTCAATGACATAGCCCTTCTTGCAGATCTTATGGGACATGAACGACTAGAAACTACACGAATATATCTACGTCGTACTGCAAGTGAGCAGCAGAAGATAGTAGACAAAGTAGTTGTTTGGTAATCGCATCTATATGTTTTTAGCCACCGTAAGTCTTTCTCTTTCGGTGGCTAATAAAATATATTATAATGCAGCTTCTATAGTATCCATTTGAGTAAATATAAACTCTATCTTCGAAACGATACGTTTCTGTTCCGCAAGAGGCGGAAGAGGAAATATTGTATCTGCAACTTTATCTGAATTAAGATTTGTTACGACACCACCACTTGCAACATTTGTAAATTGCTCGTAAGCAAATGAAGAAGAAAGGAGATAGTACAAGAAGTCTGAAGTATATGCTTCACCAATTGGGGATATAACCAACCAGCCATCATGAATACAACCATCCACATTCAATATGTATGGTCGCCCAAAGCTCATAGAATTTGTAAGCAAAAAATCTCCTTTATGAACCATCCTAGATTTCTTAACACCTTCTGGACGTATTTTCTCTTTTACAGAGTTTATATATTTCCCTTCTTTTGTGGTGTCACCTATTTTTATCCAATTAATACCATCTGCATCATTGGTCAAATAGTCTTTTATAGGTCGCGGTGAACCTCCTCTTGCTATTTTACTTATAGTCCCAAGTTTACACAATTCCCAGGTATTTGGTATTTCAAAGTGTTTGTTCTTCTGATAATGCCCGTTATCAGTTATGATTTCAGCCTTTGGATTGATGCGTTTGAGCAATTCGCTGGCAGGCTCATCATTCGGGTCTTGCGGTACAAGTTTGCCGTGAATGGCGTGGTCGAGGATTTTGTTTTTCGCTTGTTGAATAGCTGTTTGCAAACCATCCTTTCCATTTTCAACAATATCAATTATAGAGAATAGTCGTTGAATCTCGTTTACTATTCGTTCCTGTTCTGCAAGAGGAGGCAAGGGAATCAAGCCATTGCAAGCATCCGTGGTACTTAGTCTTGGCATTTTTACTCCATAACCACATTGCAAGGTATAGTCAAGGAAATAAAGTGAACGAAGTACATAGCAGATGTAATTATTCGACAATATTCCATAGCTTCCAAATGCCATTATTTCTGTTGTACAGAATCCGTCATTAGGTGCAACTAATACTTTGTTTAGATATGTGCGAAGCTTTGAATAAAGGATTTGACCTTTTTGAAATTTATGGCGAGTTCCATTTATCTTACGTTCATTTTTGTTGAGATGTTGTATAATCTTGGCTGTGTCTTTTTCTATATCTTCCAATTCCAACACCCAATCAGAATTGTCAATGTCTTCTACTTGGACATTGACACTATCGCCATAATTAGTAATTTCACCAACCGTCGTCCACACCCACCCCTTCGGCAGTTCAAAGGGATAATGCGGCTTATCAGAAGTCTTTGCAGACTTCTTTCCCTTCTTAATTTTTCCCTTTTTAATGAGTCTTTCCTTTTCAGCACGGATACGTTCGAGCAGCACCGATGCAGGCTCATCGTTGGGATCTTGTGGAACGAGCTTGCCGTGAATAGCAAGGTCGAGTATCTTTTGTCTTAATGCTTTTGTGTCCATTATTAATTTGTCTATTAATTTTAAGATTTATCTTCTTTTGAGAAGAACTGACAGAATTCCCTTAATTGTTGTTGCATTTTTTCTTGTGGAATTAAGATTCGCTTATATTCCGCCACCATCGTAGGACTCATGCTGCGACTCATAGCATATTCAACAACAACCTTGTCCACATCAGGACATAAAATGATGCCTATAGAAGGGTTCTCGTTGGAACGTTTCACATCACGGTCAAGAGCTTCAAGGTAAAACTCTAATTGACCAAGATCTCGAGGATGGAATTTGGTTTTCTTCAATTCCACCGCTACAAGTGCCTGGAGACCGCGATGAAAAAACAGCAAGTCTGCCTTATAGGTAGAAGCACCAACGGTGAGCGGATATTCCTGATCCATAAAGATGAAATCTTTACCTAATTCGAGAATAAATTGCTTCATATGCTCTATTAATCCATTCTTCAATTTGCTTTCATTGTATTTCTTTGGCAACCCAAGAAAATCTAAAAACACAGTGTCTTTAAACATAATAGGAGCATCAGGATATTGCTCTAATAATCCCTTCGACATATTACTTTTATTTCCGAGAAGATTGGAAAAAGTATCATTGTCAATACAGCGCTGCATCTCTCTTTTTCCTAGTTTTTCTTTATGTGCATAAAGAATATAGAATAACCGCTGTTCATAACGCTTACAACGACATAGTATTTCTATATGGTTAGTGAACGTTGTCAACTCCAAAATTTTAGGCATTTGTGCAGCCACTGGCTGCACAAATGCAGTAGCACCATTTTTTGATTGTACTGCCTTACTTTTCGATACTAATTGTTTTACTTCAATTTGTGCAGCCACTGGCTGCACAAATTCAGCATCAAGATACTTATCTACTATCGTAGTGAAAGCGTCCGTAGAATATTCATCATAGAACATCACCATATTATATATGTTTCTTCTACTATATCCTTTTATCTCAGGATGTTGAGAACGAATATATTCAGATAGTTGGGAAATTACCTTGCTTCCCCATTCTTCACTTTTTAACTTCTTGGAAACATAGGCACCTACATGCCACGCTGTGAGCAGCATCTCCTTATTGACAGCCATAGACGCTTTACTTCGATGCTGAACTATCAGATTTACGACTTCAGTAAACTGCTGTTCGATGTTAGTGTTTATCAAACTTTTGTCCATTTTATACCTCCTTTATTCCACTCAATAATTTCTCCAACTCGCTTACGGCCTTGCTGATATTCATGCTCTGTTCCTTGATGTTTGACATCAATTGGCTCAATGGTAAATCTTCAGTATCATTACCCTGTTTTATCCAAGTGATATCAAGACTTGTCTTGTCACGAGCCATGATTTCATCAATGCTATACTTGCGCCATCTGCCAGATGGGTTCTTGTCTGCATCATATGTCTCTTTGCGGGCATTGATGTCCTCAGCATGATAGCAGGTTACAAAGTCATCGAGGTGGTGACGCTCTAACTTGTTCGTAGCCAAGGTGTGTTTTACACCAGTGCGATAGTCGTAGAACCAAATATTCTTAGTTGGCTGTCCCTTGGTAAAGAATAGTACGTTTGCCTTTACTCCCTGTGCATAGAAAATACCTGTAGGTAAACGGAGAATGGTATGGAGATTGAAATCTGATAAGAGTTTCTTGCGAATGGTCTCTCCTGCGTTGCCTTCAAAAAGTACATTGTCTGGCAGGACTACTGCTGCACGTCCGCCAGTTTTGAGCATCAGCATCATATGCTGAAGGAAGTTGAGCTGGTTGTTCTTGGTTTCAACATAGAAGTCTGGACGATTGATTTCAACAGAACCGGCAGGGCGTGTGCCAAATGGAGGGTTGGCAAGGATGACATCCACTAAGGTGGAAGGTTCTTTCTCCAAAGAGTCCTCGCATACGATAGGGCTGTGGTCTGTGCCTATACCATGAAGATAAAGGTTCATGGAGGCAAGTGTAACCACAAGTGGGGTGATGTCATTGCCATGTAACGCTTTGTTGTTCAAAAATTCCAATTTATCACGATTCTGGCTTTGTTCCTTCATGTAATCGTAGGCAGCAAGCAAGAAGCCACCAGTACCACAGGCGGGGTCGCATACAGTCTCACCAATTTGGGGTTGCAAGCAGTCAACCATAGCTTTAATCAGTGGACGTGGGGTAAAGTACTGACCAGCACCACTTTTTTTATCTTGACCATTTTTCTCCAAGATGCTTTCATATATAGCACCTTTTACATCACCATCCATGATGAGCCATTGCTCTTCATCTATCATAGTGATTACCTTCTTAAGATAGACAGGTTTGTCAATCTTGTTTTGTGCTTTGGTATAGATGGTGCCGATGAGGTCATCTTGTTGACTTAATAGTTTGAGTGTACTCTCATATTGCTTTACGAGATCATAGCCATCCAAGCCTGTCAAGTCTTTCCATCTATACCCAACAGGTATGGATGAATCCTCTCCAAAGAGTTCCATATTCTCGTCATCCATCTTTAAGAAAAGAAGATAGGTGAGTTGTGTGATGTAATCTGTAAATCCTACTCCGACTCCTGCTAATGTCGTAGCAAGATTCCATACCTTTTTTGTGAGCGTTTGCTCAGTTGTTATATTTTTAGCCATATCTATATACTATGCAGTTGTTCTTAATACTATAAATTTATATACGGAATCCAAAGCCTCGTCAGCTTTCTTCATGTTTCCGAAAGCTGCAATCAATTGGGCTGCATGGGTGACATCGTTCTTCCTTATCTCTCGCACGTTGCAGGCTCCATTGGCTGCGATGTATTCCACTATCTTGCCTATCAAATCTTTCTGCTTCGCTGTTATATCCATCTGTTTTCGACCATACCAAAGATTAAACATACTTCGAGCCGTAGGATAGGCACTTTCCAGTTTTTCGGTCTGATGGTAAGCGAAGCGTACCAGTTGGATGATGTTGGTAAGAGCCTCCGATTCTTCCTTCCTGGTCGTGCGGCGTACTTTATCACCATATACGATGGCGTATGAATTCCATAAGAGCTTTTGTGCAAAGTGGTTGTTCTCCATCTTCAACTTATTTTCCAAGTCCTTCAACATGGAATAAGTGATAGGTTCGCCCTCGTTATTATATAGAATGCGTAAAGCTTCTATGTCATCACAGTGGTCGCAGCAATATTGCTCAAATGCATCTGTGGTACTTTGAGCCTCTTCGATAGAGAAGCCTTTGGATATGAGCGTATCTTCTCCTGGCATCAGCGTGTTGACAAAACCAGCTGCAAGAATCAGTATGTACTTACGGACATTGGCATGATTAGCTATCGGAGATACCAAACCCTTACGTTCATTGTTAGGTTCATTGATATCTACGTATGGTGGCAATTGTGGCTGGTGCTCAGGATCGAGAGCATTATAGATGCGTTGAGCAATTTCCTGCATGTCATCATGAGCGATGCGGACAAATTCCTGTCGCTGTACATTATCTGCCTTATTGTAAAGTCTGGATAATGTGGCAGCAAGTCGCTTGAGGTAATTGTCTGGCAGATTTCCATGAGCGATACGTTCCAATAGTTCTTTTAAGGTGATGGTCTCTGTCTCTGGACCTTCATACTGACCTGGTATGATATGCTCATGTTCGGTTACTCCTACTGCATCAACTAGGAAGAAACAGTCTTTGCTGATAGCATTAGGTGTCACGTTGCGCAGCTGTTCGTCACCTATTGTCCGGACTCCACGACCTTTCATCTGTGTATAGAGGGGAGCTGAAGCCACATCACGCATAAACATCACGACTTCCAGAGGCTTTACATCTGTTCCGGTTGCGACAAGGGTACAGGTTACGGCAATGCGAAAGTCCTTGTCGTTACGAAACTGGCGTATCAGTTCATTGCTATCTCCTGCCGAATAGGTTATCTTCTGAACAAAGCGGTCATCCGTTCGCCCAAAAACTTCTTTAGCAATTTGAACGATATTTGTTGCATGGTTCTCGTTGAGCGCAAAGATGAGGGTCTTTGGCAGATAGTTCATGTTGGGCTCTCTTTGAGGGTCATTGAACATTTCTGTATAGACAGCATCACGATAAGTGGAAAGAATAAGTTTTATCTGGGCAGGGTTGATGATGCTTCGATTTAACTCTTCTTTCGTATAAGTCTTCGTTTCCTTTGTACTTACGGTTTTAACTTCACCTGTGTATCGAGTCTCCACTATGGTTCTCTGGCCTTGCATGATAGCTCCACCTTCTTCAGTTACCTTTGTTCTGATTCGGTAGATACGGCTATCGACGTTGACACCATCTATGATTGACTGCTCAAGTGTATAGTTTACAACACGGTTGTTGTTGAAGAATGCCATCGTTTCTGGAATTGGTGTCGCTGTAAGACCAATAAGGCGAGCAGTATCAAAGTATTCCAGCACCTTGCGCCAGTTGCCATAAATAGAACGATGACACTCATCTATAATGATAAGGTCGAAGAAATCGTGTGGTAAGTTTGGGTTGTCTGGTAATGTTACTTCACCATCAGCTGTATCTTCATCGTCATCATCTGTATCCGTAATCTCTTCTCCTTTTAAGAGTGAGAATAATCTTTGTATGGTACAGATAACCACATTGCTGTCTGTTGGTACTTCAGCCGACTTCAACCTGTTGACTGCATAGATAGTATTGAAGGCATCACCAGTTTCCGTAAGGCGGAATGTGCCAAACTCTGTTTCTGCCTGTTTTCCGAGGTTATTGCGGTCAACAAGAAACAGAACACGACGCATAGGAGTATAGCTAAGCATGCGATAGGCCGTGAGACATGCCGTATATGTTTTGCCGGCACCAGTAGCTAGAACCATCAATGCACGATTTTGCCCTATACGGAAGCTCTTCTCCAATTCCGTGACTGCCTCATATTGGCATTCTCGCAGACCTTTCTTATTCAATGTAGGAAGTCCGGCAAAAGGGTCGTCTATACCTAACATCTTTACTATTTCTTTAGGAGTAAGAATGCGGTTGATAGTTTCCCATTCTGAAGTTTCACGATGTCTATAATCAAAAAACTCTATTTCCTTGCCATTTGATTTAAAAAGGAAAGGCAAAGGTTTTTGCCAGGCTTGATAACAGTCAGGTACACTCTTTGCATATGTGATAGCCTGTTCACTCACAATATTGGAAGAAATATTAATTTCCTCTCGTTTAGCTTCGAGCACACCGACAGCTTTCCCATTGATAAACAGGAAATAATCTGCTTCAAGATTGCCTTTAAGCAATCCCTCACGAATAGCTACGGCTGAGATGGTAGGCTCGTATTCATCCCGATTGACAACCATCCATCCTGCATCAGCAAACCATTGGTCTATTTTGACTCTTGCTTTTTCTTCTGGCGTCATAGTTTTGTTACCTATTATTTTAGTTACAAAGATAATGATAATATTTCACTTGACCATTTATATGATTCACTATTTATACTTTTTTGTCTTTTCCGAATGAAAATAAGTATAAGGGATAAAGGGAAAGTGCATCTTGCTTCATTATATTACAGGAAACGTTTTTCCAAAACTAATGCCACTATTGCCACACTTCAAGTTAACCAATTGGTTTTTAACTTTTTAAGCGTTGCAATAAGGGCATTTTCTATTATCACCTATTGCCACCTATTGCCACACTCGGGCGAAAAACGGGGGATTCTCAGCGAAAAAGCAGAGGAATACTTATTGTTTTCGCAGAAAAACATTAAAAAAGTGGAGAAAAAGGCTTGCTGTTTCGAACATTTTTTGTATTTTTGCAACCAACAGGAAAAATTCCTGCCGATTCCACCTAGAAGCTTACGACTCCTGTGAAACCACTTTTTATACAATTTTAATCCCAAAGACCAATGACACAAGCAGATTTAGTCAGACTCTACTTCAACAAAGAAAGTGCTTACAACTCATGGGACTATTGCTTCAACCAGCAATGTCCACTGGCTCAGGAATGTGCACACTATCTGTCCGTAACCTACAAAAAACCGGAACAGACCAAAGGCTACGCCATCTATCCCGATGCCTACCACGACAACAAGTGCGAACATTTTCTGCAGCTGCAGATGATGAAAATGGCATATGGCTTTATGAATATTCTTGAAGAACTGAAGCGTAAAGACGAAGCCAGTTTCAGAGTACACATGACTTCCTATTTCGGAAGCAAGACTTCATACTATCGCTATAAATTAGGACAGACAGGACTCGTGCCTGAACAGCAGCAGTACGTGCTGAAATGGTGCCAGCAACATGGATACACCAACATGAGGTTCGACCGCTATGCAGAAGAGGTCAACTATTAACAGCCGCACGCCGATAAAGATTTTAACCCACGTACATGGTCACTCGTACCCGTGTACATGAGTATCCGTACCCATGTACACGGGTACGGATGACCAACACGATGAGCACGGATGACCGAGACGACGGGCACGAGAGCCCGGCATAGTCGGGCACATTTGCCCAACGCCTTCAGGCAAAGCTGGGCAAAGCCATCGACAATCATAAGTATCACCCTATCAACAAATTAGCAGAAATATGAAGTTTACTATTACAAGAATCAACAAACAGAACAAGTTGATGGTCAGTTCGAAAACCGTAGAACGGTTTCTGGAGCGCATCGCTAAAGATGATGCCAAGCTGAGTGTCACCAATTTCAGAATGAGTGTGCCGCTCATGGAGGCCGACTACCAGTACTACAAAGGCATCAAGGAATGGCAGCACGTTTATCCAGCCGCAGAATTCAACAAGGATGAAAGCGGCAATCTCGTCTTCCAGAAATCAAACGGACTGGTGATGCTCCACTTCATCAACCTCATGGCGGACCAGGAAAAAGATGCCGTCAAGAAGACGGTCAGTCTGCTGCCGATGACCTTCGCTGCCTTCGAAGGAGCCGACGGCAGAAGCCTCATCGTGCTCGTAAGCATCTGCAACGAAGAAGGAAAAATCCCGACAAAAGAAGCCGATGCCGAATTACTCTACCAGTCTGCCTACGAACAGGTAAAAACGCTCTACCAGTCGCAGGTACAAGTAGCCATCAAAACCGAAAAGCCATCATTGTCATCCAACTTCATGCTTACGCTGGATGCCTCTCCTTATTATAACAGCAAGGCAGTGGCGATGCGCATCTCCCAAAATATGAAGAAGGTAGCCTCAGCCCCTAAAAATGTAGACGATCTGAAGACATACGATGACTATGAATTCCTCTACCGCAAGGCAGCAGAAGAGACGAAGGAAGAGATGAAAAAAGCCAACATCTCATGGCAGAACGATGAAGACCGGTTCCTTGCCGGTTTCTCAGCCATCGCCATCAAGCTCTGCAACATGGGCCTCAGCGAAGAAGAAGCTTTCATCCATATCCGCCGCAACAACTGGGGACATGTGACAGAAGAGAAACTCCGCCAGATAGTGGGCACCGCTTACGATACCCATTCCAAAGACAGGAAGACGGAGAAATCAGCCTCAGGCAGAAAAGGCCGTGCCGATATTCTGCAGATGATCAGATACCTGGAGAGTCGGTACCAGTTCCGTTACAATACCGTGATGAAATATACCGAATACCGCCCGAACAATTCATGGGTTGGCGATTTCAGACCGGTGGATGCCCGTGTGCAGAAAAGCATGACGCTGGATGTTCAGATAGCCGACATCCACGTAAGCATCAAGGATGTAAGGAATTTTCTAGAATCAGACCGCATCAGAAACTACAGTCCAATAGAGTCCTATCTCTATGACTGTCTGGGAAAATGGGACGGCAAGGACCGCATCCGTGCCCTGGCACGAACCGTACCCACCAACAATCCTCATTGGGAAAACTGGTTTTACACCTGGTTTCTGGGAATGGTTGACCAGTGGCGCGGCATGTATCGTCGTCAATATGGCAACAGCACCATGCCGCTGCTCATTTCCAAGCAAGGTTACAACAAGAGCACCTTCTGCCGCCGTCTCATCCCTACCGAATTATCGTGGGGCTTCAGCGACAACATGATTCTCTCAGAAAAGCGTCAGGTTCTGCAGGCGATGTCACAATTTCTGCTCATCAATCTCGATGAGTTCAATCAGATTTCACCACAGGTGCAGCAGGGTTTTCTGAAGAATCTGCTGCAGTTGCCAACGGTAAAAATCAAGCCGCCATACGGAAGTCATGTACAGGAATTCCCTCGTCTAGCCTCCTTCATCGCCACGAGCAACATGACCGATATTCTTTCCGACCCATCCGGCAACCGCCGTTTCCTGGGAGTAGAACTGACGGGACCTATCGATGTGAGTGGCAGACTGAACTATGAGCAACTTTATGCGCAGGCGATGCAAGCTTTGGAGCGTGGCGAAAAATCCTATTTCGACGCCAAGGAAACCGCCATCATCATGCAACATAACAGACAATTTGAGCAGATTTCCCCTATCAAGCAATGTTTTCTGCAGGTTTTCGAGCCTGCAAGTACCCCGGAAAATGGCGAATACCTGATGGCAGCCGCTATTTTCGACATTTTGAAGCAGAAATTCGGCTCTTCTCTCCAGGTTTCGAGTATACAGAAATTGGGCAGAGAGCTTCAGAATATTGAAGGTTTGAAGAACCGAAGAACAAGATTTGGTACTGAGTATCTGGTAGTTAGGAAATAACCTACTCATTTCCTTATAAAAAAGAGCGTGGCAATGCGTGGCATTAAGTGGCAACAGAAACACCGCTTACTGCCACGCATTATTCACTTATAATCAGAGAGTTAAATGCATTGGTGATAGATGTGGCAATAGAAACAGAAAAACATTTTCGTATAAGAATCATAAAGGTAGGAGTAAACTTCTCTTCCTCCTCTAATTATCCTTTGTTTTGCTATTGCTTATTCCTTAGTTCTTCTATCAAGTCATTTACAATATATGTATCACTCATTAGATGCAAGCCAAGTTCTTTGTCATGTAACATACGGCAAACGTCAGAGTCATAGAATATCTGTAAAGCCCTGTCGGTTGATATATGTAACGTATCAGCTAGTTGCTTTATGATACGAGCGATTTTATTCCATAATAAGAAATCCAACATAATTATATCCTTTCGTATGATTTGAACTGCTTTTCCATTATTCTTTTCTTTCCCAATTTTTAAGAGCTTCGACCACATCATTCGCTACAGCTTCCCGGCTCTCAGTATGTAGAGTGTCATAGCAATCTTGGATGAGACTCTTGATTAGCCCCACCTTATCCAATCGCTTTCTCATTTCAGACGGCGATATACCCATTTTTTGTGCCGAAGCCTCGATAGCCAACACCGTAAAGGCGAGGCGGTCAAACTCTGGGTCACTTTTCAGCAACAGTTCTCTATCTTCCATTCTTTACAAAATATTGTATTTGAATGCAAATTTAAAGATTTTCTCTGATATTCCACTCTATTTCAGAGTTAAATAAAGAAAAATAGCCCGATTTCGTTAAAAACTTTACTGATGTTGGAAGAAGAATTAGGAAAAGTAGGAATAAACTTCTTTTTACTTTACCATTTCTATGTATTGACAATTGTGCCGAAATCATGAACTTCATTATGCGAACTCATCCACTTCATTTCACGACTTCATCTACTTCATTGAGTTGACACATACGACTGCGGTGGCAGAAGGAGACGAATGAGTTAGCAGAATGAGACGAATGCAGTGACCGGAGGAGACGAATGCGATTGCTGAAGGAGTCGAATGCAGTGACCGAAGGAGACGAATGCGATTGCTGAAGGAGTCGAATGCAGTGACCGAAGGAAGTCGAATGCTGTGACCGAAGGAGACGAATGCTGTGGCTGGAGGAGACACATTCTGAACACTTATAACTAGAGTTTGCTGTATAATACTAAACTGAGTCCACTTAAAAAAGTCCCGAATCATATTTTTTGTCTTTGTAACTTATTGACAATCAATGGCACGTTTTCGTAAAAATGACTTTTTTAAGTGGGCTCAGAAAATAAAATCTGTTTTCTGTTTCAATCCACACACCCACGAAGGGTGTGACCAAGCAGACCTACCACGATATTATGCCGTGGGAGTTTCAATCCACACACCCACGAAGGGAGTGACGTTCGGTTGGTGGTAGTCTGCTTATTGCCGGAGGTTTCAATCCACACACCCACGAAGGGAGTGACTGGTGAGCATGGAGATGTTCTGGACTTTCTGCAGTTTCAATCCACACACCCACGAAGGGTGTGACAAATTTTAAAAATATGGGTTTTAGTGAGTACATGTTTCAATCCACACACCCACGAAGGGTGTGACGTTGGCTAAGTCTTGGGGTTTCATTCCGTTGTCGTTTCAATCCACACACCCACGAAGGGTGTGACATTCTCCACCATCTCTTCAGTAATGCCATGCACGTTTCAATCCACACACCCACGAAGGGTGTGACGGACGTTGTGCATTCTTCCCGTCGAGACCAATCAGTTTCAATCCACACACCCACGAAGGGTGTGACTGCGCAAAGAGATTGCCTCTCTTCAGCAGCAGTTGGTTTCAATCCACACACCCACGAAGGGTGTGACTGATGCTGCTCCTATTGCAGGTGAAAGCAAGACTGGTTTCAATCCACACACCCACGAAGGGTGTGACACATAAGTATAGCGATAATGTCTATAATGACATGTTTCAATCCACACACCCACGAAGGGTGTGACCATCTGACGCACAGAAGGAGAGTGGTAACTACAAGTTTCAATCCACACACCCACGAAGGGTGTGACATTTATGTCCGTTATCATGATTTCCATAGGACAGTTTCAATCCACACACCCACGAAGGGTGTGACTGTCAAGATTGGCAATCTGGTTTAATATCGGGTGGTTTCAATCCACACACCCACGAAGGGTGTGACACGGTTGCCGATGTTGTCTCCTTCTCACGATACAGTTTCAATCCACACACCCACGAAGGGTGTGACATCCTTCAGTCCGCTCATCGTCTCGGTATAGGCGTTTCAATCCACACACCCACGAAGGGTGTGACCACTTCCTGATGGTTATCGCTAACCGCCCGTCGAGTTTCAATCCACACACCCACGAAGGGTGTGACTTAATAAACATGCTTCGCAAATCGACGTGTGCATAGTTTCAATCCACACACCCACGAAGGGTGTGACTGCTGCTCACGGGATAATCTGACAGGCCACCAAAGTTTCAATCCACACACCCACGAAGGGTGTGACCGCGCTATCGCTACCCAATATCTCTTATCGTTAAGTTTCAATCCACACACCCACGAAGGGTGTGACCAAGATAAGATTCCTGGCGGTCGCTTTTGTGATTGTTTCAATCCACACACCCACGAAGGGTGTGACATCCACGGCGTGTAAAAGCGCCGTTTCATACTGGTTTCAATCCACACACCCACGAAGGGTGTGACTTAATTCATTTCTACATTCTTTTAAATCGGTTTTTGTTTCAATCCACACACCCACGAAGGGTGTGACTATGATTCCGATGCACTATTCAGGTCATCATAAAAGTTTCAATCCACACACCCACGAAGGGTGTGACAGTTTGGGGCGATGATGAAGAACTCATCAGCGTTGTTTCAATCCACACACACACGAAGGGTGTGACTTATGTAGGTTTGGCGCTGGTCATCCAGTGTTTTCCTGTTTCAATCCACACACCCACGAAGGGTGTGACGGAGACCCTGTGTTTGTTCATGCAGCAGAAAACAGTTTCAATCCACACACCCACGAAGGGTGTGACATTGGGTACCGTATTGATAGTAGAAAGCTTCTTCAGTTTCAATCCACACACCCACGAAGGGTGTGACGCTACAACTAACCACGACTTCGTTGGCTGTATCGGTTTCAATCCACACACCCACGAAGGGTGTGACTCGATGTTATTACTCTACATAAATATGGTGTAGAGTTTCAATCCACACACCCACGAAGGGTGTGACGCGACTACATCATGGTTATTCTCGGTAAGGACGAGTTTCAATCCACACACCCACGAAGGGTGTGACTAGGCTGCTCGATGAGCATCTCTCGACCAACGAGTTTCAATCCACACACCCACGAAGGGTGTGACTGCATATTCAGCAAATAGCTGAATATCATAATGCAAAGATAATTATTTTGCGAAAGATGGCAAAATAATTACACGTAAAATATTATAAAAGGCATAATATTTGTAAGTCACTGATTTTAAGAAGGTGCGAAACTATAGGTTATTTTGCAATACTATAGGTTCGCACCCTCATACATTAAATGATAAGCTCACCAGTAAAGTCAAGCCCCATATCCTTACCCAAAGTCTCAACTTTACGTTTCCAATTTTTCCCAAGAATATAGAACCTAATACTATCTTGTTCAGTATCAATAATCCCTTTCAACTGGTCCCTTAATACGAAAAACTGAGATTCCGTCAAGATACACTCAAAAACAGAGTTTTGAACTCTCTTTCCGTAATTCAAACACGCCCTTGCTACATTGCGTAAACGTTTCGCACCATGAGCCGAGGTAATGTTTACATCATAAGTAATCAATACAAACATACACTACTTGATTAAAAATACTGGATAATCATCAATATCCTTACGAATGAATCTCGCCAACAACATTGCTTGAACATAAGGAAGAAGACCTATACTTACCTTTTCATTTAAATAAGGATGAATAATCTGCTCCTTCTTTCTGTTTTGCCAAGCAGACAATATAATCTTACGCCCCGAGTCTGTCATGACGATACCTTCGTCACCCTGCTTGACGAAATCTTTGATGGTAATCTGTTTTCTGTTGATTAAAGATAGAACCAATCTATCACCCAAATATGCTCGCAACTCCTCCATCATATCCAAAGATAAAGATGCACGCCCTGGTCTTAAAGTATGCATAAACCCTACGTATGGGTCTAAGCCAACAGTCTCCAAAGCCGATGTCATATCATTACATATAAGAGTATATACGAAAGATAACATCGCATTAATCGCATCTTTTGGTGGACGACGATTGCGACCTTCAAATACAAAATCTTCTTTCTGATTTAGAAGAAGGCGTGAGAATACACCAAAATAAGCAGTGGCAGCTTCTCCTTCTATTCCTCTCACACTATCTATAGATTCAGCATTCAAAACTCTTCTTTTGCACCGAAGCAGTTCCTCGCAAACACGTTCTATAGCCTCATCATCTCCATTGTCTCTAATAAAGCGACGCAAGATATTACGATAGTTTTGGATTTTTCCTCCTATGAAAAGTTTACTGAGATGAAGAGCATAGTTAGGTTCATCAGAATTCTTATATTGTGCTTTTCTCAGTAAAACGTTTCCCCTAGTCGGACCTTGCGAACGGCTGATATATCTTCCTTGTGGTGAAAGGAAGGTTAGAGAAACATTATTATCTGCACACAGTTTCATCAATCCTGGACTTGCCCCCATATAACCAAAAGTAATAATTTGCTCTATATTATGGATAGGAATACGGAATATCTCGTTTTGCTTCACAGATATCACAACATTCAACCCATCTTTACTTAGATAGGCTTCAGGTGTGGTCACGTATAATGTATTAAGTAATATCCTCATATAGATTCTTGTTTAAATAGGTTGATACTAGAGTACAATCACTCATTTCTGGTATACAGAGATTTACAAGAGAACAATTCTTGCAATGGTGCTGTTTGTTAGCTTTTGGCAAGATACCGCTTTTAAATACCTCATGCATCTGACGGGCACATTGAATAGTCGTACTTCTTAATGACTCAGAAATAGAAATTGTTTCTCTATGTTTTACTTCATCATAATACAATGCACCGTATGGAATATGGATACCATACATTTCTTCGAGACACATTGCCTGGGCAGCCAATTGTACTTCATCTCTTTCATCAGGCTTATGATGACCTCTTTTATACTCCACAGGGTATGGTTTCCAATATCCTTTGTAGCGATTATGAGTTATAGCATCTTCTGAAGAATCAGTTGGAACAAGTTCTACTGCATCAGTTATACCATACAATCCTAATTCTTTAGAGGCAATATGGAGGGAGCGAAGTGTGATAACATCACCATTTTTCTGACGATAGAAGGGATTATCTACGTTCTTGTGTAGAATCTGCCCTTCTGTCGTCAGTTTATTTTCTGCCCATTGCTGCTCGATATGAATCAAAGCCCATTGTCGAGGGCAGAACATAAAGTGCTGTATCCCCGACAACATGAGCATTTCATCTTCAGTATACATGATGATACTAAATCAATTCTTCAACTGTTACACCTCTAGGAACTGAGTCCATATCTATTGTAACCTTATAATCGTTAAACGATCTTGGTACCACATCCGGATTCGTTTTAGGATTTCTCTCAATCTTCACCAAATCGAACAATTTATTCGCTGGCGCATTACCCAGAACAGAATCATGTTTGAATACGATTAATTTTTGCGCGCTCATCAGTCCACGAGCAGCAGAACGATCTTGGTCAAACATATTCTGCAATGCCTCAAAGAAAAGCTCTAAGTCTTCTTCAGAAAAGCCTGTTTGCTTGGCAAGATTGGCTGAGATAAAACCATGACAGACATAGAGTCCGTAAGGGATTGTAGCCTTACGGCCCATAGTTCTGTTGTCACCATTTTGTTTTTTCGCTTCATCTTCTGTTGCCACAGCCATACGTGTGATAGAATGTTCTGCTGTAGCTATTGGGGCAACAGAACGAGCAAAAGTAAATTGGATAGGACCTCTTACCTGTCCACAATTAGGAGCAGATTTTAATGATAGTACTGCACCGAAAGTACGAATATCGTAAAAATGTTTACACATCCATTTTCTACCACCTTCTTGTTCCTCAGGAGTTACTTTTTTAGGCTTAGAAGCCTTTAATGCCTCGTTTATTTTTTTTATAGTTTCAGAGCTAACAGTTATGTCCTTTAGCCACTTTTTAACTTCGTCTTTATCTATATCAGATTCTAAGACGACGGAAAAACTATCATTCTCGTTATCCAATGATACTCCTTCTGGTAAAGACAAATCGGATAGTTCATTATACATCTTTTCCTCTATTGACAGAGTAACTCTTTCGCCAAGTGAGTATCCCAATGCGTTGAATGCAGCTATATGTGCTCTTCC
>ERZ780217.57-NODE-57-length-23865-cov-2.02268_pt1 | contig 23865 bp, 16 predicted proteins | sample MGYA00511566_ERZ780217 | MGnify/ENA primary metagenome ERZ780217 (study PRJEB29588, sample SAMEA2145758) | human gut metagenome | biome: human gut; feature: human-associated habitat; material: faeces | place: Denmark | collected 2008/2010 ...
AAATCATTGACAAGTTGCAGTCCCTAATCAAGGGAATTGCACAGAAGATAGTTCGCAACAACATGCCCAATGTTCGCTTAACGGAATGCTTGGAATGTAAATCTTCAACCCTGCAAGAAAGTGAAGTTTGTGAGCAAGGTACATATCCTGTGTATGGTGCAAATGGCATTGTTGGTTACCTCGATAATTATAATACAGAGGGTGAAGCCGTATATATTATCAAAGATGGTTCTGGTGTAGGAACAGTTTCTTATGTTAAAGGCAAATGTTCTGCAACAGGAACTTTGAATACATTACAAGCAAAAGAAGGCTATTCACTCCAATACCTTTACTATCTGCTGAAAGTATTCAACTTTGAACCTTATAAGACAGGTATGGCTATACCTCACATATATTTCAAGGATTATGGCAAAGCCAAGTTTTTTTGCCCATCATATACAGAACAACTCCAATATGCTCAGTCGTTATCTGCAATAGATAGCAAATTATTGGTGGAAAAGAACATTCTAACAAGCCTAAGTATGCAGAAGAAATATTTGCTCCGCCAGATGTTTATATGAACATTTGGCGAAGCAGATACTGCTTTTGAGAATTATAAAGGTTAAGCATTTGTCTTTCTGTTTCTATTTTACAGTCTATATGCCCCAATACAGAGTATATTCGTTTTTTGATCTGCTAAGGTTGGTAGTTTAATACTTGCCTTCTCGAAATCAGCCTTACACAGGTTGAACCTCGTACTTCCTTGTGCATAAGGATAAATAAATTTGCGGAATGCTGTTAAAGAAACGTAGTAAGACAGATACGGAGAAAAAGCAACTTCCGTATTTGTGATGTGAATTCCAAAACAAAAACTATTGAGATACACTTTCTCTTTACCAAGATACACAGACCCTACACCAACTTCTTCTGGAGTTTCCGAGGATAACGTGAATAACACATCGCCATATTTTACAACATTCTGTTTCTCATCATCTTTGATTGCCACATATTGGAAATCATTTTCTTTGATGACATTGTTTGAATACACATTCAAATAAGTTATGAAAGGCTTACCAGAACCGAAATCTTGTGCTGACTTCCCAGATAGTCCAGAATATGAAGTGCCAAGTTCTGCAAAAGAGGTCAATACTTCACCACCGTATTGAGTATACAAGAAGTCATTTAGTCCCTTGATTAGGGACTGCAACTTGTCAATGATTTTGTTTTGGGTCGCTATACGCTCGTTTAATTTATCAAGCAATTGCGCAATCTTATTTTGTTCTGCCATGTTAGGTAAGGAAATCGGGAATGAACGTATTTGCTCAAAGTTGAGTCCTTCTCGACTTCCACCAGTCTGCAAACTTTGTATATAATTTTGAATTTTCTTCGTTTGAATATAGTTGCACAAAAACTTTGGACTTACTTTTGAGTTAGCCCTAATAATACAAACATGTTGGTTTACATTACCTCCTTCTATTTCTTTAGTAGCTATTGCGGTTCGTCCTATGGACGCTCCTGTGATATTTAGCAACACATCATCTTCTTTTAATTCCGTAGCTTTATGCTTTTGATGAATACCATCGTTAATATGAGCTACATCATCTAAAATTAAATATCCCATACCTACATTTTGACTTCTCACAAAGCAATGACCAGCAGAAGTGTAAACAGCATTACCTCCCTTAGGCGTTGAGCCACTACCAACTTTTGCAGTCAAATCTCCCAACTTACACTTCTCCCACTCCCCTTGAAACTCCTTAAATCTGAGATTTGGGACATTGCCCTTCGGGCTAAGTCCCTCACGCTCGGCAGAATCCGAACAAGTTTGGTTCTGCTCTTGCTTATTTGGGACATCAGAGGTCTATTATCTCTAATTATTCTCATGCTCGGCAGAGTTCAAGCAAGCTTGGTTCTGCTCTCGCTCACTCGAAAAATTGAGTTTCTTATGTTCGTTATTTTTTGTCGTTGTCATTTTTAATCCTTAATTTGATCGTTCTGAAATAGTCCACCAGCTTGGTGGACAAATTATTTTCCTAAAATTTCCACAAGTTGTGGAAGATTTCAGTTCTCCTTTGGATTGAGGTCGAAAGGAAGCAGAGGCATATCGTCATCACCATTATTAAATCTGTCGAAATCAGAAATATATGAACGGTCTTGGATGAGCTTATATTTCTCATATTCTCCATAAGCCTTTGCTCTTGCTTCATCTTGCGAAACAGTTCCTGCCGAAGGGTTTGCCTCATAGTCCATTGCCGCAAGGAACTGGGCAAGTCGCTTTCGCCAATCTTCCATTGTTGTAATGATATGGCGTTGGGCACGAGTCTCAGCAAAGTCAAGGAATGAAGTAGTTATGCCATTGAGTTGATTAAGTTCGGTATCCGACAAATAGTTCTTGGCTACAATTGTGTCCGACTTTTGTACTCGTCCGTTAGGTGCTTTTTCCCATGTGGTAAGCCCCATGTGTGGTTGTTCGGCATCAGCTCTGTTAAAGACAATCTCTGCTGCGGTATGATGTGTGACAGCCAAGTGCATCATATTCTGCACCATCTTGAAGAACAATTTGGTACTTTCTGATTTTGCATCATAATCAGCACTACACTCTGCATATACATCCGTTATCTTCTGATAGTAGCGACGTTCAGACGTCCGTATCTCACGGATGCGTTCCAGCAAGTCATCAAAGTAGTCCTTGCCGAAATGCCTGCCTTGTTTCAAGCGTTCGTCATCAAGTACATACCCCTTGATGATAAACTCCTTCAACACAGAAGTTGCCCATATACGAAATTGAGTTGCTTGATAGCTGTTCACACGGTAACCTACGGCAATAATGGCATCAAGGTTGTAGAACAAAGGAGTACGTTCCACATCACGCTCACCCTCAAGTTGAACTTGTTGATTTTTTCTACAAGTTGCCTCTTTTGTAAGTTCTCCACTTTCATAAATTTGAGAAAGGTGATAAGCAATCGTTGCTCGGTCTACGCCAAACAAATCTGCCATGCGTTTTTGCGACATCCAAAATGTCTCGTTGTTGAATATCACTTCAATGCGGGTTTCACCTTGTGCTGTTTTATACAGCAATATGTTGGATTCCAGTGAGTTTTGGATAAGTTCTGTGGTAGAAACGGACTGCGAAAAATATTCTCTTGCTTGTTGCACCAGAGGCTTCTTTCCGTCTGCATTTTCAGCTATAATCATGCACGCCATACGAGACAAACGGAATATGTTCACCTTTCTATATGCACCACTACCGAGCTTGACCATATCAACCGTTTGGTTGAAATGGTCATCAATCTTCATGCCTTTTTGATTGGCTACGGCAATTGCCTTATTTATGACATTTTGGAATTTCCAGTTAGTAGAATATCCCATAGCATTACAAAGGTCGCGCGAACTCCAATATTCCTTGTTGTTTTCGTCAGTCCTGCGGATAGCATCAAACGTAGGACGCATTTCTGGTATATTATCTTTCTCAGCCATATAAAACGTTCTTCTAAAATTGTCCCAACCTGGTACAAAAAATTCATTCCACCAATCCCAACTCTTTCAGATAGCCTTCAATCTCCTTGTCAAGGTCGGCTCGTTTGACTTCCAGCTCCTTGATTTCCTTCATGACAGCATGAATGTCGATAGGTTCTTCTTCCTCGAAAGTATCAACGTAACGAGGAATGTTGAGATTGTAGTCGTTCTCAGCCACTTCTTGCAGTGTGGCGAGATGGCTGTACTTTTCTATCTCCTTGCGCTCACGATAAGTATCAACAATCTTCTTGATATGCTGCGGACGGAGTTTGTTCTGGGTCTTGACCTTTTCAAACTCCTTGCTGGCATCAATAAACAGAATGTTGTCATCCTCCTTACGGCATTTCTTGAACACCAAGATACATGTTGGGATACTTGTGCCATAGAAGATGTTGGCAGGCAGACCGATGATGGCATCCACATAGTTCTTCTTCTCTATGAGGAAACGGCGAATGACGCCCTCGGCATTGCCACGGAACAACACACCATGAGGAGCGACACAAGCCATTGTGCCACCCTCATTAAGGTGGTAAATCATGTGGAGAATAAAGGCATAGTCGGCTGTCTTGCGTGGTGCCAAGCGTCCTGCCTTGCTGAAACGATCATCGTTGTTGAACTTATCGGCAGCACTCCATTCGGCAGAGAAGGGAGGATTTGCTACCACAGCGTCAAACTGTGTATCGCCAAAAGCATCAGCCTCCAAAGTATCGCCATTCTCTATGCGGAAGTTGCTGAACTTGATGCCATGAAGGAGCATGTTCATACGAGCCAAGTTGTAGGTCGTAGGATTTTTCTCCTGTCCGAAGATCTCGTTGGCATTGCCTATGCTTGCAGCACGAAGCAGCAGCGAACCACTACCACAAGTAGGGTCATAGACATTGCGCAGACGAGCGTGACCGATGGTTACAATCTCTGCCAAGATACGGCTCACTTCCTGAGGAGTGTAGAACTCACCAGCTTTCTTACCAGCACCAGCGGCAAATTGGCTAATCATATACTCGTAGGCATCACCGAGAATATCAATCTCTTGCGATGCTTCCACACCAAAGTCAATATCATCAAGTGCAAGAAGAACATTGCTGACCAAAGTATTCTTGTCATCGGCAGTCTTGCCCAACTTGGGTGAAGCAAGGTCAATGTCAGAGAATAGACCTCCAAAGTCTTCTTCGCTGTCCTGTCCGAGGGTACTGTCCTCTATGCGCTTCAATGAGCGTTCGAGCATCGGCAGAATATTCTCCTTTCTCTTAATGCTCTCAATGACAGACGAGAACAGAAAGTTGGGTTCAATGAAGTAGCCGATATTTTCCAGACATTCGGTCTTGACAACCTCTTGAAGTTCTTCTATATCTTCGTCTTTCTCCATTGCCCACAGTTCTTTAAACGTAACTTCATCATCCACCAATGCGTCATTGGCGTGCTTCTCTATCTTCTCCGACAAATACTTGTAGAAAATAAAGCCAAGGGTGAAATACATGAAGTCACTGGCAGACATATTGCCACGCAGTTTGTTTGCAACTTCCCAAAGTTGGTCACGGAGTTTCTGTTGTAATTCTTCGCTCATATCGTTTATTTTCTTTCTTGCTTTTTTAATTTCTTTGACACATATAAATAGTAGTTGAAAGCATTATCATTAGCTTTGTTGACAATGACATCTGCGACAATATTTGCAGGAGAATTTCTTGATAATTTTCCCCATGCTAATTCTGAATATGGATTTATCCATTCAGATAAAACATATACATTGCTGGCAGGTAAACAGAAGTTTATCATATTAAGCATTTTATCTTTTCCAACTTCTCCAACAAAATAAGACGTAAGCATATTCTCAATAAGCATTACATCATCGTGAGTCGCTTTTTTGTTTGCAACACTGCCGAGCCATATCTCTTTTATCCTTGAAAAATCATTGATGTGGTGGTTTTTATCCTTAAACCTATCTGTTATAAGGTTGCGTTCTGCTTTTCCTATATAATAATGTACAGATGATTTAGCATACTTTTTCATACCACTCATCAAATATAGACTGCATGGAATTTGATTTGTTCTATCCCAATCCCTTGCACTTTCCATATCTGCAAACGGTCCATACCATCTCATTATGTATATATTCTTCTCCATAATTACTTATTCCCAGTTAAATACTTTAATTATACTCCTTAATCTATCCATTATACGTGTCAATGCCTTGCGCTTTTTTATCAGTCCCAAGTGTTTCTCCTTCAATGCCTCTTGTATGATTTCAGGCTGTTCCTTTTGCAAGTAGTCATATTCAGAGAGATAGTGATTGAGCACGGATACATCCAAATCCTCATCCTTTGCAAGCGTATTGACAGCATTGTTACGTTCCGTGATAATGTAGTTGTTCAACCGTTCTTCAAGGTCGCTTGTACCATCAGCCTTTTGTTTGCGAGCCATGAAGTTATCACGGTCATCATCAACATTCTTTTGGATAAATCCGTCAATGAGTTTTGCTTTACTGCGAAGTTCGGCATCCTTTATCATGGTGTCGATGATGTGCTTACGCCTCTCTTCGTAGTCCTCACTATAAGGATTGAGATCGGCAATCAACTCCAAGATATAGGCAACATTGATAATATCGCTATGCAGGAGTTCCAAGCAAAAATCAATATCGCCCATACCAGTTGCGACTTCTTCATGAGGGTCTGGTTCTCCAACCATGCCAGGATTGTCCTCTGGTACTTGGTATGTCGTTGGCTGCTCTTTGTTTTGCACAGCAAACGAATCGTATATGTCAAGATACTTGCTGCGGAAGTCCATAAACTGCTGTTCGGTCATGCCAAGGTCATTGGCTTCCTTCTCAAACTCATTATAAATCTGTATCTCAGCGTGCTTCTTGATGATGTCACGGAAAGCAAGTATAAACTGCTTCTTATCGTTCTCGCTCTGAAGGTAGTCCACATAGTGCGGTTCGGGATAATGCTCCAAGAAGCTCTTTGTCAGTTCTTGATAGTGGGTTTTGACATCATCAAATGGTGGGCGCACAATATCTTCTATTGGATTTCCATTGCTGAAAAGTTTGATAGACTCGTCCACCTTGCTTTTCAAGTCACGGAAACAAACTACCTTACCGAAACGCTTCTTCTCGTTCAACACACGGTTGGTACGGCTAAACGCTTGCAACAAGCCGTGATATTCCATGTTCTTGTCAACATAGAGCGTATTGAGTTTCTTGCTGTCAAAGCCAGTAAGGAACATTCCAACTACAAGGCAGAGATCGAGCGGCTTCATATCTGCCTTCTTTTTCTTCATGCGGAGGTTGATGTCATCATAATACGCACGGAAATTCTCAGTAGTAAAACTTGTACCATACATATCATTATAGTCATCCATGATGGCTTGCAGCTCGTCTGCCTCGCCTGTACTTTCGCTTGCAAAACCGCCAGTGTTCATACCGGTCTGCTCATCGTCTTGACTACTGTTGGCAGCGTATGTGAAGACTGCTCCAATCCTAATCTTCGGATGGAGGCCCTTGAATATCTTGTAGTAACGGATGAGCATAGGCACGGACTGCACGGCAAACAATGCATCAAACTCTCCTTCAAATGTTGACTTATTGAAATTATTAAGGATGAATTTGGCAATCTCTGTCATGCGCCCTTGGTCGGCATTGTCCACATCCTCATTACCGTGGTAGTATTCCACAAGGAAGCCAAGCACATTCTCGTCAGCAATGGCATCCTTGATAAGATACTTGTGAAGACAGTTGCCGAAGATTTCCTTTGTGGTATGTCCGTCAACAGCATTTTGGACAAAGATAGGGGTGCCTGTAAAACCGAATATCTGAGTATTGTCGAAGAACTTGACGATATTTTTGTGGCAATCGCCGAAATGGCTTCGGTGACACTCATCGAAGATCATCACGATGCGAGAATGGCGTATTTCTTCTATACGACTGCTATACCACTGCCTGCTGACAGCTGCATTAAGTTTCTGAATGGTGGTAATAATAATCTTTGAATTGCTGTGCAGACGCTTCACCAATTCGTCTGTGTTGTCGGTACTGTCAACGGCACCAGGCTCAAAAGCCTCGTATTCGGCTTGTGTCTGCGTGTCAAGGTCGTGGCGGTCAACCACAAACATCACCTTATCCACATCGTCCGACTCGGATACGAGTTGGGCTGCCTTGAATGATGTCAAGGTCTTGCCAGCACCTGTAGTATGCCAAATATAGCCGTTGTCGTTGGAGTTTTCCACACGGTCAAGAATCTTCTCCACCGCATAGAACTGATAAGGGCGAAGCACCATCAAGCATTTGTCTCCCTCATGCAATACTATGTACTTGCCGATAATCTTACCCAAAGTACATTTGTCAAAAAACACAGTGGCAAACTTCTCCAAGTCGTTGAAAGGCACATTGGCGGCATCTGTCCAGTTGAATGTGAACTTATATCCACTATTCGGGTTGTTGGCGAAATAGCGAGTGTTTACACCATTGGATATGACAAACAACTGGATGTAGTCAAACAGTCCATGGAAAGAAGTCTTGTGATAGCGTTGTATCTGGTTGTATGCCTGTTTCAGTTCCACACCCCTACGCTTCAGTTCTATTTGAACCAAAGGCAGACCATTGATAAGTATAGTCACATCGTAACGGCATTTCTTTCTGCCCTCAACCGTGATTTGATTGGAAACTTGAAACTCGTTCTGACACCAGTGAGTGCGGTTCAAGAACTCCACCCAAAGACGTTCGCCGTTTTCCAGTTCAAGCGGAAATAGGTCACGCAGTTTCTTTGCCTTTTCAAAGCGAGTGCCACCTTCAAGATAGATAAGTATCTTTTCAAACTCAGACTCCGTAAACTCTGTGCGTCCAAGTTCCTCCAATTTCTTCTTGTTGTGTTTCTCCAACTGCCTTTTGAAATTGGCAGACAGGTTCTTCTCCTCTTCAATATGAACATACTCGTAGTTCATCTTTTGAAGAGTTGCAATAAGTCCGTTTTCGAGGGCAGCTTCACTTTGTACAGACATATCTTATCTTTTTTATCGTTACACTTATAAGAAGGTTTTCGTTAAGCCAGATGAGCAGAGCTAAGTTTACTTAAGCTCTGCCATGGCGAGAAAACGTGCCATGAAATGGAACATGGCTATTCATTCATTTGTAGAAAATGAATATCCAAGGCATTCTCTATTTTGTTTATGGCTTCAAGCGAAAGATTCTCACGCCCTTTTAATATTTTTGAAATGTACTGTTGGGTACAATTCATTTTCTCTGCCAACATCTTTTGAGTCATTCCAAGTTCCTTCATTCTTGCTGACATGATATTGGCTATCATCTGCGAATGGTTAAACCAAGGTTTTTCTTCTTGGCTCATTTGTGCTCCTTTATTTCGAACAGGAGATATTGTTTCCTTTATCATCTTAGACGTATTTCGCTTTATACCATTTATATTTGGCTATTGCCATTTCGCCTACAAAGATAACTGATTTTAATGAGAAAGCACAACTGTAGGGTAGTTTTCTCTTTTATGTGTGAAAATAATATGTTGATAATATCATATAAATCCTTTCCTGTAATATTAATTGTTAAATCCAAATTTATTCCAGGCTTCGAGGACGAGGCGTTTGGTGCGGTATTCTCCGTACTGGCGTATCTCGTTGTCTTTCAGCACACGGAAGGTCTCGTTAAGGCAGCCTTTGCTACAGATATCTTTAGGGTCTAAGATATAACGGAGATCTTCTGTTTTGAGACCATAGAGATGAGCAAAGATGGCATCAAGCTCGGCTACTCGTTTCACAATCTGCCATTGCATGGCAGATGGAATTTGGTCGGGGTGAGAGTTGGTTGCCCGAAATCCTGGTCACGGTTGCCGTTGAGCGTGTTTTCACGCTCTATATGATGCAAGATGCCGTCAGAGAGATGACCATATATATGAATACTAGTATCCATACGAGTTTTTTTATTCAGTTACATGCCAGTTACATGCGCCAAGCACTGTTTTAAAGGGCTTTTGCTCTGTTTTAGGGCTGTTTCGAGTCGCCCAGTTACATGCCTGTTACATGAGCTATGCCCAAGTGACGACCTCAAATTGCCGAGAACGACCTCAAATAGCCAAATAACGACTTAAAACGACTTAAAACGACTTATAACGACTTATAACGACCGAATATGCCCATATTATGACTTGACAATCGCAATTATGTAACAAATTAATAATTCAATTCTTGTTCACCTTTTTCTGTAATAATCCATTGTTTTCCACTAATAGTTTTTGTAATAAATCCTTCTTTCGCTATTTTTCGAAGAAGATTTCCTATTTTTCTCAGTTTCTCGTCCTGAGTTAAACTTGATGGAAAAACATGTTGTAGTCCCTCATAAACGTCTTGACGTTTGAATCCCATACTTCCTGCATTATGAGCCAATTGCAACAATAACTTTTGTATGCTATGTTCTGCAAGTCCTTTATGGCCTAAAGCAAGATGTCTTTTTCAGTTGTAGATGCGCACTTGACAGATAAAGATGCAACTAAAATGGTGCTATCCTTAAAATAGACGAGAAAATATTTGCGTGCATAAAATATTTTCTGTAATTTTATGGCTAATTTAGTGAATAGTAAAAATGGCTACAAAATACGATTCTAGTGTAAACGTCTTGGGGAGTATTCCTGATTATTCGTCGATGATGGATTTCATCTGCGAATATGAGGGACGTGTACCTGAAGGACAGGGAAGTTTTTCTTTCCGAACGCACAAGACGTTCTCACGTTTCCTGACTGCCATCAAGACCGCTACCCTGCAGTTTGCCAGCGATGAACATAAGCAACTGTTCCTCGATGCAATTTCTTCCAAGGAGCTATCCTTCCAGGAAAAGCTGATGATGCTATTCTGGCAGATGGCTTATGGCAACTTGTTGTTTCGCCGCATTTCAGAAGAGGTATTCATGAAAGCTGTCTATCAAGGAAAAACCACACTTTCGGCAATGGATGTCTTGGCATTGCTCCATCATATCAAGGAAACCGAAAAGGGTGAGTTTGATTGGTCGGAGGCTACCTTGAAGATTTGCGCCTCCAAATACCTCACCATCTTAAAGAAACTGGGATTGGCGGATGGGGCCGTCAAAAAGCAAATGCTCTATCCACCCATGACCTCGTTACTCTTTGTTTATTTCATTAGGATGGCGATGATGGTGTATCCCGACAAGCGGACCTTGGATAACCCGATGATGGTGTTTAGCTTCTATGACAAGCCTACGCTGATAACCAAACTGAAGCGAGTGGAGTTTATTCCTTTTTGGAACATTACCCAGATGGGCGATGAGGTAACTATAGATTTGAAATAATATATATGTTGAAAACATTCGATATAGAGCATAATCGTCTTTTCTCGGAGCTGAAGGCTACGCTCCAGGAAGACATCGTGAAGATTGCAGGCAAGTGCAACGGTGGCAAGAGTATTCTCTTTGTTTATCCACCAAGAGACGAGGAGGCTTATATTGCCAAGGCTCATGAAGTCTTGACTGACGGATTCGGTTTTATCGATGTCCGTGAGACTTTTGTGCAGTTCTTGGGGAATGTTGGAATGGATGTCTTTGAAGAGAATTATAAGGAGTTTCAGCAGGAGGTGTTCTTCAGCCAAAACTTTGAGGACGGTACTTTCTTTTCCATGCTGATAGAGCAAATCAAGGCAGTGTTTGCGGATGGCAAGATACCGGTGCTGGTTCATACCGGTGCGCTCTATGGCATGAATTTCTCCAACATCAACATCATGGAGCATTCGGTTGTTATGGCTTCCCACATTCCTTTGCTGGGGTTTTATCCTGCCACTATCGAAGGTCATCAAATCATGTTTCTCGGCAAGCAACCTTCCTCCAAGTACCGTTGCATTGTCATCAAATAATTTAAGCATACATAGACTATGAAAATCAAAGATATTCTGTCCATCAAGTTGGACGATGACATCAAGAATGTAATCGACCTTAATGTGCATACTGAAGATGCCGTGAAGGAAGAACTCGACGGCTTCATCTTGACTGAGAGCCTCGCAAAACATTTGTCCGACTTTCTCAACAAGTTTACTTCCGACATGAAGGAAACGGGGGTATGGCTCAGCGGCTTCTATGGCTCTGGTAAGTCTTACTTTGCCAAGATGTTGGGTTTCTTGATAGAGAATCCTATTATCCAGGGCACAGCCTTCAGGGAACGTTTTGCCCATAAGTTGACTGGTTTGAACAATGAGGACTTGATCAAAAACCAGATCAACTCTCTCTCTAAATCGAAATACAAAGTGGTTTTGTTCGACACGTCGAAGTTAGACTATAAGCAGGGCTTTGCTTATATGGCGATGAGCCAGTTCTTGCTCTCGTTGGGACTGATGAGCAACTGGGTTGGCTTCATGGAATATCACCTCCTGCTCAACGACCAGTATGAGGATTTCCTGCGTATGGTAGAAGAACAGAACAATGGCAAGCACTGGAAAGACTTACGACAGAACATGATGACCACCATGTCGGCATTGAAGAAAGCAATGAATGTCATCATGGGCGAGGAAAACTTCTTGGATACCAGAGCGATGGTAGAAAAACGTATTGACTCGTATGATGCTGACAAGCTGAAAGAAGACCTATCACTCTACTTGACGAAGCATCCACAAGAAAAAATCGTCTTCTTCATCGACGAGGTGAGCGAGTCTATCGCCCAAAAGAAAATCAACTTGCTCGACTTGGAGGGTCTCTCCGAGTCGCTTTCAGCCTTGGGAAACAGGGTATGGACAGTAGGCATCGCCCAGCAAGCTTTCAATGATGTGCTCAATGCGGCTGGATTGAACTATCATTTGCTCAACAAGGTGGAGGCTCGCTTCAAGACGCGTATTCCTATCGCTGCCGAGGAAATTGATAAGATCATTCGCAAGCGCTTGCTCGATAAGAGCGACGCGGGCAAGCAGGAGCTGGAGAAATATTACGATAAGAACAGTGGCATGATTCAGTCGGTGACCAACATCGCTGGCCTTGCCCTGAGTGCTACCAAGGATGGCGAAACTTATGCCGATTATTATCCTTTCTTTGAGCACCAGTTTACCATGCTGCAGTATTTCCTCTTTGGTTCTCGCGATACGGTGACCAGCCAGATTGGTACCCGTGGTATGCTGATGTCGGTGTTCGATGTCTTGAAGAAAGAGTCAATGACAGAAGAGGAGGTTTATACCCATGTATCGGCTGGGGAACTCTGTAATCAGGCAATGGATAACGTTCCTGTGTCGCTCGGCATCCGTTACAAGCAGGCTGAAGATCATATCCAGGCTGATGGCAGTTTTAAGATCGTGAAAGGCAAGCAGCTCTTGCAGGTCATTTATTTCCTTGCCAAGTCGGATGCCCGCACCACAGTAGAAAATATCACCAGTTCGTATGCCCGTCGCCCGGAACAGTATTATGAGATTTTGGACGAGGTGAAGCGTGCCGTGGCTCTGTTGGTAGAGAACAATGTGCTTCTTCAGACAGCCGACCAGTATCGCATCACCAGTCAGATAGAGCAGCAGATTATCGACGCTATGAGCAAGTACGAGATTCCTGTCTATCGTCAGAAGGCTGAAATCATCAGCCGCATGAAGCAGTTGCGCCTGGTGAAGGCGGCACAAGGTTTTACGCTGGATGGGGTGAAGTACAGTTCCTGTGTGGAAACCAGCAATGGCGAGAACTTTGCCAACCAGACAGAGCACTACATGAAGGTGGTGCTCTATGATGTTTTCTATGAGGATAGGGAACAGGTGATTGCACAGATTAAGCAGGATACTCAAGACGAGAAAGGCGTGATGTCGATAATTCCGACAAATACCTACGCCAAGCAGATTCTCGATTTGGCAGCAGAACTCTTGCGCATAGACTATATCGACACCAAGACTTATTCTACCGATGAGGAAAAGAAAGTGCAGCGTACCATTACTGATACCCGTGGCGACAAGCAGACACAGCTGGAGGACTTGGTACGCCGTGCCTATCAGGAAGGAACCATTGTCTATGCCTATAATGCCTACCAGTTGACTGAGGAAAACTGTCTCAAGGAACTGGAGGGAGTAGAGCGTAGAATGGCTGGCAATGTCTATACCCGTCGTTTAACAGCTACGTTGGATGATTCCATTGCCAAGCAGGCATTAACTGTGCCTGTTGCCAAACTGTCCAAGCTCTTCGGACCTTCCGAAGAATTCCGATTCTTCGATACATCAGGCAAGTTTATTGGTGACAACCTGGCTGTGGTCACAGAAATTCTGAATCGCTGCAAGTCGTTCAAGACGGGTGTTGACCTGGAGCGTGATCTCCAGGCTCCTCCTACGGGTTATTCCTATGGCGTAGTAGTAACTACCCTTGCAGCCTTGCTTCGTGGCAACAAGATTATCGTCAAGTATGGTGGCGAAGATTTTCATTCAGCTACAGATGACGGTGTCTGTAAGGTCTTCGATAGTGTTCGCATCTTTGAGAAGGCAAGTTTCAAGGCTGTACTGCAATCGCTTTCTTACAAGGAACGCCAGGAAATCGTTGACATTCTGAAGGAAGACTGTAAGTATAAGAAGATTCTCCCTACAGAGGATCAGCCTAATTACAACAAGAATGATTTCGAGATAGTGGATCGCATCCGCACCTTGTCAAAGGCTTTGTCAAAAATGGTTTATGACAAGATAGAGAGCGATGAGGATATGGCAGCTTTGTTCCCTACATCGGTCAAGGCACGTGCCATCTTCAACCGTTTCAACAAGACGGTGACGGATACCAACTATCTCAATATGGCGAACGACTTCCTTGACGAAGCCGATGAGTATATCAAAGCCTTGGAGCGTGTGCAGAAAGACTTGCATTTCATCGATACCCAGTTTGATGAGATTGAGGATGAGAAAGAATTTATCGCCGAAGTAAAGGATGAGCTGGAGAAGACGGGCAGTGACATGACCGCCTTCAACCAGAAGCGTGACCTTTGGCGTCAGGCTCGTGAGAGTGACTTGGTTCGCAATGCGCAGATGATGCGACAGACCACCCAGGAAATCAAGGATCTCTATTATCATCTGATGCAGCATAGTGCCGAGCGTTTGGCTGAGGCTTGTGTCGATTTACTCAACGAGGCAGACGTCCTTCGCCAGAAATGCGATGCCTATCCTAAGGAGTGGAACACGGCTATATATAATAAGGTGGCAGGATTGGAGCGTAATTATAAACGACTCACAGCCATCAAGGTTGATCTTGGCAGAGGATGGAAGGTGCGTTGTTGCAACACCAACATGCAGCTTCGTGACATGGAGTATAAGTTGCAACAGGTACAGAATGACACCCAGAATTTGGCTCTTTGGGAGATGGAAATCAACGCAGCTGATCCTACTCCTACTCCAAAGCCTAAACCAGCACCAGGTACTCAACCTATCCCTGCTCCTCAGTCTGCCCCACAGCCAAAGGTATATAAGATGCGCAGCAAGATGCCTCATGGCAAATGCTCTGTTACAGAGTATCGAAACTGGCTGAGACAGCAACTATTGCTCGTAGCCAAGATGGGAAGTGACGATGAGGTGAACTTTGAGGAATAATTTAATAACATAAGACAAAGATATGAAACTGATAGGCCATGTTCTGAAAATTAGAGGCCTGATACAGCAGGCCATTGACAATAGATTCTCTCGACTGGGATTACAGGAGGAGGCAATGCCGGTGGAGACGCTGTCGGATGAGCAGCAGCCTAAGCGACGTGTGCTCGATACCATCATCGCTACCCACCAAGCTGCGATGGGCAATTATGCTGAGGCTCGAAAGGAGGCTATCAAGGAATGCGTCTTTACACTCTTCAACCGACTGGCGGCTGTGAAGGTGATGGAAGACCGTGAACTATTTCCTGAGGTGATTCGCCGACGTGCAGAACATGGCAATCTGTCTTATTCGCACAAGATGTGGCTCGAAGAGCACCCTGAGGAGAGAGCTGCTGAACGAATGGGACTGAAAAACTTCCTGAGAAATAAGTTTGCTGAACTCTTCGATGATTTCGGTATTCCGCTCTTTAAGGCAGACCATCCTTACGCTATCCTGCCTACTGCCGATGAACTCGACGAGATTATCACGGCTTTCAACAGCATCGAACTGGATGAGCAGTGCGGCGAGAATATCTGGAAGGGGGATGATATCCTGGGCTGGATGTATGAGAACTTCAATGCCGTAGAAAAGGTGCAGCTCAAGGAGAGTGGAGAGAAAATAGAATATGATAAGGTTTTTCTCCAGAGTCAGATCTATACCCCTCAGTGGGTGGTCAAGTTCCTGGTGGATAATACCCTGGGCAAGCAATATCTGGAGATGTATCCTGACAGCCGCTTTATGATTGATGAGGAAACCGGCAAGACCAAGTATCTGATAGCCAATGCACCGAAGCAGCAGGTGCGCCATCCTAAGGAGAATGGGGTGCTCGATATCAAACTTATCGACCCAGCCTGCGGTAGTGGTAACTTCCTCATTTATGCCTTCTCCGTGTTCTATGACATGTATGTAGATCAGATGGAGAACTATGGTGCCGACTTTAGTCGCCGTGATATTCCGAAGCTCATCGTAGAGCACAATCTCTATGGTGTAGATTTGGACGAGCGAGCCGTGCAGATTACTCAGATAGCCCTGTTTATCAAGGCGATGCAGATGAAGGGCCGTCGTGGCAAGATGCCGACATTCTGCAATGTGGTGTCTTCTCATTTCTCCTTGCCTGATTATGAGACGATTGAGGCTACATTTGAAATGGGCGATGCGCATTGGGATGAAAAGCAGAGAGAGGTGATTAAGGACATCTGGAATGACCTTTGCAATGCCCATAAGTTTGGATCGTTGCTCCGATTGAAGGAAAAAATTGAGGCGATGATGCCCAAGCAGGAGCGTAATCTTTTTAATGACTACCAGATTCATGATTTCTTCTCTTTCAAGAACCAGGCGATAGAAATGCTTCGCAAGCAGGTGCAACTGTGGGGTGGAGAGGGCAGCAATGCCTATAGCCTTTCATTGGTGAATGACGCCATGACTTTCCTGGATATTCTTACCACGTCGTTTGATGTCGCCGTGGCTAACCCACCATATACTGACAGCAGCGATTTCGGTCCGGAACTGAAGGAGTTTGCTGAGGCTAATTATAAGAAGCCGATGAAGTTCAACATCAACCTCTATGCTTGCTTTATCAAGAGATGCTGCGAGTTGACGGATGAATTGGGAAAGGTGGGAATGGTGAATCCTCCTACTTTTATGTATATCAAGACTTTTGAGGATGCAAGAAAGTATATGGTAGAAAAGACCCATATATCTTTGTTTGTAGAGTGGGGGTATTTAGGTATGTTCTCACCATCCGCTCGTGTTGATAGTGCTTTCTTCATATTGGATAAAAATAAATCAAAGGAAGATTCCTTGTTTATCAAACTGAACGACCTTTATGAAATGAAACGAAAAAAGGTTTTGTTTGATGCTTATGCTGACTATTGTAATGGTCAGCCAAATGATCGTGTCTATCTCCTTCCACAAGATAAGTTGAAGGCTATCAAGTCATGGCCTTTTATCTATTGGATTTCTGATGAGTTTAGAGAGAAGTTTAATAAGTCTTCTTTAGAGGTTGTTGCAACAGTATTAGAAGGTTTGAAAACAGGCAATAATGATGCTACATTACGATACTTTTGGGAAGTAAATGCTCCATATTGGAATCGATATGTTAAAGGCGGAGATTTCAATAAATGGTATGGTAATGAATGGTTAGTTGTTAATACGAAAAATAATTTTGAATTAATAAAAAAGCAAAAAAGCTTTAGTATTCCTTCAATCCTGTATAAAGAAGGTATTACTTATGGAAAAATATCAACTAAAGGTGCTAGCTTTAGATACCTATCTAAAGATTTACTATATGATAGTGTGTCTTGTGCAATTTTTCCAAAACAAATTAATTGTGATTTGTTGTTAGCTATTTTGAATAGTAGTTTGACATCTTTTGCAACTAAATGTTTAAATCCAACAGCTGCTACACAAATAATAGATATAAAAAGATTACCAATGATAGTCGTTGGTAAAAATAATAATGAGGGAGTTTCTATTATTGAGAACCTGTCTAAAAATAATAGAAATATAAAACAGAAAATATGTAAGTATAGTATAAGAGAAGTTGATTACTCTCAGACTCCTTTTGATGATAAAAGAAGTTCTGCTTTAGATAGTTTAAGTAATTTCTATGATTTCGAGAACGCTCTTTTGACTCAAATTCTCTTAAACGAAGCAATCATCAACCATATTGTCTTCGATGTCTATGAGTTGAGTGATCATGACCGCCAGATGGTATTGGACAAGGAAGGCATTCCTGTGGGAGACCTGAGTGTTTCGCAGGCAGCCTTAGATGAATATAAGACTTGGCTTAAGGAAGAAAATATCGAGTTCCCAGTCTCAGCTGAAGTTTGGGAGCATCTGGATTCCCTGACCATCGACAGCGAGCAGCCGCAAATCTCTGATTTCGATAAACTCTATCAAGATAATAATGGCTGGGAGGAGTTCTGCAACAGCGACAACCATCGCATGAACCCTATTGAAGTATGGTATCAGTTCCGCCATGCCGGGGTGCTTCCGCCTCAGCGAACCCAAAGCCTCTGCTTTGAGCTGATAACCGACGTAATCCGTGCTATCCTGAAGAAAGATGACGATGGCGTTATCCCACTCTGTGAGCGTATGGGTGAGGAGCCATTGGATGTACGCATTGAGCAGGAATTGGTGGAGCGAGGCTATAGCGGGGCGCAAATCTCGCAGATAGAGCAGTTACTCTGCATGAACCTGGGCACCGGCAAGAGTCTGAGAAAGTATCTGTATGAAAAGTTCTTCCAGCAGCTCAGCGATTATCTTAATATATTTCCTAGAATGCCAAAGACACCATTCATCTGGCATCTTACCAGTGGTGACCCGACAAGCGGTCATTCTGCCATCGACCTCTACGTAAGCATCTACACCTGGAGCCGCGACACCCTCTTCCGCATCAAGAGCGTGTATCTCGCCAACCGGGAGAGCGGTCTTTTCGACCGCCTTGCCGCCATCGACCCAACCACGGCAAACGGCAAGATAGAGGCAGCCGAAATCAAGGATCAGCTGCAGGAACTACATCAGTTTGCCGACAAGATAGATGCCCTCCTTGCCAGCGGCTACGATCCGAAGCTCGACGACGGTGTGGGCAAGAACATAGCCCCACTGCAGAAAGCCGGCTTGCTGAGCTACGAGGTGCTCAATAGCGGACAGTTGAAGAAATATCTCAATGCAGATTGGTAACAAACGAGGATTCAAATGTATTAAATTTGAAAGAAACGATGAAAGAAAATTCACTATACGACAAAAAATCTCTCAAAGAGATTACTGGCAAAACGGCAGACTGGAATGAGGTTGCCAAGGACTGTGTGGCTTTTAGTAATGCCCAAGGTGGTATTATTGACTATGGTATAGAGGATGATGCGGATGAGCCTGATACAGAACAAAGAATACCAGAATCATTGGTTGTCACTTTACAAAACAAGATAAATGGCAAGACTTCAAATGTTAGTGCCTATGGAGAAGTTGTTACACATAGCAATGGTGGGCAATTTCTCAGGTTGCATATAGCCCGAGGAAACTCGGCGGCTTCTACAACTTCAGGAAAATTCTTTATTCGAGTAAGCGACAATAGCGTTCCTGTAATCGGCAGTGACATCAATCGTATTTCTGCGGAAAAAGGATATTATCGTTGGGAAGACGAGCCAAGCAAATGGAGCTGGAAAGATGCAGACCACAAGAAACTTGACAAAGTAATAACTTTACTGCATGAGTCTGAGCGTGTTTCGGATTTTGTGAAGCAAAAAGATACCAAAGAGTTGTTGGATTATTTCTTCTTGACAGAGGAAGAAAGCGATAAGATGACCTATTTGGGAGTGCTATTTCTTGGAACTCAGTCGCAACGTGGAAGAATCGCCAACTCTCCAGTTTTGCAATGTATCAAGTATGATGAATATGGAGAAAAAGTGAAGAAATACCTTTGGGACGATTTCACTAAAAATCCATACGAAATCATAGAAGAGGTTTGGGAGAACATTCCTGATTGGCAGGAAACCAACGAGATAAGCGATGGGCTTTTCAGAAAGGAAGTTCCTGCTTATGATAAGGATATTGTTAGGGAATTGGTATGTAACTCATTGGTACATAGACCATATACGGTAAGTGGCGATATCTTCATCAATATTTATCCGAACAAGATAGAAGTGGTAAATCCAGGATTATTGCCTTTAGGGGTAACTCCTGAGAATATTCTGCATAAAACAGTAAAGCGTAATGAACATTTTGCAAACTTGTGTTATGCTTTGAAGTTGATGGAGCGTGAAGGCTCAGGCTATGACAAGATGTATGAGATACAGTTGTCGAACGGTAAGCAGGTGCCAAGGGTGATAGAGGGGAATGACTCTGTTACTGCAATAGTAGAACGTCGAATTATTAGCAAGGAAGCAATCAAGGTGATAGGACGGGCTTTGCAAGTGGTAGAGTTGAAGCAAAAACAAATTATCTGCTTAGGACTGATTGCTCAAAATGAGAGTATTTCTGCTTCTGCACTCATCAAACTTCTCAATCTCAAAGACAGAGAAACGTTGACTCCTTGGTTGGATAAGTTGGTAGATGATGGTATTGTTGTAGCCGTTGGACAAAATCGGTCTAAAGAATATCGGGTTAGTGAAGATGTTTTGAAGGGAAGTGCTTATAAAGGCACTACTTCCTTGAAACGAATAGAGGATTATCGTATTAGGGAGTTAATCATCGAGGATTTGAAAATATACAAGTGTGCATCGCTAAATGATATTCATGAAAGAATTGGAAAAGAAATTCCTGCAAAAAAAATATGGGCACAACTTTATAATCTTATAGAAAAAGGATATGTAAGAAAAATAGGTAAAAATCGTTGGACAAAGTATCTGATAGTTGAAGATAGTTCTCTTTTCCAAAATCGAGAATAGAATTTTGATATGGAATAGAGAAATGGCAATGAGAAATATAAAGAAAAAAGGATATAGCTGATACTCAGGCATTTACTCTTTTCCAAAAACGAGAATAGAATTTTGATATGGAATAGAGAAATGGAATTGAGACAATGAAAACAGATAGAAATAGTAACAGATAATGATAGATAGATGGTTCATTGATGATATAAATGGGGCATTGTGCAACTGCGGACGTGCTGTCGTCACAGATGCCCATGAGAAGGGAAAGTTCTTGCTGGACTTTCTGCCCGATGATGTCGTATTGCTGGAAATCGCCAGCACAGACCTGGCAGAAATCAAGGCTAAATATGAGGCGGAGACACATCATGCCGACGATAAGGTGGTGTTCTATACCCATCGCTCAGAAAAGGACTTGACCTTCCTCTTGGAATATGCCGAGACTGCAAAATGTATCGTGCTCGATGATATGGAGGCATATATCAAGCAGCACTTGTTTGAGGCGATTCAAATCAACCCAGATTTGCCTAAGGGCGAACTCCTCATCGCTGCCAAATTGAGCAAAGGCAAAGACTTGAATTGGTGGAAGGCTGTTGCATGGGACTCAACAAGCCGATGGATACCCATCAACTCTTGCTTAACTTGTTGGCATCTCCCGAGCAAACTGCCCAGAATATGGACAAGGGTGTGTGGCGTCTCTTCGCGACAGAGGTATTTGGCCTGATAGGCAAGCCATATACGGAACAGCCTGCCAAGATATTGGCCCAGACGGTGATGAATGCCATCTGCGACGGACTTATCTCTCGCCAAATTACACCCGAACTGCTATCCATATATAATAGTTGCGTCAGTAGCCATGCCATGGATGAAGTAATGGCCGACTATATCGCCCGATACGATAAGTTGGACGATATCAATCCTTTGATGGCACACGTAGATCATCCGTTCGTGGCATTAGACAATATCTTGTTTAAGCGACTGAGCGAGGCGATCGAAAACAGTGAGTTTCTGGGCGAATATATCCATTTTATCGATGCTCGCACGAAAAGCAAGAATGCGGATAGCTATAAGGCAGGATGGCTGAGAGATGTCCAGACCTTGGTGGAATTTAAGAATGGAGAGCTATACAAGATTGCCTCTTTGTCTGATTTCGCCATCTATTATCGTGATATTTTTGCCAAGTTGGATACGGCTGTGCGCCATCTTTATGCAGCATGGTTGCATGAAGAAAAGGTGCTACGCCCTTTCCAGTTTCTCTATGAACAGGCAGAGAAAGAACTTTTGGATAAGTGGTTCTCCCTGACGGCCGATTACCAACCTACGCAACAAGGGTTGCTCAAGGAGAAAATGGAGGAGAATGGCAGAATAGCCTTCTTGGTATGTGATGGGCTGCGACTGGAAATAGCGGAAACCATCTATCAGCAGTCCAAATCGAAGAGCAAGAACGACTATGGCTTTGCCATGCTTCCATCGGTAACCGAGAATGGCATGAGTGCCCTGTTTGGATGTGATGGCGTGGAAACGACAGCTCAGAACCGCTATGCTCATCTCAAGAAGATGATGCCAGACGTGGAGGTGATAGAGGCAGATAAGCTGAATAGTTGTGTGACGGCAAGGCACTTGGTACTGCTTTTTGGGGATGTAGATCAAGTGGGCGAGAAAAAGCAGTTGGCTGGCTTGAAAGACATCAACCATTATGAGGAAGAGATAGCAGAAAAGATAGAAACGCTGCTCGGTATGGGATATAATAGGGTATATGTCACCGCCGACCATGGCTTTGTCATCACAGGCATCTTGGATGAGGCGGACAAGGTGCCTATTCCTAAAGGAGACGTATTAAGGCAGGATGAACGTTTTTGTTTGGCCAACGACGTCCTGACTTCTTCTACTAAAACGCAACTCATCCCTCGCCAAGATAGCTTCATGGGCTCTGAATATCAGTTTTATGCCCAGTCTGACAAACCTTTCCGCACTAGGGGGAATTACGGCTATGCCCATGGTGGTTTTACCCCACAGGAATGCATCATCCCAATCTATGAGTTTAGCAAAGATACCTGTGTGGAAGCTTTACGTGTGAGCATCGACAATAAGGATGAATTGAAGGGTGTGGGTGGAAAGTACTTCAAGCTGAAACTGAAGGCAGAAGCCTCATTGGACACATTTAAGCAAGAACGCCGCGTCGAAATACACCTTTATGCAGATGGCAAGGAGAAATCTATGCAAATCGCAACCATCAAGCAGGGACAAATGCTCGACAACAATGAGTTTGAGACGCCTTCCTCTGGAAAGTTGAAAGTGGTGTTAGTGGATGCTGGTACCAAGCAACAGATAGATTTCTGTGAGGTGAAATTGTCTTCTTCGAGAGACCAGGACGATTTGTTTTAAAAGACAGCGAGCAGCACCTCCTTGGCAAAAACTCGGCAATTCATAAAACTAAAAAAAATCCTAACCACTTATTATCAAGTAGTTAGGATTCTTATTGGTGCGCCTGACAGGACTCGAACCTGCACGTCTGGAGACACCAGATCCTAAGTCTGGCGCGTCTACCAATTTCGCCACAAGCGCATTTGCGGGTGCAAAGTTAGCTATATTTTTTGACTTTAAAGAATTATGCAAGAGGTAAATTAAAGCACAATTTGCCAACAAAGGGTCAAAAACCTCGCGGAAGGGGGAGATAATACAGAAAAAAAACGTAACTTTGCCCCTCGTTTTAGCGGCCACGCCCGATATGCAACGGGACAGAGAACCATCAGGTAGCCACACAGGGCAAAGATTCGCCAGGTAGCCACAAGGCAGCGAGCCAACAGGCACCCTCGCCCCCACCCCACTCGGATGATCGCACAAGGACGGGCCGTCATAATGTAGTCAACATGATTCTAACAAAACAACTATTCCTCTCCATCGCCATCCTCTTGGCCTCCCACCTCTCATTGTCAGCCCAAACGGACGCGTGGAGACCGTCAGAACACTATACGAACATGGTAACACAATTTGAGAACCGCAACGATATCGACACCTCCACCATCGTCATGCTGGGCAACAGCCTGACCGAGTTTGGAGGCGACTGGAGCGAAAAACTGGGAAGGCCCGGCATCGTCAACTACGGCATCATGGGCGACAACACCCAGGGAATGCTCCGCCGACTCTATCAGATCACACCCCACCACCCGAAGGCTATCTTTCTGATGGTCGGCACCAACGACGTGACGGGCGAGGAGACTGACGAGGAGATCTTTGAGAAATGCCGCAGCGTGATCGACGCCATCCGCACGCAGACCCCTCAGACGCGTCTCCTGGTGCAGAGCCTGCTGCCCGTGAACTTGGAGGTGAAGTTGTGGAAGATACTGGAGGGACAGGAGGCGAAGATCGTCGATATCAACCACCGGTTGCAGGACTACTGCGAGCGGCAACAGCTGACCTTCATCAACCTCCACCCGCTCTTCACTACCG
>ERZ780217.64-NODE-64-length-21848-cov-1.96485_pt1 | contig 21848 bp, 13 predicted proteins | sample MGYA00511566_ERZ780217 | MGnify/ENA primary metagenome ERZ780217 (study PRJEB29588, sample SAMEA2145758) | human gut metagenome | biome: human gut; feature: human-associated habitat; material: faeces | place: Denmark | collected 2008/2010 ...
GGCATCTGGGCACCGTCAATACGCTATCACAACGGCGAGTTCTATATCTATTGGGGCGATCCCGACTATGGCGTGTTCATGGTTAAGACCAAAGACCCGGCCGGCGAATGGTCGAAGCCGCTGTGTGTGATTCCGGGCAAGGGACTGATAGACACCACACCACTCTGGGACGACGACGGCCGCTGCTATCTCGTCAACGCATACGCCAACAGCCGTTCGCGTTTCGCCTCCGTAATCGCTATCCGTGAGTTGTCTGCCGACGGTACTAAACCCATCGGCAACCCCGTGATTATCTACGACGGCAACGGCACCGAGAGCCGCACTTGCGAAGGACCGAAGATATACAAGCGCGACGGATGGTATTGGGTGATGTTCCCTGCCGGCGGTGTGCCTACTGGCTTCCAGGTGGCGATGCGCTCCAAGAATCCGTTCGGTCCATACGAGAGCAAGGTGGTTCTCGCCCAGGGCAAGACAAAGATAAACGGTCCTCATCAGGGCGCATGGGTACACACCAAATTCGGCGAAGACTGGTTTCTGCATTTTCAGGACAAGGAAGCCTACGGCCGCGTGGTGCATCTGCAGCCTGTGACATGGAAGGACAACTGGCCTGTGACGGGCATCGATAAAGACGGCGACTACTGTGGCGAACCCGTCACGACATACCGCAAGCCGAAGACCTCAGGCAAGGTGCAGGTGGTGAATCCGGCAGAGAGCGATGAGTTCAGCGACACCAGACTCGGACTGCAATGGCAATGGCATGCCAACTACAATGAGACCTTCGGTATGCCGACAGCCTTCGGTTCGTATAGAGTATACACCCACAAGGTGTCGGAGAAATTCCAGAACCTCTGGGAAGTGCCTAACCTGCTGCTGCAGAAGACACCAGCCGACAAGTTCACAGCCACCACCAAAATCCGTTTCACATCAAAAGACCAGAACCAGACCGGCGGACTGCTGATGATGGGTCTTGACTATTCTGGCCTTGTGGTGAAGCGAGTGGGTAATGATTTCCAGCTCCTTCAGATTTCATGCAAGAGCGCCGACAAGGGCAAACCGCAGACAGAGCAGCTTATCGCCACACTCAAGCCAACGGCAGTAGACCAGATAGACTATCAGCCAGGCACTCACATCGACATCTATATGCGTATGAGCGTGAACGATGGCAAGATGCATTTCTCTTACAGTCTCGACGGCAAGAAGTACACCAAGTGTGGCACCGAGTTCACCATGCGCGAAGGCAAGTGGATAGGAGCCAAGATAGGCTTCGTGGCATACGAGCCAGGACAGAAGACCAACCGTGGCTGGATTGATGCAGACTGGTTCAGAGTGACCAGAAAGTGAAAATGAGATCTGTTGGAAAGGCATTCCTGTAATGCCGCAATACATAATTGACAAAGCAGAAACCGTGTCGGAAAGAAAACCGGCACGGTTTTCTTTTTAATTGTTTTCATCTCTGTTATCTGTGGGAAAATGTGATTTAAACTAATTTTACTTCAATTATTGATAAATTTAGTTAATGAGATTTAAATTAATGGAGAAAGATAAAAATAAACTCTAATAATTGAAAAAATGTGTATATCTTTGTTGATATATCATTTACCAGTAAGTTACAAGAATATAATAAGGTTATGAGAAAACATTTGTCATTACTGCTGATAGCCCTCGTGTTGCCCTTGTTCACATGGGCACAGGAAAAGCTGTCGGTATCGGACTTCTATTGCAATGAGAAAGGCATGGAGGCCATGCTTGCTGAGACACAGAAGCTTGACCCCAACGGACAGAAATGTGCCATAATAAAAGTGGTGTCCACTCCACCGCTGAAGGGTCTCGCCTTTGACACCGGACAACTCCAGGTGATGGGCGTGTTGGAAAAAACAGCTGAGACCTGGGTTTATGTGCAGAAAGGCATAAAGAAAATCCAGATTCAGCACCCACAGCTTGGTATCACGGAATACCAGATACCAATGTCGATAAAGGCCGGACGCACATACACGATGAAACTCACGGGTGACATGGTGCAGACGTTGACCTTCAACGATTCGAAGAGTCAGGAGTTGGTGATGAATGTGTCGCCAAGCGATGCCGAAGTGATAATAAATGGCACTGTAGAAACGGCACAGTATGGTGTGGTGAGGAAGCGTCTCTCCTTCGGTACCCACAGATATATCGTAAGGGCAAAAGACTACTACGAGCAGCAAGGTACAATAACTATCAACGACCCCAAAATGCCGCAGGAACTGTCAATCAACCTCAAACCGAAATTCGGTTGGCTGCGTTTTGACAATTATTATGCAATGACCGACGCCAAACTTTACATCGACTTCAAATACTATAGCGGCATTACCGATGAAGCAATACGTATTGGCAGCGGCAGACATGCCATCCGCATAGTGAAACCTCTATATGAGACTTACGAGGAGGAAGTTGACATCACAGACAACGATACTACGGCTGTCAGTCCTGAGCTCGTGGGCAACTATGGCACGGCATCACTCACGGCAAGTAGTCCGGAGACAGAAATATGGATAGACAACGAGCTGAGGGGCAAGGGCAAAGTGGATGTGGATCTTGGTGTGGGCAGGCACGAAGTGATGTGTAGGCGTAAGAGCCATCGATGCGTCACACAAGAGATTACAATAAGCAAGGACAACATGCTAACCGCCAATCTGCTCGCTCCGGAACCGATATACGGAAGCATAGACATCAAGTCGTCGGAACAGGCTCGCTTCACCATAGACGATGGCGACAGGTCAGACCCTACTTCTGAATTCCGTTCCGACAAGGTGCTCATAGGAGCGCATAAAGTGGAGGTGCAGAAAAAGGGTTTCAAGACGGAAACACTATATATAGATGTGGATGAAGGCAAGACGGTGGAGAAAAGCGTAAACATGCTCGCCATAGCCACTGTGACTTTCGATTCCAACCCACAGGGCGCCGATTTCTATATCAATGGCGAGCGTATGTCTGCCACGCCATATACAACAGACCTGAAGTCGGGCGAGTCATACCGAATCGGATTTTTGGCACCTGGCTACTATCCTTGGAACGGCACCCGTTCTTTCAACAAAGACGAGGTGTTCAATAAGAATCTTGCCAAGAAATTCTATCAAAAGAACCGTTATTATTTCGACCTCGGTTATCAGGTGGGCGCTTTCAATGCCCCGTATGCAGCCATGGGATTCTATGCGAGCGGCTTCAACGGTGAGTTTGGTGTGAAATACGGATTGAAGAAGAGCGATGTGATGTATTTCATTCCTAACGACAACTCTGGTAATGACTATGAGGAAAAACGTGTACAACCGTTGTGCTTTGAAGGAAAAATTGGTTACGGCATAGTGCTCGGACATGAAAAGTTTGTAAACCGACTGCTGCTTACACCTCAGGTGGGCGTTTCTTATACATCAGTGTTAAGCGACAAGAAGGATGTTTCATCAGACAGCAAGGTCGTGACCTATGCATTGTCGGGAGTTGCCGCTCTCCGTCTGCAATTTGCCATCTGCCGGGGTGTAGCAATCAGCGTGACGCCAAGCTACAGTTATCCGATAAAGAAGGGCATATTGTATGAACAGATGGAGAAACTCTCTGATGATATAAAGGGTTGGAGCTCAGGAATGAACTTCAGCGCATCGTTGAACTTCTATTTCTGATTTCGTCCTTATTCTACAACAAATTATCTAAATATAAAAGAATGAAAACAAATCTATATTCAATCACAGCCGTCACAATAGTTGGCGCATTATGCCTTTCGCTTGGCTCCTGTTCGGAATCGGCAGAGCTTGGCGACGGGAAATATACCGTGTCACTGAAACCACACAAACTGAGTATCGAATCTACGGGAAGTACATATTTGAAATCTCAGACCGATGATGACGGCAATTTCTCTGGTTATACATTTGAATGTCCCACAGGGGGATGGCAAGTCACATATGGTTTTAAAATCACAGCCGAGGAAACACCGTGGGCATTCAAAGGTATACCAAATTGGATTAAAATTTCCCCATCAACGGGAAGTTCAAGTCAAAACATAGAAATGGTAGTGGAGGCTAATACTCCGACAAAAACAGAGAGGACTGCAAGCATAACTCTCGAATCTACAGATCCGGAATGGGAATATTCAATACCTATCAATATGACACAGGCGGCTATGTCACCAGTATTATACAAGGAGACACAGTTCGGCAATTTCAGTTCAGAAGGTGAAACACATGACTGCACATTTTCTGCTAACTTTACTCCCTCAATTGCCTACGAAGGAAATGATGGTAACTGGATAACAGCAACAATAGAGGAAAACGGCAAAGAATACAACCATCTGCCTGGATATACACTTAATGTGACAACAAAGCCCAATGAGGAAACGACCAGACGTACAGGCTATGTTTTGTTGCAATACAAAGGAAATACAGTCGGTAATTGCGAGGTGTGCCAATATGGATTCACGCCATATGTGTCATCCATAAGTAAAACGACCCTATATATGGACAAGAATGGTGGGACAAGTACAATTACTTACAAAGCCAATTTCAAACCGACAATACAGTGTGAGTACATGACTGACTGGGGTGAGGCAAGCATTGATACGGACAACAGTACCATAACGGTTACCGTCCAGCCGTATAGTGGCAATGGTTCAAGACGGTTGGGATATTTGTATATGATGTACAAGAATAAGAAAATTCAAACAATAGATATCTATCAATATGGATATTAAAATATAAAATAATAAACAGAACAAGTTATGAAGAAAATCATCACTATCCTGCTCATGCTGGCAATGGTAATGCCCATGGCAGTGGCACAGAACAAGCTTCTTGAGAAAGCTCAGAAGAAGGAGTACAAAGCAAAGATAAAGGAATTCAAGAAGGAAGGCTGGAAGCTCTACGGCAGCAGCCGCACTATTGAAGTGGCTTTGCTAACACACTACGACAAGCTCCGTCAGCTTGGTGAGAATGGTTACGAGGTGATGGGCGAGGCAAGCAGCTTCAAGTCGAAGAACGTTGGTAAACAGATGTCTATCAACAATGCCTGCAACATCTACTCACGCAATGCCGGTAGCCATGTAAAGGGGCGTGTGGTAAGCGACCTTGCAGGAGATGCCAACAATACTGATGCAGAGTTTGAGCACTTCTACGCAGCATACGAGACTCTCGTGGAAAAGGAAATAAAGGGCGAGATGCAGGAGTCGTTCTCCGTAATCAAAGACAACAAGGACGGCACATTCAGTATGCAGACTTTCTTCATCATCAACGAGGACGCTGCCGTAAAGGCACGCATCCGGGCAATGGAAAACGCCATGAAGGAGAGTGAGGCTGCACAGAAGTATGCAAAGAAAGTGAGCGACTTCGTGCGTGAAGGCTTCGAGGCAGAAAATAACAACGAATAGTAATACCGGAATTGGCAAGCAACAAAGAATGACGAGATTTTTATTTCTTATATCATTGTGTCTCTCAGTCATGGGTATTCAAGCCCAAGACTGGGAGACTGTCAAATCAAGTAAATTGTTTCTTTATGGTGAGGGATACGGTGCTTCTTTGGATGAGGCAGACCGACAGGCACTCTCCGATCTTATCAGCAAGATATCCGTAAACATTTCCAGCGTGACCCAACAGAAGGAGGGGGAGACATCGCGCAACGGAAAGATTGAGACAAACAGCGATTTCAGTTCCAGCATACAGACCTATTCGCAGGCTACGTTGACAAATACGGAACGCGTAGTGCTCCACAACGAGCCTGACGCTCATGTGGGTAGATGGATAAGAAAGTCGGAGATACAGAAAATTTTCGAATCGAGAAAGCAGAAGATTACGGAACTTGTGGGCAATGCCGTAAAGGCAGAGCAGAACATGAAAATTGACGATGCCCTGCGGAACTACTATTGGGCCCTTACGCTTCTGCGCTCGTTGCAATATCCAAACGAGATGGCATATACCGACGACAACGGAAGTAAGCATGTTATGGCGGTATGGATTCCGGAGCAAATGAACAGAATTTTCGATAACATCAAGGCTACTGCTGAGAAGAGCGATGACGGAGAAACGGAACTGAGGTTTACATACAACAGACAACCAGTGGCATCCGTGGATTATTCGTATTTCGACGGACGTGACTGGAGCAGCATATATAGTGCGAAGGACGGCGTGGGAGTGATAGAATTGCCGGAAGGACTGAAGCCCAAGCAGTATCAGATAAAATACGAGTTTGAATATCGTGGCCAGGCTCACATCGACAAAGAGATAGAGAGCGTGATGAATACTGTGAGGAGTATGCCGATGAAGAAGGCATATGCAAGTATAAAGGCTGCAAAAGAAAATGAGGCGACAGACGAGTCAGTCTGCATTGCGCAGCAGCCACAAACCAATGCCATGTTGGAACTGCCGGAAGAGGGATGTCAAAAATACCTTGACGCAATACAGAATGTGGCAAGCAGCATAAGGAGAAAGAACTATGACGTGAGTGATGAACTTTTCACCGAGGAAGGAAAGAGCATATACAACAAACTGATAAAATACGGTTCAGCCCAGATTGTGGGAACACCAGGCATAAAGGTTTACCAAGACGGTGACAACGTAGTGGCAAGGGGGTTGCAGATGGCTTTCTCGTTCAAGAACGGACTGCGCAAATCATTTGTCGAGGACATGGTGTTTACTTTTGACAAGGACGGAAAGATTTCGAATATAGCCTTCGGTCTCGGCAAAACGGCAGAAGAGTGTATCCTCAGCAACCCTAACTGGCCTGAGACGGCACGCAAGACAATTGTCAGTTTCATGGAAAACTACAAGACTGCATACTCGCTGAAGCGTCTCGGCTACATCCGTGATATCTTTGACGACAACGCCATCATCATCACTGGACGGGTTTCAAAACAGTCAACGATGTACAAGAGCCGCGAGGGGGCAGCTCATATCACCAACAACGACATCATCACATACAACCGCCAGACGAAGGACGAATATCTGAACAACTTGGCGAGATGTTTTGCAAGTAACGAGTTCGTGAACATCAGATTTACCGATACCGATGTGATGAAGCCGGGCAAGGGCAAGGAAATGTATGCCATCCAGATAGCACAGGACTACTACTCGACAAATTACGGCGACCACGGATACCTGTTTTTGGAGATAGACATAAACAACCCGCAGCGCCCACTTATAATCTTGCGCACATGGCAACCGAAGAAAGACCCTAACTTCGGAATTTACGGTCCGAGTGACTTCTAAAATTCTTGAGCAGTCATTATCTTATATAACAGGCTAAAATCCAAGATATGAAAAAAGTGATTGTCTTATTGCCGCTCATTGCATTTGCCCACGGTACGTTAATGGCACAAGACATTGAGGGATTCAGGAAGGAAAGAGAGCGGATGATTGCCGACTATAACGGATTCAGAAACGACATCATCAGTAACTATGCTCATTTCCTGGGTGAGGCATGGGAAAAATACAAGGCTTTTAAGGGAGAGAAACGTTTTCCAGACAAGAAACCCTCTACGCCGCAAAAGGCTCCAGACGGAAAGGAGGGGCAACACTCCGTTCCCAAGGACATTACTCCGCAAGTAACCATACCCATGCCGCCAGAGCCAGATCGTTCACCGATAGGGAAAGGCGTGCCTACTGCTATCGACCCGATGGCAGAAAAGATAGCTTTTCCGTTTTACGGCATAAGAATGAAGGCAACGAAGATAAAAGTTAGACCACTTGCTTCGGCAAGGGAAAAGGACATCAGTGAATGTTGGACGTATATGCAGGATGATAGAGTTTACGACAAAGTAGCCCCATCGTTGAAGCTATTGATACGTGGAGCCGAACTGTCCGACTGGCTCGTGTTTGTCCTTGTAAGGCACTATGCCGATGCCATATGTCCCAACGACCCGAACACAGCCATAACCCTTTCCCACTATATATTGGCAAATATGGGCTTTGATATCAGACTGGGCAGGACGGGTAATGATTTGGTGTTGCTCGTTCCTTTTGAGCAGATGTTGTATTCCCGTAGTTATCTTGAAATCGACGGAAGAAAATACTTTGTGTTTTTCAATGATACGACGACAACGGGTCTGGAGATAGGAGGTATCTCTACTTGCGCCATACCTAGAGGCACAAAACTTGGCAAGACGATAAACCTTACCTTGATTGCTCCATATATGGATACGGGCAAATCAAGACCGTTTGAACTGACTGCCAACGGCATCACCGTGAGTGGAAGCATTGACGAGATGGCGAAGAATATCAGCAAGGAGTTCCCACAGACTGATATACCGGTATATGCAGCATCATGTTTGGACAGTAAGTTCAGGAAGCAACTCGTTGAACAGATAAAAGAACAGGTAGGCGGCATGTCGCAGAAGGATGCTGCAAATGCAATACTGAGGTTCATACAGTTAGCTTTCAAATACAAGACTGATGTTGAACAGTTCGGATACGAGAAGGCATTCTTCGTTGAAGAAAATTTCATTTATCCTGCCAACGACTGTGAGGACAGAGCCATCCTCTTCGCATTTCTTGTGAGAAACATCCTGCACCTTGACGTGCATCTGCTTTTTTACCCAGGGCATGAAGCCACGGCTGTGGCTTTCACTGATGCCGGCATAAATGGTGACGGATATATGTATGAAGGTAAGCGGTTCACCATCTGCGACCCTACATATATAATGGCATCTGTTGGACAGTGTATGCCTCAATACATGGATGTGAAGCCAAAGGTGCAACTGTGGTAGAGCAATTATTAAAAGGACAATATAACTTATGTCAAAAGGCTCGAAGATAATTCTTCGAGTTTTTTTGTGCGTCCGCTCGGCATGAGCATTATTTGACAAACCTCTGTATACGGAATCGCATGTACTGAGGTATGAGAGAACGGTAAACACGAAAATAGATAATAAATACCTGTGATTAGTGTTTGCCTCCAACTTCAATTAATTGTCTTATTTATAGTCAAAAATGGCTGTTTATACGTCATATCCTTGCGCTTCTTAATTAAAATACATAAATTTGCAGACAATTCGTCAATATGGCAGCATGTGGGATACATGCGAAACAAAAGTATAAACAAAAGGGAAAACGTTATGAACAGATTACTTACCACATCGTTCGTTTTAGCCGTCGCGGCAGGCATGGTATATACAGCATTTGCCACCGATGACAACAAGGTCTTAGTAGGCAAAATACAAACCGCCAATCCGGCCAAAGACAGTAAGGCATTACGCCTGGAATACCGTCCTGCGCCATTTCCGTCGAGCATGCCCCGCACCATCCGTCGTGCCGATGCCAAGGGAGTGAAGGCAGACTTCAGTGTGAAGAACGCCGCGACAGGGCAGGAAACGGTATGGGCAGAGAACTTCGACAACGGTACGCTTGCCGACTGGACCCAGGACAATGGCGAAGGCAACAACGTGACCTTTACCCTGAAGCAGCCCTCCGGCGACAAGGCATTCACGGGCATCGACCCCGACGATAAAGCATCGCTGCATATCGACGGACCATATAATATCGTGCGCCGCACCATCGGCACGATAACGAGCAAAGACATCGACGTGCCCGCCAATGCACAATTTCATGGATACGTATACTTCGACACTATGTGGAACGAATACGCCACTCTGACAATCAGTGCTTCAGCCGACGGCTTCGCCACTCAGACAGACCTCTGGAAGAGCACGAGCGTTGCCGACAAGGGAAGCGCATGGCGAAAGGTGGATGCCGACCTCACCGAATTTGCCGGCAAGACGGTGAAGCTGCGCCTCACCTACGGTCCGGGAACCGACGATGGCTTCAACGTTGGCGGATACCTCGGCGACTTCTATGTGGACGGACTCACGGTGAGCAGTATGACCACCATCGACCAGATTGCCGTGAAGACAGGCGAGGAGATACAGTTTGCCGACCTCACCGCCGGCACCCCGGAGTCGTGGGAATGGACATTCCCCGGCGGCACGCCGGAGACCTCGACCGACCAGAACCCTACCGTATATTACACCAAGCCCGGCAACTACGACGTAACGCTGAAAGTGAAAGCCGGCGATGAAGAAGACGAGGTGACCAAGACAGCCTTCGTAAGCGTTGAAGGACAGGAGCCGACGGCACAGGTGGGATGGCCGGCAGAATTCCGCGATCTCACCACGAGGATGCGTATGATGGCACCGCTCGCCACCGTGCATTACACCGACCGCTCTACAGGATTTCCCGACCAGTATTCATGGGCGATATATTCAGAGTATGAACTGAAAAACAACACCGACCCTATATTCACGCCAAAGGGTATATTCACTACAAAGGACGTGGATTTCAGTCATGAGAAGATGAACAAATGGTATGTAACACACATCGCCCAGAACGAGACCGGCTACACGTTCCAGGACGACAGCGTACAGGTGCAGTTCGACGGCTACATCACGAATTTCGAACCCAAGGACGGATATCAGACCAATTTCACCGATGGCAACCTTACCCTGCCGGGAGCCAACAAACTCGGCATCACGGCATGGGCAGAGAAATTCTCGAAGCCGTCCACGCCGATGCTCCTCACCGGTATGTATGTCAACTTCACCAAAGCCTCGGCAGAGGAACTGACAGACCAGATTGCAAATGTGTCGTTCTCGCTCTATACATCAAAAGACGGACTCCCCGACCAGAAGATAGACCTGCTCGACACGTGGACGATGACAGAACTGAACTATGCGCTGACTACCAAAGACGGAGTGGTGGAAGTGCAGCTCAGCAAGGATTATGTCATCAACGATGAGTTCTTCGTTGTCATCGACGGCATTCCGGAGAAAAACGACGCTATGGAATGCGCCTTCGCAATGGCTCCGATGCGCGACCACGGCAACACCGCCTATATGCTGAAGAATGGAGAGTGGCGCCCGCTGACGGGCTATTTCCAGGCTGCCCCTGGCGGACAGACATCACTCGCCGTATTCCCGGTGGTGAAACACTCCGTGATGGTGTCGGCGAAAGTCAGCGACAAGGGAGAAGTGACGGTAGACAACGACACAGTGTTTGTGGACAAAGAAGCCGGAGTAGCCACAAAGACCATCTTCTCGAAGCTCGGATGGAAGACGGCAACGTCGGACGAACAGTGGTGTAAGGTGGTCAGCGAGCCAGGAGAATATACCGCCGACGACCTGCAGATAGAGTATTCCGCATTGCCTGTCGGCATTGACAAACGGGATGCCACCATCACCATCACCGATGGAGTGGGAGAGATGAAGATTGTCTTGGTTCAGGAGAACAAGGTGGTGTCTGCCATCAACGACGTCTCTGCCGGCGCTGCTCTACAGGGCAAGGAGGTTTACGACCTCAATGGCATGCGCATAGACTCCTCCGTCCTGCCGAAGGGTATATATATTGTGAGAGACGGCAAGACCATGAGGAAGGTCGTGAGATGATGCAGGCCTGGCATCTCCTATGCGAGATTTTCATTCCATGAATGCTATGGTAGAATTTTATTATCTGCAAAACAAAGATAATCCAAAGGTTTATCGATAATAATCAGGGCTGAACTTCTATTATGAATAATCAGGGCTGAACTTCACTGGTATGGGGTTCAGCCCTGATTATGATGGAAGTTTTTTGTGGTTGTTGCCTTGTCATGTCGTCATTGCCGCCTTGTCAAGTCATTATCGTTGTCTAAGTTGTCATTATTGCCGTTTCGTTGAGGCTCTTATCTGTTGCGGATTATTCTTTTGCCGTCGCATTCCATGCGTTCCGCATCGGCGAGATGACTCTTAAGAGTTTCTTCTTCGCATATCGAGACCTTGAGTGCAGAGGAGTTGGGAAACTGGTTGAAGAATGTGTCATTGCTCATATAGAGCTGTATTGCTGATACATCCTTTGCCGAGAGCACATTGTTGTAGTAGTAGGTTATCCGTTCCACGATTCTTGGCAACACCTTCACTCCTGTGCGTCCGTCGGTGAAGGTCACCACAGCCACCACATGCCATGACCGTCTGCCTTCCCTTGCCTGCTGTTTCTGCGTTTCCGTTGGTTTGTGTGATATGGCTATATGTCTGCCGAATCTGGCGTTTATGCCGTTCATCATCGTGCGGAACAGTCGTCCGTGGGCACTCGTGTCCTTCAGTTGGTTGCTGGCGATGTAGTAGTGTATCATCTCGTGTATGATAGTATCCTCCACTATTTCCTGCGGCAGGTCAAACCGTGTGTTGATGCGCAGCACGAAATCGTAGTTCACCACCTTGCCCATCAATCCGTTGCGTTTCTTCTTGAAGCAGCACATGCCGAGAAACCCTTTGGCGTTGCTAAGCCTTATGGGTATGTCGGGCAGTTTGCCGTCGAACATCATCCTGTTGTATTCGTCGAATTTCTCCTTGATGAATGGAATGGTTGGTGTCATGCGGTTGTGGTTGTTTGAAGGAGGATTTATAAGTCCTTAAGTTCGCCAATTGAAATTCCTGTCAATTCAGAAATCACTTCCATATCCATTCCTTTTGCAAGCATGGCACGGGCAATTTCTGCTTTTCCTTCTGCTTTTCCTTCTGCAAACTTTTTCTTTTCTGCAGTTTTTATTGCGTTTACGATGTCGCGATAAGCATTTACACTATCTTCGTATGATTTCAGTTCCTGTGGGTTGAACTTGGAAATTTCAGCTTGTTCAAACAGACGTGTGAACACACGCTCTTGTAACGAGGCGGGACGTTTCATTAGAGATGAGAGGTTTTTCAGTACAAACATCCATTTGTCATACATCGTTTCAAGTTCATTTTCTGTTTTGTCGAATTTGGGAATCTCTACATATACATACGTTAGTTTGTCATAGAAGACCTCTTTGGTGTCTGTTTCCATTAATTTCACTTCATGATGCCACCTCTTTGCGTTCTGCAAACCCTCTGCAAAGTTGAAGTTCAGCAATCCTATCGTATATACGGAATTGAGATGAAAGTCCCAATCTCCGCCACGTTGCGCTTGCTCTCGTATTGGAAATGTTGAATAATATATTGTTCGGTCTTTGAAGAACTCCTGATATACATTTTGCATCTCTACGATGAATTTTTCGCCTTTGTCATTCTCACAAAACACATCGAATACTGCACGCCTGGCGTCTATGCGGTCGCCGAGCTGTTCTGAGTTCAAGTAGGTAACATCCTTCACGTTCTGTTCTCCACGGAACAAAGCGTTGAGAAAACTTATCAGCAACTCTTTGTTGAATTCTGATCCAAACAATCTCTTGAATCCAAAGTCTGTATGTGGATTGATGTATCTTTCTACCATAATGCGGATTATTTTATCAGTGACAATACAAAGTTAAGCAAATTACTCCGAATGTGCAAATTACTTTTGTCATTCCTTGGTTCTTTATTTATAGAGACAATCACAATTCTTTATAATATAAAGCCTAATTGCCCGTCTGACCCGTTTGGGGTTAAATGAAAATGTATTTCATCACGAACAAGGCAGCGAGGATATAGAGCGTAGGGTTGAGCTTCTTCCAGTTGCAGCACAGGATGTTTATGGCAACGTATGCTATGATGCCGCATAGAATGCCGTCGGAGATGCTGTATGACAGCGGCATCATCACGATGGTGATGAATGCGGGGATGGCTTCGGTGTAGTTGTTCAGGTCGATGTCTTTTATTGGCGACAGCATGAAGAGTCCCACGATGACGAGAACCGGAGTGGTGGCGGCAGCAGGAATGGCGAGGAAGATGGGAGCGAAGAAGAGAGCCACGACGAAGCAGAGAGCCGTGGCAAAAGCCGTTAGTCCGGTCCTTCCGCCCTGTGCCACACCAGCGGCACTCTCCACATAAGTTGTTGTGGTGCTTGCTCCCAGACACGCTCCAGCCATCGTCGCCACGGCATCAGCCATGAACGCTTTGTTCAGACCAGGAATGCGACCGTCTTTTCTCATCATGCCTGCCTTGGTGCATACGCCGACAAGCGTGCCCATGGTGTCGAACATGTCGATGAACAGGAACGTGAACACCACGATGGCCATGTCGATGGTGAAAATGTTGTGGAATTCAAACTGGCAGAAAACAGGTGCTATAGACGGCGGAGTGTCCATTATTCCCTGGAATTTCGTTATTCCCATCGGGATTCCTATCAGCGATGTGGCGAGTATTCCGATGAGCAATGCTCCCGGCACGCGTCTGGCAATGAGCACCGACGTGAGCACTATGCCTATCGACCCGAGCAATGCCGAACCGTGAGGCAGGTCGCCGATGGTGACGAAAGTGGCGGAGCTCTCCACTATGATGCCCGCATTCTTCAGTCCGATAAACGCTATGTAGATGCCGATTCCGGCTCCTATCGCCCGCTTGATTGAAGCCGGTATGGAGTCAACGATAAGGGTTCGTATGCGTGTCATTGTGAGAATCACGAATATCAGTCCCTCGATGAGTATCGCCGTGAGCGCAAACTGCCATGAGTATCCCATGGTGAGACACACGGTGAACACGAAGAAGGCGTTGAGCCCCATGCCGGGAGCGAGTCCGAACGGCTTCTTGGCGTATATCGCCATCATCAGTGTTCCGATTATGGCAGCAAGAGCCGTTGAGGTGAACACGGCATTGGTGACCATGCCCTTGGAGGCGAGGACCGAAAAAATGCTTGGATTAACGGCAAGGATGTATGCCATCGTGAGGAAGGTGGTGATACCAGCCATTACTTCCGTCTTGATGTTGTGCTTCGCTGGATCGAAGCCGAAGAGTTTTTCTAACATTGTCGTTGTTCTTGATTTTTGTTTATTTGGCATGAATTGACTATTGTTTTTGGGGGATGAAAGATTATAAATATAGATGGTGCAAAATTATCAATAAAAGTTTGAAAACAATAATCATTACTATTACTTTTGCATGCAGAAGAACAATAAAAGATGATCTTGATGACTATAGACGACATAATATCCAGGTGTGCCACGTTGCCGGCTGCCGACATTGCCAAAGGTGTGAACAGAACGCTCGACGAGAACAATTCTCTCGTCGTCACGGCACCGCCGGGAGCAGGAAAGTCCACACTCCTGCCACTTACCATCATGGCTTGGACTGCCGCCGGAAAGATAATGATGCTTGAGCCAAGACGCTTGGCAGCGCGACAGATTGCCGAACGCATGGCGGAGATATTGGGAGAACCCGTGGGGAAGACCGTAGGCTATAGAGTGCGTTTCGAGAGCCGCGTCTCTGAGGCAACGCGCATAGAAGTGGTAACTGAGGGGGTGTTCCTCCGTATGCTCGTGGATGACCCTACGCTCGACGGGGTGTCTGTAGTAATCTTCGACGAGTTTCATGAGCGTAGCATCAATTCCGACCTCGCACTTGCCCTCGTCAGACAGTCGCAGACTCTCCTTCGTGATGACCTGCGCCTCGTCTTGATGTCGGCAACGATTGATGCCACGTCGCTCTGCAATACATTGCATGCCCCGTTGGTGGAGAGCCAGGGAAGGATGTTCCCGGTTGAGGTGGTCCATGCTGACGACGACACCATCGCTATGGCATCCTCCCGTCGCAACGCCGACATTCCGCTTGCCGTGGCACGCATGGTGAGCAGGGCGCATAGGGAGAGCGATGGCGACATACTGGTGTTTCTGCCAGGACAGGCAGAGATACAGAAAGTGACAGACCTGTTGGGCGACTCTTTGCTGCCCACTGTCGTGATGCCCCTCTACGGCAACCTCTCGCCAGAGGCGCAACACAGGGCGATAGCCCCCTCTGCCGGGGGAAAGCGAAAGGTGGTCCTTGCCACGCCAGTGGCAGAGACCTCAATCACTATAGAAGGAGTGAGAGTGGTGGTGGATGCCGGACTGTGTCGCCGTCCGGTGTTCAATGCCCGCAGCGGACTCAGTCATCTTGATACCGTTGCAATAAGCAAGGATATGATGACGCAGCGAACGGGACGTGCCGGACGAGTGGCGGCGGGAACCTGCTACCGTCTCTGGACCGTAGCCACGGAGAACCAGCTTGCCGACCAGCGCCGGCCGGAGATAGAAGAAGCCGACCTCGCCCCGATGCTGCTGCAGGTGGCGGCATTCGGCGAGAGAGACATCCTTTCGCTGCCATGGATCACTCCACCGTCAGCAGGCAGCGTAGGCAAGGCGCAGCATCTTCTGAAACTCCTCGGAGCCGTGGATGCCGACGGAAAGTTAACCGCCATTGGAAAACAGATGGCTGCAATGCCCTGTCATCCACGTGTGGCAAGGATGATATTGGGATGCCGTACAAAGGAGATGAGAAGTCTGGCATGCGACATCGCCGCTATCCTCGAAGAGAAAGACCCGCTGACTGCCGAAGAGTCTGCCGACATTACGATACGTATAGGAGTGCTGCGCTCGTGCAGAAGCAAGAGGAACGTAGGCCGCTGGCAGCGCATAGCGATGATATCACGAGAATACCAGCGCATGACAGGAGCTACCGAAGACAATGCAGCCATCGATGCCGACGATGCCGGGCTGCTGATTGCCTATGCCTATCCGGAACGTGTGGCGATGGCAACCGACGATGTGGGAGGCTACAAGCTTGCCAGTGGCGACAATGCTTCGCTGTCTGTCACCGATGCCCTCTCGGCAAGCAAATGGATTGCCGTGGCGTCTCTCTATTCACAGAGCAACGGCGGACGTATATATCTTGCCGCACCGATTGATGTGGAACAGATGGAGACAATTTCATTGGACAATGTTTCATGGAACTCAAAAGAGGGCATGGTGGTGATGCGAAGGGAGCAGAGAATCGGTAAACTCATCGTTGGCAGCAAACCGATACACAATGCCGACAAGGATAGGGTGGTGGAGATTGTGTGTGATGCCGTGAGGAAAGACGGACTGAGCATGCTGGACTGGAGCGATGATGTGGTGAGACTCCAGAACCGTGTGGCTGCCGTTGCCGCCTGGCATCCAGACATGGAACTGCCTGATATCTCAACTCCACACCTGATGCAGACGGCGGGCAGTTGGCTGCCTATGTATCTCGTTGAAGGCAGCAGAGTCATGACATCTGTGACAGAGATGAAAAAGCTGGACTTGAGAGACATCATCTGGGCAACGATACCATACGACAAGCAGCAGGAGATAGACCGGCTCGCTCCAGAATACGTCGTCGTGCCTACGGGCAGCAGGATACGCATCGACTATCGTCAGGGATCGGCAGCACCGGTGGTGAGCGTAAGACTGCAGGAATGTTTCGGTATGACGGAGACACCAACAGTGGACGACGGCAGACAACCGCTGCTCATGGAACTGCTTTCGCCGGGATTCAAACCGGTGCAGCTCACTCAAGACCTTGCCAACTTCTGGCGTGAGACATACTTTGACGTGAGAAAAGAACTGAAGCGCCGCTATCCCAAACACTGTTGGCCCGACAATCCTTTGGATGCCAAGGCGGTGAAGAAATAAGAATCGGCATACAACAAAAACTCCCCCAACTGTCATTAGAACGTTTGGGGGAGTTGTATCTTACATCTGCTTCACCTTCAATGCCCTCATGGCATTTATCACGGCAATTACCGTCACGCCGACATCAGCAAACACCGCCATCCACATCGTAGCCAGTCCGAAAGCGGCAAGCACGAGTACGAGCAGTTTGATGAATATCGCAAACACCACGTTCTGCATGGCGATGGCTATCGTACGGCGTGCTATTCTTATCGCCGTAGCTATCTTCGACGGCTTGTCGTCCATAATCACTATGTCGGCAGCCTCTATCGCCGCATCGCTGCCGAGGGCTCCCATCGCCACACCCACATCGGCGCGTGCCAATACGGGAGCATCGTTGATACCGTCGCCAACGAAGACTATCTTCTTGTCAGCCGACTTACCTTTCATCACGCTCTCCATCATCTCCACCTTGTCGGCAGGCATCAGTTCGGTGTGGCATTCGTCGATGCCAAGTTCCTTGCCAACATATTCGCCCACCTCGTGCCTGTCGCCGGTGAGCATCACGGTCTTTTCCACACCAGTTTCCTTCAAGCGGCTTATCGTCTCCTTGGCATCATCCTTTATCACGTCGGTCACCACGATATGTCCGGCATACGTGCCGTCTACGGCAACATGGACGATGGTGCCCACCTTATGACACTGGTGCCACCTGGCACCGATGCTTTCCATCAGCTTGGAGTTGCCCACATACACGGTCCTGCCGTTCACTGTGGCCTTCACTCCCTTGCCGGCAATCTCCTCCACATTCTCCACGCGGCAACCGTCATCCTCGTTGCCGAACGCCGTCTTCAGAGAAACGGCTATCGGATGTGTGGAATAGCGTTCCACATGGGCAGCGAGATGCAGTAGCTCCCGTTCGTCGAAATCATTTGGATGTATGGCTTCCACCTCGAACTTGCCTTTCGTCAGCGTGCCGGTCTTGTCGAACACCACCACACCGGTCTTTGCCAGCGTGTCCATATAGTTGGAGCCCTTGATGAGAATACCCCGTCGGGATGCTCCGCCGATGCCGGCGAAGAACGTGAGCGGAACGCTGATTACCAATGCACAAGGACACGAAACCACGAGGAAAGTCAGCGCACGGTTTACCCATACGGGCAGGGCGCAGAGATAGTCGTCGGATAAGAACGGTGGCAGGAAAGCCAGTGCCAATGCCACGTATACCACTATCGGAGTGTATATGTGGGCGAATTTGGTGATGAAGGTCTCGCTCTTCGACTTGTTCTCTCCGGCATTCTCCACGAGATCGAGAATCTTGCTCACCGTGGATTCACCGAAAGATTTCTCAACTATCATCTTTATCACGCCCGACAGGTTGACGCAGCCTGAGCATATCCTTTCGCCCACTCCAGCGTTCCTCGGCATGCTCTCGCCGGTGAGAGCCATGGTGTTGAGGCTTGTCTCGCCCTCGGTTATCTTGCCGTCGAGGGGTATCTTCTCGCCGGGGCGCACGATGATTGTCTCGCCCACTGCCACACTGTCGGGACTGACGACCTTTGTCTTGCCGTTTCTCACCACGTTTGCCGTGTCGGGACGTATCTCCATAAGGTGTGAGATAGACTTGCGGCTGTTGTCCTCGGCGTAGTGCTCGAATAGTTCGCCCAACTGGAAGAAGAGCATCACGAACACCGCTTCGGGGAATTCAGTCTCTGCTCCCGGCAGGAAGCCTATGAGCAGGGCTCCGATGGTGGCGATACACATCAGGAAGTCTTCGTCGAACACTTCGCCTTCCATTATTCCCTCTATAGCCTCACCGATTACGTCGTAGCCGATGAGAAGGAATGGCACGAGATAAACCAGCAGCAGTTGCCACACCTCGAGCCCCATTGTCTTTTCTATTGCCACGGCAATGACGAGCAACACCGCGGTAAGTATGATTCTTGTGAGTTTTTTCTTGTCCATATCTATATGTTTTAATATTTTCTTAGTCTGTAGCTTTCCATTAAGCGAGAATTGTCGTTTGGAATCAAAGGTAAGCAATGCGGATAAAGAATGTATTTGACTGATAGCCGTATCGCTTTTGTTCGTTTGCAAAGGTATGGCAATTGTGTTGCAATCGGGTTGCAAAGACGACATGGAGTATAAAAAAGACATGCGCCGGGACTTTGTGAATCCCGGCGCATGCTGAAAATGCTGTATGATATTCCTTTATGATATTCCTGCAGTCTGTGGGCAATTCTTCATGCCCTTCTGCTGTCAGTGTGTGGCAGTAGGCTATTGGTTATGATTCTTGCGTCTGCATTCGGCACATTCTCCCTTGACCACGAATGACAGGGAGTGGGCGTAGAATCCGTCGGGCAGCGGGATGTCGTGGATGTGTATGTCGTCGAGACAGAACGAGCGCTGGCACGATTCGCAGTAGAAATGCACGTGGTTGTCGCTTTGGCTGCATTTGCCGTCACTTCTGCATAACTCGTAGTTGAGGATGCCGCGTCCGTCTTCGAACGAGTGTACGACGTCGTGCTCCAGAAACAGTGTGAGCACACGGAAGATGCTCGACTTGTCCATCGACAGGTTGAGCCGCTCCATGTCGGCAAGGCTGACGGGGCGGTCAGACTCTTCCAGCATGCGATATACCAGAATTCTGTTTGCAGTAGCCTTTACGCCCTTATGTCCAAGTTTCGTTATTATCTCTTCTGCCGTCATCTCACGATATCTCCTTTTATTCCTCCACGATTTCCACCGTCATGCTGATGTCCTCCACGGGGCGGTCGGCACGCGATGTCTCACAAGCCTGTATCTTCTCCACTACGTCGAGTCCCTCGGTCACTTCGCCGAAAACGGTGTATTGGTTGTCGAGGAACGGTGTGCCGCCGATGGTGGTGTATGCCTCACGCTGCTCGTCGGTGAATGTGGGCTTTCCCTTCTCCATGCTTATGGCCTTGGTCTCTGCCACGAGCTCGTCTTGCAGTTCCTGCAGTCCGGCGCGGTCGCGGTTGCGTCGCAGTTCCATTATCTTGTCGCGGTTTTCGCGTGCGAGCTGGTTGAATATCGTCTGTTCCTGCTGCATCTCCATCTGTCTTTCCATCTGCTGCAGTTCCGATTTCTTGTAGGTCTTTCCCCAGACGATATAAAACTGGCTTCCGCTGCTCTCGCGCTCCGGGTTCACCTCGTCGCCGAGACGGGCGGCGCTCAGCGCACCACGCTTATGGAAGAGCTGCGGATACACGAACTCTGCCGGTATGGTATAGTCCGGTCCGCCGGTTCCCAGATTCTTTCCTGCCGGTGCACCTTTGCTGTCGGGGTCGCCGCCTTGGATCATGAAATCCTTTATCACTCGATGAAACAGAGTTCCGTCGAAATATCCTTCCTTGGCGAGCTTTATGAAGTTGTCGCGATGTTTTGGGGTCTCGTCGTAGAGGCGCACGAAGATGTCGCCTAAAGTTGTTGAAATTTTAATGTCAGCCATTATATATGCTTTATGTTTCTTTTGATTGCCTAGTCCCTCATGCCGAGGTCCCATATTATGTTTGCCGCGTTCTCTGCCGCCTTTTTTTCTCCGAGCGATTCTCTGATGCCGGCATATCCCTTGAGCATTGCCTGTCTTGGCTCGCCGTCGGCGATGAGCTGCTGCAGTTCGCTGGCGATGTTTTCTTCGCTGAAGGAGTCTGCCACGAGTTCCTTCACCACCGGTTTGTTGGCGATGAGGTTTACCAGTGAAATATATTTCACTTTGAGCAGATGCTTCTTGAGGAAGGCGATGACTTTCGGGATGGGAGTCTTGTAGCATACCACCTGCGGCACGTCGAAAAGTGCCGTTTCGAGAGTTGCCGTACCGCTTGTCACCGCTGCCACACGGGAGTGTGACAGCAGTTGGTAAGTCTGTCCGAACACTATTTTCACGCTGTCGTCGCCTTTCGTGAAGGTGTCGTAGTATTCCGGCGAGATGCTTGGTGCTCCGGCTATCACTATCTGGTATATGTCTCCAGCCACCCTCTTCGCCGCCCTTATCATGTATGGCAGGTTGTCTTTGATTTCCTGTTTTCTGCTTCCGGCGAGCAGGGCTATCACCGGTTTGTTGCCGTCCAGCTCGTTTCTGATAGCGAAATCAGCAAACGGCTCCTTGTATTCCTCCTTGAATTCCGCCACCTCGTCGGCAGTAGGGTTGCCCACGTAGTGGATAGGGTAGTTGTGTTTCCTCTCATAGAAATCCACTTCGAAGGGCAGGATAGAGAACATCTCGTCCACATCGCGCCGTATGTTCTTTATTCTGTATTCCTTCCATGCCCATATCTTGGGTGAGATATAGTAGTATACCGGTATGCTCGTCTTGGCATGAATATATTTGGCGATGCTCAGGTTGAAGCCGGGATAGTCGATGAGGATGAGCACGTCGGGGTCGAACTCCACGATGTCTCTCTTGCAGAGCGCCATGTTCCTGAATATCGTCTTCAGGTGTAGCAATACGGGTATGAATCCCATGTATGCCAGTTCCTTGTAGTGTTTCACCCTTGCTCCGCCTACATCCGCCA
>ERZ780217.103-NODE-103-length-16923-cov-3.83074_pt1 | contig 16923 bp, 25 predicted proteins | sample MGYA00511566_ERZ780217 | MGnify/ENA primary metagenome ERZ780217 (study PRJEB29588, sample SAMEA2145758) | human gut metagenome | biome: human gut; feature: human-associated habitat; material: faeces | place: Denmark | collected 2008/2010 ...
AAAAGCTCACTCATTCTCGCCGCTGTCCCCATTTCCCCAACGCAACACAGAACCGGCCACGCAGCACTACACCGCGCACCAACCGCATGCGCATTACAGTACATTGTGCAATATATACAAATACAAAGTGGCGCTACACATTCGTGCAGCGCCATAGAATTAACTTGCTACATAGTATATAGCACTCGATGATGTTATACCAGTGTGGGGCGATAGCTTAGTCAGTTTTTCAATGGGCTTTAGATTAATATGGCTATACTCGAATATAGGGGTATCATTAAGTGCGCCATACACTTTCATAAATCCGTCTACTTCAAATGTAATATATCCTGAGACGGCTGTACCCTCGGGATATTTGCTCTGTAGCATAAGCCTATATGCGTATTCAGAGCCATTTGGAAGCCCCATATATATGTTCAAATTAAACAGAGTCGGCACTATATAGTTTTTATAGTATATCGTCAGCTTTTTAGTGCCGTCTGGCAAATTGACTATGTTGTCGTCGTTTAATTTAACAGGGGTAGGTGTTACCTGCTCACCTACATTGCTAATTGTAAATGTATATGCATTACCCTCCTTATTTGGTCTACTATCAATAGGAGAGCTTTGCACAAGTACCTGTGCGCCAGTATCGGGCATTATTGCACTAAATTCAAATACTGTCTTATTATCGGTTGTTGATTTAGTATTGAATTCGCCTGTTAAATCGAAACTTGTTCCGTCAGCATTATTCACATATATGCTTGCATATGCGTGGTTCGCATCCCACAAGTTGCGCATACTTAGGCTAGACAATGTAGTTGTCTTGGTACTATGGTCGCCATCATTAGACCAAAATATTCCGTTGGCATCACGATATACCGATATAGACTCTGCATATCCCATTAGCACATTATTAGTCGGGATATAAAAGCTGATAACTCCCGTGCCGCTTGCAGTGGCATGGAAATTGCAATACACAAAACTGTGTACGGCAAAACCGCTGCCTGAACCGCTTATTTCTACCGTGCCGTCATCTTGGTCTGCGTCATGATAAGAGTTATTAATCTGCACTCTCCAATACAAAGGCTTCTCGGGCGTTCCTAGATAGTCTTGGTCTTTTATCAAGAATGCGCCAGCAGAAGTTTGAGCGCCATGATTATAATACCATGCGTGTATCTTTTTAAGAATTTCGCTATCTGTCACTGAATATGTCAGTCCATTTTTGGAGTTAGCAAGGTTTGCGCTAGTTAGCGGTATTTCAGCAATAACTGCGCCACCTGCGTTACTATCTACATATTCTTTATTAGCGGCATCCGTGGGATTAAATGGCGCTGCAAGATTTGTGATTTGGTTATTTCCCATTGATAGAGTTCCACGCGCCGGGATACTCCCGTCAGAGCGTAAATAGTTCTTCTCGTACCATGTTGTCGAGTCTACCTTTACGCTATTATCGCTTGATATAGTAACGGTATTTACATAGTAATACAACGGATATCTGGTATTCACATTAAGCGCTTCGCTACTTGCAACCCCTAGTATTGCGGCAAAGACTGCTGTTGTTCCAGTGCCACCCACATAAGTGAGATACGCAGGGTTATTTAGGTTGCAAACTAGTACGACGGTATTTCCGATATTGACATTCTCTTTTATATAGTTGAAAGGTTTTTCGCTTTTCCAAACGCCTTGCGAGTCCTGATATATATTGACGAATAGTACAAATCCGTTCCCGTAGGGGTTTTTATTAGCGGCCTCGTCAACGTATTTCTTAGTTGCTACATCGCTATCGTCTGTTGGCTCAGCAACCATTTTAATTTGGTTCTTATTATCACCAGTCGAAAAACCCATATAGAGCGGCTTAAATGAAAAGTTCGCTTTTTCTGCTAGTGACATATTCAAATCATTAGGCTGCCCCATTACTATATTTGCATCGGTTAATCCTATCTCAAAGAAACGGCGGTTAACGCTATAATCTTTGCTCATTTCAGCGGATGTGAGGGTAACTTTACGACTGAATATATCAGCGCTTGTAATTTGCTTTATGTCAAGTTTATCTCCGCGCAGAATTTCATTTAGCTGTAGTACAAAATCTCCCACAACTTCTTTAAACGCATTACTCTTTACATACACATCAAGGAACAAGTCAACTTCTTTTTCAATAAGCGCTGTGCCGCCCGTGCTTGAAAGATACTCGTTGGTTGCCTCTTTAGCAGCAGCCTGTATTTCAGCGCTTTGGTTTTCCAACGCCGAAACAAGCACCTGCTGGAAACTAGGCGTTTTAGAATATTCCTCTATAAACTCGCCAACGCTCTGCTCTACAGCGGCCTGTCCCTCGGCAGATTTAAGCCACGCCTCAATGGTTTCCTGAACCGGCTTAGTGAAGTTATTTGTTGCTTCAATGACTTCATTCAGTTTTGCGATAACTTTGTCCAGCAATTCAACATACGACAAGCTTTCATCGTATACCAGTGGCATAATGCTCCATGTTATCCATTTAAGTTTTTCAATCATGCAAATTTCTCCTTTACCAAAGATTAAAGAACATATCCGAAATGTCGTTAATAATTCGCATATCTACGTTCATTATAGCTTTTCGGTAGTCAATAACCATTTCACTAAAGTTTTTGCTTCCCTGCTTACCTTTGACAGTTTCAACGTAATGGTCGTTACCCTTACCGCTGCTTGCTGTGTTCCCGTTATTCTCTCCTGCGCTCTCATTCTCACTTATCTGAGCTGATGACATGTACCTATCACTCTCAAGCCCATCTAAGCCACCCTGTGGAGTGTCCGAGAATTTCTGCGTACTCTTATCGTTCTGTTTGCTCTTGTTATTCGCACTACTCGAAATTTCGCTAGCATTCTCGCCGGTATGCTCTCGTTTAATATCCACATCATTAAACATGTCGTACTGAACATCAATGGTTTTATACAGCTCTTTATACTCAGAGAAGTGTTCCCACATGAAACGGTTCATATTTGTTTTCCAAAGATAATACGTTTCAAATGCAATTTCTCTAGTGTAATAGTGGTACAGTATTTTAGTCAGCACATCGGCATGTCCTATATCAGCATACATGTTGACAATAGACTCGTCGAAAATTTCCTGCATAGCAGCGGCGCAATAATCCTGCGGAGTAATTTTCTTGCCACTGGTAAAATATCCGTTTTCAGGTAGTTTGGATTTACTTTCGCAGATATATCTAACCTCAGTGGTATATTTACTCATTCTCATCCACCTCATCTTCAAGCTCATCAACAGCTAGCGTAAAATCCTCTCTAAAATCAACCTCAATATTCAGTCCAAACATTCGGTTTATTTCCTCTGCCGCCTGACGTCTAGCTTCAAGCCTAGAATATCTTGACGCAATTGTGCCACCTAAGTTACGCTGTACTTCATCCTGCAATAGCCGCTCTTTTTTCTGATAGCTGACGTTAGATATACCGAGATATGTTAGAGCCTCATTCCATATTTGCGTTTTAAGCTCATATAGCTTATCACACACATATGGTGCTCCAGTAGTAAGTACATCTATTGGCCTTGCGGAAAGCCCTTTGTCACCATAAATTACCGGCTCATTACCAGTATACTGTTTATATAGATTTTTAAGCGTAAGCCTTTGGCTTTCATCGCATCTAATGAGTATGGGTGTTTTCTGAGCTTTTGCGTTAACGTCAATAGTTCTGTCTAAATCCCAAAGTCTCTTTGAAAAATTACTGACTTCAAGCACGCTATTTGTATGCATTAGGTTATTCCAGATGATGACGCTATTATCTTGCGTTAGTGGCATGTTATATCCATTGCTAGCATAAGCGCGCCTATCTGTTGGAATATTATAAAGATTTAGTCTCCCACCAATTGTAGTACGCAATGCAAGATAACCAATCTCTTTATCCTCAAAGAATACAGCCATGCCGTCCCCAAATAGGGCAAGCTCAAGGAAACGGGGGTCGATAGTCTCAGGTAAGTTCTTCCATTCAAACATAGATATAGCAAGTTCGACAAGGCGGTTATAATACTGCATAAACGTAGCGTTATTAAAACTTGCGCTCTGCCAGAACTCGCGTCCTTTAACTACACTCATTATATCCCTCCTATCGTGGTGAATTATCGAGGTTGTAGTTACCAACCTCACTGGGGTTCTTCCAGAACGTAATACCATTATTGTAGATATTGCATATTGCTGCAACATCATCCTGTGGAAGCCCCTTATTCCCTGTCGGGTTAAGTTGGCAGTTCACAGTTTTAAGGTATGTGAAATGCGGTCGTGCATCGCGGTTAGGGCGTGCAACTGCGTTTACCTTGTACCCGAACATAGTAAAGTAAGCATCAATCATCTGTGCATATTCGCCTTTAATCATCCGGTTAGTGTAAGTGAAACGCTTCTGTCTAAGTGACGTGCTTGCGCCGTTACCAGACAGCGTCCCATTAGTACCCTCTGGGAGCAAATGTGCAGCAGCGTTTTGCTTCATCTGTTCAAGTACAAACCCTGCAGTATCAGCGACCATGCCAGCGATAGCTGCAAGTCCCTGCCCCTTTGCAGCGCTTGCAACAGCACGACGCTGAGCCACCATAGTCTGAGCCAAAGCAGCTGTACTACCCGTTGCACCCTCAGCCGCACTTGCCGTAGCATTCGCAAGGCTCATATTAGCCTGAGCTTCAATAGCACTTTGCCCTACCTTTACGGCACTTCCAACCTGTCCGAGCAAGAAGCCACCTATTTCATACGGAAGTACGGTCTTTTTCTGAGCAAGCCATGCACGATAGCTGTCAACAGAGAATGCGCACATCGGGAAGTCAGTCATGTAAAGTGCTTCTTCAAAGTTGCACCTTGTTCTGTACGTTGTAGCATCATTAGGGTTGTTCTGATACGTTGCGCGATAATTAGCATCAAACCCATAGTCAATTGGTGCAGTTACAGCGCACACAGACGCACTAAACATAGCAATCTCAGAGAACGCAACATTATTACCAGACGCTACGAAATTCTCCCATTTATACAGCTTTCTATCACCGTCACCATTGCTAACCATTAGCGAACAGTATGGATAGTTGTACAGCTTCTTATTCTTTGGGGTATAGCTACCAGCTCTATTAGCGTATGAGAACGCCGCACCATAAGGTCGGGAAAGTATCATCTCTCGCGTGTTTGGCAAGCTCTGTTTTTCATTATCCTTTTTCTCAGCTACCATCCACTGTGGGCACATGAAAATACTGAGCACGGAACTTGCACGGTTGCCGTTAACGATTTTATCAAGGAACTGCCCGAGCCTAAACACGTCGGGGACGCTCTGTGCATCGAAAGACTGAACACCAAAGCCAGAGTATATACCAGCATAAAAACCGCCGTCTGCGACTGCAAAGTTATCGTTGTTGATAACTTCATCAGGGTCGAACGCCGACACAACATTTATGTTATATAAGTTCCACCCCGAGCCGAACGTATACCTTCCGTTAAGCACATCACCAATTTCAAGCCCCTCATCAACAAGGTTTTCGCCATACTCATCTGTAACGGTGTGGCAACGTTCTATGAAACACATCGGGAGCGTGTAGTCAAAATGCCATGTCTGCATGGGGTCGAGTAAGAACGATAACCTACTCACATTATTGCTCACATACTCAATATTCATGATGAACGCATAAAACCACTTAGAGCCGAACGATGTATTTTGGAACATGATGTAATTGCAATCATAGAGGTTATCCGCCGAGATATCCACCAAGATAATCCCCCTCGTGTAGCGTGTATAGCTCATATCGTTAAGCTTATACTTACTCTGTCCGGCAAAGTAATTCGCCTGAGCACTCAGGCTGTCGAATAGAATAGTGTGCTCAAATGTAGGTTCAAGGGGCACACCTTTAAGTATATTAAGTTTTCCATCAGGTTGTACATACATATACCCACCACCTTTTCAGGTGTGGGGAGCAAAAGCTCCCCACTATATTAACCAATGGTAACTTCGCACTCGGCATACTTAGTGCTATCAAAAGTGGAAGTTGCCCGGATTTTAACTTTACCGCCAGTAGTAGCCGAATTAAGCACAGTAACAATACCGGCAGCATCAACCGTGACGGTATTACTTGCGGATGTCCAATTGACCGATTTAGGCGCAAAGTTAGTAGTGGCAACATTCGCCGTAATCTGCATAGAGTGTCCCTTGGCAATAGTGGCAGTAGTCGGGTTGACCGTAACTCCCGTAACTGTCGGTGTTCCGGGAATGAACAGAGCGTTGTTAGCGAACGGGGAAACGGAGAATGTTTTCCAAACGTGATAGAAGTAGTTCCAATACAGACCCTGCCCGTTGTACTGTTCTGTAAACTGCATCAGGTTATCGAAAATCATAAACCAATCTTCGTCAACGAGTACAGCAGGTATCGCATTAAGTGCAGCAAGATTTGCGGCGTTTATTTCCTCGTAGGTATCATCACCATAAAACAGCTCATTAAGTCTTGCGTTATCAAGTTTACCAAAGCCGTCAATCATAACGACGTGTCCCATAAACTCTGCCTTGTTCATATTGAAAGATGCTGCAAGTACTTCAACGTCCATGGTCGCGGCAAACTGCGCATCAACAAGAATATACTGTTCCTCTTTCTTGCTTGCCTTATACACACTTGCGAGATTGTACTCAGACGAGAGGAAAGTCATCTGGTTTGAAATGCCGTTAATAACAGAAATAATGGACTTCATATTACCTGCATTAACGGTCGGGATAGTTACAGGATACATCTGACCATTAAGTATGCGCTTTGCAAGCATATATTTCATGGTGATGAATTCGTCATAATTTGCTGCCGTGTACATGCTGTCAACAATTGCAGCAATAAGGTCAGTGACACCCTGATATGAAAGAAACGCCTGTCTGAGCTGCTCCTGAGATACCGTTGCTTTGTAAAACTTCTGGTAGTTCAGAACGTGATATGCCGTGCGAACGTCAGGTATTTCGCGCTTGAAAACTTCCTTTTCGGCAATGTCGGGGTCAAAGGTAAACGGCTTTGCAAGGTTTGCAAAAATTTCTTCTATGGTTTCACCAAACTCAAGGAAGCCTTTTTTGAACATTGCCCACGGGTTTTGATACGTCCGAGAGGTAAGAATAACCCTACCGATACGGTTAACGAGTGCAGACAGGAATTCGTTCTGGAGTCCTGCATAAGACATGATAACCGAGCCAATTTCGCGGATGCTCTCGGGGTCGTTAGTTGCTACAGGTACATAGTTCTGATAGTTAATGCTAGCATTATTGCGAATAGCATTCAGTATATCCTGAGTGTTATTCACGAGTGTTGCAATATGAGGTTTAGTAGGCATAATTTTTTCTCCTTTACTTAAATAAATCTTCATAGGTTATTTCTTCTGCTCCGGGCTTATCAGGCTCAGGGTCAGCCGGGGGAGTCCCACCACCCGAGAAAAACCTATCTCTGTACTCTTTTCTCAGCGCTTCATGCGCTGCATGCTCTTCCTTATATTTTTCTTCCCAATCTGACGGTTGAGCAAGGCCGTCATAGGTGTCTGTCATATCGGCAATGAACGACAATGCATCATCGTCTGTCGCTTCACCAACAATTGCTTTTATGCGTTCCATAAAAGCGTCACGTTCAAGTTTTGGCATATAGTCTCCTATCTGTTATAGTCAATTAGCATCCATAATGACATTCTTGCTGTATCAGGTTGGCCGGGTTCAGGCGGTATTGGGTCAGGGTCAGGGTCGGGGTCAGGCGGTACAGGAATACCGGGGTCAGGTGGGTTAACTGGTGTTGCGCCTGAATACTTATTATATAAATTTATACCAAAATAAATGCGGTCTGCAACGATTTGATTTGTCCATGCTACGTTTCCACCAACCTCATAATTGAGGCCGTAAATATACATAGCACGTCTAACGTCATTAACACGCTTTAATGCGGCGTAAGTGCCAGAATACCACGTTTTCATTTCATGGACGAGCCATTTAATTTGGAAATGAGCGTCGCCTATTGAATACCTGTCTCCTGCTCTATAGCGCGTTTTCCAGTATTCATACATTCTGTATTTTCGAGAGCCTATTCCGCTTTCTGTCCATTGCGCTAAGCCGTAACCGCCTCCATAACGTCGCCCGTTTACAACCCAGTATTGCGCGTATAGTTTATCATTAATCCATACTCCGTTATAATCTCCTGAAAACTGCCCTGTTTCATTGAGTCCTAAACGGTCAAAACGTCGCGTTATAGTTGCCGATGCTTTTAACCCTGCGGATTTAGTGTCGTTTTCTGCGGTATATGGAACAAGATAAGACTCCCCATTCATCCATCCCATCATTCCGGCAACAGCAAACGCATTATGAAACTCATTAAAAAGCAGCTTCCATATCAACGCCTCATAGGGCGAATATATGTAACTAGCCATTAAATCAAACCTAAGCGTCCTAGTATGGTAATTAGCTGCTCTCTAGTTACAGGGTCATTCCATCCGTATTCGCCATTGGCATAACCCTTGATAATTCCTTTTTTTACAGCAAGGGTTTTGTATTTTTCCATTTCAGGGTTAAGGGGTTTAGTCTTTGGTTTATACTCAATAGCCAATGCTTTACACACTCCTTTTGCTATGGCTTCGCCTATTTTAGTGGTGTTCTCGATAATCCATTTAGCAAGCTTAGCATTGTCATGAAATTCTACTTCAATATATATGCACTTAGCTCTGCTTGCGTTAATTTCATAGAGTCCGCTGTGTGCGCGTACCCCATACGGTGAGGTTTTTCCTTTTAAGGTTTGCAGCTCGTCAAGGATTACATGCGGCATTGTAGAATTTACGTTTGCCTTAGCTGTGAATATAACGCATCCCTCAGCTTTTGGCTTGCTGTTATCACCGCCTATTGCATTAGTGTGAATGCATATGTGATAATCAGCTCCCCATGCGTTTGACTCCTTAATATTATCGTCAGTGTGCTGAGTTTTAGGAGCGCGCTTAACATCCACCCCTGAACGTTTAAGTGCTTCCTCACATGCTATTCCTATTTTTTCGCACTGGTCTGCTTCTGTAGTATTGCCATAGGCATATTTGTTATAAGTCTGCCCCGACGGAGATAAATAGACTTTCATTTAATCACCCAGCTTTTTACTGATATTATCGAGCACTTCGGTATTTCGCTCAATAACTCGCGTATTATTCATGAGCGAGGTATTCACTTCAACTAGCGCTTTAGTCGTGTCCATTTTAACGTTGTCCAGTTCGTTTTCAATTTCTGTAAGCTGATTGACGTACTGTTCATCTTTCTTGTTGATATACCACAAAAGAACAAGGCACATTGCAATCGGAAAACCCACGCTTGAAATAATTGAAACTATTGCGTCCATAATTTTGCCTCCTAACTATTGATACCTACGCGGCTCAAAACAACAAGACCCGTTTCTATATCATCCAAATCTGCAATTTCCCTAACCTTTTTGTAAGTTGTGCTTGACGTAGCTGCTGTACCTACAACAATAGTTGCACCAATTTTGGCTTTTACAAACACTGAAACAGCAGAACTTTGTGTCTCCCTCTGCTCCAAAGCAACAAATATTTCGCTCGGGTAAAACTCATTCCAGCTGTCTGGGTTCGGATAAACTATCAATTACATCACTCCTCATAATAATGTTCTAAGGTGTAAAGACTCTGTTGCATTTCTGATATCATCCAATTGAGTTGCGTAATGCGCTTATAAAGCCGCTGCTTATCACCTGTAGTTAGTTCAAAATCATTGAGTTGTGGCGTGAGTTCAGCGACGCGCCTTTTATGAGACGCAATATCAACTCTCAAGGACTCACAAATTTGCTCTAAAGTCATGCTTTTCACCTCTATTTAATTATAGCAAAAGGCTTGACATTTGTCAATAGGTATGCTATAATTAATAATAGAAAGTTGAAATAATTAGTTACAAAGGGGTGACAAATCCGCCACTATGCCAGAATTTTATGACGGTACTAAGCTGCTATCCTTGAAAGACCTTGACGGCTGTACGCCTGAAATATTTATGTGTACGTCTAATAGGTCTGCCGGTAAAACCACATGGTTCAATAGGCTTGCAGTCAATAGATATAAGCGCAAACAAATACGCAAATTCTGCCTAATTTATCGCTTTAACTATGAGCTTTCAGAATGTCATGATAAATTCTTTAAAGATATCAAGGGATTGTTTTTCCCCGATGATGTTATGACCTCTAAGCCTAGAGCTAAAGGTGTGTACACAGAGCTGTTTCTCAACGAGGAAAGTTGCGGATATGCTGTTGCCCTTAATCAGGCAGACCAAATAAAGAAATATTCGCATCTGCTATCAGACGTGGATATGTTCCTTTTTGATGAGTTCCAAAGCGAAACAAACCATTATTGCGCTAATGAAGTTCAGAAATTCATTTCTATTCATGACAGTATTGCGCGAGGACAAGGCTCACACTCTCGATATGTCCCTGTTTACATGATAGGCAACCCCGTTACGTTACTTAATCCATACTATATTGAGTTCAATATTTGCTCAAGACTTGATGCCAAGACCAAGTTCGTGCGCGGAAATGGATTTGTGCTTGAGCAGGGATTTGTTGAAAGCGCGGCACAGGCTCAAAATAATAGCCGTTTTCATGCAGCATTTGCTGATAATAAATATGCCGCATATTCAAGCCAAGGTCTTTATCTTAATGATAACAAGGCTTTTGTTGATAAGCCTATCGGTAATAGTAGATACCTAGGTACATTGCGCTATATGGGAGTAGACTATGCTATCCGTGAATATGCGGAAATGGGAATTATATATTGCGACGATAAAGCCGATGCAACATTCCCGTACAAAATAACCGTTACTACTGACGACCATCAGGTAAACTATGTAATGCTTAAAAAGAATGACTTGTTTATTAGCAATATGAGGTTCTATTTTGAAAAAGGTTGTTTTAGGTTTAAAGACCTTAGATGCAAGGACGCTATTTTAAAAGCCCTGTCTTATTAAATAGGTGTCTGCACGAATGTAATACACTGAACGGATAGGGAAGCACGGGTGAAAGAAACCGCCTATTACGTTACTCGCTATTGCTAAGCGCTTTGTCATTAGTTCGTGTTATAGATACAAAATACCCGGTACTTATGTACCGGGTATTGTTTTATCTATCCGCTTTTATTTGATGCATGATTTGTGCTTTTAGTTCTTTTGGGTACTCTTTGTCATAGGGGAGTTCATTTACATGTACAATTGAAATATGCGTAGATAGTTTACAGTCAGAGAGTGGGCAAGTAAAGCAGTCATTAGAAAATTTACAATGCATTAATATAATCCTTTACCGTTGAAGATATCGAATAACGCCTCGGGATTATCCTTTAACGTTTTAAGATATGAAATGGCGTACATATGAGCGTAATAGCACTCTCGGTCAAAATCGCAAATTTCATGCGGTGATAATATCTTATCTCCATGAGGGTTTAATAGTCGACGATTTTCCATCTCCAATTGGCTGATTACAAGTTGGAGATGCCGCTTGGTATATGGGAATGCCCCCGAATGTAAAGCCGACGTACTCATCTTTGTACACCGTCACCATTCCGCTTGCGCCGATTAAGTTGTTTATGTTCTCTGACTGAGAAATTATCAACATAATATTCACACTCCTTATCTCTAAAGACTGTATTTGTGTTCTTGCAAACTCCTGTGCGTGAGCCGTAGCACTCAAAACATTTCGTCATCATCTAAAATCCTCCCTAACTTGTAGGCGACTGCCCTTAAATTGCAATCCACATCGGCTATTTTTGAAATTACTTCGCATATATCATCGTAATCATTTAACGCTGCTTTTAATAACCCCATGCACTCAATAATTTTCTTAACTTTTGTTTCGTATAACTTGTTTTCTTTCATGAGACGAGCAATTGCTTTCTGATAGGCTGCGCATGCGCCGTCGTAGTACTTGCGAGATACAAAATACTTGTTTATATACTTCATGCTATTCTCCTTTAATATAATATTCTACCCAAACGTTTCCGTGACCTGCGTTTGACGCAAGTATAAAGCCAGTTCCAAATCGCCCTGAATATTCACGAATTAAACAATATCCCTCGCGCACATATCCGCTGCGCTTTGCCCTGTGATGAAAAAAATAGGCTATATCAAAACCGGAAACGGCGCTGCATGGTATTAATATATCAGTGCGGTAATCATAGCAGATTGATTTAGCCATTATACCCTCTCAGTCTGTCAAGCAAGCGGAGTATACCTTTTTTATCGCTGCCAACTATCTTTCCTGTGGTAGCATAATAGCGCACCAATTCGCCGTCTCTGTCGTAGCAATGAATAAGTCCCTGCACATCATTCACGCATCGAGCTTCAAATCCATTTTCTTCAAGGCGCTTTAGAGCATATTTTACCCGTTCATTTTGTGGTTGCTCGACATATCGGTTGTTCCATATCTCTACAGCGATATCCTCAGTAAAACATAAAGGCGTCATAATATTGCACCTATCGCCTATGCATTTTACTCTAAAAAATAGCGTGTTACTCTCCCTTGAAAGCTGCGCTGCACTACCGCAACACGGGCATTTTTTAATTTCCATATGTCTACCTCATTTCATATGTTGTCTCAGTTAACAAAACTCCACCCGGTATCTGTCGGGGGGTTAGCTTCCCTGGTATTTTCAAACCTATGTCAAAATCGGTTAATGTTAATTTGTTCTGTAAAAATTGTTGCTGTTCTTCGGGTAACTCGTTATACTTTGGGTATGTTTCAGGCGCTTTGCCAGAGATTGCATGTAGGAAAAGCTCTTTGCATGTTTCACTCATCCCTGCGCAACGTACATCGTAATGCGGTTCACAGGGTTCTCCGTCAGATTTCACGACATGCTCAATGTATGTTTTCTGCCGTGTGAAGTACGCTATATCCCATTCGCTTTCAAGTTTCCAGCAGCAAAAATCAGTGGGATGTACTGTTATGCCCTCTATTTCGTCGGGAGATAGGTCGCAATGAATGCTATCAGTATCTGCATAGATAAATCCGGGCTTATCTATGCCATGATAGTTAGCTTGCGCTGCCCGTATAGTGAAGTTACGAGCATATGAGGTTATAGCTGCACCTATCGGGATGTACCCTGCATGCTTGTCATGCCGGGGGACTACAAGGAACTTGAGAACTCCGTTCTCGTCTATTCGCGCAACCTTAAAGCTGCTGTTTGTGCTCGTTGCCATTTTCCCATAGAGGTTGTTTAAGAATAACTTAGCAAGTTGTCGCTTTGCGCCTTTACTCGTCTGTTTTTGTTTCTTGTACTTTTCCATGTAGTCATCAAAGAAACCGGCTGCTGCCCTGAAATAACACCCATCAAGAATTTCGCAATCAAAGAGATAATAATGTTCTTGCATTAGTTTCCAGTCGGTCATTGTGAGCGTAAGCTCTACGCTTGTATCATGCGTTATTCCGTCTGCATCGGTGTAGAAACGTGTTTCTCTACCCTCTGCGTCAGTTAGGCTACTGCTCTCAAGACATTCATTGCCACGGTAACGAAATGTGTTCTTGATTTGTATAAACGGCAAATATCCGGGTTTAATACGAAAACGTGTTTTAATTCGAATGAAATAGTAGTGTCTACCGTCGCTAGCGTCTTTTGGGATATAGTTACCTTTCCAGAAATGTGGTTGACCGTATGGGTATATGTTGCCGCTTTCGCTGCTCATCATAGACGGGTAAAGTGAATTTACGTCTGCTGTTGTACCATTGTAGTATGTTTTATGCGCCTTGTTCTTTACAACGTAGCACCAGCCGCCTTTGTAAGCTCTGCGGATGTAAGCATCTGCTGTCGGGTATTTGAAACGTTCGGTTAATTCAAGAGCGCTAAGGTCAGGAAAGAAACGCCGATACTCGAAACGGTCAAACCCATGTTTAAATTCATTGAGGCAACAAGCTCCTATGGTTAGCTTATCGTGCCCCTCTGCAATCATAATTTCAAGCGCTTCTTTGACTACAAGAACGTCGTTTTTGATATACTCCTGTTCTTCGGGGGTTATTTCGCAATTTGGATAACGTAAGCCCTCATATTCTATATCAAGCTTTTGATGCTTAGTCTTAAAGCTGCGGCCTATTTCCTTGACAGAAAAGGGGAGTAGTTTTAGGCTGTCGCGAAATTCGATTATGTTGTTGTTTACCTTAACAGTTATTGTATACCATTGGCCGAGGTCTGAGATAAGATACTTCACGCTATTGTTTGGCATCTCCTTATTAGATAAAAATTCATAGTCGGTTTGTTCTTCGTTGAGAATGTTATAGGCTTGTTTAAAATGCTTATCTTTTAAGAAAAAGGATAAAAGAAAAGCGCCGTCAAATTTTAAGTTATGGAAATAGACTGTTAGCTTCTGATTTAGAGAAACTAAATAATCCCATGCATCGTATATGTTTCCGTATAGTTGTACATCTTCTATTCCTAATTCAACAAACGCCGCTGCCCATACATCAGTACGCTTTTGCCCTTTATAAACTGTTGTTTCAAAGTCCCCGACTAGTATTTTGCTCATTGGTGTGATAACTGCTCAGACTCTTGTAATGATAACGGGCGTTGCAGAACAATTGATATTAACTCATTGTATGATGACTCTCGATATATAGCTTTGCTGTTATAAACTATTACGTCTATATTAGCTACAACTTCGCCCTCTGCGCGTAATATGTTGCGTTTAAAATCCGCATCGTCTGAGTGAGCAGTAAATAGCGCTAGTGCCCGTTCAGACTCCGGCGTTTGTCCTTGCCTAAGTTTTGATACGGCGTTATTATATGCGTTATCCTCTGCGCTAAAATCCGGGTTATTTTGCTCCCCTGTGTCCGCGACATATTCGCGCGTTGCTTTGCGATATGCTTTGATTTGCTGTTGAGTTAATTTTTGGCCGACTGCAATTCCAGTGAGAGCTAATGCGTGTGCCTGACTGCCTGTTTCCCATGCACTTGCATATACATTAAAATTAGAGTAAAGCGCTTTTCCTCGGACAGCGTGGAGCGCGTTTAACTTAGCCTTTGTAATGCGCGTTGGTGTAGATAAATCTATTGTTGATAAATCTACGGTTAAACCCTCTTTTGCAAGCTTGTTGCTCCATCGGATTATTCGCTTGACTTCTTTGTTCCATGCCTCAACATTTTTCGAACGCTGTGTCTGGCGTTTTGGTTTATTCTTTTTTGCCATGTCCGCCACTTCCTTTACATAAGTAGCACGGAGTATTAATCCGTGCTACTTGAATTAAATTTTAATCGTTCACAATTGAACAGGTAATAAAGGATTTGCCTTTATAATTCTTGCTCTCAAGGCGGTAAACCTTAATGCTATACTCCTCATCTTCGCCGGACATTTCGTTGAAGATTTCAAGGAATGATTTAAAAAAGCTATCGCTGCCAGTTACAAACTTGTTTCCGGCTATGTCTACTACGACATATGTCGAATAGTCTACATCGTCGGCTTTTTCATTATGTACTCCGAGTATTGCGTAATATGCCGGAGTGATAATTATTTCGCCCTCTGCGGTTGCTTCGTCGAGCTTGATTGCGTCCGATGTGTCCTTGACAAACAGGCGCTCACGGGCTTTGAGGTCTTTGCTGCACTCAGTAATTTTTACTTCGTAATTCATTGTTATTTCTCCTTTTCAATTACATGTTGTCGATGTCGAGTGTGGGCTTTACTACGGGATGAGCATACTTGAGAAAATCGGCTTCGGAGATTGCGTAAAGCTGCTCAGAAACTTCGCGGTCTACGACTGCAACGATTTTAGTAGTCTCAGGCACATCTGCTACTTTTGCGATTGCCTTGAGCGTTGCTCCGTCGTCCTTGAATGTGCCGGCCAGCTCAAACGTCAGATTGCTAACTTCAGCTGTCTCAGTGTCTACTACCATTACGGTTGCATGGGTGGTTTTCATGGTGCGCGTGATTGTGTTTCTTGCCATTGTGTTTGACTCCTTTATAATATATTTATTGCGGCTGCCGGATTTGCACCGACGTACACTATTACCGCATATGAAAAAGGGCGCTTAGGGAATGATATACAGAACGGAGGGAACAGGAAGAACCACAAAGCCGCGCCCTTATTAACTTTGTGATTATAGGATATCACATATTAAGCTATTTGTCAACCCCCTTTTTGAAAAAATTCGTGATTAATCACCAGCGTATTTTGACAACTTCAAAATTATCATAGTTACGGTATGCTATGTCTATGAGCCGATAACGTTTAGCAATTATATATTGCTGCCCTTTTTCGTTACGAGATGTAAAATCAATGTATTCATATCTATGTCTATATGTGTCATAATATCCGTCACTACATAAACGAGATACGCTATGCTCACATAACTGCACTGTCTTCATTAATAACTCTCCATTTCGCGGATAATTGCATCTATCCGTTCTCGCTCTATCTGTCTACGGGTTCGATTAATACGCGCTATACTGCGTTGTATATTTTCGTCGTGCCTGCGGTCTGCTGCTTTGATGAGTTGACGTGCATTGTATAAGGTGAGAAGCAAAGCGCCAATAGCCGCCGCCACAATTGATACTATGCCTAATTGTAATGCGAACATGGTTAATCCTCCCTTTTTAAAAGAGCATAAACAGATTAGAGCAACGCCCAATAATGGCGTATAATCTGCCGGTTTCCGGGTCTAGTATAAGACCGCCGTTAATGCCATAAACCCCGGAAGAATAACCCACCTTTGTTAACCTATTAAGCGTGTAAATATAATCTCTCGGCTTATTGGTGTAATCTTCAGCTACACCCAGCCGCACAAGCTGGCGTAATTCCTTCAGCGTGTATTTTCTCATTTGTTGTTCTCCTTTTCGTGTTGGTTTTGGTTTATTTCCTCTTTGTGATTATAGTATAACATAGGCATTGCTATTTGTCAATAGGTTTTAGAAAAAATATTGCACAAATCCTCCACTTTGTATTTGTATATATTGCACAATGTACTGTAATGCGCATGCGGTTGGT
>ERZ780217.106-NODE-106-length-16360-cov-4.90751_pt1 | contig 16360 bp, 15 predicted proteins | sample MGYA00511566_ERZ780217 | MGnify/ENA primary metagenome ERZ780217 (study PRJEB29588, sample SAMEA2145758) | human gut metagenome | biome: human gut; feature: human-associated habitat; material: faeces | place: Denmark | collected 2008/2010 ...
AAAAATATCGGAGATTACCAACTTTTTTAGGCACTATTTCTTATCCCGAACTGAGGTAATTTATCGCCACTGCGAGGCTTCATTTAAGCCTCCTGCCGGTCATCATAGATGACTCTTGCCTGCCTTCATATAAGGCTCCTGGCTAGCTTAAGAAAGACTCTTGAGAGAGTACTTCTTCCTGATGGGGGGTAACAGGGTTAACAGTTAACAGCCCAAAATGTATACTTTCCCCCACTCACATATAATAATAAGTATATATATTTATATATAATATAAGGTATAGGAGAGGGGGAAGATGCAAAAAACAGCTGTTAACTGTTAACCTGTTAACCCTTTGCCCCTTTTGTTAAAAATACTAACTCATAGTTTTCTCCTCCAGAACTCACCGTTTCTCGGTGCAGAAGTCTTCGTTTTCTTCTTGGGAATAAATCGCCTACCGGATGGAAATCCTTGCTTTTCTTTACAAATTCATGCTAAAAAAATAACACGGACAAATTGAATTTGTCCGGACAAATTGTCCGGCGACCTATAAATCTCTGATTATTTGATAGTTACAAGCCGCCAGACAAGCGAGCCGGACAAATTCAATTTGTCCGTGTTTTATTTTTCTGGCGAAAATCGGATATAAGTTCTATCATCAAAGCTCTTATTGCCCTCTACGATGCCCTTGGTGGCGATAAAGGAATGGATGTTCTGAGGGTCGTTGGCAATCTGCTCTGCCAATGCCGCCTCACTCGCTGCCAAGGTTGGCTTCAGGAACGGATAGCCATCGCTCGCCAATACAATCTCGGAGGAAGAGACAGAAATTGTACCTGATGCAGAAACGGAGCCAGAGCAAGGGACAGAATCTGATGCTGGAACAGAATCCTGAACAGAACTAGAATCTGAAACAGAGACAACCTTCACTCCCTCCCGATAGATAGGAAATCCATCGATAACCGTATAGGTCTGGTTCTGCCCCGAAAGCATCGCCTTGATAAGCAATGGCTCTATCTGCTTTCTAGCCTCAGCAGGCGAAAGGCCCTGCTCTATCAACTCTACCCTCTTACGGGCAATCTTCTCCTCATAAGGCTTGCCGTTCTCATAGGGTTTTCCGGCGATGATTGCCTGGCAATCGCCCACCATCCATACTTCATTCCTTGTCCGGCTATAAAGAATAGCCGAGGCGGTAAGCCGTTCTTCCGGATGCTCCTTCAACCGCTCTTCTACCCCAAGCTTTTCATACACCTCATTATATATATACGCCGTTACGCCCTGGCAGAAATCATCTACCGAGGCATTTGCTTTCAACTCCTCACGAATATATTCCGAGATAAGCATCATGGCGTATCTTCCGTTCTTCATATCAGGATTGAGATGCTTCGGCGTCTTGCTCGTACTGCCATCTATCACAGCGATGAAATCATCGGTAACTACCATTCCATCCTCACAAGCCTCAGGGCTCTTCTTTCCTATAATGCTGCTTTCTATTATCTTCATAAAATCTACTTATCTATCCGGTTATATATCTGAAAAAAGACTACCAATCCAGGTAACCTTTTTACTCGTTTATTTATCTCTTAAGCCTTCACCTTCTTTAATCTGATAACCAGCTGTATGAAACTTGGAATCATGATGCAGAGAGAGAAGCCTACGGCATAATACATGGTCTTCTCATCGCCATGGAAGAGGTCGATGAGTTTGCCATCGCTCTGAGGCATGATATTGGACAGGACATACGCCATCGTATTATTCACCCAGTGGAGCAGGATGCCCGGAACAAGACTCTTGGTGCGATAATACATCCAACCCAGGAGTAAGCCCAGCAGGAGGGCATTGACAAACTGCGCTACGTTGGCGTGAGCCAGACCGAAGATGGCAGCCGAAATCATGATGGCTACCCAATGGTTCTTCTTGCTCATAAGACCCAGCAGGGTGCGGAGAATGGCTCCACGGAACACAACCTCCTCAGCAAAAGGCGCCAGAACGCCGATAGCCACATAGCCCCAAGGCTCCTTCATAAGCGATGCGAGTATCTGCTCGGCATTCTCGTCCATCTCGATGCCTATCTGCTCATATATGAACTCCAGAGGAATGATGGTTCCCAGAGTGAACAATGCCACCCAGAGAAGCGTTGCCCAAGGCTTGGAAAGCAGATAATCGCGGTTCAGCGGTGTCCACTTCGTCTTCAGGAAGATGACGAGGGTGATAACGTTGCTGAACGCTGAGGTAAGCGCCGTCAGGATAGGATTGCTGCCCGAACTGATAGCCAGGAGCGTTGCCTGGTAACCTTCGCCCTTAATGCCCGCCCAGATTCCTACGCCAGCATACATCACGATAATCTGTACTACTATAAATATAATAAGGTAGAGGACGATATCCGTCAATCCTCTCTTTAAATTAATCTTTGCCATTGCTTTTACTGTTTATAATTAATCGTTTATAGTTAATAGCATTCTCGCTATCATTCCGCTTCCTTTTCAAAGAGATCCAGCACGGTCTGCTCATCCTCTTTCAGCTGCGCCGCCAACTCCTCGGGACTGTCAAACTTCTGTTCGCCCCTTATTCGCTTCACGAAGCTTACGAGCAAGAGCTGGTCATAAATATCGCCTTCGAAATTGAAGATGTGCGTCTCTAGCGTCAGTTGTCTGCCATTGAAGGTTGGGCGATTGCCCACATTCATCATTCCCCGTTTCCATTCCACCGTATTCTCCAGTCTTACCCTTACGGCATAGACACCAGGGGCAGGAATCAGCTGTCCGAAGTGAGAGATGTCGAGATTGGCTGTAGGGAAGCCGAGTTTTCTGCCTTCATGGAATCCGTTCACCACCTTTCCGATGAGGGTGTAAGGGAAACCGAGGCTCCGGGCTGCCATCTCCACTTCTCCCTCTTTCAGGAATGAGCGGATGACGGAAGAAGAGATGTTAATGCCATCTATCTGGAAGGCTTCGTTCCTGATTACCTCGATGCCCATCTCCTTGCCGTAGCGCACGTAATCTTCGAAAGTCTCCTCGCGGTTGTGACCGAAGCGATGGTCGTAGCCGATGAAGAGTTTCCTTACGTTGAGATGGTCGTGGAGCACCTGCTGCATAAACTCTCTTGCCGACATGGCAGCCATCGCCTTGTCGAAATGCAGCACCACGGCATTATCCACTTCCGTCTTCGAAAGCAGCAACAGTTTGGAATCGAGCGTGCTCAGCATCTCTGGCTGATAATCTGCCTGCAATACCTTGCGGGGATGCGCATCGAAGGTGATGACGGTAGATTGCAAGCCATCCTTTCTTGCCGTCTCTACGAGATGATGAATCAGGAACTGATGTCCCCGATGCACCCCGTCGAAGAAACCGATGGTTGCCACACAAGGCGGCAACTGCACGATATCGTTATAATGTATTGTATTCATAAGGACTGTCTTTAACATTCATATCAGAAGAAGAACTCCGATGGATTATCTTCTCTTTGCTATCATTCTCTTAAAAGTTCTCCACAGCTCGCCCGCCCAAAGTACAACGGAGGTTGAGCCGATGATGAGCAGCCACTCGTGGAGCGACAATGGTGTGGTGCGGAACATTTCGCCACCAAAGGTTACAATAATCCACTGACCCACCAATACCAGTACAAGCACCAGAATCATTCCCTTATCCTTCAGGAAATGGCGGAAGGCGGTGTGATGGCTCATCAGAGCCTTGGCATTGAAGAGGTTCCAGAACTGTATCATCACGAAGGTGGTGAAGAACATGGTCAGCTCATGCACATCTACTCCACCCTTGCCTCTGCGCTCGCAGTAAACCAGCAGGGCAAACATAACGAGGAAGAAGACGATGCCGCAGAACAGAATGCCGAAACCGATGCTCTTGTTGATGATGAAATCGGATGCCTTGCGTGGTTTATCCTTCATCACCTCGTGAGATGGAGGCAATGAGGCAAGTGCCAAGGCTGCGAAGGTATCCATGATAAGGTTCACCCAAAGAATCTGGGTTACCGTCAACGGCATTTCAGTTCCGATGACTGAGCCGCCAAGCACCAGCAGGAGGGCTGCCACGTTTACTACCAACTGGAAGAAGAGGAAGCGCTGCAGGTTGCGATAGAGCGAGCGTCCCCACATCACGGCGTTGGCGATAGACTTGAACGAATCATCGAGCAGGGTCATATCCGAAGCCTCCTTAGCCACGGAAGTTCCCGAACCCAGCGACAAGCCCACGTGAGCATAGTGAAGCGCCGGAGCATCGTTGGTACCATCGCCTGTTACGGCAACCACCTCGCCACGCTTCTGGAGCATGGCCACCAGTCGCTGCTTATCGGTAGGACGGGCACGGCTCATCACACGGATATCCTTCGCCCGCTCGTAAGCCTCTTCGTCAGAAAGAGCCTCCCACTGTTCACCCGTAATCATCTGCTGGTCGAGCGAGGTCAGAGAGCCATCTGCTCCGATATTCTCAGGTTCATCTTCGAAGACACCTATCTGCTTGCCTATCTCCAAGGCGGTGGCTGCCGTATCACCCGTAACCACCTTCACCTCGATACCCGCATGGCGGCACTCCTGCACGGCAGCAGGAACATCCGGACGAATAGGATCGGCAATGGCTGCAATGGCCTGCAACTGAAGATCGTTGGCATCGAGAAGTGCTACCACTTCGGCAGTAGAGGTTCTGGAAGTTCTCATGATAGAAGCTTCTATCTTCTTATAGGCGAACGCCAGGGTTCTCATAGCCTTATGCTGCCACTCATCGAGTTCTTCGGCTGACTGTCTCTGCATTCTATCTTCGATGATGCATTTCTTCATCACGATTTCAGGCGCACCCTTCACGAAGAGATAGGTCTCGCCATCAACTTCTGCCAAGGTTGCCATCATCTTTCTCTCAGTAGAGAAAGGCAACTGCTTGAGCACATTCACCTGCTTGCGGAGTTCTTCATAATCCTTGCCCTGGGCATCGAGCCAGAGCAGGAGAGCCGACTCGGTAGGGTTTCCGATAGGTTTGCCGTCATTCAACTCGGCTGTAGAATTGAGGGCAATGGCAGTATCAAGCAGCGCCTCATCGCCCTGCTTGAGTTCCAGGGCACTCACCTGCATCTTGTTCTGGGTAAGCGTACCGGTTTTATCGGTACAGATTACGGTAACCGCACCCATGGTTTCGCAGGCATGGAGCTTGCGCACCAGATTGTTCGACTTCAGCATTCTTCGCATGTTGAGCGCCAAGGAAAGGGTAATCGCCATCGGCAATCCCTCAGGCACCGCCATCACAATCAGGGTAACAGCCATCATGAAGTATTTCAGCACAATTTCTGCCATATAGAAATAATCCTTGCCGCCCCATGCCGGATTGGTGAGGATATCGTGAATCAGGAAGATGAAGAAGGCTGTCACAGATACCACGGAGCCTACCTTGGAAATCCTCTTCGCCAACTTATCGAGCTGCATGTGAAGCGGTGTCTCCACCGAAGTCTGTTCGGTAGATTTCTTCGCCACCTTACCAATCTCGGTAGCATCGCCCACGGCAGTAACCACGAACTCACCCCTGCCATTCATCACCATGGTAGAACGGAGGATGACGTTGCGAGGATAGGCTCCATCTCCACCACCTTCCAGAGATTTCTCGGCAACAGGTTCGCCCGTAAGGGCAGATTCGTTAATCTGCAGGTCGTTGCAGACGATGAGTTCGCCATCGGCAGGCACCTCGTCGCCCACTTCCACGAGCACTACATCTCCCACCACCACATCGTGGCGCGGAATCTCCATCACCTTACCATTGCGGCGCACCTTTACCGGCTGCTCTTCGCTGAGCGCCGTAAGCAGATTAAACTTCTTGGCAGCATCGCGCTCAAAGTAGAAGCCCACGGTAGTAGCAAGGAAAACTGCCACGAAGATACCGATGGTCTCCATGAAATTCTTTTCGATAAAAGCAAGGATGAGGGATACGAAAGCCGCCACAAGAAGTATCTGGATAATCGGGTCGCGATATTTATCCAAATACAAATTCCATAATGAAGTACGTTGAGGAGGGGTGAGTACGTTCTTGCCATGCTGTTCCCTACTCTGTCTAACTTGTTCATCGGTAAGACCGATTCTTTTATTTTTGTCTATGTTCATTTCTGAATAGAAATACTTTTTCTTTTTTGTACGATTAATAAGTACATACGCACGTGTGCGCACATAATTTGGTGCAAAGATACGCTATTTTTCTGATTCTAAGAAAATTTTTAAGATTTTATTTGGTTATTTCCCCAAAATCTAGTATCTTTGCACTCGAATTTAATAAAAATTCAACGGACTTGTAGCTCAGTTGGTTAGAGCAACAGACTCATAATCTGGAGGTCCTAGGTTCAAGCCCTAGCTGGTCCACGCTGAAAATCAGCGACTTACGCTTTCGAGCGCAAGTCGCTTTTTTGTTCTGCGAAAACATTGCGAAAACATCGAATTTCAGTTAATACCCTCTTATGAGACTTTATCTTGACATTTTGCAATGTTATGCACTATCCCCCAAAGGCAAAATAAAAGATCTTTATTATTTTGGTTCACTACTCACTGTCACATCCCAACATTTTCTTATATCTTCCCCAATGTTCACACGTACACTCTAGATAGGAACAACGTAAAATCTACACATCATTTTTGTCACGGCTTGCCGCACGGTAGTCGCAACATTTTTTTGCTGGAAAGCTCCGAGTTTCAAGACGTTAGCCAAGAAACCGGGGATTAGGCTCCCCCCTGCTATAAAAATGTTGCGGATTTTGGCGCAAGCGCCCCTACCAAAATCCATCGTTTTAATGTCATAAAACTACTTTTGTTGAGGATCAACGAGAACAAGATTGAAAGCATTGATGAGATTTGTCACAGCAGGATTTCTTTCTTGCATACCATGTAGCAATGCTTTCATTTCATCAAACGTCAACTCATGATGCCCTGACCTTTTCTCTTCTTGAATCAGCCTAATGATGTAATCGGCAATATCCAGTCCTTGTTCCCGTTCCTCATCAGAGGCATGGTCCTCTAAGAATATCGACACCTCAGTCTGAATTCCATCATCATTCATGGCATCCGCTTTCTTCTGCCATGCCGCCGTTGCCTTCAAGTCAGGAAACAATACCACCTTTCTACCTCTCAGCACATGCTTACGTCGATTGAAGCATCCGTCCTTTCCACCAGAAGCCAACCAAATAAAATCATCCATGAAAACAGAAGCTATGATTGCCGTCTTCTCACTTTCTACAATAGCTATAGGTTTACGATTGTCCGCCAATAAGTGTTCACCAAAGAAACATTGCTCTAGGACATAATCTTTCATCTTCATAGCAGAATGTGCCCAAGATACCTTATCGGCTCTATGACCTGTCGCAACATCATAGAGCATGATTTTACCATCATGCACCTTTCCCTCCACATCTACTTGCCAAAATACCACAGCACCATCCCACATATTAGCTGTACCAATATGATATCGTTTCAAGATATTCAACACTATAGGTTCAGGAAACAAAGAATACAAAAATCTCACGAAATGGTTGTTGTTATATCCCCTCTTCGAACGTAGCATAATATCTTCGGCAACGTAACTGGGTTTCTTCTGAACTATATCATCCATATGATGAGCTTGATTGAATCGTCTTACTATAGAAACGACATTCTTGTCTGTCTCACCATCAAAACAAGCCAGTTTCATCTCCTCTGGGTTTTGCTCAAAAAAAGCTTTTGGAGTAAGATGATAACCACAACTATTCTCATGGTTGCACCTTCCCACCTCCGTAGGGAAAGTATATTTTCCCTCTAAATCCACGTAACGAGTAAAGCATTTATATCGTTTACAATGTGGACACATCGTTCGGCTTTTGGGTCCATGATACTTTTCTAAAACAAATCTATGCGTCTTCATTTTTTCTCTTTTACAACTTTTTCTTGTCCTTTTTGTCCCTTTCATCACACAAAAGGACAAAAAGGACACTTTTTTACAAGATTTTTCGATAAACACCAAATTCTACCTTTTTAAATAAAGTATCTAAATGACTCTTTAGGAATCGACTTACCTTCTTCTCTTCCCATCCCAACAAAGCTTTCCCCATCTGTTTAATTTCAGAAGTAGCAAAGCGTTCGGGCAGTTTGTCATAAAGTTCACGTTGGCTTTCGTCTAAGTTATCCCATAGGGCTAAACGAATGACACGATTGGCATTATCTTTGAAATAGTCCACCAAACTAATAGCCTTCTCTACAATATGTTTATTCACCACCATAGAATTATCTCCATTACAAATGTTATCCATCATTTGCAGAATGAGACAAAATCGAATGATGTAAGTTTCCATCTTACAGGAAATTCCAACAAGCACATCAGCAGAAGCCTGATTACAATAATCTGTATTCTGTTCTTGCCACATCCATAGATGTTGCTTGGCTTCATCAGAAAAGGACAGCAATTCAAATTCAGAATTGGTCTGATTACCATCCACATACTTACAGATAAGTCGCCCAGCGATTCTTTCCCACATATCAACAACATCTTGCCCAATGTCTTCCGTTTGCCATTTATTCTTCTTCAACACCTTGGGATAAGCAAACAAGATACGATCAAAGAAACCATTCTTACCTTTATCTCCCTTCAGCAGCATCTGAAGAATATCCAATTGTATAGAACCAATGACACTGGCAAATGGATGAGCGATGTTAATCGGTCGCTTATCCATCTTTCGACTTGTCGTAACCAACTTGTTATTAAACAACGACAACCAAAACTGTTCTTCCGAGCCCTTATTATATCGCTCAAAGTTCTTAAGCCAAGAAGCTAGTTCATCAGAATAGAGACAAACACCATGAGGATTATGAGACAAAACTTTTCCCAAAGACTCTTGCGTAACATCCGATACCACCATTTGTTTCCAATGAGGCATTTGTGGCATTTCTTCTATGCCCTTCGCCAAACGTTCCTTGTTCGTCATTTCTTTCAAAGCCTCATATTCATCTAAGGCAGAGATATAAGCCTCATAAGTTCTTTGGTCATGAAGGATGAACGGTTGCAAGATAAAACTCATAGGATGACTCTTATTGGAACCAGGCTTACCAACCAAGGCACAATATAGAGTTGCCGACTCTATCCAACCATTCTTCACCTTGATACGCACCTGATTGCCTATCCCTGAAGAGAAAGCAACCAAGATTGCTGCTGATGTATAATCAATGGGAAAGCCTAGAAAATCTCGCAAGGCCAAGACGATTTTCTGTATATCCGATGGAAAACAAGAAATGGGAAATGTAGAAACCACTTTATCCTCTTCTTGTTTTTCATCGAATCTTCGGATGTGTGCGATAGCATCTTTCTTGATACCATCACACATGTTTTTGATACTAAGCGCCATAATTACTTGTTCTCTAAAACTGCCAATACATCCTCATACTTATACATCACCTTGCGTGCCCCCACTTTGATGGCACGTAAGAAGCCCGACTTATTCCAACGCCACAAGGTAGTAAAGTCCACCTTTAGCATCTCTGCAGTCTCTGCTCTTGTTAGGAATGGAGCATATTCGGCAGCTTGCTCCTCACCAGAGCTTGCACCTAATTTCTTTACCTGAGTTGCCACAATACGTGCAGCAGCCTCCTCAAAAATCGCATTCAGTTCTGCTCGATCCACGAACATGAACTGTCCTGAAATATTATTTGTCATAGTGTTATTCAGAAAAATTCTTTTTAAAATTTTCTGCAAAGGTAATGACGTTGCACAAAATTTCATGGCAAAAAATAATTAAACTTTATTTTTAACATAAATCGGGCGTTTTCGAGTATTTTTCGGATGAAAAGTGTTAAAATACGAAGGTTAATTTGGCAAGGCACGAAGGGGAAGGAAGAGGATTGAAACGATAAAATTAAAATAAAAAAAGAAGCATCTACACTATCTAAGCGATAATTGTTGATGCTTCTTTAATCTATCTGTTCGTTTCCGGCTTCGTCTGAAGTTCGATCTCTTTTGTCGATAATGGTCAAGTTGTCAGGAAGAATGTCACGATACAAGCGACCTATCGGAACACGCATTTCGTTCTTCATGATCAAACTGTCGTTGTAGTAGATATCGATGTGCTCTACATTCACAGCAAACGAGCGATGAATACGCAGGAAAACGTCATTTTGCTCCCGTGTCTTGTTCAAAGCTGTAACCAAAGGCATCTCGACTATAAGTTCTGTGCCGTCAGCCATGTAGAATTTACATTTGGGATGTATAAGCTCAAAAGTTATAGTCTGCGGACTTTAATATTAAGGGAAACAAGAAAGTAGTATAGTAGGAATATGTTATTTCACCAACTTCAACCCCTTTTCACTTAGATAGTATCTTTGCTTAGGGTGTCGAGGTTTGTCTGGGTATGCTCGCAAAACATACCCTTGTTCTATTGCAGGAGTCAGCATTTCAACCAATACATACCTTCTGCTAGAAATATTTAATCTACGCTGTATCTCAAACATAGAATACACATTTTCACGAATTGCATTTACTAATATTTGAACTTGTTCACTAACTTGTTCACTAACTTGTTCACTAACTTGTTCACTAACTTGTGCACTAACTTGTGCACTAACTTGTGCACTAACTTGACCACCAGCTTGACCACTAGCTTGGTCACTAAACCAATATGTCACGGTAGAGCATACTAAATCGCTTTTAAAATCAACGTTCTTGCCTGTCAATTTCTCCCATGTCAACATCTTATCAATACCAAATCCTGCGTTTTCCCCAAGTTTGGCATATCGGAAGAATCTAATCAAACTAGGATTTCTTGGCAGAGAATGAAGTTGGGTACGAATCTCTTCCAAAGGGAACATGAAACGTCCTGGGTTCTGAAACTCTATGCGGTTGGTATAAACTCGAATTGTAGGATGCATCGGGCTAAAATAATCAGAATGGGCACAAAAGTTGACCAATCCCTCACGCAAGGCATAGAGCTGTGACTCATCTTCCGGTCCAACCCCATTAGGCAAAGCCATGTATGGATTATCACAAAAATTACGAAGTCGCTGGATAATCAACTGATAAGATTCCCAAATATTATCTTGTTCTTGAAGCCTATAGGTATATCTAACCTTAGCATCAGAATAGCTGGTGCCTGGTATCTCAAGATAATCAATCCAAAAGTTACCTAAATGACTTTGCACAACATCTCTTCCACCAAACATGAGCATACCGCCAAAAGTCAGTTCTCCCTTCGAAGTACAGATACCAACTTTCTCACAAAACTGCTCCATCGGCAAATCTACATAAGGAAATGAAGGATTGAATCTCATCACATGGTTATGATAAGTTTCAAGAGAAATTGGATTCAAGTCTTTGATACTTGTTCCTTCTACAGGTTGCTCACTTCTACTGCCGAAAGATTGGTCTCTCAACATAGCCATAGCCTCCATATCGGTAGCACGGCGGTCACCACTACCAGTACGGATATATGTATTTATCGAACTACCAAAGTAAACTGGTTTGCACAATGACGAAGGCACATAAAAAGCCAATACGATTTTGCCATCAATATTGTATTTCTTGCCCCAAGCAGTAAGTTTCACATTGAATTTCTGCCCATTACGCAGAGTATTTAGAAAATCAGATTCGATTTTCTCTGGGTCATCACAACCCACTACATCAAACTTCTTACCATGCTGATGAACACCAAGCACAATCCAACCTCCTGATGTGTTAGAGAAAGCGGATACCGTTTCCCATACATCATTAGGAAGTTTGTTCTGGGCTGTCTTCATTTCGAAATCATCCCATTCTATCTCATTGATTCGCTTTTCAAGCTCTTCTTTTGTCATTGTTCCTTATAGTTTATCGCCTAAATAAGGGCAAAATTACGAAAATAAATACGAAATGCCAAAGATTTGAGTATTATTTTCAAACCATCGCCCAAAAATAAACACTTTTATGTCACTTCTCTGATAACGTACTGCATTTACTTACTCTTCCACCAACTTCGCCAAAAGCGCTGCCATTTCCTTCTTTGACATCTTCTTGATGTCCTTCGCAGTCACATTTTCAAGCTGTTTTGGTTTGGCATGATTCAAATCGAGCAATGCGTTATTATACTCAAACATCTTGTCCAAAGGTGTTCGACCGATATAACCTTCCGTCACATTCTGCCCCTCAGAATGTCCCATACATTCTTTCAGATAGCTTTCCTTGATGCCTGCATGAGAAAGATTGGTAGCGAAAGAATGGCGCACCCACGTATTAGATGGAGAAACTTCCCATTTGAGCACATTGGCGCAAAGATTTCTTACTCGATCGGCAATATTCGAATTTTCTTGTGAGACAAGCTTTCTTACTTTCGCCTCATTAGTCTCACCTTGTAATATATATGGGAAAACATGACTACCTTTGGATGGTTCTGCTGCCACCTCATCCAAGATTCGCTGCAACGGCTCTATAATGGGAACCACCACTTCTCGCTCCGTCTGCGCACTATTACGAGTCTTATGGCGACGGAACTTAAATGCTCGTCGCTCCATATCAAAGTAGAATTGAGAATAAGTGAGATGTGCAGCATCCATCAAGTTGAAGCCATTGCACAGATATTGCACCAGAAACATCCCCAAAGAGTGATGTACTCTCTTCTTGTATTCTTCATCCCAAGACTCGTGATACTCATGATTAATGAAAGCTTGATAGAGACGTGTCATCTTCTGAACATCAAGATAGCTATCTTTCTTAGATGGTCCCTTTGGTATCACAATCAAACCTTTCTGTGCCACATTGGAAAATGGATATTCCACATTCAACAAATATCCTTGCTTAGTACATTCGTTCCAAACTGCACGAGCATGGCGTAGATAGATGCCTCGTGTAGCATCTGCAATCTTTCCAACCAAGACTCCATCCGCATTCAAGACACCATTCTTCATTCCATTGTTCCACTTGATCAATTCCTCCTTACTAATCTTGAATCCAACAATCTTCGTATCCCAAAGAATACGCTTAAAAGAGTTGAGGGCATTGCGATAAATATCAGCGGTTGTAGCTCGCTCACCACCATTTTCGGTTTGCAACCTATGGATGAGACCTTCCCATACCTTCAAGAAAGAAGTCTCCTCTGTCGTACTCTTTCCTTCCACAACAATACGGATTGAATCAAGAGTCAGTTCCTTTCCTCGATTCAAACTCTCCAACATATCCTTATACTTATCAATATAAGACTGCCAAATCAACTTGGTAGCATACTTAGGCGACTTGCTCTTCTGAGCATTACTTATCTCCGAGAATTCCTTTGGAGTGAAGTTGCCACCTACATGATAATAGTAAGGCTTTCTATCAATAGTAAAGCGTGCAGAAAGCGGATAAGCAGCCGTATTCTTACGATTTGTACGCTTATCCAACACTAAAGCCATGGTACATTTGCGCTCAGAAAACGTACCAAATGATGTTACTAGTTTTTGTGCCATATTTTGTCGTTTTTTGCTATTTTATGCAATTTTGCGAAAACATCGGCAATCTCCCATCTCATAATTATCAGAAAATCAGACAAATTCTGCGAAAACATTGCGAAAACATCGTCTTCGAGTTATGGGGTTTTACCGCATTTCATAAGATTTCAACAAAGATAATAAATTATTGATAATCAACCAAATAATACCTTATAAAATTTCTTAAAATAGCATTAAAACAGACTCATAATCTGGAGGTCCTAGGTTCAAGCCCTAGCTGGTCCACCTCTCAAAATCAAGCAGTTAAGCCGAAAACTTAACTGCTTTTTCTTTTGCCTTGCGAACACAGAAACATTCGTACAGCAACGTGCTTTTCGCAAATTTTCATGCTTTTTTATCTTGCGAACACGTATTTTCATCAGATTTCATTCTCCCAATTTCGGGGAAACAGAATAGTTTCAATCCAATTAGCCAAATAGCAAGAAATACACTTTCTCAACATTTTATAGTATGATTATTCGTGTAACATCATACTCTATGAACCGTTGGAAACCGTCCCTAATTGCACTCTCATTTGGACGATATCCAATACGTTGCTAACAATGCTGATAATACCAAGACCCATTATTAGTGATAGGACAATCGTCGCTATCGTCCTGGAATATTGTTCAATTGCCAACAAGATGCCAGATGATGCATGGAAAGTAAACAATGGCAATTCCGATGGCGTGGACAGAACAAGGGCAAACAATGCTCCGCCAGCGATGAAGCCCGCCACAAATGCAGCTATCATAGCATATTTGTAGCGACGAAGGTTTGCCTCCTCATACTGACGAAGGTATTCTACGGCATCGAGTTTTTGGGTTAGGCGTGCCATAAACTCATCCTTATCGTCAAATTTCGGACGCTGAGCAAGGAAGAGTTCCTCAAGTGCTTTATCTTTCATCATAACTTCAATCTTGTTTTCAGTTTGTCACGTCCTCGCGAGAGTTGCTTCTTCACGGCATCTTCGCTTGTGTCTGTTATCTGGGAAATCTCTTTTACAGAATGTCCGTCAAGATAGAACAACACAATGGCTGCTCGTTCTTTGGGAGGCAAAGTGGCGAGAGCAAGGTAGAGATCCTGATAAGCATATTTTGCATCAGCATCACTTGTGCCTAAGACTGTTTTTGCCTCTTCGATGCTTTCAAATGTCCGTTGGGCTGCCTTATGATTAAGGAATGTGTTCTGTGCAATCTTGAAGAGCCACGATTGGAACTTTCCTTTATTCTGATAGCCTGCCGAGGCAAGATACGCCTTGACCAAAGCATCTTGAGCAATATCGTCAGCATCATCCTTGTAGCCACAGCAGAGGGCGAGCAAGAATCCACGAAGTGCCTCCTGCTCGTCACTGACGAGTTGTATGAACTGCTCTCTGGTCATCTACTTTTTATGCCTGTCGCAAGTTCCGTTCCTCTGCTTCCATTTCCTTGGCAAGCATCTTCTTACCGATCTGATAGTTGGCTAGGAAGGCTATGCCTACAGCTAACAGTACCAATCCTATACTTATACTTACCAACGGATCTGTACTTCCTCCTACTAAGTTGCAGTTCAAGTATATTCCGTAACCTATCATTCCTACTCCCAGGATGAAAGCAAGCATTCCCCACTGTAGTTTTTCCAACAACTTCTCTTTCAACAACTTCTCTGGCTTATTCATCTTTCTTACCAATTCCTCAATGTCAATGTCAGCATTCTTTTCGAGTGCAGCAAGAATGATTTCCTTTCTATTCCTTTCCGAAGCCATCTTACCTCTTAATGCAAGAAAAATAATGGTAATTGGGAGAATAACGGCTGTTCCAAACACAATAAAAAGACCTACGATATCATGACTTTCCATATTTTTAATTGTTTTATTGGTTAAACTTCTTGTTAATTATTGAACCGATTCACTATAACAACAAGTGAAAGTAGGAAAAGGTGACGTCCCATCTGTGTTTTTTTCAAAATTATCTCAAAAAACTACACCAAAGACAAAACAACATCTGGCGACATCTCCATCTTTGTTATAGCGCAAAGGCTGGTACCCATATCCTTGACACTTGCACCCATCAGGTACACATCATCATCAACAACCAAGAAACGGTCATGGGATTTATGGGGCAACTGTACGAACACCACAGTATCGTATTGCTCATTGTGCTTCTCCAGATCCAACTTGAACTGTTCGGTATAGCGAGAGTATATCGTAGCCGACACCCCTTTTTCTCTTTTGGTCAGCAAAGTGAGAACTCTTTCATCCACGAAGTTATCAATGAGGACAATTCGTTGTTTGGCACTACGAACCAGTTGAGACACATAACTCCAGGCATCCCACACGCAACCTGTAGCAAAGATTTGTTCAGGTGTCACCGCTGGAGCCAGTTCATCCATGCGCTGCAGAACTTGCTCCACCTTCTGGTCAGTAAGTATCTGATGTTGCTCCAATCTCTCTATGCGCTGAAACATACCTGCATTAGCTGAGAGAAAACGACGCATAGCAACGAAGGCATCCATAATCATAATGCTAACCTCTACGGCTTTATCACTTCGAAGCACGGAAGATAATTGGGCTACACCTTCCTCAGTAAAAACGTAATGTGGTACAGGAGAAAACTTCAGAGATCTAAGGTGGTCACAATTTGTTACCACCTCTGATAACTCTTCCTTGGTAAGCATAAATCTAAAACGCTCAGGAAATCGACTCAAGTTGCGTTTTACAGCTTGGTTAAGAGCTTTTGTTTCAACTCCATAGAATTCTGCCAGGTCTCTATCTATTACAACCTGCTTGTCTCGGATAGTAAGAATTCTCGATTGAACTGTTCGCTGTTGAAGCTGGTCACGATTTGTGACCACCTTAACGGTATCTGATGTATTTTTCTTTGCCATAATCTTCAATTTGCCTACAAAGTTATTATTTTGATCCTTAATTCCGCAACACTATAATTTAATATTTTTTATAAGCACCTGAGCAACAAA
>ERZ780217.115-NODE-115-length-15177-cov-5.25023_pt1 | contig 15177 bp, 10 predicted proteins | sample MGYA00511566_ERZ780217 | MGnify/ENA primary metagenome ERZ780217 (study PRJEB29588, sample SAMEA2145758) | human gut metagenome | biome: human gut; feature: human-associated habitat; material: faeces | place: Denmark | collected 2008/2010 ...
CATTTCGGAATGATGGGGTAAAATTTTTAGCAAACTTCGCCCTTTCTTCTTAGAAGAGAGTAATCTGGTTACAAAAGTACGAAAAATAGTTGGATTACGTGTCCATTTTTTTATATTTTCTGTGTCCTTCCCCAAAATTTAACACAAATGTTTAGCAAATCTGCCTAGGGTATTCCTGTAAATGGCAGATTTGCACTTATTTCGGCAGTTGTTGCCCTTTTCTAAGAAGAAAGGGCGAAGTTTGCTAAAAATTTTACCCCATCATTCCGAAATGGGGTAAACATAACGATTTGTTTACAACTCTTTTGAGATCGTTTTTATAATCCGCTTGTTGGCTTCATTGATGGTTGCTACGTCTAATGACTGCAAGTAAATCTGTGTGGTCTGATAGGAGTTGTGTCCCATGCCCTGGCTGATAGTGGCTATCGGGATGTTCATGTGCAAGGCTACGCTTGCCCATGTGTGGCGTGCCACATAGGTAGTGAGCGGTATCTTCAAGCCTACCATCTCACCGATTTTCTTCAGGTTGTAGTTGGTGTTGTGCTCCACTTTGCGGTATGCTGTGTATGGAGAGGATTCCTTGCCTGTCAGGATGGGTAGCAGATAAGGGGAGTTCTTGGTCTGCTCGGCGTATTTGTCGATGATGGCTTGCATTGGTTTCATCCACTCGATGTTGAGATTTTGGTGGGTCTTGCGACGGTTATAGCTTACCAAGCCACATTTCAGGTCAGTCTTCTTCAGGAATGCCATATCTACGAATGCCATGCCTCGGAGATAGAAGCTGAGCAGAAACAGGTCTCGTGCCTTGTCAAGGGCGGAACCTGTTGGCAAGTCCAGGTTTTCTATCTTGCGAATATCCTTTACAGAGATGGCTCGTTTGGCAGTTCTCACGTTAGCGGTCTGCACGTGGGCAAAGATATCCTTGGCTGGCGCATGGCCTGTTTCCACGGCCTTGTTGTAGAATGTGCGCAGGGTTCGCAGATAGAAGGACACGGTGTTTTGTCCGACACCTCTGTTGAACAGCCATGCCTGATACATTTCCATCATCTCGCTGGTCATCTGGGAGAAGGTGAGGTCTTCGTGATGACGAAATTCCATAAATCTGTTGGCGGCACTGATATAGTTGTTCCTGGTGCCAATGCACTGCATCTGCTCCTTCTTGTCTATCTGCAGGCGAAAGAAAGCAAAAACGCTCTGGCAGGGTGGCAGCTGCTGTATCTCTTTGTCTATGTCGTCAATGGTATAAGGGATGCCCTCAGCATCCTTATCACGGATGATACGCTGCATCTGTTTCATCTCCCAATCTATCTGCGACTGGATGAGCTGCAGATGTGCCTGACGGTTGTTGCGGTTAGAAGCAATGATAGCCGACTTCTTGTCGTTCCACTCGTCCGGAAAGACATGATAGTCGGTACTGATCCAGCGCAGGCAGCGCTGGTGAATGAGGTGATAATACAATGTGCCTTCCTTTCCTGGCACCGAGGATGCTCTGAATTTTACTTTTACTGTTGCCATAATACTAACTTTTTTATTCAAGTTTCGCAAGCTCAGAAGTTAAAGGAGTTAAGGAGTTAAGGAGTTAAAGGAGTTAAGGAGTTAAGACAACAGTCTTTTTGGCGTAGTTTTAGGAGTTAAGGAGTTAAAGGAGTTAAAGGAGTTAAGACAACAGTCTTTTTGGCGTAGTTTTAGGAGTTAAAGGAGTTAAAGGAGTTAAAGGAGTTAAAGGAGTTAAGACAACAGTCTTTTTGGCGTAGTTTTTTAAGCAGCAAGACATATGTCTTAACTCCTTTAACTCCTTAACTCCTTTAACTTCCTGTTAAGCAGCAAGACATATGTCTTAACTCCTTAACTTCCTTAACTCCTTTAACTTCCTGATATGAGAAAGTTCAGTTATACATATTTCTCCATCAACACAAAGGTGATGAATCCCAGGAGAAGGGCGTAGGTGGCTTGCTTCTGAAAGCCATGGGCATGGGTTTCGGGAATCATCTCATCGCTCGTTACATAGAGCATGGCGCCACCAGCAAAGCCCAACATCACGGGGAGGAAGGTGGTAGAGGCTGAGCCCAAACCGAAACCCAACAGAATGCCTACCACTTCGAGCAGGGCGATGAAAATGGAAATGAAGAAGGTGCGGACTGCTGTAATACCAGCCATCATCAAAGGAGCGATAATCACCATACCCTCAGGGATGTTCTGCAGAGCAATGCCGAAGGAAACACCCCACTCCGTTGCTCCCTCAGAAGAACAGACACTCACTCCAGCCGCCATGCCTTCGGGCAGTTTGTGCAGGGCTATCGCCATCACGAAGAGCATCACATGACTGAGCCTGACATTGTTGCGATGCTCCTCGGGGTCTAGGCCCGTGATGTGATGAAGATGGGGAGTTACCAGATCTAGCACGTTCAGGAACAAGGCGCCTGCCATCACGCCGATTACTACCAGCCACCAAAGACTGGTCTGTTCGAAGGCTGGCACTATCAGTCCCAACGTGGAAGCTGCCAGCATGATTCCGGCACAATATCCCAACACAGCATCGTTCCATTTATGAGGCAACTCCTTGACGAAGAAACCTAGAATGGCACCGATAATGGTGGCACCGCACAGTCCGGCGGCACTTATCAATACGTTTGTCATTGCATTTTTTGTTTTTAAACTATAAAATATTCAAGTTTCGCAAGCTCAGAAGTTAAAGGAGTTAAAGGAGTTATCGCTCCCTACGGTCGCTGAGGAGTTAAGACAACAGTCTTTTTGGCGTTGTTTTTAAGCAGCAAGACATACGTCTTAACTCCTTAACTTCCTTAACTCCTTTAACTTCCTGATATGCGAAAGTTCAGTTATTTTCGTATGCTATATGCGTTTCGGGTCGCCATTGTTATAGTCAATGGAGACTTGTTCATCAATAGAGGACAAAGGTAATCAAAATAATCAATAAGAGAATAATTATAGCATTATATTTATGGAAATTTAACAAATATTGCGATGGCTAAAGAAGTAAGTTAGACTGTTCGCCTTAACAGATTGGCGGTTTCTTAAAAAAGTCTAAATCCATGCGTTTTTTATCAACAAAGAAGCATTTTACAACATTTTTTTTGTATCTTTGCAGTGGACTCATGTCAAAACGTTATTGCTAAGATTACTGTCTTTACCAAGAACCTGATTTTAACAACGTCTGAGAATATGGGAGCCTATAATGATAAATAAATATATTAACTAATGTAAAATAAATATATTATGAGAGCAAATAAAACTATCTGTTTTTTAGCAACTATATTACTAATAGTTTGCGGTTGTTGCCTTAGTTCTTGTTCTGATAGCGATGATACAGCTAGTATCATTGTTAATAAGGGAGTTAAGGAAGCATGTATAAACCGTCTTGGTGGAAATATTAATATTCCTATAGAAAGTAATGGCAATTGGAAAGCTAGTCTTGATGACCAAGGCAAATTGAAATGGGTTGGTATAAAAGGAGCTGCAGAAGGAAAAGGTTCTGGAAGCATTTCGTTGTCTGTCGATTATCTGAATCCCAAGAAGCAAATTCAAGAACGCACTGCAAACCTCGTTTTGGAGTGTGATGGCAAGAAAGAAATAGTCAAGTTACGTCAATATATGGGTCTGGAAGAAGGTGAAAGTGCAGAAAATGACAATAACCAACCTTTCACAGATTTATGGTTTAATAAAGGTATTGGAAGTGGCTATAACATTCTGACAGGAGAGCAGACAGAAACAGTCTTTAATGTGGAAGCATTAAAAAAGTATCTAGCACAAAATCAAACAGCAAAAGATCAGATTAAAGTTGCCATTAGCGATACTCTAGACGAGGATACAGCCTCTTTGAAAGTAGATTGTAAACTAAGTGTTAAATATGGAACGTTTAAAATGAACTTAAATGTCAACTATGACAATAAGGGCTACCAACTCTCTAATGTAAAGACTTATAACTCAGAACAATCAGTTACATTTTTATCATCTGATTTTAAAGGAATGAGTACTTTACGTCATAATCTGGAGAAAAACGTTTCAGGCTTAGAAGATCAAGTACAAGTAGGTTTTCTGGATGTTTATAACTCAATAGTAGATAGCTATAATACAGGAACTAAAGAAGAATTTAAAGAAAACGTAGAATATTTATATGAAACAATAGGACCTGTAGTCATAACTGGTGCAGATCTTGGAGGAAGTATATTTTTTTCTATGCGCTATGATTCTTTAGCTATGGAAAACAAGTACCAGGTACATGGTGATCTTGATGCAACACTTGCGTTAGCAGCCGTTACAATCAAGGGAGGAGTTGCTGTAGATTACGCAAAGAAAGGTATGGAAATCTGGAATGAATCACAACATTACATCACTGGTTCAGGTGGAAACTCGGCGACTTTAGCGTCATTGACAAAGCTTATGACAGAAAAGAAACCAAATCTAGACGCCATCCAGGAGGCTGCAGACCAATGGATTAATTCCATAACATCTGCAAGTGATCAAACTGACAATACTTCACTTATTAATATACGCTATCAAGGTATCTGGAACTTGTTTCCATATAAAATGAGTAAGAAAATGAAGGAGATTGCCCGTGAATACTACAAGGATAAGAAAACCTGTATTAATTTAGCTAGCATAGGTATCGCTCCTGAACAAACAAATTAGATTAAAATTAAGAATATATGAACAAAAGTTGGCTTTACATATTCATATTCATCTTGTCCGTTAGTTGGTTAACAACCTCATGCAGTGAATCTAACGAATTGTCCATTCCTCAAACGAATGAACCCAATATCAATTTGAGTGAACATCAAGTGAATATCTCACATGATGGTCGCTACTATAGAATTGTAGTTACAGCCGACTCTTTGAAGCCAATCCGCATCTATACGGATGCGGACTGGATAGCCCTCGATGCCGATACTTTATCGGCATCGGGAAGCTTCAACTTCTATGTAATGCCCAACAAAGGTGAAAGGAGTAGAGATGGTTATATCAAGTTTAGATTAGGAGATGATGTCTTGACTAACCAAGTAAGCATCCACCAAACATGCGAGGCTGAAGATGGAGAAAATGCCCTGTCTGATTCTATTACCCGAAAGACCCGTGTGGGCTTCGGATACAATATGCTCATTGACTATATGGATCCAAAGAGTGTGACAGAAGCTATTTTTGACTATAATAAGTTATTGAATGCCGAACAAATATGGGGCTCTATCATTGCACAAGAAGGTAGAAGTATAGAAAACTTCAAACTACATTGTGCCTACAATATAGAGGATATGGCATCATGGCTTTCTGAACAATCCACAACAGAAACAAAAATTCTGTTTTACAATAAAAAAGTACAGAAATTCAAACAAATCAGTGAATTTTCAGAAAAACAGCAAACCTATGGTTACAGTTCTCTAGAAAAAATTGTAGCTACGCGTTATCTTGATGAAGGAAAAATAGAAAGTTTGGTTCGGCAGGGGTATGATGTGTTCACCGATAATTTCAATGCCCTTATGAAGAAAGTAAACTCATCTCCAACCCCCCAAAACGTAAATGAATTACTGACAAAGTATGGAACTCACTTTATAACATATGCAGACCTAGGAGGAAGACTCGACTATATGGTAAACTTCAAGTCGAAAGAAACCAGCAAGGAAAGCGTAGAACGTTACCTACAATACAAAAATGGGAAACAGGTAAAAAGTGAAGAATCGGAAGAAGCTTCTCACAACATTTGTTCCATCGGTGGCTTAACATTTGACATTTACGGAGGAACGGAAAAAGCCCATCGGAATTTGACATCCAATGCTGAGACAAAAGACAGCTATGGGCAGATAAATTCGTCATGTTTGGGAGAATGGTTAAACAGTATTGATGCTAAGAACTCGTCAACGTTGGCTATGATAAGTTGTCAACTGAAACCAATCTGGCAACTCTTTAGCAATCAAGAAGCAAGGACTCTGATCATCTCACAAATACTTAAACTGGCAAATACAGAAGGTGGTGAAATCTCTGCCAGTTTGCAAAACTTAGGCTTAGACAACTTCTATAAAATACAATTGACTGACGACATTCTAAAATTTGGGCAGTCAAACAGTTCTACTTTGGTAAAGGTGGGGTACCACAATCAAATTCCCAAAGTTGAAATCTGCAATGAGTATGTACCAGAAATCCGTGGAGACCAACGGGTCAATATCATTTATCCCATATATAAAGAACAAACTAATATACGTAGGGGGATATTTATTGGTGACAAGAGCACCCCTCCTTCAGAAGTTATGTTTGACAACGTTGGCGGTTGCTATGTTCGCCCATTAGAGGGCTACAGGATTGGAGATAAGCTATCCGAGCTATATTATATAGACGGAGCTTTCTATACTACCAATATGGGTATCGATATTTCTGATGTAAAGTTAAAGTTTCAAGATCATTACATAGACTTTGAAGGTGGTTCTAAATATGCCGTTGTAAAGATTGGATCTGGTTATTGGACCCGACAAAACATAAAAGACGAATTAGAGTTTGGTGAGCCTGTTGATCCTGATGATCCAAATTGTTATGATTATAATACTTATGAAGTTACCGAAAATGGAATGTTGTATGCCAATATTTTCTATGGTAATTCACCGTCTTTTACAGAATCGCATCCTGGTGTATTCGATGCGAATGAAGATTTATCTGGTAACAGAATCCATTGGTATGTGCCTCGTGAAAAAGATATTGTAGCCTTAGAAAAGTATATTGGTATGAACCATAAAGCATTGTTCAAAGGACAGCAATCTGGTTTCGATGCACAATTCGCTGGCTACATAGGAGGGCACGACGTGTTTTCCGGGAAAAAAATAAAAGATACGCTCCATTACAACGGAAGTTATTGTTTTATCACATCTAAAGAAGTGGCAAAAAACTCTGGGCAAGCTTTAATATTGGCACCCAACTATTCACTTCAAAGAAAAAAGATACAAAAGACCGATGACAATATGTACCCTGTTAGAGCTTATCGTTCATCATATTTTAAATATAAATAAAAAGTAATTATGAGAAAAAATATAATATTCACTTTTTATGTAGCATGTACCTTTATGCTCGTTCTTTCAAGCTGTGGTAAAGACTCCGATACCGAAGATCATAAGCAAGAGGTTGAAGATGTAGAAGCTGCCCAAAAACGTGAGGACATGAAAACGGAAGGCATCATGCAAAGCTTATGTGAAATCATAGAACATAAGGATGGCAGTATTGAATATCAGCCTAGAATAGGAGCGGCCATATACGAAGTGTCACCTACTATATATTATACTACCGCGGAATCACTTGAGGAGGCCGAGGGAAGATACTACAATCTTATAGGTGCCTTAAACTCTAGTCCGGACCAACCAATCAGAGATAAAGAAATTACGCAAGGCGATATACATCTTAAGTTTGAGAACGGTTCATCATCAGAGATTGCCAGAATAAAGATTGATTGTCCTAGGCTCAAGGATATACTTACAGAAATAGTATTTATTCCGAGCAATAAATGGCCTGAGAACGATTTAGCATCTCCTTTCTTGTTTTTGAGTATCTGGAAACAGATTAGTACCAATCATATCTATGTTTGTGTAAGAAAAGCCCAAGGAAGTAAAGGAATCATGTTAACTTTTGATGGTGGGTGGAGTGATGATTGGTTTAAAGAATATCAACATTGGCAAGGAGAATTCTATCTTTGGGAAAATACTGCTCAACCCGAAGACTTCAATGCTCTCGCCGGTGCGATGAAATACTCCCCATCAAAATTTAACAAAATGTTTTCAATTCTAGAGCAATATAATTGTACGACCATGAATATAATAAAAACTCTGTATAAAGAGTTATCACCAAGTCGTTCTGTGACATTTGACAACTCATATAGATATGATCATCATCTGTGGTGGGCGTACAATTGTTACGATGTTACGCTGTATAAAACTACGGTCTATTATGATTATACCTGTTCTTCATGGAGTGCTTATTATACTCATACACAAACTCCACAACGTAGTACTGCATCACATTCTTTCTATTTTACTCCTGAATTCAAAAGTGATAAAGATTGGGAATGTCTATATAGAGGTGCCAGCTAACTTAAAAAAGATATCATAATGAACGGTTTAAAATTAATATCAGTGATCATTTTTCTCTGTACATTGCTTGTAGCATGCACAGAGGATGCTGATGTGCAGAATATAGTTTCCAGCCATCAGAATACTTGGAAATCTCCTTTGTCTCGGACCATAGAGAATCCAATAACTACACAGGATTTTAAACGAACCTATGGTGTTGGCTTTTCTTATGATGGTCTTCATGGAGAACTTTGTAATTTAAAAGACATCAAAAGTCAAGTTCTTGATTACCAAAAAGTGAAAGAAGCATTAAACGGAACTTTAATCAAAACCAACAATGACAATAGTGTCAGGTTCAAACAATATGCAACTTTCAACCGAGATGAATTCTACCAGCATACAATGTTCAAGGCAGATCTTGAATTAAATGCTATCATATTCAATGGTAAGATAGAAGGTGATGTGTCACTCATTGAAAAAGGAGAAAGAAATGATTTTTTCTGTAAGGTTGAGCTTGAATGTCCATCATTACAAGTCTCCTTGAATAAACAATCTTTGAAGTCTCTCATTCAAAACAGAAATCAGGAACAGTTACTAACTCCTAATTTCCGCGAGGTAATTAGTTGGTTAAAGACTCATCATGACATTGCTACCATAGACTCTTTTATAGAGCGCTATGGTACACATGTTGTGACTTCTGCCAATTTGGGAGGAAGTATTGCTATCCAAATACATATGTCTGCAGATTCTCTAACAGACCTTTATACCAAAAAGACACTTGGGGAAGCTGCTATTGCCACATTATTTAAAACAAAAACACTAAGCGAAGAGTACAAACGTATTAATTATATGTTATATAGTGCTGACTGTAATGTAAAAATAAAAGGTGGGGATCTTTCGTTGATTCCAAACGATGTATTAAGATTTACTTATGGAGAAAGTCCAGATCTCCCAAAGTTCATTGGTGGCTGGACAGAAAGCCTGTGCTATGATCAAAAGGATTTTCAAAAATCCAATCTCGAGATTATAGAGATGGCAGTATCCCCAATTTGGGATTTCATACCAGACAAGACCATAAGCTCTTTGATAAAACAAAGAATAAGCGGAACGGCATCTGACTTCCAAAAAGTAAATGGTTTTTTAAACAACGTAAGTACAACATTTGAGTTGCCTCAAAGTGTCACTTGTACAATAGGGGGTACAACGCAATCATACAGGCAGCCTCAAACCGTAAATGTTATTTCTGGGGAACGATATGTTGCGACCATCTGTCGAGAACGTATTCCTGAGATAGATCCATCCAGTGACGTACAGGTTGTTTATCCTATTTTAGATCGTCAAGTCAATCTTTTGAGTGGTTTCTGTGTTCACAAAAGTAAAGCCTATAGAGTAAGTTGTCATAAAGATAAAATGATTACAGAGTATATTGGTAATACTTCATCTGGCACAACTATCTATCTTAACAATGGTGTTGCAGATACCATAAAGTATGAAAACTTGGATTATCAGCCAAGTCATTTAGTAATGGACTATGAATGGCCATATTCTATTAAGCCAGATGGGACTCTAGATAAGACGAAACCTTATTATTGGGTATATAAAAAAGGGGTTACGTTCTATCTTCGAACAAGAGACGGAAAAGAACAAATGGGAGAACTTGATGGACTCCCTAATTGTATATACCAAAACGGGAGAATGGTAAGAGCCCCCAAATACCATTACTATTGGAATCCTCTAGAAATGCGCTATTAATTATTTCTACGGAACGATATACTGAAAAATTAATGAAAATGAAAATGAAAAGAAAAATAAATATTATTTTTCCTGTTCTTCTTTGTTGCATGAGCTTTGTTTGGGTATCATGCAACAAGGAAGACATAGATGACTCTAAGCATGTCAGTATAACTCAGCCAAACATCACTTTTTTGGCTTCTGTAAATGGATTAGGAGATAATGGCTACAATGATAATGCTATCGGTGGAGTTCTTTCTTTTATTGACAAGTATGATACCAGATTTCATCTACTTCTGCCATCTACAAAAGCTGAAGCAGAACTTCTGTATAGAACATGGTTAAATGATAATGCCCTTAAAGATTCTAGTCTCATCATTTTAGGTTCCTCTGACTATGAAGATATTGCATGTAAATACCCAACTAGCTTCATGGGTAAAGGTACTCAAGTTTTACTATTTGAGTGTAGAAACTCAAATACCCCTTTGAATGTACATTCGTTATGTATCAATCGTTATGGATGTAGCTATTTAGCTGGTGCAATGAGTACTGATAGAGACGCAAAAATTTGGGCAGCAACATCTGAAGACTCGATTATCAAAACTGCTATTCGAGGCTTTATGGATGGATATAATTTACATAACAAAGATCAGAATACACTTAGTGTCAAATATTTAACTAATAAAGACGAAGGGTTTGCTGTTCCTGATTCCGTATATAAAGAAATGAAAAAGGAATATGATGATAATTATTTCGTTTCAGAAGATATTATATTTCCGTTGCTTGGTTTCTCTGGTTTGGGTATGATTCGCTATGCTAACGAAAATACATTCTTTGCACCATGGATTATCGGAATGGATATAAACCAAAAAGGGTTGAGCATAAATATTCCATTCTCTATGGTTATTAAAATTGGCGATATGCTTAGAGAGGTGCTTGAAGATTGGCGAAAAGGAAAGAAATGGGAAAAAGTCATACTGAAAGGAATGGCAGACAATGCCATTGATATCGAGTTTACACCAGATTTCTACGAAAATATCATTATTGGAGACCCGGTAGATTATGAAGAATTATATAAAATTTATCATAAAGAAGCTTTAGAAAAAGATGGATATGAAAAGACTAAGTAACAGAATTGAATTTGCATTCAAAAAATGGATATTTTACATCTGCGGAACAGTCATGTTCTTTTTCTCTTTTGTCTCTTGCACAAAAGATGAAGAGGCATCGTTATCCCAGGGAGCCATACATACCTATAAGGTAGCTGTATTTATGAACACCCAGGAAATGACAAGATGGCAGCGGACTGGTAAATGGGCTTTAGAAAACCTAGAGAAGGCGCAAAAAAGCCTCAAAAACAAAATTAAACTTGAATTGATTTATAAAAATCAAGACGATTCTGATATAGAAAGCTATATGGATCAAGTTGTTGAAGATACTAGCGTTGTTGCTATCATAGGGCCAACCTCTTCTATCCTGGCACAGAAGATGGCAGAAAAGATAACTTGTACCCAACAGCACAAGCCTATGATTACTCCTTCTGTAACAAACGTTGAATTTCAAAGGAAATTTGCTGCTTGTGACTTTCTTTGGAATTTATCAGAATCAGATATAACACAGCTAGAAGTTTTAATGTCAAGGGCGGTAAAGACCGAGGTGTATACTGAAAAGATACCAATATATTTGTTGACACAAGACGATACAAAATCGTCTGGGGTGGGTAATGTTTATGCTAACTGGTTTGGCTTTATTGCAGAAGAATATGGTCTGGATGTAAAAGGGGTTTATCTTTATAAAAATGAAGATGACGTGCGTCGCTATGCTAGAGAGTTGTGTGGAACAGATTATAGGAAGGCACTTAACGTTTTGGTTTTTAACCCGTCAAATCCAAGCATTGCAGCAGCATTCGATCAAGAAATTGGAATACAAAGAGAGAAACTTTCTAAAGGTAAATATCTGTATATTCCTAGAATTTTCTGTTCTGCTTCCTTTGTTTCCGAAGAAACTGCTGCATCTATGAGAAATGCCGATTATGAAGGTGTAGATCTTTTCTCAAATCCAGAAACAGGTTTTCATATTGCTTATGAAAAGCATTTTGGAGAGACTTTGACCAATGGTGAGGCACAATATTATGATGCTATTTGCTTATTAACTTATGCCTTGGAGCATCGGTTTATTACTCAGTCAAGTCTCGTTAAAGCTATCAACGATATTGTTGATAAGCAAGAAGAAAGTGGATATAATTGGTATCCTGAAGATATGGCTATAGTTTTGCAAAAGATTTCTTTAGGGGAATGTCCAAACATAAATGGTGTATCATCTTCATGGATATTTTCAGGAAAGTCTCATGTTAACATAATCGGTTCAACCTATCGTTATTGGAAACTTTATAATCAGCATTTCTTAACACTGGAATATATTTCTACCGAAGGCTCTAAACATGCGAGTTCTTCTAAAGATATGTGGAATTGGACTGCATCAAGAATAGAAGATGTCGAGGCTGACGTTCCTGATTATAATTATCCGGAACTAAAAGGGCGCTGGGCGCTGTTGGTGGCGGGATCTAACTCTTGGAAAAACTATCGCTTTCAAGCAGATGTCTTCAGTATGTATCAATATCTTATTTCTCAAGGCTATTCAAAAGACCATATTGTTCTAATAGCCGAAGATGACTTAGCTCAAAATCCGTCTAATCCAACACCAGGTAAGTTATATATCAAAGAAGGTGGAGTAAATGTATATGATCAATCTGCCATAGATTATCATTTACGTGATCTTAATCCTAATGATATAGGAGATATTCTTCAAGGAAAACAAAGTGATCATTTGCCAAAAGTAATTAAGGCAACAGCTAATGATAACATTTTTATTTTTTGGAGTAGTCATGGAACTCCAGGTAAACTCGACTTTGGATCAGATTTGCTAAAAACGATAAGTTATAGTGAACTAAAGGAGGGCTTGCAAGAAACTGCTCATCGAAAACTTATGATGGTAGTTGAAGCTTGCTATAGTGGCGGTTTAGGAGAAACATGTTTAGGAATCCCTGGCGCTATTTTCTTAACAGCTGCCAATCCATACGAACCGAGCCATTGCGCTATGTGGAGTGAAAAGAATGGGGTTTATCTTTCTAATAGTTTTACTATTGGCTTCCTGAAAAGCATTACAGAAAATCCAAGAATTTCTCTCAGGGATCTCTACTATAAACTCGCCATCAGTACACCTGGTTCTCACGTAAAGCTATATAATGAAAGAAGCTATGGGAATGTGTATAACAATTCTATGGCTGAGTTCTTTAGCAATCAACCCCTTTTTGTTGGGCAATAGGTTGCTTTTAGCCCACATTGCAGCAACCTTTGGCGAAAAACTTAAAGATTCCCAACGAAATTCTAGCTCTTGGCAGTTATCTGCCAAGAGCTAGTTGATTTTACTTTAAAGAGCTACCAAATTGTCATTTTATTTTAATTTTATCAATCAGTCCTTCGAAATCCTCCTTTTGCATAGCCCCCATCTGCACAGATGGTTTGCCTTTCACGGGGATGAAGAGAAAGGTAGGGATGCTGCTGATACCGAAAACAGAAGCAAGTTCGGACTCCTGGTCGATATCCACCTTATAGAAATCTATCTTGCCGGCATATTTCCCGGCGAGAGATTCCACTACGGGAGCCATCATCTTGCAAGGACCACACCAGGTGGTATAGAAATCGATGACGGCAGGACGGGAACCGGCAAAGACCCACTCATCCGGATGAGCCTCGTAATCCATAATCTTTTTTCTGAAATCAGATGTGGTGAGATATTGCACCTTGGCAGTTTCATTCTTCTCGGTTTTCCCTATAGCCGTTTGAGGAGAAACAGCAGGTGCTTTCCTGTTCTGAGAACAAGAAACAAGAAATGGTAGAAATAAAACAACTGCCATGATGCCGATGGTTAAAATCACGGCTTGCTTAATACCAGAATTGATGTTCATAATTAGTCCTCCATTATTAAGTTGCTAAAATTGAGTTTCCATTCTATCTCAGATTGAGTTGCAATTTGAGTTTTCAAAGATACAATAAAAATATAGAAAAACGACACTTTATAATGATAAAATATGCTAAAACAGCCCATATCAACCCATAAACACCATTTTTTCTGCCCAAAAGCTTGCATATATTACCGAAAAAAACTACCTTTGCCAAAAAACAATAAAATGGATTACAACATGATTGGGACCGCATGGTCGTTACTGCCTCCTATCGTCGCCATTGCTCTGGCGCTGAAGACGAAAGAGGTCTATTCTTCTCTTTTTATCGGTATCATACTGGGTGCCGTTCAATATTGCATTTCGATGGGAACAGGTTTCGACGGATTCCTCGTTCACCTGACAAACCACACTGTAGGTGAAGGCGATGATGCCAAGGCATACGGTTTGATACATTGCCTTTCCGACCCATGGAACGTGGGCATTCTGGTATTCCTGGTGGTATTAGGCTGCATCGTTTCACTGATGAACAAGGCGGGTGGTTCGGCTGCTTTCGGCCGTTGGGCTTCCAAACACGTACACTCGAAGATTGGGGTACAGATTTCCACCATTCTGCTCGGCATTCTGATATTCATCGACGATTACTTCAACTGCCTTACGGTGGGTTCGGTGATGCGTCCTATCGCAGTGCGCAATGGTGTTACCAAGGAGAAGCTGGCTTATCTCATCGATTCTACAGCCGCTCCGGTCTGCATCATCTCTCCTATCTCGAGTTGGGCAGCTGCGGTATCGGGCTTCGTATCAGGAGGTGAGAACGGACTGGCACTTTTCTGCAAGGCGATACCTTTTAATTTCTACGCATTCTTTACCATCCTCTTTATGTTTGGCATCGTGATACTGGGCTTCGACTTCAAGGCGATGAGCAAATATGATGCAAGACTGAAGGAATGGTACGAGCGAACCAATGGCGGGAAACTCGATGAAGTGAGCGATACCAAACTGCAGATTGTTGAGCATGGTGTGGGAGCCAAACAGGAAGAGGATTCCAAGAACAAGGGAACCGTGAGCGACCTGGTGATACCAATCATCATGCTGATTATCTTCTGCATGGCGGGTATGGTATATTCGGGCGGATTCTTCGATGCCAATAATGCCAACTATCTCAACTTTGTAGATTCCTTTGCTGCGAGCAATGCCTCTGTGGGCTTGGTAATCGGTTCATTGGCTGCCCTGATTCTTACCATCATGATGTTTACCATTCGCAAGACCTTGCCTTTCGATGAGGCGATGAGTAGTCTCATCAAAGGTTTTGAGGCGATGGTACCAGCCATTCTGATTCTTACTTTGGCATGGACCCTGAAGAGCATGACCGACTCCTTGGGTGCAGCAGAATATGTATCTAGCGTAGTGGCAAGCAGCGCTTCTGAACTC
>ERZ780217.125-NODE-125-length-14708-cov-4.50338_pt1 | contig 14708 bp, 8 predicted proteins | sample MGYA00511566_ERZ780217 | MGnify/ENA primary metagenome ERZ780217 (study PRJEB29588, sample SAMEA2145758) | human gut metagenome | biome: human gut; feature: human-associated habitat; material: faeces | place: Denmark | collected 2008/2010 ...
AAAAACTACGCCAAAAAGACTGTTGTCTTAACTCCTCAGCGACCGTAGGGAGCGATAACTCCTTTAACTCCTTTAACTTCTGAGCTTGCGAAACTTGAATAAATATAGATAAAGATATGAGACTCAATCTTAGTTCACAAATCGTACTCAATAAAGTACCTGTAGAGTTCTACAAGCCAAAGACGACTGTAGAATACTCTGAAATCTCCAGAATGGAGAAGATTCATACAGACATCTTTGCCTCTATGGCAGAAGGTGCCAGTCATGTAGCTGATAAAATAGAAGCTGGCATCAAGGCGGCACAGCAGGAAGGCAAATTCTATGTGATGGCGCTGGGTTCCGGTTCTTCTCTCTATTCTGTATACGATGAACTCGTTCGCCGTTACAACGAGAAGATCCTGAGCTTCCGCAATGTTGTTGTATTCAATGCATACGAATATTATCCGCTCCAGAAGGACAGCTCGCTCCGTACCATCAACCAGTTGAAGGATCGTTTCCTCAATCATGTGGATGTGGCTGAGCAGAACATCTTTACACTGGATGGTTTTGTGGCACAGGATGCCGTACAGGACAGTTGCCGTCTTTATGAGCAGCGTATCAAGACCTTTGGCGGTCTCGATGTAGCCCTCATAGGTATAGGCCGTTCGGGTAATATTGCAGCCAACGAGCCAGGTTCGGGCATCCAGTCGATGACCCGTATCATCCTCATCGGCAATACCTCTCGCGAAGAGATGGAGAACAGTGAGCAGACCAAGGAAACCATTCCTCCATGTTCGCTCACCATGGGTATCGCTACCTTACTCTCAGCCAAGAGCATCTATCTGACAGCCTGGGGCGAAGAGAAGGCAGAGATTATGCAGAAGGTGGTGGAGAACTCTATCACAGATACCCTGCCGGCATCATTCCTTCAGACTCATCCGAATGCTCATGTTGTCATCGACCTGGGTGCAGCTCACCATCTGACGCGTATCGAGCATCCATGGCTCGTAACTTCATGCCAGTGGAGTGATAAACTGGTGCGTTCGGCACTGGTATGGCTCTGCCAGAAACTCGGTAAGCCTATCCTGAAGTTGACCAATAAGGATTATAATGAGAACGGACTGAGCGAACTTCTGGCACTCTATGGTTCTGCCTACAATGCCAATATCAAGATTTTCAATGATTTGCAGCATACTATTACCGGATGGCCAGGTGGTAAGCCGAATGCCGATGATACCTATCGTCCGGAGCGTGCAACACCATTCCCTAAGAAGGTTATCGTATTCTCTCCACACCCAGACGATGATGTTATCTCTATGGGAGGAACCATCCGTCGACTGGTACAGCAGAACCACGATGTGCATGTAGCTTACGAAACATCAGGAAACATTGCTGTGGGTGATGAGGAAGTAACAAGATTCATGCACTTTATCAATGGTTTCAACCAGCTTTTTGCAGACTCAAAAGACAGCATCATCTCTAATAAATATAAGGAAATCAAGACCTTCTTTGCCAAGAAGAAGGAAAGTGACTTCGATACGAGAGATATCCTGACCATCAAGGGACTGATCCGGCGTGGTGAGGCTCGTATCGCTTGTACCTATAATGAAATTCCGCTTGACCATGTCCACTTCCTCGACCTGCCATTCTATGAGAGCGGCAAGATAGAAAAGTTGCCAATGACCGAGAAGGATGTGGAGATAGTGAGAGCTCTGTTGCAGAAGGTGCAGCCGCATCAGATTTATGTTGCCGGCGACCTTGCTGACCCTCACGGAACCCACAAGAAGTGTACTGATGCCGTTCTGGCAGCTATCGACGAAGAGAAGAAAGCGGGTGCAGAATGGTTGAAGGACTGTCGCATCTGGATGTATCGTGGTGCCTGGGCAGAATGGGAGATTGAGAATATCGAAATGTGTGTTCCTTTGAGCCCTGAGGAGTTGCGGGCAAAGCGTAACTCTATCCTCAAGCATCAGTCGCAGATGGAGAGTGCTCCTTTCTTGGGTAATGATGAGCGCCTGTTCTGGCAGAGAGCCGAGGACCGTAACCGTGCTACAGCATCGCTCTACGACCAGTTGGGTCTGGCATGCTATGAGGCCATGGAGGCTTTCGTGGAGTACAAGCCATTGTAATACCTTATTAATATATTTAACTGAACTTCCTGATATGCGAAAGTTCAGTAAATAATAAAGTGACCCTAGTTCTAGGGTTGAGAGTTTGTTTTTAGGTTTGCCGCTTGAGGGGTCATTTAGGCCTTTCAAGCGTTTTTTTTATTGCTTGTTTCAAAATGAAACGAATAATGCGTAATTTGCTTTCATTTTGTTCTGTATTTTAAAAAGAACTATACAAAACAATAACCAAATTAAAATATTAACATCAAAAAGTAAGTAATATTTTGAAATATTGAGCAAAATGTCGTACCTTTGCACCGGAAAATAAACAAAATGTAAATTAATTAATAGGAGAGATTAACATGAAAAAGATTGAAGCAATCATCCGTAAGACTAAGTTTGAGGATGTAAAAGAAGCTTTGCTTGCCGCCGACATCGAGTGGTTCTCTTACTACGATGTAAGAGGAGAGGGCAAGATGAGACAGGCTCGAATCTATCGTGGTGTTATGTATGATACCAGTAGTATCGAGCGAGTGTTGCTGAATGTTGTCGTGCGCGACAAGAACGTAGAGAAAACGATTAATGCCATCCAGAAGGCTGCCCGTACAGGCGAGATTGGTGATGGTCGAATCTTTGTAATTCCTGTAGAGGATACCGTAAGAATCCGTACAGGTGAAAGAGGCGATATCGCTCTCTATAATGCTGAGCAGGAGAAATAATATTTAATGTTAAGTGTTTAATGTTAAATGTTAACTGAATTGGATGAATTAATAGTAAAATCGGAATGTTTGGGAGTTAGGTGAGAGTATCGAGTGCTAAGTGGACGTATGCTAACTTAACATTTAACACTTAACATTTAACATTCCTTCTTAAAAGGTAAAGATTATGAGTGTACAGGATTTAGGAATTTCAGTAGATACCGTATGGATGCTCTTGGCAGCCATGTTGGTCTTTTTTATGCAGCCGGGATTTGCCCTCTGCGAGGCGGGCTTTACCCGTAGTAAAAATACAGCGAACATCTTGTTTAAGAACTTTGTCGACTTCATGGTCGGTTCTGTTCTCTTCTGGTTCGTAGGTTTCGGATTTATGTTTGGTAGCGATGGCGCCGGTTTCATCGGTATGCCTAACTTCGGCGATTTGTCTTTCTATACAAATGCAGCCGGTCTTCCTACTGAAGGCTTCCTGATGTTTGAAACCGTATTCTGCGCTACTAGTGCTACCATCGTTTCAGGTGCTATGGCAGAACGTACCAAGTTCTCCATGTACTGCATTTACTCATTCTTCATTTCATTGATTATCTACCCTGTAGAGGGTCACTGGACATGGGGTGGCGGTTGGCTTTGCAACAGCGAGGCAGGTTCTTTCATGATGAACACCTTCGGTGCAGCCTTCCATGATTTCGCAGGTTCTGCCATCGTACATAGTGTTGGTGGTGTACTTGCCTTGGTTGGTGCTATCTGCTTAGGTCCTCGTCTTGGTAAGTATCGCAATGGTAAGAGTACTGCTATCCCAGGTCACAATCTGATGGCTGCTGCTCTTGGTGTATTCATTCTCTGGTTCGGATGGTTCGGATTCAACCCTGGTTCTCAGCTCGCTGCTTCTGGTGAGGTTAACCGTGTTGCTATCAGTCACGTATTCCTTACCACCAACCTGGCTGCAGTCTGCGGTGGTTTGGGTACCATGTTCACATCTTGGATCAAGTATGGCAAGCCATCATTCTCATTGACATTGAATGGTATCTTGGCTGGTTTGGTAGCCATTACTGCTGGTTGCGACTTGGTTAGTCCATTGGGTTCTGCCATCATCGGTCTCTTGGCAGGTATCATCTTGGTATTCTCTATCGAGTTCATCGATACCAAGCTTCATATTGATGATCCTGTTGGCGCAAGTTCAGTACATGGTGTTTGTGGTATCTTCGGTACCTTGATGACTGGTCTCTTCGCTCTTGATGGTGGCGCCTTCTATGGTGGTGGCTTCGGATTCTTCGGTGCTCAGTGCTTCGGTATCCTCTGCATCGACCTTTGGGCAGCCGTAACAGGTATCATCCTCTTCTGGGGTATCAAGAAGATTGCTGGTCTCCGTGTTGACAAGAGAATCGAGGAAGAAGGTCTCGATATCTACGAGCATGGTGAAAGTTGCTACAACTAAAGAAACTTTCATATAGCGAGCGAGAGAGATTTTTCAGCAGAAGTTTTGGCGAGCAGAGTTATAATTAGTACCTTTGAATAAGGTACGCTGCATCTCAACAATATAAATAAATCGCGATTTATTTTGTATTGTCTTCGATTTGCAGAACCTTTGCTGCCGAAACTTTTAAAAACAAAAATGTATCACATAAAAATAAGAGAATATGAAGAAGATTTTTGATATAAAGAAGATGGGTGCCATTGCACTCGGTTTGGTTGCTTTTGCTCCTGCAGCTTCTGCTCAGGATGAGGTGGAAACTACAATCGCTGCAGATGTTGTAAACCAGTATATCTGGCGTGGTCAGTCACTGGGAGAAGTCTCTTTGCAGCCAACACTCGGTATTGGTTACAAGGGCTTGTCTCTGACAGCTTGGGGAAGTGTAGGTATCTCTCAGCCAGAGGATACTAAGGAGTTTGACCTTACCTTGGCTTATGAAACCGGTGGTTTCCATATCGGCGTGACCGATTACTGGTTCAACTCTCCTAACGAGAAGTATTTCGCCTATAAGGCACATGAAACTTCTCATGTTTTTGAGGCAAATGTAGGTTATGACTTTGGTCCAGTTGCCTTGAACTGGTACACCAACTTTGCAGGCAATGATGGATTAAATAAGGATGGTGACCGTGCTTATTCTTCATATGTTGAGGCTACAGCCCCATTCAAGTTGGGCGGTTGCGATTGGGCAGCAAGTATAGGCGCAGTTCCATTTGCTACATCTTTCTATGGTGATGCCAATGGTTTTGCAGTTACCAATGTTTCACTGAAAGCTACCAAGGATTTGAAGATTACAGATTCTTTCTCTGTTCCTGTCTTCGCTCAGGTCGCTGCCAATCCTAGCACTGAGAAAGCTTACCTGGTAGTAGGTTTTACCTTGCAGCCATAATAGGCTCTTAGCTTTTACGATATAATCTTACGTTGGTAGGTTTAAGTTTTTATTTTTTTATTTTAAATGCCGATAGTTCCGTCAAAGAGCTATCGGCATTTCTTTGTATGATATGGGGGGTAAGAAACTGTGTATAATGCCCTGGATACTTTGTTGCATATCTATGAGCGTATAATATGCCCTGGATACGCTTTGTTTATCTTAAAAATGATTGTGTTTTACAGATTGTAATTAAATAGTATATTTTTCTTTTCAGTTTATTATATGTTTTAATCTAATATGCGTTAATATGTTATTGTTGTGATAAAGTAAAGACAAAATGCTACTAATCTTTTCTTTATTCTAACAAAAAGTTGTAATTTTGCACCCGAAACATAGCAAAAAGTAATTTTGAGCTTTGTTTTGCTTGGTTTACTCCTAAAAGAATGGATTGGACATGCCAAGGTGAATAAGAGAGAATAATAGTTAAAAATAACCGTAAAAGAAAGGAAAAGATTTATGTGTGGAATCGTATCTATCTTCAATATTCAGGAGCAAACTCCTGAATTGCGACAGCAAGCGCTTCGTATGAGCCAGAAGATTCGCCATCGCGGACCAGACTGGAGTGGAATCTACTGTGGTGGTTCTGCTATCCTGGCACATGAGCGTCTGAGTATTGTAGACCCTGAAAGTGGTCGCCAACCTTTGTTTGCACCAGACAAGAAACAGGTGCTTGCCGTAAACGGTGAGATTTATAATCATCAGGACATCCGTGCCCGTTTTGCCGGCAAATACCAGTATCAGACTGGTTCCGACTGCGAGGTGATTCTTTCTCTCTATCGTGAGATGCGAGCAGATTCCGACTTCGATTCCTTAATATATAAAGGTGAGGATGCGCTCCACGCCCGTATCTCCAAGATGCTTGAAGAGCTGAATGGTATCTTTGCCTTCGCACTTTACGATGCCGAACGTGATGAGTTTCTCATCGCCCGCGACCCTATCGGTGTGATTCCTCTTTATATTGGTTATGATAAGGATGGAAAAGTGCTGGTGGCAAGTGAGTTGAAGGCTTTGGAGGGTCAGTGCGACCACTACGAGCCATTCCTCCCAGGTCATTATTATTATAGCAAGAACCCTGGCATGAAGCGATACTATACACGCGATTGGTTTGAGTATGCTGCCATGCAGAAAAAATATCAGATTGATGATGCCAAGAAGGCTGAAGAACAGCTGAAGGATACTGAACCTCAGGAGAAAGCGGCAGTGAAAGAGATTCATGATGCTTTGGAGGCTTCTGTCAAACGTCAGTTGATGAGTGATGTTCCTTATGGTGTTCTTCTCAGTGGTGGTCTTGATTCTTCTGTCATCTCTGCTGTAGCCGAGAAATATTCTTCTACCCGTGTAGAGAATGGGGGAGAGACCAAGGCATATTGGCCACGTCTGCACTCCTTCGCTGTTGGTTTGAAGGGTGCGCCTGATCTGGCAAAGGCACGTTTGGTTGCCGAACACATCGGAACTGTGCATCACGAAATCAACTACACCATTCAGGAAGGTCTGGATGCTATCCGTGATGTCATTTATTTTATCGAGACCTACGATGTGACTACCGTCCGTGCATCTACCCCGATGTATCTGCTGGCGAGAGTGATCCGCAGCATGGGTATCAAGATGGTGCTTTCGGGCGAGGGTGCCGACGAGGTGTTCGGAGGTTATCTCTACTTCCACAAGGCACCGGATGCCAAGGCTTTCCACGAGGAAACCGTGCGCAAGCTCGGCAAACTCTACCTCTACGATTGTCTGAGAGCCAACAAGAGTTTGGCTGCATGGGGCATCGAGGGCCGTGTGCCTTTCCTCGACAAGGAGTTCCTGGATGTAGCGATGGGTATGAACCCGGTTTTGAAGATGTGTCCGGATAAGACCATCGAGAAAAAGGTGGTTCGTGAGGCATTTGCCGATTTGCTTCCAGAAGAAGTGGCATGGCGACAGAAGGAGCAGTTCTCAGATGGTGTGGGCTATTCATGGATTGATACCCTGAAGCAGATTACCGCATCTGCCGTCAGCGATGAGCAGATGGCGCATGCTGCTGAGCGATTCCCTATCAACCCTCCACAGAATAAGGAGGAGTATTATTATCGTTCTATCTTCGCCGAGCATTTCCCAAGCGACAGCGCTGCCAAGAGCGTACCTAGTGTGCCTAGCGTAGCATGTTCTACAGCTGAAGCCCTTGCCTGGGATGCTTCATTCAAGAACCAGAACGACCCTAGCGGTAGAGCCGTAGCGGGAGTTCATGAACAGGCGTATAAATAGGAATGTTGAATGTTGAATGTTGAGTTGCCTCGCGGATTATTTGTGAGACCTTTAGCATGTCGCAAGGGCGTAAGCCTAATTCAACATTCAACACTCAACACTCAACATTAAAATATTAGAAATAACCGATATAAAACGAACAAAAAATGGAAAAAGGATTGTACAGTTCAGCCTATGAGCACGATGCGTGTGGCGTAGGTATGGTGGTGAATATCCACGGTAACAAGAGTCATGAGCTGGTCGATAACGCCTTGAAGGTACTCGAAAACATGCGTCATCGTGGTGCAGAGGGTGCCGATAACAAGACGGGCGACGGTGCCGGTATCATGCTCCAGATTCCACATGAGTTTATTCTTCTTCAGGGTATCCCGGTGCCAGAAAAAGGTAAATATGGTACGGGTCTCGTCTTCTTGCCTAAGGATGAGAAGAAACAGCAGGATATTCTCTCTATCATGATTGAGGAAATTGAACGCGAGGGATTGCAGCTGATGCATCTCCGCAATGTGCCTACTAACCCTGATTGTTTGGGTGAGGCTGCTTTGAGTAACGAACCAGCTATCAAACAGGTGTTTATCACAGGTGTTACAGATGATAAGGTGCCTGTCTTTGAGCGCACCCTCTATCTTATCCGTAAACGTATTGAGAAACGTGTCAGCGATCCTGATTTCTATATTTGTTCGTTGTCTAATTCGAACATCGTATATAAGGGTATGTTGAGCAGCCTCCAGTTGCGCCAATATTATCCTGACTTGACCAATAATTATTTCACAAGCGGTCTGGCTCTGGTTCACTCCCGCTTCTCTACCAACACCTTCCCAACATGGAGTCTGGCTCAGCCATTCCGTCTCCTAGCCCACAATGGTGAGATTAACACCATCCGTGGTAACCGTGCCTGGATGAAGGCTCGTGAGAGTGTGTTGAGCAGCGAGGCTTTGGGCGATATCCGTGAGATTTCTCCTATCGTCCAGCCTGATATGAGTGACTCTGCCAGCCTCGACAATGTATTTGAGTTCTTCGTGATGAGCGGTTTGTCATTGCCTCATGCCATGGCTGTCATGGTGCCTGAGAGCTTCAATGACAAGAACCCTATCTCTGAGGATCTGAAGGCATTCTATGAGTACCACTCTATCCTGATGGAGCCATGGGATGGTCCTGCCGCCCTGCTCTTCAGCGATGGCCGTTATGCCGGTGGTATGCTCGATAGAAACGGTTTGCGCCCTGCACGCTACACCATCACCAAGAACGATATGATGGTAGTCGCATCTGAGGTAGGTGTGATGGATTTCGATCCAACCGAGATTGCCGAGAAGGGTCGTCTACAGCCTGGTAAGATCCTCTTGATTGATACCCAGGAAGGCAAAATCTATTATGATGGTGAAATCAAGGAGCGCCTGGCTGCCCAGCATCCATATCGTCAGTGGTTGAACACCAACCGTATTGAACTGGAGAAACTTCGCAGTGGCCGTAAGGTGGAAAATGGTGTGGACAACCTCACTCGCAAGGAATCGGAATTCGGTTTTGGCGAGGAAGATATCGACGGTACTATCATCCCAATGGCTACCAAGGGTCAGGAACCTACTGCTTCTATGGGTAATGATACTCCGCTTGCTGTGCTTTCCGACCAGCCACAGATTTTCTTTAACTACTTCCGTCAGCAGTTTGCTCAGGTTACCAACCCTGCTATCGATTCTATCCGTGAGAACCTCGTGATGAGTCTTACCGAGTATATCGGCCGTGTAGGTTCCGGCATTTTGAACCCAGACGAGAGCAACTGCAAGATGGTTCGTCTGCCACATCCTATTCTGACCAATACCCAGCTGGATATCCTTCAGAATATCCGCTACAAGGGATTTAATACAGTAAAACTCCACATGCTCTTCGAAACCGCCAAGGGCGAAGAAGGACTGCACGAGGCTTTGGATGAACTCTGCAAGCAGGCTGCCCAGAGCGTGGATGATGGCTACAACTACATCATCTTGAGCGACCGTGGTGTGGATGAAACTCATGCCGCCATTCCATCTCTGCTCGCCGTGAGTGCCGTACATCATTATCTGATTGATGCCGGTAAGCGTGTGCAGACAGCCCTCATCGTTGAGAGCGGTGAAATTCGTGAGGTGATGCATGCAGCCCTCCTGTTGGGTTACGGTGCATCAGCCCTCTGTCCATACTTGACATACGCCATCCTCGACGACCTTGTAAAGAAGGGAAAGATTCAGGAGGATTACCATACAGCCGAGCAGAACTACATCAAGGCTGTAAAGAAGGGCTTGTTCAAGATTATGGCTAAGATGGGTATTTCTACCATCCGAAGCTATCGAGGTGCCAAGATCTTCGAGAGCATCGGCTTGAGCGAGAGCCTTCTGAAGAGCTACTTCGGAACAGAGGTGAGCACCATCGGCGGTATTGGACTCGAGACCATCGCCCGTGATGCCATCCGCCTGCACGACAAGGCATTCGAGACCAAAAAGCTCGAGTTCCTGCCAAGTATGGGACAGTTCCACTACCGCAAGGACGGTATCAAGCACGCTTGGAACCCAGAGACCATCGCCACTCTGCAGCTCGCAACCCGCAAGGGCGATTATGATCTCTTCAAGAAATATACACATCTCGTTGACGATAAGCAGGAGCCTATCTTCATCCGCGACTTCTTCAGCTTCCGCAAGAATCCTATCTCTATAGATAAGGTGGAGCCGGTAGAGGAAATCGTGAAGCACTTCGTTACCGGTGCGATGAGTTTCGGTGCCCTCTCCAAAGAGGCTCACGAGGCAATGGCACTCGCCATGAACGCCCTCGGTGCCCGAAGCAATACCGGTGAAGGTGGTGAGGATAACGAGCGATTCCATTCTACACAGGATGGCATAAGCCTCTCAAGCAAAACCAAGCAGGTGGCTTCCGGTCGATTCGGTGTGACTACAGAATATTTGGTAAATGCAGAGGAAATCCAGATCAAGGTGGCACAGGGTGCAAAACCGGGTGAGGGTGGTCAGTTGCCTGGCTTCAAGGTTAATGAGGTCATCGCCAAGACCCGTCACTCTATCCCTGGCATCAGCTTGATTTCTCCTCCACCTCATCACGATATCTACAGTATCGAGGATTTGGCTCAGCTCATCTTCGACCTCAAGAACGTAAACCCTAAGGCGGCTATCTCCGTGAAGTTGGTAGCTGAGAGTGGTGTGGGTACCATCGCTGCCGGTGTAGCTAAGGCGAAGGCAGACCTCATCGTTATCTCTGGTGCTGAGGGTGGTACAGGTGCCAGTCCTGCATCAAGTATGCGTTTCGCTGGTATCTCTCCTGAAATCGGACTTTCAGAAACCCAGCAGACTCTGGTGAAGAACGGTCTTCGCGGACAGGTTCGCCTGCAGGTGGATGGTCAGTTGAAGAGCGGTCGTGACATCATTCTGATGGCTCTGCTCGGTGCTGAGGAATTCAGTTTCGGTACGGCAGCCCTCATCGTTTTGGGTTGTGTCATGATGCGTAAGTGTAACCTGAATACCTGTCCTATGGGTGTTGCCACACAGGATCCTAAGCTCCGTGCGCACTTCCGTGGCAGCTACAAGTACCTCATCAACTACTTCCGCTTCCTCGCCGAGGAGGTTCGTGAGTATCTGGCTGAGATGGGTTACACCTCATTGAACGATATCATCGGTCATACCGAGCTCATCGTCCGTAAGAAGGATGAGGAGATTGTTCCTACCGAGGGTGCTGATGCCGTAGAGCCAGAGGTGGCTAAGAGCATCGAGGAAAAGGCAGACTTGCTCGACTTCTCTCGTCTCTTGCATCGTGAGACAGGTCATTGCTCGCTCTATCATACTACCGAGCAGATTCATGACCTAGACAATGTGCTCGACCAGCAGTTGATTCGTGGTGCACAGCGTGCCATCGAGAATCAGGAAGAGGTGAACCTCGATTTCGCCATCAAGAATACCGACCGTGCCGCAGGTGCCATGCTGAGCGGTATGATTGCCGAGAAATATGGTGAGGCGGGTCTTCCAGACAAGACCGTGAACGTGAAGTTCAAGGGTTCAGCAGGTCAGAGCTTCGGTGCCTTCCTGGTCAATGGAGTGGATTTCAAACTCGAGGGTGAGACCAATGACTATTTCGCCAAGGGACTTTCAGGAGGTCGTATTTCTATCCTTCCTCCTATCCGCAGCAACTTCTCTGCCGAGGATAACATCATCGCCGGTAACACCGGTCTCTATGGTGCCACAAGTGGTGAGTTGTATATCAATGGTAAGGTAGGCGAGCGCTTCGGTGTTCGTAACTCCGGTGCCATCGCCGTGATTGAGGGTGCTGGCGACCACTGCTGCGAGTATATGACGGGCGGTAGAGTAGTAGTGCTCGGTGAAACCGGCCGTAACTTCGCCGCTGGTATGAGTGGTGGTGTTGCCTACGTATGGGATAAGAACCACAACTTCGATTACTTCTGTAACATGGATATGGTGGAGATTAACCTCGTGGAAGACAGCACCTATCGCAAGGAGTTGCACGAGCTGATTCGTCAGCATTATCTCTACACCGGCAGTAAGCTTGCCCGTACCATGCTCGACGACTGGAACCACTACGTAGAGGATTTCATCCAGGTAGTGCCAATCGAGTACAAGCGAGTTCTCCAGGAGGAACAGGTAAAGAAGTTGCAGCAGAAGATTGCGGATATGCAGCGCGATTACTAATTTTAATATTAGAAAAAAGATGGGAAATCCAAAAGCATTTTTGACTATACCTCGCAAGGAAGCAGGTTATAGACCAATTCACGATAGAATCCTCGACTTCAGCGAGGTAGAACAGACATTGAATAGCAACGACCGCCGACAGCAGGCTTCACGTTGCATGGATTGTGGTGTGCCTTTCTGCCACTGGGCTTGTCCGCTGGGCAACAAGGCACCGGAGTGGAATGATGCCCTCTACAAGGGCGATTGGGAGCAGGCTTACCGTCTCCTCAATTCCACCAACGACTTCCCGGAGTTCACAGGACGCATCTGTCCTGCACTCTGTGAGAAGGCGTGTGTATTGAATCTCATGGATCATGAGCCAACCACCAACCGTGAGGATGAGTGTGCCATCGTGGAGCACGCCTTCTCTGAGGATTATGTACATGTTGAGATTCCTGAGCGTAATGGCAAGACGGTGGCTGTCATCGGTGCCGGTCCTGCGGGATTGGTAGCTGCCAACCAGTTGAACCATAAGGGATATAAGGTAACAGTATTCGAGGCACGTGAGAATGCCGGTGGTCTGTTGCGTTATGGTATTCCTAACTTCAAACTCAACAAGAGCATCATCGACCGCCGTCTTCGTCTTCTCGAAGAAGAGGGCATCGAGTTCAGATACAATCAGCAGATTGATGTAACTAAATTGCCAGAAGGCTTCGATGCCTATGTGGTATCTACCGGTACGCCAACGGCACGCGACCTGAAGATTCCTGGACGAGAGTTGAAGGGTGTTTATTTCGCCCTCGAACTGCTTTCTCAACAGAACCGTATCCTTGCCGGTATGGAGTTCTCTAAGGACGAACTGGTTAACTGCAAGGGCAAGGATGTGTTGGTAATCGGTGGTGGTGATACGGGTTCCGACTGTATCGGTACTGCTCATCGCCAGGGGTGCAAGAGCGTGACACAGATTGAGATCATGCCTAAGCCTGTAGAAGGCCCAGAGGATCCTAAGAATCCTTGGCCAAATTGGCCTCGCACTTTGAAGACCACCTCAAGTCACGAGGAAGGCTGTACCCGCCGCTGGAATATTAACTCTCTGGAGTTCCTCGGAAAGAATGGCAAGCTGACAGGTGTGAAGGTTCAGCCTATTGATTGGAAACCAAACCCTGAGGGTGGTCGCCCACTGATGGTAGAGGCAGGCGAGCCGGAAATCATCAAGGCAGAGGCCGTATTCCTGGCCATGGGCTTCCTGAAACCACAGCAGCCTGAATTTGCCGAGAATGTATTCGTGGCAGGCGATGCAGCCAGCGGTGCCTCTTTGGTAGTACGCGCCATGGCAAGCGGCAGAAAAATAGCTGCCCAGGTAGATAAGTTCCTGAACAAATAAATCGGTTATTTTTAACTATAAGTGTAGGGAGGTTGACCTCAGTGATGAGGTTTTCCTCCCTTTTTCCTTCCTCCCCTTTTCTTTCCTCTCTTTTTTCTTTCCTCCCTCTCCTTTGTCTTCTGGTCTGTCCCCCTTCTGCCCCCGTTCCAAGCGATGGAATCGCCTGTCCCATGAATAATAATCAATAAAAAAAGACCATTATTTGTGAATTCTCCCCATATTTCCCTTAATAATTTGGCATTTCCCGTGATGCCTACATCACCCGTATGCATAATGGTAAAGGATACATCATGGTTACCACCGATATGTGCATGCGCAAGAGTCACAAATGGGACAACTATGGTATCGATCTCCTGAAGAGCGATGGTCTCTACCACATGCTCATCAAGAAAGAGGGTGGAAAGAGTGGTAAAAACTATTGAAATGGAATCAAGAATTAAAAAATATAGAAAAATAAGTGGATTTATTGTTAAGTGCATAGCTGGATAGAATGTTTAGGGGTGATGCTTGTGTAGGTTTAGATAAGATAAAAAATATGTTATTGCGCGCGTACATTAATAAAAAAAAGGAAAATTCGTATGCATGTCTCTCTATTCTACATGCACCTAGTTAAATCTATCACAGGTGTATTTCCTCATTTGAAATGTAGTTTTTATGTAGTCCTTTAAAATAGGCAGAAATAGCTTCTAAAATGGATTTGTTTGTTTATATATGTTAAAATATAGCTAAAATCTCAACTTTTTTGCGAAAAGATTTGGTAGAATGAAAAATAGTTAGTACTTTTGCACTCGCTTTTGAGAAATACAACTTCTCTTAGCAATAAAAGAAAGTTAGTGCAAGTCGAATACAATGAAAATTATTTCAATTATTGAGCGCAGCCTAACTTACGAAGAAAGAGTTCTTTGAAAGATTTTACATAAACAGACAAGTAGTACAAGAAGCGGTTAACTTCTTAGAAATAAGAAAGTTGACTGGGTAAAAGAAACGAACCGTCAAGCAATTGACAAGTCAGGTTTACTAAGCTTCAATAAACGAAAAGGATATTCGTCCTAAGTACAGACAACAAACAAACCAAGCCGCAAGGCTAGGTAGAAATGATATTTTACAATTTTTGGAGCAGCGAGAGAAATGAAAGCTTGCTTTTATTTCCGAGTCGTGACAAAAATGTAGAGGATACTTTACAATGGAGAGTTTGATCCTGGCTCAGGATGAACGCTAGCTACAGGCTTAAC
>ERZ780217.135-NODE-135-length-14132-cov-4.86993_pt1 | contig 14132 bp, 8 predicted proteins | sample MGYA00511566_ERZ780217 | MGnify/ENA primary metagenome ERZ780217 (study PRJEB29588, sample SAMEA2145758) | human gut metagenome | biome: human gut; feature: human-associated habitat; material: faeces | place: Denmark | collected 2008/2010 ...
GAGCCTACACCCATACCTATCTCGTATGGACCGAGCGAGGACGGAAGTTCATCCATGACCTTGCCCATCGATATTGGGAACTGTGTGAGAAGGTAAAAGGCTTTTAAAGGTAAAAAGGTAAAAGGGTAAAAAAGTAAAAAGGTAAAAAGAGCCTTAACTCCCGTTCGTCCCCGTCCCCAGCGATTCCATCGCTGGTCCCCCGTAATATTATAGCCCCCGGTGCTATACGCATCAGGGGCTTTTACCATTTTCTCACGGGAAGCAACAAGGGTCTATATGTCACGATGAACAGGTGGCGTATAGACCCTTGATTATATGGAGATATTCATAATCTACCTGGCATCAAACCAAGGTAGTCATTTTCAGAAAATCTCGCAGATGAATGTGCTTAATGCCATCAATATTGGTTTGACTGTAAAGCCTATCCATAGAAATCACGTATTTGGGATGACTGTCTTTTATCAATTTCAAATTGCCGAATTCACGCTCTACCGTTTCCTCAGAAGCCAGCAGATAGGTAACTTGCACATACGCCACACTATCCGCTTTCTCGGCAACAAAATCAATCTCAGCCTTATACATCTGACCAACATATACTTTATACCCCATCCTGCACAAATGGATATATACAGCGTTCTCCATCACCTTTTCGATATCAAAACGCCTGTTGCCACCTATAATATGATTCCTGATTCCCAGGTCTTCGAAATAGAACTTGTCGCCTAACTCGAAAAGTCGCTTGCCATGAATGTCGTATCTGTTTACTCGATCGATAATAAAAGCATTGCTTAAATACTCCAAATACGTGAGAATCATCTTGGCAGACGTTTCGGTGTTCTGGCTTTTCAGAAATTTTACAATACTCGTTGCTGAGAATTGTTTACCGATATTATCGCTCACAAACTTCAGCAGCGTTCGCAACAATGGTATGTTTCTGATGTTTTCTCGCTCTATGATATCACGAAGTACTATCGTATTATACACATTGTCAAGATAATCTTCTACCAAATCCGTATTTTCCAATCCTAAACTGCGCAACTGAGGGAGACCGCCATACTGCAGATACAGGTTCAAGGAAGCATCATCATCCTTCAGTTCATGGAACGTCAGGAACTCTTCATAGCAGAGTCCTCTAATGCGATAAGCAATATATCTGCCTCTCAGGCGAGTTGCCAGTTCGCCCGAAAGCATCTTGGCGTTGCTGCCGGTAATCATAATCTGGCAGGTATCATCCGATTGGATACTGAGGAGTGCTTTCTCGAAATCAGAAATCTCCTGCACCTCATCAATAAACAGATAGTTTTCCTTACCCTCAACGATGTTGGCTGCTACATAAGCCTCCAGATCCTGATAGTTGGCTATCATATCAAATGATGTTTTCTCCTTATCTATATAGATAATGTGATTTTCTTCATTCTCAGCGATGTGATTATAAATTCGCCGCATCACACAACTCTTGCCGACACGCCTCTGGCCCGTCAATGCAATCATCATTCCACGTCCAAACATGCGTTCGATACGATTGGAATACCCTAGTCTTTCTAATATTTTTTGTTTCATACGAGTAAAACTTTTCGCAAAGATACTCTTTTTGTTTCACATAAGTAATAAAAACGATAGATTTTTTGTTTTTATTACTTATAATTAACAGGTTTGGTTCACATTGCGCCTCATGGGAAACGACAAGGGTCTATATGTCTCGATAAGCCTACGGATACGTCTCCGTTAGCTTACGCAGTCATATCCTTACCCCGATGCATCCATATTTGTAACCCGATGCAGCCGTATTCGTGAATAAGTTTTATGTAATCATCTATCATCCATCACAATTTGGGGTTATCCCTCACGATATTCTCACTACACATTACCAGTCAGTAGACGATCCTCCGGATTCCTGTAAGATGCAGACCAAAAGGGTTCGACTGCTTTATCGGTATAGGTAAAGGGAGATAAAGAAAGGTCAAGTAAAGCTTGTTGAAATGCTTTGCTTGACCTCTTTTCGTTTTCGGAAATTTGTATATTGATTTCTTATTCTTTGTAGTTCTGTGTGATATTACCATTGTTGTTTATCACGCTCTGAGGGAATGGGAATATCCACATTTTACTGTCTGGAGTGATGGTATAAGTCTTTCCAGCAAGTGTGCGGCTATAGTTCTGCTTCCAGCTATCGCACTGGTTCCAGCGCTTCTTGTCTATGAAGATATTGACAGAGTAAATGTCCTCATTCATGGTCACCTGCTTCACGTGCTTGATGGCTTCTTCCTTGGTGCTGACTGTGCCTTTGAGGGGCTGATACTTGGCAGGATCGATGCGGTTTACGCGTACCTTGTCGAGATATTCCATGGCTGTATCGTAGTTGCCTTTGTGAGTCTCGCATTCGGCGATGGTGAGATACATTTGGGTAGAGCGAAGGCCGCCATCATTCCAAAACGAGTTGAGATCTAAAGTTAAATTGAAACCAGTTTCACCCAGCATACTTACTCCGGCATCCATCAGGTAATCATACATCATATTCATATTGCTCATCTTGTCCTTATAGGCATGTCCATCCTCAAAGTTTGCCATGGTAGTAGGGGTGTAAGCATTGAAGCTTTCAGAATTTCCATTTAAGAAATAATCCTCATCGGTTCCTTTCTTGCCACGATTGATAACAGGATAAGTCCCGCCTGTCATATAACCTTGGGTACTACCAAGATATGAGGTATTATAGTTGTTAATGGTGCCATTGATGGCGATAGCCTGTTTGGCCACTTCTTCTGCCTCGTCATACTTCTGCATGTTGAGCAATGCCAATGCCTTTACGGCATAAGCTGCGGGTTTACTGAAGCGCATTTTGTTAACGGCAGAGTTAGGAAGACCATCTATCTCAATTGCTTCATTGGCATCCTTGAGTATCTGCTGATAAACTTCCTCTACGGTGCTTTTAGACTGAGCAGTCTGGATATCTTTATCCTCTGTCATCAGGATAATTCCTTGATCTGTAGCAGCTGTAGCAGGATTGTAAGCCTTGGCAAACTTGTTGACCAACATATAGAATGACCAGGCTCTCAATGTCAGGGCTTCGCTTTTCAAAAGTTTCTTGTCTGCTTCAGTACCAGATGCGGCATCAACCTTTGAGAGAATTGGGTTGGCAATCGTGCCGATGTAGCCGTAGAAATTAGTGTAGTCTTGATCACTGGGAGTCAATTCTGCCATCTTGTCCATATTGGCTTCATCGTAAGTCCAGATGATGACGTTGCGGGTCTTAACTGGCTGACTGATGATTGTTGCTACATTGTTGTCGGCATATATCATATCACCAGCCATTTGTCGCATATCAGAGGAACATCCCTCATACTCTTTGTTGAGAAGCATTTCAAGCTGGTCGGTGGTGGTGAGCAGATTTTTGCCCTTTGGCTCTAATTCGGTGAAACTCTCACAAGATGAGAACAGCAATGCTGTGATTGCCAGTAAACTGTATATTGTTTTTTTCATTGTGATCTTACTTTTTATGTTATATGATTCTAGAGATTAGAAACTGATGTTCAGACCAAAGATGTATGAACTTGGATTGCGGAGTCCAAGAGTCTCTGGGTCAACATGCACATCGTTGGCTACCCACAGATACTTAGGGTTGTCTATCTGGAAGCGGAGAGAGAGGCGGTTAATGCCTGTTCCTCTGAACCACTCCTGTGGAAAATCATAGCCCAATACGATATTTCTAATCTTCAGGAAGTCTGCATGATGAATAGCATTATTGCTATAGGTTGTTTCAGAGCCAGTCGCTGTAGAGGCATATCTGCCAATGCCAGGAATGTCTGTTGGGTGTTCTGGTGTCCATGCATTCAGGAAATAGCTGGCGATGGCGGTGCTCCAGGTGCTTGAGAATGTTTCATTATGCGCCAAGGCTCTCATCATGTGACCGCCATAGTAAGCCATCAGAATGCTGAAAGAGAATCCGTTCCATCTTACGCTGTTGTCCATACCCATGATAACCTTTGGCTCGCTCTGACCAGAGTATTCCAAGATGCTTATACTTTTGCCTGTTGCACTGTGAGATTTGCCCCCATCCTCAATGTAGAACAGAGATTGACCCTTCTCGCCTTCTTGGTCGCTGATGCCAGCAAAGCGGTATGACCAGAGGGCGCTGGATGGCTTTCCTTTGACGTATGGTCTTTCAATCAACTGGGATGCTCTGTTTGATGGGTTCTCTACATCGGTTACAATATTACTGTTGTGTGACATGGTGAAGTTGGTGGTCCAACTCCAATTCTTACGGCTTGCCCCTCTCAGCCAATCATAAGTAATCTGCAATTCTATACCACGATTGCGCATAGAAGCCATGTTGACGAACATAGAGGTGAAACCCGTTGTTGGGTCGAGGGTGCGATAAGAGAACACATCCTTTGCCACCTTGTTATAATAATCGATGGAACCACGCAAGCGGTTGTCGAGCAATCCGAAGTCGATACCGATGTTGGTGGTGCGGCTCTGCTCCCACTTCAAGTTAGGGTTGGCAGGACTTTCGATGGTGCCGTATGGCAAGTTGGTATAACTGTTTAGACTACCAGAAGTTGCTGTCATATAGCTCGTTGCACCTTGGTAGATATTACCCGTTACACCATAGCTGGCACGGAGTTTCAGGAAGTTTACCCACTTGATATCCTTCATGAAGTCTTCATTATGAATCAACCATCCTGCACCTACTGACCAGAGTGGCGTGCCGCGGAACTTGGCGTTCAAGCCATATACATCAGCATAGTCCTTACGGAACGAACCGAACACATTGTATTTCTCATCATAAGTATAGGTGAGGTTGAAATAACCAGAAGCATACTTGTGGTGAGTCTCAGGAACAACTCCTATTCCTTCCTTGATATAAGGATCGAATACAAACTGGCTTGCAGGGTAACCACCTGATGCGCCAAAGAAAAGAGGTGATCTGTTCATGGTACTCAATGTTCCCAAGTCTATCGTGTGGGTAGAGCTTGTCTGCAACTGGTCGTCATAACCCAGCATTAATGCCTTAGAACCAGTCAGTTTGGTTTCACGGAATTCCAGACCGGCAATGGCATTGATGTCGTGCTTGCCAAAGGTCTTGGCATAATTCAACTGTCCACGTGCTGTCCAATAACGTCCGTCACTATTTGTAGTACGGAGCAGACCGCCAGAGGTAGGAACGTAGTTCTTGATAGTGCCATCTGCAGCTTGATAATAATAAGCATTACGCATGGTACGCATCACATGACTATCTTGTGTTGCATTCCATTCTACGGTGTTATGATTGGTTTCATATACAAACTGGGCATTGGCAGTCAATCCGTCAATAATCTTGAAGAGCAAATCTCCATGATAGCGCATATACTGACGGCGGGTAACCTGGGTGTTATTGTAATACTCATCCACTGGGTTGGTGCTCAAGTCCTCGAAAGGAGAACCGAAGGTCATGTAATCATCGCCATCATACCAATAGTGTTGTCCTTTGACGCTTCCATCAGCATTATAGAATGGCATATAGGCTGGTTGTGCCCAGATATTGCTATAGGAGCTATTGTAGTCGTAGCCTACTTCCTTGCTCTTGCTATAGATGCCATTGATGGTCATGGAAGCTGTAAGCCACTTGGCTACATTGTAAAAACCCTTATACTGGGCATTGAACTGATTGGCGAAATGATTGATCAGTCCGCTGTTGTCATACTTATAGTTGATAGTCAGGTTGTTTGTGAACTTGTCGCTGCGGCCACGAAGCGAGAGGTTGTACTGCTGCATCACTCTCTGCTTATATACGGCATCTGCATACTCCTTGGCATAGTTGTTCTTCTTGAAAGAAGCCAACTGGTTCTGCAATTCTTCCTCGGAAATTTCTCCCTTAGCTCGCTGGTAATAGGCATATTCGATAGGAGTTACCGCTTGGGTACCCAAAGAGATTGACTGAGCAGTAGTACCGATAGGGTCAGCCACTTCACCATCATTATGGAAGAAATAGTAGTCCCAATACTTTGCCTCTGTATCCACCTGCTGTTCAGGAGTCATATAGAAATTGTCGGCATAATCTACGTTCTTCTTCTCATATACAGTAAGGTTGGCAGCGAAGTCGATGTCTATCTTGCCTGCCTTCTTGGCATTCTTGGTGGTTACAACGATGACACCATTGGATGCACGGGCACCATAGATGGCATTGGCTGCGGCATCCTTCAATATGTTTACGCTCTCAATGTCGTAAGGGTTCAAATCGTCGATGTTTCCCTCTACAGGTACGCCATCCACTACCAGCAATGGGGTGGTCTCGGCATAGAGAGAGGAGGTTCCACGGATAGTCATCTTTCCATTATAAGTGGAAAGACCTGCCACGCAACCTTCGAGGTTGTTCATGATGTTGGTGGTGTAACGCTCGTCCAATTTGGCTGAGGTGATGGTAGTGACAGAACCTGTCATCTTAGGTTTGGAAATCTCCTGATAACCTGTTACCACAACATCAGATAGCTGATTGTCGGTAACCATCTGTATGTTACGGCTTAAAGGTGCTCTACCGCTTCCCAGACGCAATTCTGCATTGCTCATGCCGAGGTAGCTGAACTTCAAGGAACAAGCATTGGCTGGCACCTTCAAGGTATAGAAACCCTTGCTGTCGGTGATGGTGCAAACTTTGCTGTCGTCGATGCATACGGACACACCAATCAGCGGCTCGCCACTTTCATCGGTGACGACACCGGATACATTACGAACTCTCTCACCTGCCATACGGCGAGTGATAGTCACGATATTACCCTCAATCTCATAACGGCAGTTCACCTTGTTCATCACCTCGTCAAGTACTTGGCGCAACGGGCGGTTGGTGGCATTCACCGTGATGTGTGGCAACTTGGCTGCCAAATCTGTACTGTAGATGAAGTTCAAGCCAGTCTGTTTCTTGACTTCAGCGAAGAACTGTTTCACACTCATCGACTTTGCATTGATAGTTACCGTCTGTTGCTTTGACTGCTGAGCCATAGCAGTACTGGTTCCTCCACATAGGGTTGTTCCTACAAGCAGGGAGGTAGCGAAAAGGATTCGTTTCATTCTTCCAAATTCTTTCATTCTCTCTTGTTATAAAATTAAACCAATATTTTTATAATTCTATCGTGATAGTCTTGCTCTTTGGCATCAGACAAGCATGGCTATCGCAAGCCTGATAGTTGACTATAAAGGTAATCTTACCCGATTTGCCTTCTATCTTCTGACGGAAAATCTGCTCATCTTCAAGGATGATAGATTTAGAGCCTGCCATAGGTCTGCCAACAGGTTTCTGAAGTTCGCCTACCAGTTTGACATCGCCTTCAGCCTTGAGGTCATAAGTCGTCTGGATATAAGGGTCCTGATCGCTTACCTTAGCATAAATGTGATAGCCTGGATATATCTTCATGCGGATGATGAGTTCCTTGTCTTTGCCCACAGTGCTGACAGCGGATGATAGGGCAACAGGCTCTTCTTTGGTTGCTTTCTCTTGGATAGGAGCGATGTTGCTTTCATTGAATTCGTAGAATTTGAGAACGCTGTAGTCATTGCCTGGAGTCTTCGGATCGAGATCATTGACCAGCCACAGCCAGCCTCCGCTCTCAGTAAAGAAGAGTTTGCTCTGATATTTATTATACCACTCTCGCCATTGCTTGGAATTGTCGTAACGGAGCAACGTATAGCGATAGAGGATGCGCTTTGCCTTCTCTATGTCTTGGCCTTTTTCCCACATAGAGATAGCTTTGTCAAGGATACGCTTGTCGTTATTGGCGATGCCGATGCTCTTGGCATCTTCGTCAAGAATTTCTCCATATTCATTGAGCTTGCAATAGAAATATGGGCGATTTTCGGTATAATAGCTTGAATATTTGTCAACATCGGTGCCAAACATTTCATACAGTTCTCCTGCCCTTTCCTTTACATAGTCAATATAGGATGGAATGGGTTGAGGATTTTCTGCCATCTTCATATACATCTTGTCTGTTTCGCTCATCTTGCCGCCAGCAGCAACCACCTTTTGAAGTGAATCCGCCAGATGCTTAATCTGATTGTTGAAATCTTCAATCGAGTTTTTGTAAGCTTCGTAGTTTTCTTTGCTTACGGTATATTTGTGCTCATCAATTGTAGTGCGGGTAGAAATTCCCTCATTGAGTTTGCGGGCAATGATATGATGACCTTTAAACTTGTTGATATAAATAACTGCATTGAGGAAAACCGGCTTAGCTTCTTCTGTCATATCTGCAGGAGACGCAGAGAAACCCCAATGCAAGAAGTTGGCATGGCGACCGATGGCGATGGCTCCATAGCTCTTGGCACTTTCGCCACCCGATATGATTTCTGTATCAGGAGAATCCAGATAGCCCCACTGGCGAGTAACCAAACCTGCCTTATAACCCTTGGTGTTGCTATAGTCTTTATTCTGTACTTTCCACATCGGAATCATATCTGGAAGCTTCTCCTGGCACATTTCTGCATATTCCTTTGCGCCTGCAGGAGTTGGGCGATTGGTGGTGGTTATCTTCACCTTATAAGGACCTTTGAAGATGGCACTCTTGGTATTCATGTTGTAAGCATGACCAAGAAGGCAGAGACAATACCAGTCGTTTTTCACACCGATATAGCGACCTGTTGTCTCGCTTTCGTCTGCGATGGTGATGACAGGACGGTCAAAGTTCTCTGGGAAATACTTGGCTGGTATCAGCTTGCTGAATCTGTCATTTTCAATGATTGTGCGACGTGGCTCAATAGGAGTTGGGTCGCCATCAATGATGGTTACATCATAGTCGTATGACATCCTGTAGTTGTAGTCTTTTCCTTGTACCGTTTTCACTGTAGTGAAATATGTTTCAAGAAAGACTTTCCAGGCGGCAGTTCTTGTCTCAATACTCTTGGCATGAGCTTCCTTGTCATAGTTTGCTACTCCTAAAGTCTCTATGTCGGAATGACCTCCTACATAGAGTATTTTCAGATTCGTCTTTTTGGCTGTGGCAGCCATTGTTGCGATGCACGCTAACAAGGCTATTGCCATCATTGATAAAAATCTTTTCATGTTGTATATAATATTAATGTTTATATTCTCTGATGTTGATAATGCCTTCCTTGGCAGTTATCTTCAATCTTGTGATATTCTCTATTGCATTGAGAGTCTGTCCCATCGGTTCGTATTTGTCAATGCTGCCTGTGAATCGCAGTTCTTTCATGTCTTCGGATGAGAACTCCACCTTCATGTTGTACCAATGGGAGATAACTTCCATCAGATCTTGCAGCGTGCAGCCGTCGAACAAGAAGTTGCCCGTGTTCCAAGAGGTGTAAAGATTAACATCCACTTGCTGGATGTCTGGTGTTCTGCCTGCTTTCAGGGTTGCCATATCGCCTGGTTTCAACAGGTATTCTTTACCGTACTTGCTGCTCACACCAACTTTACCTTTCACCAGAACAACGCTGGTTACACCTTTTTCCTTCATCGTGTTGACATTAAACTCGGTACCATAGTCGTGTACATCTCCGTTGGCAGTCTCTACTATGAAAGGTCGTTTCTTCGAGTCGTTGGCCACGATGAAATAGGCTTCTCCCTTGAGCTTTACCTTACGCTCGCTGCCTACGAAGTGATTAGGATAGATGAGGGTGGTATTGTAGTTGAGATGCACGTAGGTTCCGTCGTCCAGTACCATCCAGAATTCCTTGTCTTTCTTTGTTATCAGGGAGCTTTCTGTTATTTCGTCGCTTCCAAAGAAACTGCTTCCATCCTTACTGTCAGCTACTTTTTCTGCTTGTGCCAATGCACTCTGTGCATCTTTCACCTTGATGGTTTTGCCGTTGATGGTAAGTGTTGCTCCATTCATGTCATTCTGCTGAACCCGTTCTATGGCTTGATGCAGTTCTGCGGTGATGACGGCTGGTGGGGTGGAACCTTGATGTCCGAAATACATCCATGTACCCATTAATATGAGGGCGATAGCTGCTGCAGCGGCTATACGTCGCAACCAGATGATGGTAGCTGCTTTGTCATCATTCCTATCTTCCTGTTCCTCTGCTTGTTGGAGAGATGCTTTGAATGTAGCTTTTGCTTTCTCGGCATCAATGCTCTTGTAGAGATGGTAGCGTTGGAGAAAATCATCTTCATTCATGAGATGCTCTATCTTGTCTTTTAGCGACGCATCTTGCTCTACTCTTGATAAGAGCTCCTTGCCTTCTTCCTCTGAGATTTCGCCAGTCAGTAATTTACTGACGAGTGTATTGATATCAATATTCTTATTCATATTTTCTAATACTTTTGTGATAGAATTATTCTCTGTATTTACTATTATAACACACATGGGTGCGTTTGTGGTTACAAATATCAAGAAAAAAGTGAAAAAAAGTTGCATTTTTAAATTTTACTGCATAAAAATGCGTATCTTTGCACTCATGAGTGAGAAAAGTGATATTGAAATTGCAATAATTTGCCAATGGGATAATCAGGCCATCGAGTTGTTGTACGATAAATATTATCGTGCCTTGGTGAGTTATGGTTGTCAGTTTGTGGAAATGACCATTGCAGAAGATATCGTGCAGGATCTTTTCTCTGTTCTATGGGAACGTCGCCCTTTTTTCAACAGTATTTCCAAGTTTTCCGCCTATTTATATAATACGGTGCATAACTCTGCTCTCAATCACCTGCGTCATCAAGCGGTACACAACAACTATCGGCAGAGTATAGTTGATAATCTGCAGGAGTTTATGCTGGTGGATGATACCTTGGATATTTTTAATAAGGAAGAAATCTATCGTCAACTCTTTGCTGCGATAGATGAGTTGCCTCCTCGCCAAAAGGAAGTCTTTCTTCTTTGTATGGAGGGGAAGAAAAACAGGGAGATTGCAGAGCAACTGGACATCTCCGCTGAGACGGTGAAGGTACAGAAGCGTCGTGCGATAGCTCGATTAAGGGATAAACTTTCTCCTATGTTAATTGAAATTATTCTTGTTCTGATAAGAAAAAGTTTTGATGCCTAATTACTTCTCCGTTAAGCGTCTTTATGCGGAACTTTCTTCTGGGAGTATAGTTTATTCGTATAGAATTAAAGTGTTTTCTATATGCTTATAACAAATAATAAGCGGCATTCCTTGGATATGAATGCCGCTTATCATATAATTCGATATTTTTCTGAGTCATCTATGAAAGATTTGTCTTCTCGGTTTTCACAATCTTTCGGCCTTCTCTTATTTCAGATATTCTCCGAAATCAGTCAATCTCATGTCTCCCTTCTTCAGGAAGGTATCGTGCATGGCGAGGGCAGCACGCATGCTCTGTGGCTCGTGGCCCTTCTCGGCAAACTTCAAGTATTCGCGGAGCATTGGGCGGTAATCTGGATGGGCACAGTTTTCGATAATCTCTTTGGCACGGCGTAACGGGCCTTTGCCACGGAGATCGGCTACTCCCTGTTCGGTAACAATCACATCCACATCGTGCTCGGTGCTATCCACGTGACTGCACATCGGAACAATGGCAGAGATGCAACCATTCTTGGTGGTACTCTGTGTGGTGAAGATAGAAATGTAACCATTGCGCTCGTAATCGCAGGAACCGCCGATACCATTCATCAGCTTGCTGCCGCAGATATGGCTGGAGTTCTCATTGCCGTAGATATCGCACTCGATGGCGGTGTTCATGGCAATGACACCCAGACGGCGGATGACCTCAGGAGAGTTTGAAATCTCGCTCTGGCGGATGGTGAGATGCTTCTTGAAGTAATCAATATCATCATACACCTCTTTCAATGTATCGTTTGTTACGGTGAGCGAAGAGCAGGAAGCATCCTTGATTCTTCCCTCGCGCATGTATTTTACCACGGCATCCTGAACCACCTCGGTATAAACGCTGAATACCGGCACGTTAGGGTTCTGTCCCAATGCCTCAAGAACGGCATTGGAAGTTACGCCCACTCCGCTCTGCAAAGGCAGGAACTGAGGAGGAATATGTCCCTTCTTCAGGTCGCTGACCAGGAAATCAGCCACATTATGTCCCATCTGTTCCGTCACAGGGTCGAGCGGCTTGAAGGCACGTGCCTCCTCCGGAATGTTGCATTCTACCACACCCACAATCTTATGTGCATCAATCTCCACATACTCCTTACCGATTCTGTCGCCTACGTTCATGATAGGAATAGGAGTGCGGAACGGGCATTCTGCTATCTCATATACATCGTGCAGATAACGGGAAGCTGGACTGTGGAAGGTATTCTTCTCGATGAGCACCTTCTTGGCAAGGCGGACGATGGTAGGAACGATGCCGCCGGCAGAGGTTAGGAATGCCTTGCAGGTAGTTTCGCCTTCTTCCAAATCAGAAACTTCGATGATGGCAAGGTCTATTTCGCCATAGAAACCACGGCGCAGGCGCTCAGCCATGTGGCCGAGGTGCATATCCTCATAATCAATCTCGCCCAGGTTGGTATGAGTTCTAAAGTCCTTGTTGGTAGAAAATGGCGCACGGAACTTGATGGCATGGGCTGCTGCCATGTCACCTTCGATACTCTGCGAGGTAGAAGCACCCGTGAGGATGCCCACCTGGAAAGGTCTGCCCGCCTCGTGCTCAGCCACGGCTCTCTTGGAGAGTTCGCGGAAGGTTGCCTTAGGCACGCCGTTTGGTGTGAAACCACTCAATCCGATTGTATCTTGATCGTTAATCATCGCTGCCGCTTCGGCAGCACTCAATCTTGTATATGCCATTTTCTTCTAACTTAATACTCATTAGCGGAACTTATAGCCGCCTTCTTGATAATTGATAACTGTTTGCGGCTGCAAAGTTACACATTATTTTCGATATACGCTAATAATTTGATAATTTTATGCAATTAATTGGCAAAAAACTTACAAATAGTGAATAGATATACAAAAACTGCTTACTTTATGCAAAAATATAGCCGAAAGTTTGGTACTCTCAACAATTCGCCGTATCTTTGTCGTCAGGAAGAGACGGCGCAAGAGAGATAAATGAATTCTTCTCTCTTCTGTTGGCTTCCCCTTCGGACGCCGATTTTCAATTTTTCACTCTTCACTTTACAATATGAAAACAGAGAAACAACAACGCATAGCTGCCGCTGCCTTCGTCAAGCGATGGGAGGGCAGGGGATATGAGAAGGGCGAGAGCCAGACGTTCTGGATAGAACTCCTCACCGAGATTTTCGGGGTGGAGAGTCCTTCTGTGTTCATCACCTTCGAGCAACAGGCACAGCTTGACCATACTTCCTTCATCGACGGTATGATTCCCTCCACCCCTTCCAGCAGGCGCAGCGATACAGTGCCGCATTGCCTTATTCGCAGCGCCCTCGATGGATAGTGACCTGCAACTTCGCCGAATTCGACGTCTATGATATGAAGAATCCGAAGGGTGAGCCTTCACGCATCCTACTGAAGGACTTGGAGAAGGAATACTATCGCCTGCAGTTTCTTGTAGAACAGCAGGGCATCCATCTGCAACGGGAGATGGAGGTGTCGATGAAGGCGGGCGAGATAGTGGGCAAGCTCTACGATGCCTTTGTCGTGCAATATGATGCCGACGACCCTCAGTCGCTCAGATACCTGAATATATTATGTGTGCGCCTGGTGTTCTGTCTCTATGCTGAGGATGCGGGCATCTTCGGCAGACGGGATATGTTTCATGATTATCTCGCCCAGTTCGACGCTGGCTTCATGCGAATGGGCTTGGTGCAGCTTTTCGAGGTACTCAACACGCCTGCCGACAAGCGAAGCAAGTATCTCAATGCAACACTTGCCGCCTTTCCTTATACCAATGGAGGTCTCTTTGCTGAGGATATAGACATACCACAGTTTACAGACGAACTACGTGAGACGCTCCTACAGCACGCCTCCCTCGACTTCGACTGGAGCGAGATTTCACCCACCATCTTCGGTGGTGTGTTCGAAAGCACCCTCAACCCCAAGACTCGTCGTTCGGGCGGTATGCATTATACCTCGATAGAGAATATCCACAAGGTTATCGACCCTCTCTTTTATAACGGTCTTCTAACGGCATTCGACTCGTGTAAGGAGGAGACCAACATCAAGAAGCGTTTGCTGTGTCTGCACGAGTTGCAGAATCAGATGGCTCAACTTCGCTTCTTCGACCCGGCGTGCGGTTCAGGTAACTTCCTCACGGAGACTTACCTTTCGCTCAGAAGACT